>JACCDQ010950929.1_pt1 | contig 17367 bp, 35 predicted proteins | sample 7446031 | NCBI WGS metagenome assembly JACCDQ01 (sample SAMN15323442, study PRJNA562643) | freshwater metagenome | isolation source: river surface water | place: USA:Blue River Watershed | collected 2017-08-17
TTAGCAGATTCCCAAACAGCCGGTAAACGATGGTCAGCATCTTGCGGTGCTTCCCACCAAGCCATGAAAAACGCGGGGTCAATGATTTCACGAGCAGCCACTTTCTTACCGTATTGATACAGCGAATAAGCAATCGAATCCTGACCGGTACTGTCCGACTTCACACCCGCTGTTGTGATGGCTACAAGTTGCCCAATCTTTCCTCGGTTACCCATAGCAAGCGACATAACATCGAACAGTTCACGATTAGGTTGTGCGTGCAACTCATCGAAAATTACCCGCGATGGGTTGAGACCCTCGGCGGCTGGAGCGTCAGCAGACATAACTTTCAACACCGAATGAGTCTCAGCCACAAACAAAGAATCGCGGAACACTTGCACCATGTCTTTGAGTTCCGATTGTTCGACCATGCGTTTACATTCACCAAACACAATGCGAGCCTGTTCACGAGTAGCCGCGACAACAATCACCTCACCACCAGTGATGCCCTCAGCGACCAAACTGTATAAACCAATCGCCGCACTACTCAATGCGCTCTTACCATTTTTTCTCGGCTGACCGATTAGACAAATCTGTGCAAGCAACCCGCCATTTTCATCACGAGCATAAATGCGCTTCAGCAACTCTTTCTGCCAATCACGCAACCTCAATGCTTCACCAGCGCGACCAGCAATACCATCCTTACCAATCGACCCAAACGCCTCAGCGAAAATCGCAGCGAACTCACCATCGCCACGAGCAACAGCCTCATCAGGCACAGGAGTCATTACGGCAGGAGGCCAACTAGCCATTTTGTTTTTGAGCCTTTAGCGCCATCAGTTCTTCAAGTTTCGATTTGGTCTTCGTGCTGATAAGTCCGAGACGAGTTCTATCGGCAGGAGTGAAACCAAGCAGACTCAGATTCTTCACAATAATCATTTCAATGTCATTAAGTTGCTTAGTCATGTGCCACTCATCAGGATGATTAGCCACATAATCGCGCAGAGTTTCACGCCGGTCAATCTGCTCACAAATCATCTGCACAAGTTGCGTATCCGTCTTAATCGAAATCCACAATTCACCAACACCAAAAATCGAATCCCAAAACTGTTTGCCCGCCTCACCCAAAGGTCGAATCGGCTCACGATACCCATAATCCAAAGGCGCAATCGCATCATTTTTACGGATTTCACGCTTCCCCGGATTCCCCTGCATAAGCCTTATCTCGGCTGGTTTTGGTGGATTCGCCATAACTTCCTAACCCTTGTTTCCAAAAGCCCTGTACGGGCCGTCTGTGCCTTTCTAGCCTATCCCAGAAACCCCTCAACTGCGGGACTATACGCAAAAGTGTGGGTCGGGGTGTTCTTCGCGATGTTTCCATAGGAATTGGCCCACTCCCTATTGATGCCGGTGGGGGTTGTGGGGTTGGTTAGTTGATTGGTTTGTTGCCTCTGCGGGCATTGCATGACCGGTGTGCGGGTGCGAGTGGTGAGTTGGGGTCACCTGGGATGATGTGGTCTGCTTGCCAAGGGTCATCTGCTCTTGCGGATTCTCCACAGAGGTGACAGGTGAGGGCAGTGTCTCGGATTTGTTTTGCGCGTCTACGGTAATTGCCTGAGTAGTGTGTGCGTTGCCGTTTGATTGCTGCGCGTTTGAGTTCGTGTAGTTCTTTTGCGTTGGCCAGGTGTGTTGGGCATAAGGTTTCGAGGCTTAGCGTTCCACATTCGCGGCAGGGCTTGGGGAACTTACGCATCACTTACGCTTGTCGGTTGTGTAAAACCCTGAGCCTTTGAAGTTCACTCCTGCAACACCATACACTCGTACCATCTCTGCACCACATGAGCAGATGGCTTTGTACTCCTCATCGCTGATGCTTAGAGTTACTGTGCGAGTGTTGTCACACTTACTGCATTTGTAATCGTAGAGCGGCATTAGATAATTTCAGCCTTATTGATTAGCGCACTCATACAGTTGAAGCACATTGTTCCAGTATCTTCGGGGTATTTAGCGGTTTTCCAATTGATAGTAGAAAACATTTCAATTACTTCAGGTTCTTCTGCGAATTGTCTTCCTTGATTGAAAGCCCAGATTGCAACCCGCATGAGCCGTTCAATTTCACTTTCTCGAAGTCCTTGCATAATTGTTCCATTTAAACCACTCATTTGCCTAGCCTTTGAATAAATTGTTTTATTGCGTTGGCCTCACGATTAGCGCCTAACTGTGATAGTTCCACATAGTAAGCCTTTAGTGCGTCTAGTAAATCTTTTGCAGTCATAAGTGTTTAGCCTAATCGGATGTAACGAATCTTTGTATTCTTCACCGATGGCGAGGTGAGGTCAAGCCATGATGTGCGTTGTCCTTTACGAAAACCAGCGTGTATTACTTTGCCGTCACCCATGTACACAGAGGCGTGAAAGAAACTGTTTCCGTAACCGAATAGCACTAAGTCACCTGGTTGTGGTGTTTTCACTATTGTGCCGATGCGGGCCTGTTTGTTTGCGCTGTGAGGAATGTCATAGCCGAGTTGATACGCAAACCACATCGACAACCCTGAGCAATCCCATCCGCTCGGTTGCCAACCACTAAACACATAATAGGTTTTATTCACCCTCGACTTCAAAGCGTCTAAGGCTTTAGTCATGCGTGACTTAGCGATAAGGGTTTTGAGAGTATCTGTGGATTGCCCTTTTACTATGGTCACATCCGGTATTGGCTGTGTCATCGCAGATGCGGATGCCGAGCAACTTGAGAGTATCAGCCCTAGCGTTAGAGCCATTGTGTATTTCTTCATTTAGGCACTTACCTTTCTTGAGGTTAGTTGGGTGCTTTATTGTCGAGTATTCAGTTATGGGAAATCCCCGCCGACTGCAAAAAGGGAAAAGGGAAAGCAGCCAGCGGGGAAGATTTTAGAATCGGATGATTGCGCCGGTAAAGTATTTCTGCTTAGTTAATTCTACCGCTGTGATACCAGGCTGAGAGTCTTCACCTGACACACGCTTAAACCATGATGAGCCGTTGTCGCTTGTGGTTGTTTGTATCCAATAGCGTGACCCTCCATTATGTGATGCGCCTGCTTCAACAATACGCAGATGATGGAAATGCGCTGTCAGTAGCATCGATGCTGCACTGATTGTCTGGTTACCAAAAGTGTTTTGTCTCCACCAAGTAATCGCGTTTTCAGGTCGTGAATACTGGTGACCATGAGCAATACCGACAAGATGGAAACCATCATTGAAAGCATCAAAGATTAGAGATTCTTCATCTGGTTGAGGGATGAGGAAGTTAATTGGTAATCCTACTTCTGTGGCTAATCGTCTAAGTTGCTGCAAGATGACAATGCCCCAATCGTCACGACCTGGTTTGCCTACCTGCTGTTTGCTCACACGCCACTGACAGTGATTGCTACCGATGCTCGCATAAGTGACCGGCGCATACTTAGTAGCCATCTTCAAACAATCCCAAACTAACGCCGCTGCCAAATCAACCTGTTGCATCGGTGAAAGGTCATTGCTTTGTAACTGACTGAGATTAGCCGCGTTTTCAATACCCTCAATGATGTCACCAAGGTCAAGGATGTAGATGCGTTCGTATTTGTTTTTCTTCAGGTGGCTTTCGATGAATGCGTATGAAGCCATCACGCGCTCGACCAACTGTTTGCTGCCTCCGCGATAATCGACCTTGCCGACCTGAAAATCTGAGAGACACAAGATTAGGCATTTGTCCGATTCAACTGATTTGGTTTTTGGTGCTTTGGTTTTCTTAGCCTCGGCAAACAATAACGGCAAATCCACATTGACTGCGCCGCGTTTACGAAAACGGAACTTATACGCTGTGAGCCATTGAGGTTCAAGCGGAAACGGTCTGGCTACTTGCCAGCGTGAAGTTCTTGGCTCCCCAACAATTTCAATTTCAGATGGCGAAAAGCCAGCCTCGATTAGGAAGCGGTCAAAGTCAGGTTTCTGGTCATCAGCCAACGCTGGAAGTGTGGCCTCACCGTTAGTGCCGTCAAACTCGACAGCCGGTTTCCAATCTTTCGGCGGGTCAATCTTAGGTGTCGGAGTCAAATCTTCAAGCACAACTGCACGCCTTTCTGCGATGTTTAGTCAGCGGTGTTGGAGAAATGTCCACACCTCTAGCGCGTAGTTCCTCAGACAAAGTAATGATAGGCCAAGCAGGGTCTACAACAGCAGCCAAAAATACAGCCCTGTCTTTCTCTGTCATGGCCTCAGCCAATTCTCGCACCTTGCAAGGATAAGCCTTTTTCGGTAAAACTAAGTTTTCTAACATCATTCCCCTTTAGTTAGTTCTTTGGCTAGTCTAAGCGCATAAACGGTTGCGTGGTTTGCTGTTCTTGCCTGGTCGGTGAGCATCATTGCCAGGTTGTGCCGGATAGATTCAAAGTCATCCGACCATACTAGGTTGTCATCTTGTAATAGTTTGACTGCTGCGTTTAGCAGTTTGTAGTTGCTCAAAAACGCTTGCTCACTATTTCTGCTCACTTGATGCCCACTTTCTCTGATTGCAGTAAGCGTGGCTAGGTCTGATGTTGTCCAAGTTATCTACCCCACCTCTCGACCTCGGAATCACATGGTCAGGATGATAAGACAATTCCCAACCGGTAGCACCGACAACTGATGGTGCAGAAAAATCGATTTCAAAATTGCAGATGTGACATTTAGTGCCATACATTGCAATAACTATTTCTTTTGGAAATTTTTTGCGACTAGGCTGCTGTTTCTGCCATGCTCGGCGCTTAGCGTTGATTTCTGTTTTGCGTTTCTGTCTCTGTTCACGCCAATACTCAGATGCGCTTGCACGACATGATGCACATGGCTGTTCCCTCAGTTGTCTAGTGTGATAGTCGTAGCCTGCTTTAGTTCCACAATCAGGCGCGGTACGGTAACGGTTAGTGCTATAAACCTTCATAGCCCCATATCTTTCTTGTACGCTTCCCAAACCTCAGCACCAGTCATCTTGCCAGCACGCAACTTGTAAGGCCGACAATCCTGACACAACCACAACTCATGGTCAGGCACATTACGAGCACGCCGCTTATCAATAGTTGATTGTTTCACATTCAACTCCACACCACACCTAGGGCAAAACTTACCCATCATTTCTAATTCTTTAGCAGCCATAACTATCAGAGTGCTAACGAACAGTATCGCCAGTAAAGTCAATGGCTTTTCCATAGATTGCTTCTTTTACTGTGGCAAGGATTGGATTGATGATTGGGTTATGGTCGGCATCGAGAGCCGGTGCATAGTTGGATGTTAGTGCGAATGTTACGGCATCAATGATGCGTTCGCGTTCCTGATTCACTTTGTCAAATACTGTGGCTTCAAAGTTTGCTTTGCTCACCATAGCGACCTCATGACCGTCACCGATAGCCTCATAAACATCAGCCCAAGTCCATTGAGCGTTCAAAGTCCAATCTTCAAGGATGGTGAGGATGCGGTCACGCTCGTATAAGCGGCCTGCAAGAAATCCTTTAGTGTATTCATTCTGTGGTGGTTCAAACATTGTTTTCTCCCTTGATAAGAGCGATTAGGCGTTCAATAGTTGTATCTCGTTCTGTAATAAAATCAGGGTTGCCTTGACCTAGTTCGCTTTCTAGCAGTTTGATAATGCGTTCACGCTCACGCTTAGTCGCTAACAATTCAGCAGTAGCCACCGCCTGAAGTATGCCAGCCTGACCAACATCGTAACCCGCGCCCCATGCTGCTGACTCCTCCATGCTGTTACTTATTGGCATTTAGAATCTCCCGCCTCTCAGATTCAGTGACCGTAATAATGTTGATGTCTTTTTCAATAATCCGAATCAGTTGCTCATACGAGTTAGCCGTTGCATTGTAATTATGTTTTTTCGCATCATTGGCTAATGCTTGAAGTGTGCGAATAATACGAGTGCGTTCAGTTGTTTTACCAAACTCATAATCAGCAGTTCGCTGTTCACGCTCAGTCATTGTAAACAACCTGACCTGCGCGAATGTCTGAAGCAATCTGCACCCAATTAGGTTTCATGCAAGGGTAATCAACTAGACGCTCAAGATAATCACCGATTTTTGTTTGAGCATAATTCTTGCCCTGCTCGTATGCGAGTTTCTGAGCCTCTTGCAAAATAAATGTAACCTGTTCCATTGTGAATGTTGTGTCACTCATTTGACGGCCTTGATGATTGAGCGAATAAAATAAAAGCCACCGATTACGACATAAGCCAAACCAATCCAATGTGCGTAACCGCTAAGTTGAATCATGTCTACAAGCATGAGTGCGCCGATGAATAATCCAGCAATAATTAGATTCTTCATTATGCACCAGCCTTGATTACATACTTAGCAACTTTGATTGCGTCAATAGTTGCTTCTCCCTCTTGCGCATACTTCAAAGGCATTGCAGAAAGCATTACTGGTGCAGTTCCAAATTTTCCTCCACTAACTGCCCAAGCAAATTCTGGAGTTAGGTGGAAACCCTTGACGCCGTATACACGCCAAGTTAGTAGCAAGTTAAACGCCGCCATGTTTTCGCGGTTTGATTTCTTACTTGTTCCTGTTGCGATTTTTGACATTTGTTTTTCCCTTTTCCCTTTTTCTTTAATTTTCTATTATGCGGCTAGAACTGAGTCAATGTGAGCGATAGCGGCTTTCAAAGTGCTAACGGTTAGGCTGCGAGCCTGACGGTCTACGCTGAACTTGTAACCAGCAGCGCGGTCACTGCGTCCGTGACGGTAGGCGCTTGAGCCGTTTAGTTTTACGATAAGAACGCCGCGGTATTCCCATCCGCTGTTCTTCTTTACTGGCTTGTTCATTTCTTCCCTTTTTCTACCGGTTCTCTTTTCCGATAAGTACAGATTATGGGATAACCAAGGGTCATGTCAAGCCCATTTTGGGGTATTTTTTACCTTGTTATAAATCCGTTATAAAAGGCCAAAACCCCGTTATTTAGGCTCAATAAAGATGCGAGCGCCAGGCACGGGGTAAGAATCGGTACTAGGCCCGGCCCAAACCTCATTAGCCACCAACTCAACCACCAAAGCATCATCAGTCCACAAACCAGACTGAGTAATCGAATCGCAACAACCACGCACCAACTTATCCAAATCCGGTGTTGTCGCAGGATAAGGCCATTTCGGATTCTTAGGTTTCTCAATAAAAAAAGTGACCACCAAACGGACAGGACCAGTGAACTTCAAAATGCTCTGCTCAGATTCCTGTTGCTGCTTAATCGCCAACACAATCGCATTACGCCAAGCCGGAAGATACTTACTTGCCTCAACAAAACGCTGATTACCCTTATACGATTTAGAGCCTTGAGGTGCGGGCCTACCCTCGACATAAACCAAAAACGGTTCATGCCGAGAGTACTCAGTTAATTCTTGACCCATACTCGAATCACTGCAACTATCTGAAACACCATCACTACCAAAGCCAACGCTCTCAAAATGAAAGGATTGTTCACCACATCCGCATAAGCCCACAAGATATAGATTACAAAAATCTGAAACAGTGTGGCAGTAAGTTTCGCAATCATTTTAGAAAGGTGTTTCTACTGCGCCATAATCTGCAAGCAAATCAGCAGGTTGTGACCAACCGTTTTTAGGTTCGCTCTTTTGCACTGTGGCAAGTCGCTTCCACTGAGATTTTTTTACCCAAAAAGAAAACTGAGTTTCACCCTTGTCATTAACCCATTTAGAAATGTCGAGTTCACCAGTAACTTCAAACAAATCATCTTTAGTCACATTGTGACCGGCATCGAGAGTGATGTTGAAATAATGCTTATCAGTAGTCACCCACTGTTCGCCGTCTTTCTTTTTCTTATCAACGCGAATCACAGCGTACTCGCCAACCTTAGATGTTTTAATGTCCTGCACATAGCCTGACAGTGTTACTACTAGATTTTTAGCCATTGTTCTACCCTTTCAGAGTTCTATTCACTTTATCGGAGGCTACCGACAATCTATTTATACCCGACAACATGACCATAAGCAACACAGTCGCTATGACCACAGGTACGAGTGCCAGGCATATACAAAACACCATCAACCATAGGCCGGTCATCTTTATCAAATGACCCATGATGAGGGATGCATGCCTCGCCATTGTATTTGACTGACTTAGCAGGTTTCGCACGACAACTGCCACAATGCTCAACCATTTTCTTGCGCTTAGGTGCGACAACCCAAATGAAGCCACAACGCTTGCACTGAATTTGGTTATCTTCCACATAATGAGATTAGTGGTCTTCCACGACTCTTGCAAACAAACCCTCAAACCTCAGAGCCAACATTCCAGTTTTACCATGACGATTCTTAGCAACATGCAGAATCATCCTAGACTTTTCATCACCAAAATCACCCAACCCCGCTTCACGATGCAACAAAATCACTACATCAGCATCCTGCTCAATCGCACCCGAATCACGCAAGTCAGACATTCCAGGCGCAGACTCTTTACGCTGCTCAACACCACGATTCAACTGAGCCAAAGCAATCACAGGAACATTCAAATCACGAGCCAAAATCTTCAACCCATTAGAAATCGCAGTCACAGCCTCATACCGGCTACGACCACGCTCAACATCCTGCATCAACTGAAGATAGTCCACAACGATTGCACCCAAAGGTTTTTTACGACTAACCTGACGCGCATAGGCTCGAATGTCATTTAGATTCTGTCCACTCTTATCTGCGATGGCGATGTGTCGAGATTCAATCTCAGCACGATGATTCGCAATGCGTTCCCAATCTGTTTTCGTCAATTGCCGTTTCTCAATGTGGTCCATGCTGACCTGAGCGACAGCCGAGAAAATACGGTTCACGATTTCACGCTTAGACATTTCAAGGCTATGGAAAGAAACCGCACCCTTAGCAGCCAACCCATAAGCCATGTTCACAGCCACAACCGATTTACCGACAGCCGGCCTCGCACCGATAATGTACAAAGCACCAGGTCGGAAACCACCAATGTATTCATTCAGGCTCGACCATTGCGAAACCACAAAATCAGGTTCGCTGTTTAGGTGTTCAACTGCTGGCAATACAAGGTCAGATAGAAAATCAACGCCTTGCACCAGACGCTTCTCAGCCACGCGGTCAATCTGCACACGAGCCGTATCTACAACCGTATCTACATCCGAATCAGCCTGACTTGCAGCATCATGCATCATCAACCCAACACCACTCATAATGGTTCTAGCATTACGGTCAAGAATCAACTGCTCATAAAACGCTGCGTTACTGACCGATGGTGTTTCACTCGGACACTCCCAAATGAACACCTGATGCTCAGGATGTTTAGCCCCAACAGTCATCTCATCGATGCCCTGACCATCACGCCTCATCTGCAACATCGTGGCAAACAACATCGATTCAGTGCTATTAATGAAATCATCTGGTACAAGTTTGGTGTCATCAAGATACTCGCCGCGACTAATCAGAATCGCACCAATAATGGCTTTCTCAGCGTTGGTCTGATACATCATTCAAACCACCCCAAAATCTTTGACTTATCCAAACCACTAGCACTCGGCAACTCGTCATCAAAGCGCCGGTCACGCAACCACCGTTCCGCATAAGGCCAATACTGTCGGTCACGCTTATCAGGATGATGTAGCCAAATAGTCAAAGCACTCATAATGGCATCAGTCTCATCAGATAATTTGGCAAACTCTTTTGCTGCTTTTGGTTTGTTTTCCTTACGAGGGTACGACTTCCAAAACAATTCAAAATCATCGCTATATATGTTCTTTGTTTGTTTTTCTTTTAAATGGTTTTCTTTAGATATGGTTTTCTTAGCGGTCGAGTTTTCCGTCACCGGTTTTTCCGTAGACGGTTTTTCCGGCAACGGCTTTTCCCCATACGGAATCGGGTCAGTAGTTGTCCATGTGGCCTCTTGAAAACGATGAGTAGTTTCATCTTTCGTCTGAGTACGAGACAGATAACCCCATTGCTCAAGTTCTTTAATTGCGCTCGTAATTTGGTCTCGGCTTACTTCATTAGCCAACGCCAAACCATGAATGGATAATGACCATCCAACTTGGTGAGTGTGTATTTGAGCGAGCAAACCGATGGCTTTGAGTGAAAGCCTTTTATCGCGCAACCATTGATTTGGGATTGCTGCGTATTGGTCGTGCTGGTGATGTCCACGAATTAGTGGCATTTTACTGTTCCTATTCTTCGGCAAATGCCCCTAAAATAGGAACTGCCGATACTGCATTATCGGTAAAGGTCACAGGCTTATGCTTGTGGCCTTTTCTAATTTTACTCCATCTTAGTGATGCCGTCTGGACTTACGACTCTACGCCCAAACTCGTCATCAAGCAAATACCATTCACCATCAACCGCCGAAAAAACCGGAGAAGTAAATGAATTAGCGTACTTGCTAATTTTCCAACCATAATCCAAAGCAAGATTTGCATAGACAGCATTTGATTCGATTTTCAGATTCATAGCAGAACACAACACAATCAGATTGCTAGGCGCGTTACCGGCCCTAAATCCTCCCATACCACGATTCCCGCGATGCTGCACTACAAGAGTGTCATCAGACAAACCACAATGCAGACAGGCTTTGTCTCTGTCAATAAGTTTCTGAAATTGTTTCTTATTCATCATCACCATCAAACTGTGTCGAGCGAACAAAACCCAACTTAGATTCAGACTGCTCAATCATCGGAGATGCCTGCGAAAAAAACGCACCATCATCTCTAGTTTTACATTTGTGTTTCGCCTGCCACTCACGCCACAACTGCACCTCATCGTTCCGGTCAATCTCAAACGATGAGCCACAATTCCCACAAGTCTCATTGATACTCATTTTGCCCTCAACAAACGCCGACACGAGCCACACCACATAAAAGGCCACCAACCCGGTCTAATCCGAGCATAACGGCAAGTGTTGCAATGAAAAGTGCGCGACTTAAACACGATAAGTCATCTCAACAGTTTTAGCGATAGTCGCAGACAACATGCCAGCCTCAGACAACTGCTTAGCCTTAGCGCGAATACGATTCAACTCAGCCTTAGCAATGTCAGCCGCCAAGCGTAACTCAGCAGATTCATACTTAGCCAAATTCTCGCGGTCAGCAACAGTTCCCTGAGCGTTTAGAAACGCAAGCGCCTTAGCCCGCTCGAAATCAAACTCGGCTTGAGCCAACTTTTTCTCAGCCTCATAAATTGCTTGAGGTGCTTTAGCCGATTCCGTTTGAATCCGCTGAAGTTCCCCTATCACCATATCGGGTGTCAAAATCTCCAAGTCGAATAACCCTTTCTTTCTGCATCAACATAAGTCGCTGATAAGTGTCCAACTCTGACCGTATAAAACTTTCATCAATGGCCTGTTGCAATTCGACCATTGAAGCCAAAAGAATTTTACGGTTTTGCAGCGTTAGTTCCATAATCTTTGATTTTAGCCAATGTTTCTTTATCTACTTTTGCCGCTACTGCATCTGCGTAAAGTAACCGCAAACCATCGACATTGTATGAGAGTGCAAGGTTGTCGGCCTCACCTAACCAATCTCTAGCACGAGCAACCTTTTCCATTTCCTCACGACTAGGTGACTTAGCACCGGTGTAACCGAGGGCCTGCAAACATCTTCCACGCGCACTGCTCTCAGCGTTTTCGAGAGCCGATGTCTGATTCGCCATTCCAGTGCCATCAACCTCAAACGCATAACCAGTAGCATCAGGCTCACCATCAATGCGCTCACGCCAAATGCTTGCTTTCACAATCCAGCGAGTCTTACCAGGCTCACCAGACATATCCACAATCTCAGTCAGTAGACGAGCGTTAGGCCAATCAGCCATAAACCGTTTGATACGAGAATCAACAGTCTCGTACGAATCCAAATCAAACCGAGCCATTAGTGAGCCGTCTTCCCACAAGCACAACGCTTACCAGTGCAAGGCTTAGGCCCAGTCAAATCCGCGAGCAACTTAGCCAACTCCAAAACACGAGCAGACAACTCATCCAACTGCTTAGCAGTCAATTCATTATGACGATTCTGCGCCTGCCACATTTCCAACTGTGACTCCCAAAGTTCCTTAGACATTTTTACCTTTCTTGATTGTTAGCGACACAACGCCATTTTTATTTACAGAGCGAACAGCCACATTGACCCTTTCGCCTTGAGCCTCAACATAACCATACTTAGCATCAGCCATGTTGTCGAGAGTAATCGATTTCAACATTGTCAATTTTTCGGTGGCCTTATCCAAATCAGATTGAGCGTTAGACAAATGAATACCCAAATCACCCAAATCAACCTCGCTTGAATCCATGCCGGTATTTAGTTTCTTGACAGTTTCATAAGTCGATGTTGAACCATCCCAATCAGGCTTGCTGTCTGATTCGACAGCATCACGCCAACGCAACACTGCTGCAAACAAAGCATCAAACTTAAACTGGTCAAACTCGACATCAAAAGTTTGCAAATCATTACCACTAAACAACGCAATCAATTTGCCTTTAGACAAACCCATCACCCACATGTACCACAACATCTGCGCCTCATAATGCGGTGGCACTTCATCAAACGGAACACGAGAAGTTTTAACTTCAACAATTCCCTCAGTGTCATCCGGATAACGCAAAACACCATCAGGGTTAGCGCGCGCCCAATCGTAATCATCATGCGCCCAAGTACCAATCGAATCAACAATTATGAAACCAGGATTTTCCTCCATCCAAATTTGTTTCACAACAGGCTCAAGCAACTGACCCAAACGCATAGGCCGCGACTGCTTCACCTCATCACTGATTTTTCCAGTGGCCTTAGCCCAAGCCGTATAAGCAGACTCCCAAGGATTCAAACCACAAATCGTGCCAAATAAAGTACCAGTAACAGCGCCCCTGCGTAACTCATTCCACTCGACAGAGCCACTCTCAAAATTGCCCAAAAACTTTGCCATTATTTCCCTTTCTTTAGATAGTGTTATTCCACTATGAGCCACAGACAAAATGAATCCGACTACTTCCGTCTACTAGAGAAACAGGAAGAAACCGGCTCACCATGTCAAGACAGCCCAGATTTATTCTTCCCTGAAGACTACGGCAGATTGACAGAAGATTCGCGCATAACAGATTACGAAATGGTAACAATGGCAGAAAAGATTGCTAAGAGCCTATGTAATCAGTGTCCGCTGAAATGGGATTGCAGAGATTACGCAATCAAATCGAATCAGCCCTACGGCATTTGGGGAGGCTTATCAGCCCAGGATAGAAAACTGATTTAGTTGCCGTAAAACTTCCAGCGAACGGACTTTATCGCCTAACTCATGCCGTAGCAATAAGGGTTGTTCGCCAATATCGTACCATTTTCGGTACGCTTTTGGCAATGATGGATTGATAGATAATACCTATCATTTTAAATGAACGGTGAAATATCGCCATGTTATACCTTAGAGCCTAAAGTAACTTATAGCGCACAAAGTCTAAAGTAACTTAGAACGCACAAAACGCAAAAATTGTACTGTAATGCGTGGCTAATCTGTCTAATAGTGCATTACTACGCACAAATAGCCGTTATTTCTTTTCGGTGGCTTTCTGCACAGCATCCTGTGAAGCCTTAGCCACAACATCAGCATCAACCTTGCCAGTAACCGCAATCGCATAACCGATAGCACCAATGATGCCGAGCATGAGCGTCATCCAAGCAATCAAAACACCATCAACCCAAGAGCCTGCAACAATCGCACCAGTACCAGCAGCACCACCGAGAATAAACAGGAACAATCCAAAACCACGCCAAGCAACAGCCCCTAAAACGCCATAGACGGCTCGTAGGCGGGATTTCACAGTTTCTTTAGACATACCCTTACCCTACCCCTGAACAGGCTTCAAATTGGCATCTATGTGCTTATGAACATCAACCAACTTCTCATAAGGCGCTAAATGAACATCAAGAGTTCCAGGTGCACCAGCCATGTGCAAATGAGCACCAGTCGAAGCAGAACCGCTAGGGGTTTTCTTACCGCCACCAACCTTGCCAATGACAGTCTCGCCACCAACCAAAAGACTATTCATCTCAAGAGTTGGTTTCTCAGCCAAGTGAGCATAAAGCCAATTAACACCATCACCAGAAGACTGCACAAGACAATGACCCAAAACATCAGACCAAAAAATCTTCTTCACACGACCATTAGTAATCGCCTTGATTGGTTTGTTCTCAATCGCTTTCTTAATACCCCAATCAGAACCACGATGAGGATGCTTACGATACGAAGCCATGTTGCCAAGTTCATCGCCACGATTACCAGGGAACGGGTCAAAATACTGCATCTTAGCCATCAAGCCACAACCAATCTAATAATCAAAGCAACAGCAGAAGCAGACATCGCAGAAGAAATAACAGAAGTCACAAACGCAGACTTCCAACGCGCCTTTTCCAACTCACGAACACGCAACTCAATGTCAGCGTAATTCTGCACCATCGCCTTTAATTCAGCAATGTCGCGCACAACCTGAATCAAGTATTTGTCTGTGCCAGTATCCATCTACAACCCCATGAAAAATAAACCGAGCGTAGAATCGGTGCGAGTACTTTGTCTAGTTTAGGCTTGAGCCTCAAGCACATTCAAAATTGCTTGTGACTTACGCATCTCAACAGTATTAGAACGAATAGCAGCCTGTGCGTCATCATAAGCCCACAAATCACTGACCAAAGTTACATCATCCAAATCTTCAATCTGTGCAATAACAGTGTGTTTATCTGTTGCATTTTTGAAACCAATAAGATGCTCAGGCCATGCATTCGGCAAAGTTGCCGCAATGTTGGCATACATCTCAATGTTCGCCTGATACTGAGCAACTTCTGCCCTACGCGCTTGCAATGGTGTTATTTCAGTCATTTTTTTCCTTTGTTAATTGAATTGTACACCCCAAGTGCCATTGTTCGGCAAACTTGATGGGTCTGAGAACTTAGTGCTAAAACCACTTGACCAAGCCCAAGCCTGAACATTTGAACCACCAGCCAATGCAGTTGCAATCTGATTACCATCAGAACTCCAAGCAACATCATTTGCATCACCCAATGATACTGAAACAGGATTTGAATACTTAGTGCCAAAACCACTCGACCAAGCCCAAGCCATTAGAGATGAAGCACCACCCTGTTTCGCTAATGCTAGAACAGTACCCGCTGGATTCCAGCGCGCCTGATAACCAATTGCATCAGGAGGAGATACCGGGTCAGAATATTTTGTACCGAATCCGGCAGACCAAGGATAGGTATAAATGTATGGCGAAGATGATGATGTTGAGGCAAGAGCAGTTCCGGTTGGATTCCATGCCACTCCATAACCATTCGCATATGTTGCAGGGTCAGCGTATTTTGTGCTGAAACCACTTGACCATGCGTAGGCTGATAAATAGGAAGTACCACTTCCTAAACCTGCTACCGCATCGCCTCCAGGCCTGAAAGCAATACCGTTATATCCGCTATTACCAATAATTGGAGAAGCATCTGAATATTTGCTTCCAAAACCACTAGACCATGACCATGCGCTCATATATGGTGATGAATTGTGTCCGGCTAAAACCACAGTGCCAGCATCATTGAATTTCACATCATTGTGATAGTTAGCAACAGCACCAGGTGGATTTGAATATTTAGTACCAAAACCACTTGCAGAAATTGGGTAAGCATTTAAACCAGGATTGTAACCGCCAAATATCAAAGTATTTTTTGCTGGATTGATAGCCAATCTTGCTTGAGAATCTGATGGCGCACCCGATGGATTGCTAAATTTTGAGCCAAATCCTGAAGCACTCCAGTTATACAAATTGATAAATGGTGATGATGTGTAATTTGTCAAAGCCAGTAAAGTAGATGGAACATTAGCAGCACCACCAGCACCAGCAATAGCCCAGAAACCAATGTTAGGCATTACGCAGTTATCTTTCCAATAACGCGGTAAGAGTTAGCAGCAACCTTAGTAACAGCCGCACCATTGTATTGCTGGTCAATCTTGAAAGTCACAGCAGTACCAGCAGTGCCAGCACCGGCCCAAGTAGTCACACCGGTACCAGCAGCGATGCTCACAGTACCCGATGAATCACGATAAATCTCTATCGTCTGGTCCACAGACAAAACATCAGGAATCGTGATTGTGTAAGCAGCAGTACCGTTAGCGTAAATCTTTGAATTAGCGTTAGAAGTAGTCGCAGTGTACGCAGCAGTCACAGTAGTACCTGCGTTAGTAGTTGCAAGAACACTCTGCCAGGCCGACCCATCGTAATAAGCAAGCGAGTTAGTGTCTGTCAAATAAGAAACCATACCCTCAGAAACAGCAGTGCCAAGAGCAGACGAACGCGCAGCAGACGATGCGTAAACCTGCACAACCTGGTCCTGCAAATAATTCTGAACCTGCGCCGCAGTCAAAACTGCACCTGCGCTGAAAGTACGCCAGCCGCTACCAGCCATAAAAACTCCTAATTAGAAAGCGAGGATGCCTGTGTCTAGGATACCAAACGCAACATCATCCAGCACGAATGTGTTAGCAGTAAGCGTACCCAAACCAAGCGTCATCTTGTGTTCGGTCAAAGTTGCCTGATGATTAATAGAAATCACTTTGGCATATTTAGAAATAGCCGGTGCTATTCCGTTAGGTGTGAAATCAATACGACAAATAGAACCTAGTTCTAAGCCTAGTAGAGTATTTTGTTCACCTGTGGTCAGTTGAGAAAACAGCACATCAACAGCCTCAAAACGATATTCTGGCTCATTATATTGACCCAACAAATAACTGCCGAATTCAGCCAAACGGTCATCGCTGTTCAACAACAAATCAGGACTCGACAAAGTACGAATACCATAAATCTGCTGTGCACTAGTGTCATTAATTTGAACTGTAGTCGAAGAACCTTTACGACTCAACTCAGCCTGCGTGTAAAGCAACTCTGAACCATAAACAACACGCACCTGCGAATACCGTATACCCGACCCAGTATCAGACAACACAGGCGCACCCGATGAAGCAGCGACAGCGTTACGCGCAATAAAACGCAAATCACCATTCTTAGCAATGAACACTTCACCAGGCTCAGAAGTTTCAATTTGTTGCAAATAAGCCAAAACATTATTCTCAACAGTTACAGCATCACCCTGCAATGTTTCATCACCAGCATCAATCGAACGCTGAGCAGCAGGCCACGCCACCGAAACATCATCCAACACAGCAGACACGCGAGCACCCGACAACTGCGAAGTGAAAGTCTGAGGTGTCAAAGTCTGTTGTGCCAAGAAAGCAAAACCGTCATACGCAGAAAGTGTCGCAGTGCTTTCACCCGAAGGCGAATAATCTAAATTCCAGTCATCAGTAGTGCCATAAAAAACGATGACACCATTAGACCAAATACGCACATCTCGGCGAGGAACAATCTGACCATAGAA
>JACCDQ011035217.1_pt1 | contig 17363 bp, 13 predicted proteins | sample 7446031 | NCBI WGS metagenome assembly JACCDQ01 (sample SAMN15323442, study PRJNA562643) | freshwater metagenome | isolation source: river surface water | place: USA:Blue River Watershed | collected 2017-08-17
ACCCATTCCCCGATGTTCCATCAGTGTGAAGGCCTGTGGATTGGAGAAAACGTCAGCTTCAAGGATCTGAAAGTGATCGTCACCGATTTCTGCCGGACCTACTTCGAAAGTGACGATCTGGTGCTGCGATTCCGCCCCAGCTTCTTCCCTTTCACTGAGCCCAGCGCCGAAATCGACATCCAGTTCCAGAGCGGCCCGCTGGCGGGACGCTGGCTTGAAGTGGGAGGCTCCGGCCAGGTGCATCCCAATGTGGTGCGCAACATGGGGCTTGACCCAGAGCAATACATCGGCTTCGCTTTTGGCATGGGCATGGACCGCTTCACCATGCTGCGTTATGGCGTGAACGATTTGCGCTTGTTCTTTGACGGAGACATCCGTTTCCTCAGCCAATTCCAGTGATCACGAGACCCGCCGCCTGGCGCTGCGGGCCCCTTACTACACCGAGTCAAGACGATGCAATTTCCTGAATCCTGGTTGCGCGAGTTCTGCAACCCACCCCTGACAACCCAGCAACTGGCAGACACATTGACCATGGCTGGCCTCGAAGTGGAAGAACTGGAGCCTGTGGCCCCGCCTTTCACCCATATTGTGGTCGGTGAAATCAAGGAAGCGGTGCCACACCCAAATGCCGATCGCCTGCGTGTGTGCCAGGTGGACGTGGGGCAGGGCAGTCTGCTCAACATCGTGTGTGGTGCGCCCAACGCCCGGGTCGGCATACGTGTGCCCTGCGCCATGGTGGGGGCCGAATTGCCTCCGGGTGACGACGGCAAGCCCTTCGTTATCAAGGTCGGTAAGCTGCGCGGCGTCGAAAGCCAGGGCATGTTGTGCTCGGCCAAGGAACTCAAGATAGCCGATGACCATGGTGGTTTGCTGGAATTGCCCCCAGATGCTCCGCTGGGTCAGAACATTCGCCAGTACCTGAATCTGGACGACACCCTCATCACGATCAAACTCACGCCCAATCTGGCGCACTGCCTCAGTGTGTACGGCATCGCGCGTGAAGTGTCGGCCTTGACCGGTGCGTCACTCAAGGCGCCATCGTTCCCGAAGGTGACCCCAGGGATTGCAGACACGTTGACCGTCAAGGTGGAAGCCACCGACTTGTGCGGGCGCTTCAGCGGGCGAGTGGTCAGGAACGTAAATACCCGGGCCAAGACACCCCAGTGGATGGTGGACCGCCTGGCCCGTTGCGGCCAGCGCAGTGTCAGTCCGCTGGTGGACATCTCCAACTACGTGATGTTCGAGTTCGGTCGCCCGTCGCACATATTTGACCTGGACAAGATCCATGGTGGCCTGCAGGTGCGTTGGGGCCGCGAAGGTGAACCACTCAAGCTGCTCAACGGCAATACGGTGAAGGTTGATGGCAAAGTGGGCGTGATCGCCGACGATCACCAAGTTGAATCGCTGGCTGGCATCATGGGGGGAGACGCCACCGCCGTGTCGGACGACACCAGGAACATCTACATCGAAGCTGCTTTCTGGTGGCCTAACGCCATCGCGGGGCGCTCGCGCCGCTATAACTTCTCGACTGATGCAGGTCACCGTTTCGAGCGTGGCGTCGATCCGCAGCTGACGGTGGAACATATCGAACGCATCACCCGGTTGGTGCTCGACATTTGCGGCACACCCGACACACAGGTGGCACCCATTGACGACCAGATGCTGAACATGCCCGTGATCCAGCCCGTCACCTTGCGCGTGGCGCGTGCCAACAAGGTCATCGGTATGCCACTCACACAAACGCAGTGCGCCGATGCTTTGCGCGGCTTGGGTCTGCACGTGGTCGAAGGCGATGGCACCGTCACCGTGACGCCGCCCAGCTTCCGCTTCGACCTGCAGATCGAAGAGGACTTGATCGAAGAAGTGGCCCGTATGGTGGGTTACAACAACTTGCCGACGCATCCGCCACTGGCCCCGATCACTGCCAAGGTGCGCAAGGAATCTGAACGCAGCCCGTTTGCCGTGCGTCGTGCGCTTGCTGCCTTGGGGTACCAGGAAACCATCAATTTCAACTTTGTCGAAGAGCGCTGGGAGCATGAACTCGCAGGCAATCCCAACCCGATCAAGCTGCTCAACCCGATCGCCAGCCAGATGAGTGTGATGCGGTCGACCTTGCTGGGCTCCTTGTTGCAGGTCGTGAAGTTCAACCAGGACCGCAAGGCGCCACGTGTGCGCGTCTTCGAGGTCGGCAGTGTGTTCCTGCGCGATGCCTCGGTTATCAGTTCCGACACCAGGGTCCAGGGCTTTGATCAGCCCATGCGTGTGGCCGGCGTGGCCATGGGCCCGGTCGACGCGCCCGAATGGGCTTGCAAGGAGCGGCCGGTTGACTTCTTTGACGTCAAGGGCGACCTCGAAGCTCTGTTTGCACCGACTCGCCTGAGTTTTGAGCCCGCCGAGCATCCGGCCATGCATCCCGGACGTTGTGCCCGTGTGTTGTGTGCGGGTGTTACGGTCGGTATTGTTGGTGAATTACATCCCAAGTGGCGCCAATCCTATGATCTGGTGCAAGCACCCATCATGTTTGAAGTTGATCTGCTGGCTGCCTTGGTGCGCCAGGTGCCGCGCTTCGAGCCGGTGCCGCGCTTCCAGGCGGTCGAACGTGACATTGCAGTCTTGGTCGCCGAGTCGGTCACGCATGATGCCCTGATGCAGGCCATCTGGGCTGCGCCCTGCGGCGGTATTTTGCGTGATGCGGTATTGTTTGATATTTACCGACCCAAGCCGCAGGCCGGCGCGCAGGCCTCCAGCGTGCCGCTCGAGAAAAGCATGGCGGTGCGTTTGACGCTGAGCGCGCAAGATGCTACGCTGTCCGAGCAACAAATTGAGGATGCTGTGGCGTCTGTGGTTGCCACCTTGATCGAAAAAGTTGCTGCACGTCAGCGTGCCTGAGTCAGCCACCACACCCAAGCAAAGCGAGTTATCGATGGACATTACGGTTGAATCACTGGAAACCCCGGCACTGACCAAGGCGCAACTTGCTGAGTTGCTGTTTGAGCAGATCGGGCTGAACAAGCGCGAATCCAAAGACATGGTGGACGCTTTTTTTGACCTGATTTCCAACAGTCTGGTGGATGGCGACGACGTCAAGATCACCGGCTTCGGCAACTTCCAGATTCGCACCAAGTCACCGCGTCCGGGGCGCAACCCGCGTACCGGTGAGGCGATTCCGATTGCCGCGCGCCGGGTTGTGACTTTTCACGCCAGTCAAAAGCTCAAGGAGCAAATCCAGACCGGTTCCCCAGCAAATTTCCCCGTAGTTTGAGTATCCGCACATTAGATTTGGGTGGCTGTCTTTACAGCGTGGGCGAACTTAGAGTACCCTCGCACATTTGCAGCTTAGATTGTTGATTCGCATGGAGAATTCGCTCCCACCCATTCCGGCCAAACGCTACTTCACCATTGGTGAGGTGGGCGAATTGTGTGGTGTCAAACCGCATGTGCTGCGTTACTGGGAGCAAGAGTTCACCCAACTGCGGCCCATGAAGCGACGTGGTAACCGACGCTACTACCAGCATCACGAAGTCCTGATGATCAGGCGTATTCGCGAGTTGCTGTATGACCAGGGATTCACCATCAGTGGTGCGCGCAACAAAATGCAGGAGCTCATGCAGTCAGAGCGGGAAAAACGCCAGTTGCCTGAAGATACCTCGGCAGGCATGGACGACATGGATGACAACGGGTATCAGCCAGTTGGAGTGTCGGGATCCAATGACTCGTTTCCGGTTGGCTCGTCAGACGAAGTGTGGCGTGAATTGCGCCATGAGCTTCACGAAATTCGTGCATTATTGTCGCCTGCCCTCTGAAATAGAGGCTTGCTCTGTGGTTATAATTTAAGGCTTCGGTGTGTGGCGCAGCCTGGTAGCGCACTTGCATGGGGTGCAAGGGGTCGAAGGTTCGAATCCTTTCACACCGACCAATAAAATCAAGGACTTGGCTTAGAAATAGGCTAAGTCCTTTCTTCTTTGTGTCCGTCCTTTATTCTGACGTCCTGGAAATCACCCAATGAATTTTCAAAAGCTTTTAATTCCCCTGGCCAGCATTGTGTTGGTCATCGGGTCCCACTACTTCTATCACTGGCAAGGCGTTGCCCTGGCGGTGAGCGGTTTGGTGATGTGGGCGCTGCTGCATTTCAATCGAATCGTGAAAGTCTTGCAAGGTGCATCCAGCCGTCCCATCGGGTGTGTTAGCAGTGCCGTCATGTTGAACGCCAGACTTAGCCGGGGCGTCAACTTGATGCATGTGATTGCCATGACCAAGTCCTTGGGTCAGCTGGTCAGCCCGGCGGGCACACAGCCCGAGTTGTATCGCTGGACCGACGCGAGCAAGTCCCATGTGACAGCCGAATTTATCGACGGCAAGCTGAAGAAGTGGGAGTTATGGCGCCCGGAAGTCGAAGACACAGCAGATGGCAATAACTCAGGCTCGAACGCCTAGCTTGAGGTAGCACGCCTTGTCAACGACAGCCTCCGCGTCTGATCTGGAGGCTGTAGCCATGGCGGCATTTGACCGGGTGGTGGCAGCCACGCCGGGCTTTCTCCCGCGCGCGGGTCAGCGAGGGATGGCACAGCGCATCGCTAGCGCCTTGCACGCTGTCAGCCTGGGAGAGCAAGATAACGCGCAGAGCGCAGTCGCCGTGATCCAGGCGGGCACTGGTGTGGGCAAGTCGGCCGCTTATCTGTCGACCACCGTAGCGCTCGCTTTGGCGCGCAAGACGCGGGTGGTGGTATCCACTGCCACCGTGGCTCTGCAAGAGCAGTTATTGACCAAAGATCTGCCGGCACTCGCATCCGTGATCGATACGCCATTCGTTTATACCTTGGCCAAAGGCCGCGGACGTTATGTCTGCAAGCTCAAGCTGGAACGTCTGGTTGGTCATGTCGGAGAGGATGCGGCAGAACTGTTTGAAGTCGAGGACGAGACCAGTGCGGTTCAAGCCCCCGGCGCGGCGCCGCCAAGCCGGGGCGGGGAGTGGCAGGACCCGATGGAGCGACGCGTGGCCTTGTACGAAAGCCTGGCCTCGGCCCTGGCTACCGGTAATTGGGATGGTGACCGCGACAGCCTGGCTGAGCAGCCCGATGCGCGCGATTGGTCGACCGTGGCTGCAGAGCGCCATACCTGCACGGCACGCCATTGCCCGCGATTCTCGAGTTGCAGTTATTACCAGGCTCGCATGCAGCTGGCACAGGCGCAGGTGATTGTCGCCAACCATGACCTGGTGCTGGCATCGCTGGGCATGAAAGCTTTGCCGGATTTAGACAACTGTCTGGTCGTGTTCGACGAGGGGCACCACTTGCCCGCAGTGGCCTTGGACCAGTTTTCCAGCGCCATGGATCTGACAGGCTTGCGCTGGCTCGACAACTTGCCCAAGACCCTGGTCGAAGTGGCCGAGAGCATGGGATTTGTCCTGACGCAAGACGTCACCACTTTGGCGCAGCAGCTCAAGACCGCCATGCTGGATGCAGGCCGACTGGCTTTGGATTTGGTTCGTGGTCTGTCAGCCGGTTACGACGCGGTTTACCGTTTCAAGGACGGTAGCGTGCCCGAGTCCATGCTTGAGCCCTTCAAGCTTATCCATGGCCATGGTGCAGCTCTGTCAGACGCACTCGAGGTCCTGGGTGCAGAGCTCAAGCTGCGTGCCAAGGAAGATCCTTTGCAGGCTCCGAATTGCTCGGTGAAATACGCCAGGTTGGGCCAGATGGCCCCCAGGCTCAACGCCCTGGTGGCAACCAGCGCTCATTGGCTGTGTGCCGACGAGCCTCCGTTGGCCAAGTGGCTCAAATCGGATACCAGTTCTGGACTGGTATCCATCAGTGCGCATGCCTGTCCGATTGTGCCCGGGGAATTGTTACGCCGACATCTCTGGCGGCATGTTCGTGGTGCGGTCGTGACATCGGCCTCACTCACCACCTGTGGCAGTTTTGACTATTTTCTGGGTGAGACCGGGCTGGCCGGCTTGCCTCAGGTGAGTACCCTGGCCGTGGAGAGCCCATTCGATTACCGCACACAAGGTCAGCTGATCGTTGCCGATACCGCTGCTGACCCCAAGCAGGTTGACCTCTACACCACGCAGATGGTCGCGGCCTTGGTGGCTGATTTACGCGAAGTGGCACATGGCGCCCTGGTTTTGTTCACCTCGCGCGTACAAATGCAGGCTGCGGTCGGTGTGCTGGACGCGCACCTGCTTGAGTTGGTACTGGTGCAGGGACAGATGGCGCGTGGCCGTTTACTGGGCATCCATCAGGCACGGGTGGAGTCCGGGCGTGCGTCGGTCATCTTTGGCCTGCAATCGTTTGGCGAGGGTCTGGATTTGCCGGGTGACTTGTGCGAAACCGTGTTCATCGCCAAGCTGCCCTTCAGTCCACCCACCGATCCGGTTGAAGAGGCTCGCTCGGAATGGCTCAAGCGCGCCGGGCGCGACCCGTTCTCGGAATTAGTGGTGCCGGCCACCGGCATCAGGTTGCTGCAGTGGACCGGCCGCGCGATTCGCTCCGAGACCGATCAGGCACGGGTGATTTGCTACGACAAGCGCCTGTTGAGCACCGCATATGGCCGACGCATGTTGCAAGGCCTGCCACCTTATGCGGTATCAAGACGGACGCTTGGGACGCAGTCGGCGCTTTGATGCGATGATGATCGATCAGATGGTGTTCAAGGAATTGATGAGTGAATGATTTTTTAATCCAATTGACGCGTTGGGCTGTGCGACTCGGTTTGTTGGCAGCAACGCTGATTTTTCTGGCGAGCTTGTTGTTTGCTGCAGCCCTGCTCCTGATGTTGTGGCTGCTGCGGGCCTTGTGGGCGAAGTTGAGTGGCAAGCCGGTGCAGCCCTGGGTGTTCAAGATGCATCAAACCGGCCTGTGGCAGCGGGCATACAGGGGCAACCGACGTGGTAAAAATTCGACTGCGGTGATTGATGCCGAGGTCAACGTGGTGACGGACGTCATTGAGGTTGAGGACAAAAGGCCCTGACTTCAGCGCGAGCTTGGTTCTGTCACGGCCTGGAGCGGGTTGATGTTTTCGGGGGAGGTCACCCTGCGTGCACCATCAAAGCGATGACTCCAGTAAGACAGTCCCAGACTGTCCACGCGCACCTGATCGCCAGGTTTGGGCGAATGGATGAATTTGCCGTCGCCTATGTAAATGCCCACATGACTGAAGGCGCGGCGCAGGGTGTTGAAGAACACCAGATCGCCAGGTTGCAATTCCGAGCGGTCTATCTTTTGGGTGACGGCGGCCTGTTGCTCGGCTTTGCGTGGCAGGATCAAACCGACGGTTTGTTCGTACATGGCCTTGACAAAACCGCTGCAATCGAATCCGGTATCCGCGTTGTTCCCGCCTTTGCGGTAGGGTACGCCCATGAATCCCAGCGCGTTGACCACCAGGTCGGTGGCCTTGTTGGTCACCTTCTGCCGCATCTGGTCGATTTGAGACAATAGGCCCTTGTCATTCAAAAAACGGCTCATGTCATCGGGGGCGTCCGTCGGCGCAGCGTGCACGCTGGCGGCAATCAGCAGGGATAACATAAGGACTGTAATTCGCATATTGGTAGTGTACACACTTTTAAAATCTAATGTGCTTTAGAGAAATACAAAATAAATAATTGATTTATATGAATTAATTATTTTTCATGCGATTGCCGCGATTCGCTCGCACCGACAAAAAAGCGATGTCATTGCGAGCAGCGTGGCGATGTGGCAATCCAACTGTTCCTCTTGTCGACGGGCGTTAGCCCATGCGCCTTGCCGCCTGATGAATGGCCGCGCGCACCCGCGGGTAGGTACCACAGCGGCACAGGTTTCCGCTCATGGTGCTGTCGATGTCGGCATTGCTCGGATTCGGGTTGTTTTTGAGCAGGGCAGCTGCGCTCATGAGCTGGCCGCTCTGGCAGTAACCGCATTGCACCACGTCAAGGTCAAGCCAGGCCTGGCGCAAGGCCTCAACTTCGGGGCCCTGCAAACCTTCGATGGTGGTGACTTCGCGCGTGCCCACGCCTGCCAGTGGTACCACGCAGGACCGCACGGGCTCGCCGTCCAGATACACCGTGCAGGCACCACATAAGGCCATGCCACAGCTGAATTTGGTGCCATTGCTGCGCAATTCACCGCGCAAGACCCACAGCAACGGGGTTTCCGGCTCGGCCGTCACGGCGACGGTTCTGCCGTTGAGTCTGAGGGAGATTGTCATGGTTTTTTCCTGGTTGGCAGCCTCAAGCCAGTTTGAGGGGCAGGGCGCGCAGGCGCTGTCCGGTCAAGGTAAACAGGGCATTGGCTACAGCCGGCGCAATCGGTGGCGTGCCGGGCTCGCCGACGCCTTCGGGAGCTTCGGTGCTTGCCATGATGTGGCTCTCGATGACAGGGCATTCGTCCATGCGGAGCATAGGAAAGTCGTGAAAATTACTTTGTTGCACTTGGCCGTTCTTGATCGTGATTTCTCCGCCGAGCGCCGCCGACAGGCCAAACACGATGGCGCTATCCAACTGTTGCCGGATCAGGTTGGGGTTGACGGCAAGGCCGCAGTCGATCACACACCAGACCTTGTGCACCCGGATCTTTTTTTCGGCATCGACCGATACTTCGGCCACCTGCGCCACCACAGACCCAAAAGACTGGTGCAGCGCCACGCCGCGGGCGCGCGGCGGGGTACCCGGTACCGTTTTGACAACACGGCCCCAGCCCGACATGGCAGCGACTTGTTGCAAGACCTTGAGCTGGCGCGGATGGCGTTGAAGCAGGTTGGCTCGGAAAACCAGCGGATCCTGGCCTGCGGACAGTGCCACCTCGTCCATGAAACATTCCTTGAAAAACGCTTGGTGTGACTGCCCCACCGAGCGCCAGAAACCGACCGGCACACCGAGTTCCACCATCTCATGGGTAATGCGGGCATTGGGCAATTCGTAGGGCTGGTCGAAGGCACCCTCGGCCGTGGTCTTGTCGGGCCCGATCGATGGCAGCTGGAACAGGCGTTTCAACATTTGCGGCACGATGGCCTGGCTGGCCGACGTGTTCTTCCAGGCAATCAATGTGCCCTTGGTATCGAGACCGGCCGTGAAGCGAGAGGCACAGGCCGGACGGTAAAAGTCGTGCGACATGTCCTGCTCCCGGCTCCAGAGGGTTTGCACCGGAGCGCCGCTGGCCTCTTTGGCGATGGCAGCGGCTTGGCCGATGAAGTCTACTTCGAGCCGACGGCCAAAACCTCCGCCGAGTAACTGCACTTTCACTGCCACTTTGTCGCTGCTTAGGTCCAGTGCTCGAGCGACGGCTGCGCGCGCCAGGTCCGGCACCTGGGTCGACACCCAGACCGTGGCAGAGCCATCCCTGAATTGCACCGTGCAATTCATTGGCTCCATCGGCGCGTGGGCGAGGTAAGGCACCTGGTAGTCAGCACTGATGGTTTTGCTGGCCATGGCCAGGGCGGCGCTGACATCGCCGGTCTTGTAATAAGCCCAGCCGTTCTGTCGATCAAGCGTTTGTGCCAGTCGCGCCATCACATCGGAACTGTCGAGTGTGGCATTGGGGCCATGGTCCCAATTGATGCGAACTTGGGCCAGCGCCTGGCTGGCATGAAACGGAGTGTCGGCCAGCACCGCCAGGCCACCGCTGCTGCCGTGGTAGGCGTCGACCTTGAGCACCTTGAGCACGCCTGGCAGTTTGACCGCCGCGTCAGCCTGAAAGCTGGCCACTCGACCGCCCAATGTGGGGCACATGGTGACGCTGGCGTAGAGCAGGCCAGGCGGCGACACGTCCATACCAAAAATGGCTGATCCATCGAGTTTGGGGGTGGCCTCTAGGCGGCGCCTGGGTGAACCAATCAGGGTGAACTGGGCAGGGTTCTTGAGCTTTGGAGATTTCGGCAGGGGCAACAGGCTGGCGGCCAGGGCCAGTTCGCCAAAACTAGCCGAGTGACCGACGGGGTGTGTCACATGCCCCAGCACGGCCGCGCATTCGATGGCTGGCAGCTGCCACAGCCGGGCGGCGGCCTCGATCAGCATGGCGCGGGCCGAGGCACCGGCTTCACGCATGGGCAGCCAGAGGTCCTTGATGCTCGACGAGCCACCGGTCATCATCACGCCAAATTCGCGCATCAGCTTGGCGGTGAGCCACTGCGCGCTGGTCTTGAGCACGCTGTTGTCGTCCGGGTGAAATGGCAGGCCATCCACCGTAGCACTGATATTGTTGTAGATACCGTCAATGGGCGCGTTTTCCACCCGCACCCGGGCCCAGTCGGCATCGAGTTCTTCCGCCAGCAGCATGGCCAGGCCAGTGTGTACGCCTTGCCCCATCTCTGACTTCGGACTGATCACCGTGACGCTGTTGTCCGCGTCAATCTTGACCCAGCCGTTGAGCGCGCTTTGTCCAGGACTGACTGTCAGTGGCTGCGCCCCTGTGAGGCGCTGGCGCACCGGCATCAGCGACCAGCCCACCACCAGTGCGCCGGTGGCGGCGAAGCTGCCAAGCAACCATTTTCTGCGTGTGACCATGCCTGGGTTTCATTGGGATGAAAATTGCCATGCTACCGCGGAAGCGCATGGATGCCTAGTCGAGCACTGCTTGACCATGGGAAAGTTGTCATTGCGAGCGAAGCGCGGCAATCCATGACTGTAAACCTGCGGTTTAATCCGGTATGTCTTGTATCGAATTTTTGAAAGCCCGCCATGTTGCTTGATGCTGAACTCTCCCAGTTGGTTTTGGTCGATTACCAGCCCCGACTGATGTCTGTCATTTTTGAAGCGCCGCTGGTGCTGACCAATGCCGTGCAGCTGGCGCAGGCAGCCAAATTGATGCAGGTGCCGGTGTGGGGAACCGAACAAAATCCGTCGAAACTCGGCGAAAACCCGCCCGACTTACGCACCCTGTGCCAACGCACGTTGGCCAAGATGCAGTTCAGCGGGGTTGAGGAAGGCCTGGGCGAGTGGTTGCGTCCCCCTGTGAAGGCACCTGCCGGTAATGCGCGCAGCCTGCCCAAGCACTTGCAGAAACCGTCGAACACACCCAGCGAGCGCAGCAGTATTGTGATTGCTGGCTGCGAAGCCCATGTGTGTTTGTTGCAGACGGCGCTGCACTTGCTCGAAGACGAGTTCGAGGTTTGGGTAGTGACTGATGCCTGCAGTTCGCGCACCGAGCGCAACCGCGATGCGGCCTTTGACCGACTGGCCGGTGCGGGCGCCGAGTTGGTGACCACCGAAATGGTGGTCTTCGAATGGTTGCGCAGCGCTGAGGCACCTCAGTTCAAGGCGGTGCAGGCTTTGATCAAGTGAAGCTACGAGTCGCGGACTCAGGGTAAGCAGGCAGGCAGCGATAATCTGCTGCATGTTTGACAGGAGCTTGCGTGGATATTGTTTTGCTGATCAAAGCCGCCATCATGGGTGTGGTGGAAGGGCTGACCGAGTTTTTGCCGATCTCGAGCACTGGGCATCTGATTTTGGTCGGCGCCCTGCTGGGATTTGATGACGACAAAGCCAAGGTCTTCGACATCGCCATCCAGACCGGCGCCATTTTTGCCGTGATCCTGGTGTACTGGCAAAAAATACATGACACCGTGCTGGCGCTACCCACCGAGAAACAGGCGCAGCGTTTTGCCCTCAACGTGCTGATTGCATTTTTTCCGGCGGTGTTGCTGGGGTTGCTGTACGGCAAGGCGATCAAGGCGCACTTGTTTACACCCATCGTAGTAGCCAGCATGTTCATCATTGGTGGTTTCATCATCATCTGGGCCGAGCGCCGGCAACAAAAAAATCCGGCCGTTGCGCGTATTCACGATGTTGAGTCGATGTCTGCCATGGACGCGCTCAAGGTGGGTCTGGCCCAGTGCGCGGCCATGATTCCGGGCACGAGTCGCAGCGGCGCCACCATCGTTGGAGGCATGTTGTTCGGCCTGAGCCGCAAGGCCGCCACCGATTTTTCCTTTTACCTGGCCATTCCCACGCTGATCGGTGCGGGTGCTTACAGCCTTTTCAAGGAACGGGCCCTGCTGGCTTTTGCTGACTTGCCTCTGTTTAGCGTCGGCCTGGTAATGTCCTTCCTGAGCGCCTGGTTGTGCATCCGCTGGTTGTTGCACTACATCTCCAGCCACAGCTTTGTCGGCTTCGCCTACTATCGCATTGTGTTTGGCATCGTGGTGCTGGCCACCGCTTGGACCGGTACCGTCACCTGGGCCGCCTGAAGATTTTTCAGACTGCCGCTGTACTACTGCTCGCGCCGTTTTGATGTCTCGTCATTGGGAGCGAGGCGCGGCGATCCAGGTTTGTGCTGTCCCACAGGTAGTCAGATCAGCTTTTCCTGCGGCGAGGTGATTTTCTTGAGGGCCAGGTTGCGACTGGCGTGTTGCATGAGGGGCACGCTGGTGTGTTCGCCGTTCCACATTGGGTCTTCAATGCTGTCAAAAACCTCGCGCAGCTTGGCGCCCCAGCTGTTGTGCATCATTTTGAAGTAGGGGTTGTTTTCGTCAATACAGACCACCTTATCGGTCTGGAATTGGTTGACTTCATAAACCACCATGTCCAGTGGCAGACCGACCGACAGGTTGGATTTGAGGGTGGAGTCCATCGATACCAGTGCACATTTGGCAGCCTCGTCAAGCGGCGTTTGGGGCGTGATCACGCGGTCCAATACGGGCTTGCCGTATTTGGACTCGCCGACCTGGAAATACGGCGTCTCGGGTGTGGCCTCAATGAAGTTGCCAGCTGAATAGACCTGGAACAGGCGCATGCCTTCGCCCTTGATCTGACCGCCAAAAATGAGTGAGACGTTGAAATCGACCCCGGCTTGCTTGAGGGCGGCAGCGTCACGCTCATAAACATGGCGAATGGCCGAACCAAGCACCCGCGCTGCGTCGAACATGCTTTTCGCGTTCCAGATTGTGATGCCTTCGTCTTCGTCATGGTCCTTGAGCTTTTCCACCTGCAGGATCTCGCGCACCGATTGCGAAATGCTCAGGTTGCCGGCCGACAGCAGCACCATGAAGCGGTCATCGGACTTTTCATAAACGATCATCTTGCGAAATGTGCTGATCTGGTCCAGGCCGGCGTTGGTGCGGGAATCGGACAAAAAAACCAGTCCAGCGTTGAGTTTGATGGCGACGCAATAAGTCATGTGAGCAAATTTGATTGAATAACCAGAGTTTACTGGCTACGACATGGACGGTGGGTACCAGGCCGAAACATCTTGTTTCAATTTTGAAGGGTTGGCCTATTGCATGTGGATCCATGTCGGTACCAGAATGTGAAGACAGAATGACATTCAAGGAGTAAAAAATGACAACAATCAAAAAGCTCTCGCCCGCCAATCTGCGTTCGTGGCTGGCGACATCGTTGTTGGCGGTCCTGGTCGTTGGTTGCGGCGGAGGCGGGGGTGGTGCTACGCCGGGTAAGCTCGGTGTTTCCCTGACCGATGCGCCGGCCTGCGGCTTTGATGCCGTGAACGTGACGGTGACCAAAGTACGTGTGCATCAAAGCGGCACGGCTACGGAAAATGACGGTGGCTGGACTGACATCACGCTGAATCCGGCAAGAAAAATCAATTTGCTTGACTGGAACAATGGCGGGCTGACGCAGCTTGGCGAAACCCCCTTGGCTGCCGGGCGTTATTCACAACTCAGGCTGGTACTGGACCCGAACACCTCAAACGGTGTCGCCAATTCGGTGGTGCCAACGGGCGGCGTTGAGACCCCGCTGGTGACCCCGAGTGCGGTGCAAAGCGGCATCAAGCTGGTGAACGAGTTCGATGTGGCGTCGGGTCAGCGCGTGGACCTGCTGATGGATTTTGACGCCTGCAAGTCGATCGTGACGCGCGGCAATGGTGTGTATGCCCTGAAACCCGTGATCAAGGTCGTGCCTTATGTGCTTAACGGCATTAATGGCTATGTTGATTTGGCCTTGCTGCCCAGCGGCGTGATGGTGACGGCACAGCAGGGTGGCGTGGTGGTGCAGACCACGGCGCCCAACACAATAACGGGTGAATTCTTCCTGGCGCGTCTGCCTGCGGGTACCTACGATGTTGTGCTGACCGCCAATGGCCGCTCTACGGCGGTCATTGCGGGGGTAGTGGTCGCAACCGCTACCAGTGTGGTTTCCGTGAGCAACACGGTGACGCGAATCACAATGCCGGCCTCAGCGACCGGCACGGTGAGCGGCAATGCCACCTTGAACCCGTCCAACACGGCTACAGTGGCTTATGTGATGGCGAAACAAAGCTTTGGCGCCTCGCCAACCGTGACAGTAAAGTCTGTCGCTGCGAATGACATGAACAGTGGTGCCTACAGCCTGAGTTTGCCGATTGGCGAACCCTTGCTGGGACAGTTTGGTACCGGAATTTTGCCCATCACGCTCAACTTGCAATCAGGCTTGGCCGGCAAATACAGTGTGGCCGCGTCTGCGACCGGTTACCAAACCCAATCGGTCAGCAAGGACGTTTCAGTGGCAAATGCAACGCAGGACTTCGTGTTGGTGCCTTGAGTGACAAGGACAGGGGCGAAAACGCCCCTGTGTCATTCTTCAAGCCAAGTCAGTGACCGGAACACACGAGCAGAACAGGTGACGATCGCCGTGAACGTTGTCGATGCGCCCGACGGGCATCCAATATTTGGACTGCTTCAGCGCAGGCACAGGAAAAGCGGCCAGTTCCCGTGAGTAGGGTCGATCCCAGGCGTCACCCAGCAGCGACGCAGCCGTATGGGGCGCATGGCTCAGCGGGTTGTTGCCCTGCGGCCAGACACCTTGCTCCACCTTGGCAATTTCTTCGCGGATGGCGATCATGGCGTTGATGAAGCGATCGAGCTCGTCGAGTGTTTCACTCTCGGTGGGTTCGACCATCAGCGTGCCGGGTACCGGAAAACTCAGCGTCGGCGCATGGAAGCCGTAGTCCATCAGGCGCTTGGTCACGTCTTCGGCTGTGACGCCGCTGTTTTCCTTGAGCGGGCGCAAATCCAGGATACATTCATGCGCGACACGGCCGGGTTTGCCGCCTTTGGAGACGCTGGTGTAGAGCGTGGGATAGTGGTCTTTCAGGCGCACACTGATGTAGTTGGCGCTCAGGATGGCGACTTCCGTGGCAGCTTTCAAACCCTCGGCGCCCATCATGCGGCAATACATCCAGCTGATCGGCAACACGGCCGCATTGCCCAGGGGTGCGGCTGACACTGCACCCACGCCCGCGCCCGGCAAGTACGGTACCAGGTCCTGCACCACACACACCGGACCGACACCAGGGCCGCCACCGCCATGCGGGATGCAGAAAGTCTTGTGCAGGTTCAGGTGACTCACGTCACCACCGAATTCACCGGGAGCCGCCAGGCCGACCAGGGCGTTCATGTTGGCGCCGTCCACATAGACACGGCCGCCGTGGCTGTGCACCAGGGCACACAGTTCCTTGACGCTGGTCTCGAACACGCCGTGGGTGCTCGGGTAGGTGATCATGATCGCCGCCAGATTGGCGCTGTGTTGCTCGCATTTGGCCTTGAGGTCGGCCATGTCGACATTGCCGTTGGCATCACAGGCGGTTACCACCACCTTCATGCCGACCATGGCTGCGCTGGCAGGGTTGGTGCCATGTGCGCTGCTCGGGATCAGGCAGATATTGCGATGGCTTTCGCCACGCGCCGCATGAAAACCGCGGATCGCCATCATGCCGGCGTATTCACCCTGGCTGCCCGCGTTGGGCTGCAGGCTGATGCCGGCATAACCGGTGGCCTCACAGAGCCAGCCGCGCAGTTGCTCATCCAGCTCGGCGTAGCCGGCGCGCTGGTCTTCGGGGCAATACGGGTGAATGTTGGCAAACTCGGGCCAGGTGATCGGAATCATCTCGCTGGTGGCGTTGAGTTTCATGGTGCAACTGCCCAGCGGAATCATGGTGCGATCCAGCGCCAGGTCGCAATCGGACAGGCGACGGATGTAACGCAGCATGCCGGTCTCGGAGTGGTGGGTATTGAACACCGGGTGGGTCAGGTAGCTGCTGGTGCGCAACAGCGCCGCAGGCAGCAGGCTGGTCGTGGTCTGTTCGAAATCACTGACCTTTGGCAGGTTCTGGCCGGGCTTGGCAAAGAAGCCCCAGAGTTGCTCCACGTCGGCGCGTGTGATGGTTTCATCGAGTGCCACGCCAAGGGAGCTGGCTGAGACCTGACGCAGGTTGGCTCCTTCAGCAAGCGCCTTGGCTGTGATCGCGCTTGTCATGTCACCGGTCTTCACGGTGAGTGTGTCAAACGCGTTGGCATTGGTCATGGTGAAGCCCAGGGTCTTCAGGCCGGAGGCCAGCACGGCGGTCAGCGTGGCCACGCGTTGTGCGATGCGCATCAGGCCATCTGGGCCATGGTAGACCGCGTACATGCTGGCAATGACGGCCGGCAGCACCTGCGCGGTGCAGATGTTGGAGGTGGCTTTTTCGCGGCGGATGTGTTGTTCGCGCGTTTGTAATGCCAGCCGGTAGGCCGGGTTGCCATGGGCATCAACGCTGACACCCACCAAACGGCCGGGCATGGTGCGTTTGTGCTCATCCCGGCAGGCCATGTAGGCGGCGTGCGGGCCGCCGTTGCCCATCGGCATGCCAAAGCGCTGGGTGGTGCCGACCGCAATGTCGGCGCCCAACTCGCCGGGCGAGGTCAGCAGTGTCAGCGCCAGCAGGTCGGCCGCCATGATGACGATGCCACCCTTGGCCTTGATGGCGGCAATCAGCGCGCGGTCATCGCGCACCACACCGCTGGTGCCAGGGTATTGCAGCAGCACGGCAAAACTGTCTTGTGTCAACTCCTCGCCGTTTTGGCAGACCTTGATGTCGATGCCCAAGGGCTCGGCGCGGGTCTGGATCACGGCCAGGGTTTGCGGCAGCACTTCACCATCGACGAGGAAGGTGGTCGATTTGGATTTGCTGGCGCGCAAGGCCATGGTCATGGCTTCGGCTGCGGCAGTGGCCTCGTCGAGCATCGAGGCATTGGCCATGGGCATGCCTGTCAGGTCCATCACCATGGTCTGGAAATTGACCAGCGCTTCCATGCGGCCCTGGCTGATTTCGGCCTGATAGGGGGTGTAAGCGGTGTACCAGGCGGGGTTTTCCAGAATGTTGCGCAGGATCACGCCAGGCGTATGGGTGCCGTAATAACCCTGGCCGATGTAGCTTTTGAAAACCTTGTTTTTGCCCGCGATGGCCCTGAGATCGTCCAGCGCGGCGGCCTCGGTCATCGGCGCGGGAATGGCCATGGACTGGCTGCGGGCAATGCTGCGCGGCACGATGTCTTCGATGAGCGCCGCACGTGACGCCGCTGCCACAGTTTTCAGCATCACGACTTCGTCAGCCGCATCGATGCCAATGTGGCGTGTGATGAATTCGCAGGAGTTTTCCAACTCGACGAGGGACGGGGCGGGCGTGGACATGAGGGTG
>JACCDQ011449461.1_pt1 | contig 17363 bp, 12 predicted proteins | sample 7446031 | NCBI WGS metagenome assembly JACCDQ01 (sample SAMN15323442, study PRJNA562643) | freshwater metagenome | isolation source: river surface water | place: USA:Blue River Watershed | collected 2017-08-17
CTGTTGAATCACGAAGGGTCATACATGGCACACCCATTACTGTAGTCTCCTCTGTTATTCCTCCTGAATCAGTTATTACTCCTTTCGAATTTTCTACAAGGTAATTAAACTCAAGATAACCCAATGGTTCAACTAGTTTTATGTTTTCAAACTGAATACCTATTTTCTGAATATTATACCGAGTTCTAGGATGAACCGGAAATATTACTGGCAATCCTCCAACATTTTCTTCAATGCTAGAAAGTTGTGCGGAAAGTTGCCTTGCATTATCCACGTTCGAAGGACGATGTAAAGTGAGGACTATATATTGCTGTGGTTTGAGTGAGTAGGGATGCCAAAAATCGGGTTTTCTAAAATTTGGTTTTTGTTTTAGTAGGGTATCTATCATGGTATTTCCTACAAAAAAAATCTGTTCTGCTGAAATTCCCGATTTAACTAAATTCTGTTTTGCCCTTTCCGTAGTTGTGAAAAAAAAGTTGGTTATACTATCCGTAACCAATCTATTTATTTCCTCGGGCATCGACCAATCTCCAGAGCGGATACCAGCCTCGACATGCGCAACATTCGTTTGTGATTTTTGTGCCACAATTGAGCAGGCCATGGTAGAAGTAACATCACCAACTACCAGTACCACATCACATGGATTAACCATGAGCTCCTTTTCAAACCCAATCATAATTGCTGAAGTTTGTACGGCCTGACTACCTCCTCCAGCTTCTAGATTTACATGTGGTTCGGGGATGCCTAGTTGATCAAAAAAGTCGCCCGACATTTTTTTGTCATAATGTTGACCCGTATGGATTAGCCTGTAATCTATATCACAACCAACTCTTTTTGCTGCGTGTATTGCCTCAATTATTGGGGCTATTTTGACAAAGTTTGGACGTGCTCCTGCTACGATTGTAATTCGCATAATTTTACTTAATTGATATCCAAGAATTATTCTTCATACTCTCAATAGCTGCTATCGCAGCCTCACTAACATTATTTATTTCTGCAAACGGAATGGTTTGAATATTACCACTTGTGATGGCCCTTACTAAGTGTTCGAACTGTTTCTGATGGCCTTTGTCAAACCTTGTTTTTAACTTGCTGAATCCATTGAAACCAAAGCCCTGTGTAACTTTAAAATTGTCCATTATCAATGACCGGCCCTGTGAATGAACCTCGAGTCGTTCTTTAGCATATAAATTATTACCGTTGGCAAAATAATTTAAGACCCCATTGGATCCGTTCTCAAACCTTACTAAGATACTCATATTGTCGGTGGAATCTTGAGGACATAACCCTAAGTTATTAGAACATACAGCTGTAATTTTACTTCCCGTCAGGAACACCATTAAATCAAGGTAATGACAAGCCTCTCCAATTATTCGACCACCCCCAACTTCGATATCGTGAATCCATACATTTGAAGGTATAAAACCGGCATTCATGGTTGCAATTATATTCAATTGAGATTCTTCTCCTAACAGTTGTTTCATTTTTAAAATATGCGGCGAGAAACGACGGTTAAATCCAACATTTATTGTTTTTGTAAAACTATACTCCTTTATGGTGTCATTTATTAAATTCAATTGCTCCCGCGTAATAGCTAGTGGTTTCTCGACAAAAATATGCTTGTTTGCTTTGATGGCCTCACATACAAAATATGCGTGGGAATTGTGACGTGTTGTAATAATTATCAGGTCCAATTCGGGATCGTTAAATAATATACTATTATCGGTAGTGCTAAACTGAATTTTGTATTTTTTGGCAAGATTCGTTCCATTTAACCCTCCTGAACTGGAAATATACCTTATGTTCGCCTTCGCTTTTTTGAATGCCGGCAACATAGTCATCTTCGTGAAATTACCTGCACCAACAATTCCAATACTTCCTAATTGCACCGAACTATCAACACCTAAAACTGGTATTACCCGTTGGATATTGGCAATGGATTTTTCTGGATAATTAAAAATCGATGCAATGGATTTTTTACCGCTGATATTTTCATATATTCGGTCAAATTCCTCAAGCGGAACGACTTCTGAAATAAATCCTTTTACATTTAACGCTCCCAAAGCAATCAATTGCAAAATCGACTCAAAGTTTCTCTTAACGGTCCACCTTACATAAGACAACGGATAATCAATTCCATTTTGTTCATATTGCTCATCGTATCTACCTGGACCATAAGAACATGAAACTTGAAATGATAGTTCCTTGTTATAAAACTCAGCTCTACTGATATTTAATCCAATCACCCCAATCAAAATGATTCTCCCACGTTTACGCGACATCTGAGCAGATTGGGATATTATCGCATCTGTTTTAGCAGAAGCTGCAATCACAACACCATCACATCCCAAACCACCAGTATGCTCAAGCACCTTCTTAACAATATCGTCAGATGCTGGGTTGATAATAATAATACCTCTAGATGCAGCGATTTTTAGCTTTTCGTCATCCAAATCAATACCGATCACACGGCAACCATTTGCTTTAAGTAACTCGGCCGTGATCAAACCGATAAGGCCCAATCCAAATACCACAACCGTTTCACCTAGAGTTGGATTCAGAAGCCGAATAGCCTGTAAGCCAATAGATCCAATTACCGTAAATGTGGCTTCTTCATCAGATATATTATCCGGAATCTTCGCGACCAAATTTTTTGGTACGCATACAAATTCAGCATGCGAACCATTAGAAGCCACACGGTCTCCAATTGCAAATTCAGTAACACCTGCACCAACCTCAACTATTCTTCCAACATTGCAATATCCAAGTGGTATTGGTTGATTTAACTTGTTGAAAACAGCATCAAGGGTTTCAAATAGACCTTCCGTTTTAATTTTATTCAGGACCAGTTTTACTTGATCAGGTTGCTGCCGTGCCTTTTGAACTAAGCTAGCTTTACCAAACTCTACCAACATTCTCTCAGTACCCAGTGATACCAATGATTTAGTAGTCTGAATGAGAACATGACCTCCTTTCACCATAGGAATAGGAACTTCCTCGAGAATCGTTTTTCCAGTTTGAAGATTTTGTATAATTTGTTTCATCTCATATAAAATTTCGGCCACGTTGTATTATTAATCACACAAGAAGCGGAATTAAAACCTATTTTCATTTCTTCCGTGTATTTGAGCATATATTACTACAAAATAGATTATAAAAAAATAATCATTATTTTTCTTTCACATTAAAATAAACATGAAAACAGTTAATCCCTATTCACGAATTGATTCATCCAAGAATCAATTGAAAGTAAAGCCCAAATCGTATAGGATACATCTATTTTTCCAGCCTTATTATTCTCAACCAATTTCTCTACCTCAGCATAATTAAAAATCCCCATCTTTTCTATTCGTTCTTTACTTAATCGCTGTTTAACAAATTGTTCCATATCATCGGTTATCCATTTTCGAACTGGAGCACCAAAACCGGCCTTGGGTCTATAGATAATTTCTTTTGGCAAATACCTTTCAGCCAATTTTTTCAAAATGTATTTGGTAACGTTGCCTTTAAGTTTGAAAGAGGAGGGAATTTGACTAGCAAATTCCACTAAATCCAAATCTAAATAAGGAACACGTGCTTCAACACCTACAGCCATAGTCATCTTATCCGTATAATTCAAATTATGATCAACTAAAAAAGTCTTTTTTTCTAAAAAAAGCATCTTAGTTAGGAGATCGTCTTCCCTGAATGTTTTACTCAGCAATTCCTCGAAATAATCGTGTGGGTTATAGTGGTTTATTGTTGGTTCAATTATATTATTAAATAGTTTTTTAACAGAATTAATTTCAATCCAATCAAAGTACCCGATTAATCTATCTATTTGATTACCTTCAATATTCGCTACAAGTTTCTTTATTCTGCGAAAAAATGGGTATTTAATTGGTAAAAAACTAACAATATATTTTATAATTCTCCTGATCCAAAATGGTATTCTCTCAATAAACTTCTCGTATTTCAAAGCTTGATGCCTTCGGTAACCAGAGAATATATCATCACCTGCAGTACCACCAATTAAAACCTTAATATTATTTTCTCTCGCACTTTTGGCAATATTCAATACATTTAAAGGAGCAGGATCAGCTTGTGGCTCATCCAAATGCCAAATCATTGAGTCAAAATCATTGACAATGTCTACACCAGCATTTACTATAAGTAAATTAACATCCAATATTGTCGCCGCCTTCTTCGCATAATACAAATCATCTGAAAAACCATCCGCACTGGAAGGCCATGCGTTTGTATTTATTGTAAAGCAGTTAAATCTTTCTTTAGGTCTTAGTTTTTTAGCAATTGCAACAAGTAAAGTTGAATCCAAACCACCTGAGAGAAAAAAACCAACTGGAACATCTGACAACAACTGTCTTTCAACAGCTCGCGTCAACAACCCATCGAGTTTATCAATAATTTGATCTTCTGAAAGTTTCAAATATTCACCACGCGGAGCGAAATTATGATATTCGTGTTCAGAAATGCACAATAAATTTTCCATATTAATTCTTACAAATTTACCGGGCAAAACTTTTTTAATGTTCTGAAATGCGGTTAATTCCCCTGGTGACCACAAAAATGTAAGATAATTAATCATCGCTTTGTAATTGATACTTTTATCTATATCAAATCCAATGAATGATTTAATCTCAGAACCAAAAAGAAATTGGCGACCATCGTTGTATATATATAATGGCTTAACACCAAAATGATCTCTAGCAATAACTATTTCTTTCTTTTGTATATCTAATATTGCAAATGCAAAAATTCCATTTAAGTACTTAAATATTGATTCACCGTATTTAACAAAAGCTTCCAATAATGTTTCGGTGTCACCAGTAGTTCTGAAAGAAAAATCATTTAAAAATTGGGTCCTTAATTCTGTATGATTATAAATTTCACCATTAAAAATAATTACAAAATTACCATTTTTCGAGACCATGGGTTGACTAGCTTTATCAGACAAGTCTTGTATGGACAATCGAGTATGACCCAGAAAAAGGTTTTCATAAATATAATAACCTTGGCTGTCGGGGCCCCTGTGTGTTATACTATTTAAAACAGTCTCTGGATTAATTGAATCTTGGCAAATTGCCCCAAAAATACCACACATAAAAGAATCGAATGATTGTTATTAAACGTCGTAATTAACTGATTGTCGATAAACTAGCTAAGTTTCTTACTGTTGAGGCCTTCATACATTCGTATTAGTTGAAAATACCCATCCGATTCGAAATCGATTAGTTGTTTGTTCTGCAATTCAGACAAGCCCTCATCAACTAATTTCAAAATCAATTTTTTTAATATTTGCATATTTTCCGGATCATAAAGTAAAACTGCGGCCGGCCTATCACATACATTGGAAGCGATAACAGGTATTCCACAAAAAAGAGCCTCGGCTACGCTCAAGCCAAAAGAATCTATTTTCGTTGGCCTGATAAAAATATGTCTATCCTTAAAATATTCATATGAATTATTAATATTCTCCGTAATATTTATTTTTAAATTATATTTATTTATGCGCTGAATTATATTATTCACTTTGCTTTTATAGTCAAGATTTTCAAATGATGTAGAAACAATTAAATCCAATTCAAATAAAACACTTATTTTGTTCTCCGTTATCTGATTTAGACATTCTATAACTGATTCAAAATTATAAAGTTCCTGCCAAAGACCCATAACTGTTATTTTAACAGTCTGTTTATTTGGTTGAAACACATATGTACCCGGATTTGATTCTGGAAAAACAAATGGAGAAATCGCTTCAATTTTTCTTTTATACCCGGGAATACAAACATTTAACTCATTCACATGTTTACGATTCATAAGAACAAGCCTTTCCGCAACTTTTAACAGTGATTTTGTTAAAAATAAAGATATTTTATTTTTATTTATATCGTTAATAATACCACCATGATGTATGGATATTATAACCTTATAACCAAGCAGCTTTAACAACAGGACAAGGAAAAAACTTTTAAATAAACTGTTTGATGTATGAAAATGAACAACGGAGTACTTAAAACGAAGAGATACCAATTTGAATAAATTCAATGGCTTGTTAATTCTTATAGCTTCCACCATTATTCCGTTAGATATCATTTTGGAATAGAGCTGATCCAAATGTCTTGTAACACCACCGATAGGCGGAGAAAATGATCCAATTAATATAACTCTTTTTTTCATTGAATTCATTGTGTTATTTTCCAGCATCATGTAATTATTCTTTATTCACAAGTTCAATTTGCCGTCCACATTTCTAATGAGTAAATTGGTTTTTTAAAACTTGAATAATATTCAATTTTTGAAGGAAAAGAACCTCCAGAAAATGGATGATCCGGCTTTTGAAGAATTAAAAACGCATCACAACTATTTAAAATATTTTCAAATGCACTTTCCGCCAAAAAGCCGAAATATTCTAATTCCGGAATACTCAATCCAGAAACAAAACCTTCCAATGGGCCAGTTCCAGTTACAATTAGCTTAAAGCTCTTTATTTGTTTTCTTAACTCCAAAACAACATAAGGTAACAAGTCTGCCCCTCTTATTTCATCCAATGTAGCTGCAAACAAAAAAGTAGTTCCCTCTTTAAATCGAAAATCCAGTGAATTGGCAAAGCCAAGGTCAATAAAGGCATTATAAACGAAGCATTGTGTTTTGCTTGTAAAATGTTTTTTCATGTGCTTGTTGATACAGATTACAATATCTGGCACTTTATACATTAAATTGTTTACAAAATTTTTTAGGCCACTTCCTCTTAACAGTGTATAATCATCCTCAAAGTCAACGTAAACTTTTAAACCTAAAACATATTTTGCAAATAAGGCTGAAAAAAAAACTGGCATACCAAAGTTGTAATAAAGAACATACTTCATTTGCTTTCTTAAACGATAGGTTTCTATTATTATCTTAAAAGTATATTCCAGCTGCTTGAGTCTTTTATTAATAAACCTGCTTGACAAATGTATCAACTTACCATTTCTTATTTCTCTTGGTGTAAGAATAGGTATATCAATATCGGTAGGACTTACTATAATTGATCCAACCCCCATCAATGAAAACATCTTCAATTTCTTCTTTATCGAAAAATTCTTTACCAATTCAAGCCCATATTCAACACACCAATTACTTTCAGGCAATGAACATACATATATACCATTTTCGCTACTCAAACACTCTTGAATGTCGTCCTGTTCAATTATTTTGACTGGGCCCAGTTTATATTTATTTTTAACTATAATAAAGTCTTTCATTAAAAAAACCATTTTTTCTTTGAACGCAATTAAGAAAATCAACCAATTGTCGAATTATCCAATTCATGATGTTTGTACAATAAAAATCCAATTGATGCTCCAATCATTAGCGTAACGAGTAGCTGCCCCCAAATATTACCAACTGAGGCCTGGAAAAAAAAGTTCAAATACATAATTGCAAAAGTGAACTTAATAATAATTGCAAATTTATCTTCTAAGATAAAAGTGCGTAATTTTTTAATCAACTGAACTAAGACAACTAACCATACAATAAAGATTGGGATTCCATACCGAGATATATGAGTTACGAAGATGTTGTGGTCTTCAATATTCAGACCGTTAAAATCCAATGCTCGCGTGCCCAGACCAACTCCTGCTACAGGGTTTTCACATGTTCTAATCAACAAATCACCCCACATTGCCAATCTTGCACCATCCTTAATCCCTTGATCGCCTGAAATACTTAGAGCACTTCCAATATTTGCTGTATTTTGCGGATCTCCTAAAACACGCATCGTTAAATACTCATCCACGCTTTCATAACCCTGCAATTTTGTAATAGGGTTCAATATGATTCCAATATTGGCAAAAAATAAAATAACTAAAATCAACGCAACCAAAGTATATTGTTTTCTTGTCTGGTGTGACAATTGATTTCTAGAATAAAACATAACAATGCACATAACTGGAAAACCTACTAAAGCGATTATGTTCCATTTGGCCAAACTCCACAAGACCGCAGTGTAGCAAAAAAGTGCCCATATAAAAAACCACTTTTGTTTTGTGAGGTAATACAATGCAAACGCATAAAAAGTCCATGCAGAAATAATGGTTAGATTAATGGTTGTAGCGCCAAATAGGTTCCCTGGATAAATTGAGACAGTACTTTCTTTATCGACATTACCTACAATAAACAAAGAAAGGGAGACGAGCAATGTGTATCCAAATCCCACGTAATTAAATATTCGAAACGGAAGTTTTAACTGCTTCGGGTTTAACGCGATTATAAAAAATGGCAATCCGATAAAAAAAACGAAAGTTATTATTTTAAGTAAATCTTCGTTAATATATTGGGTATTTTTACCCAAAGCCATCCCAATTAATACTCCCTTTGCCAGTCCAACAATAGAAATTATAATAAACAAGTTATAACACAACTTGAATGATTTAAAAAAAATTGTTTTCGGTGTAAATAAAATCAATACCAATAATACAAGAATTAAAGGGCCGTATAGTAGAACTTGTATATAATTGTTTAAATACATCCAGGCGTCACCAATTCGTTGTATATTTTAATAATTTGATAGATATTCACATCTTGGCTGTAATTTGCTAACGCCTTATTATAACCCTTCGCCCCCATTTGGAGCCGTATTTCAGGGTACTGAAAAAGTTTAAATAGTTGTCGCGCAATGGTTGTATGATCGCCTATGGTGCACAAATAGCCGTTCTCACCCTCCTCAATCAACTCCTCAACACCTCCAAGTAGACTTCCGATAACCGGTAATGACATTGCACCAGCCTCAATGACAGGCCTAGCAAAATGTGGGCGTATAGATGGAAACACCAAGACATTGGATACCGAAAACAATCGAGCAACATCCTTTTCAAATGGGAGCCTGATTAAATCCGGTTCCAACCCTAGCATTGCAATTTCTTTCTCCACTAACTGGCTATATGTTCCCCAGCCCAAGCGTGGTAGGATATTTGTTGCCAGTTTATAAATAAAATAATCGGGAAGGTCATATTTTCCACCAGCGAATATCAATTTGAATTTTTCATCTGGATTCAACTCTCGTAACTTGGCAAAAGCTTGCATCATCACAATAGTTCCTTTTACCTTATTCATCCCGCCCAGAAACAATACATTAAACGTACTTCCCGAATCATCAATACCCCATTCTGGTTTTGCTTTCATGGTTGTATTGAACTTATCGAAATCAATAAAATTATACACAACAGTACCGTTCTCAGGGTCGCCCCAAGATTTTTTATCTGCTTTACAAATAAAAATAGTTCGATTTGGTAAAGTTTTGAGTGCTTTTATAATTTTTCGTCTACGTCTCCCAAACAATCCTTTAACAGATGGCTCGCGCACATGCCAAACCAAAGGAATACCCATGGTATTTATTTCCATTGCTGCCCCCAACAATACAACAGAATTTAAATGCACAATATCAGGTTTAACCTTCTCAATCAGCGCACGGGTATTTCGGCGCGCTTTCCTTATGTTCAATCGCTGCCGCAACTCCTTAAACAATCCTCCCGGGTTTAATACACTATACGAAACAAGTTGAGTGTGCTCGTAAGTATCAATCCAATTTGCGTTTACCACCTCAAAACCATGGCTAATGTAAAATAAAGCCAGCGTATCTGAATACTTTGCCAAGGCTATCACTAGCCTCCAACGTTCCCCCTCCATTTTTTGGATGCCCTGAAGAGTGTACAATAAACTCATTGCCGATCCGCCAAAGGCCGTTGCATGTTGTATAAATAGAACTTTTTTCATGCAATTTATCAAATTGAATAAGTTTCCAATTTGTGAAAATTGATAAACTTCAATGCAACAAAAACAGCCCAATGCGTATTGTTTACTTCTCCTTTTTGTAAACTTTTTTCAAGGTATAATCGATATGTTTCCGTAAACAAGTTCGCAGCGGCTTCTCCTTTCAAAATGCTCAGAAATTCTCCCTGCAGATTGTTTTTTAACCAATGCGTTAACGGCAATTCAAAACCAGTTTTCTTTTTAGTGAAAATTGCGGGCGGCAACAAATCGATGCACGCATCAACCAGCACTCGCTTTTTACTGTTAAAGTTAACCTTGTATGATGCCTTAAGACCAAAAACATAAGAAGCAAGTCGATGATCCAAAAAAATTGGGCGAACTTCAAGTGCCTGCGACATTGAAAGTGCATCGCCATCGCGAAGCAATGTATTGGATAAGTATTTATGAATTTCCCACAACGAAAGTTGTTGAACAGCATCTAACTCAGAAGGAACATACCCATCATAGTAGTTATCCATAATAGTTTTATGTTCTGCAAATTTTATGTTTTTCAGTTTATGTACCACAGGATGGGAATCGCCATAATTTCGAATCATTCGATGGCGCGCAACTGGAGTGGACAGCAAATAGTACAACATATCTTTATATTTTGCCGGCAACTTATGGACAAAAGCTGGTAATTTAGTAATGGACTCTATACCCTTCGAAAACGTTTGGTTTGCGATGGCGGCATACACAAAATGTGAATATCCTCCAAAAATTTCGTCAGAGCCCAAACCTGATACAGCCACTTTGGTATGCCTTGAAGTTTCTTTCGAAATCAGATAAGTATTGAGCCCATCAATCGATGGCTGGTCCATAACACGAATAAAATCATCAATCTGCTCGTTGATTAGGTAATCATTTACAATGAGTTCATGGTGGTCTGTGCCAAAACGTTTCGATATTAACCTAGCTCCATCCAACTCATTCAAATTATTGAATTTTTTTTCAAAACCAACGGTAAAGGTATTGAGTTTGGTTTGTGCAAACTTACTCATGAGACCAACAGTCACGCATGAATCAATACCAGAACTTAAAAACGCTCCTACCGGAACATCAGCAACTAATTGGTACTTAGCAGATGCTTCCAACAGCGAACGCACTTCTTTCACCGCCTGCTCATAACTCGTAGGTTGTTCCGTCTTAATGGCCTCCTCCACTATATTCCAATAGCGTATTATATTTAGGTTGCCGTTTTCAAGCGTTAAATAATGTGCAGCCGGCAACTGCTGTATCTGCTCTACAATTGTATGATCTCCGGAGAAAGAACCCGATTGTAGAAAAATTGCCATACCTGTTAGATTGACCTTTTTTCCCGGTATACCTGTTGCCAACAAACTGGTCAGCAGGGAAGAAAAAATAAGTCCTTTCTCATAGCGGTGGTAATAAAAAGGTTTGATACCAAAATAATCACGGCCAGCAAAGAATGTTTGGTCGGCTTTATTCCAAATACCAAAAGCAAACATGCCCCGGAACCTAGTCAAACATTTTTCCCGCCACGCATGGTAGGATAACAATACAACTTCGGTATCCGAATTAGTTTTAAACTGATACCCCAGTGATCCCAACTCGTTACGCAGTTCTTGATAGTTGTATATCTCCCCATTAAAAGTAATCACCAAGTCCCCATATTCCATTGGCTGAGCTGCCGCATTGGTGGTATCAATTATTGATAACCGAGTATGTACCAAGGTGGTTAAATAATCCTTGTCCTCGTATATACCATGGCCGTCAGGCCCACGTTTTTGAAGACCAATAAGAACATCACCTAAATTGCCGGAAACATTTACCTGAATAGCACCAAAAATTCCACACATATACAATCACAAAAAAATTCAATGGAAAAAAAGTACTCGCAAAAAATGCAAAAGTTCATTTGTAATTGCAACTTTAAAACTGTATACAATAAAAATTAGTTGTGTTAAATTGGTTTACCTATATGGCAATCCAATTTTCGATGTAAAAATTAGAGCTTTGAATATAAAAATCGCCAGCTGATCGTATAACTATTTTATCTTTTCTACAACCTAAAAAAGCAGCCCACCAACTAAACGTACTATTTGCGATGATAAAATGAGAACAACTGGTCATAAGTTGCAAGTCTTTAATATGAGCCGGGAGTGATTCATTATTATTTTCAATGAATTCAATATTTTTAGCCGACAGGTTCATTTTCTTGGCCCTTTCGATATTATCAGAAAAAATAAAAAAATAAGGATCCTTAATATGCCCTTCAACATACTTAATTGTTTTGGAATAATAAGCCGTGTTCAACACCAAATTTTCGCTTCGATGTTCAATAGGAACATCTTCATATGATCTAATATGTAAGCAAATTGTTACAAACCCGCGCTCTTCTCTCTCGTGAATAATATTATTTTTAAATTTCAATCCAGCATTACAAATCTCTTTGATATCACCCATATACTCTTGAAAGAAGGAAATATCTTGAAAATAACCATCCAAGTAAATGAGTCTCGCTTTAGTTAATTCTTCTATACTGTATCGTCTAAAATTCTGATCATTGATATAATAAACTCCGAAAAAAGGTTTCCAATAAGAACTATATCTAATAACAAATCGAATCATTACACCAAATCGCTTAAAGAACCAAGCATTTGGAGTAGTTATTATTTTACGAATTCCTTCGAAGTAAAATAAATCAATTTTTCTATGATAAATTTTATCTTTTTTAAACCCCGATATATAATCAAAAATCAATTCTTGATTGGTATTTTTTGCTAGCGCGTAGGATGTTGCGAAGATGAACAATTGATTGCCAACACCACCGAATACTCTCGAAATAATCATTATTGTAACTTTTGAGAAAACAACTTAGCGAATTTTGCAACTATAAGTACCCTTGCTAACGGATTTGAAATAATAAATCCTATTAAATTAACAACAAATACCAGAATTGAAAATAAAACAAAATAGTAAATATTTAAATTACCCAGATGTTCCATTAGTATAAATAAAAATGCACATGTGATACAAGTAAGGATTATTCCGCAAAAAACTGATTTAACTAATACAATTTGTTGCTCACCAGTAATATCAAGGTGTTTTATCCATCGCTTTAACACAACAACAACCATTATCGCAGAAGAACACAATAATGCCAACGGCAATCCTACCACTCCGAAATATTTCAAGAAAATAAAAATCAAAATCACTTTAATGCCAGATTCGATAAGCGACATTATATTTATGAAAAAAACATCCCCGATTGCTGCTAAAAGGTATAGGGAAATAGCCATAATGAAGCTGACAAATAGTGCTAGGCTTATTGTCCAATTCACTAAACCACCCAAATATTGACTTTCATTTATCCATAATGCAATGAAATTTTTATTTAACAAAGCCCCTACCATAAACAACATAAAACTGAAAGGAACGATTATTTGAAAAAACTTAACGAAAAAACTCGTGAATTGAGATTTAGACTCTGAAGCATGCATATGTGCAACAGATGGAAACAAAATACCACCTACTTTATCTAGTGTGCTTCTAATTAAAGAGCCCACCTTTTTTGTCACAGAAAAAAACACTGCCATTTGTGGAGAAATAAAAATATTAATCAAAACCGGTTCTATGTTATTTACTACTGCACCACCCAAGGAGCTTATCAATTGAGTAAAAGACAAAGTAGTCAATTCCTTTAGAATGGTCTTATCAAAATCTAATATTCTCAAATTGTTCCGAAGAAAAAGAAAATAAATATATACCGAGTTCGGTATTAACGAAATTAATGACCTAGCGGCCATACCAATTGGTATCGACACCACGCCAGATCCTGTAATCATTAAGTAAAAAGTTAAAGTTGCACCAAATATTGCACTCAACACATTAAGAATCCGTCCAAATAATGGTAGTTGAAGGGATTGCATGCATCCTTCAATGATATTATTCACAAGCATTATGATCAAAGAAATAACAGCGAAACAATAAGCATTTTGTATTTCTCGAAGTTCTGCGGTAGTTTCAAATTTGAAAATATGCTCCAAGTTATTTCCCAGTATAGCCGAAATAATAGCTAATGAAAACATAAGAACAAGGTGAAGAAGTAATCCAGTAGAAAAATAAGTAGAAATTGACTTAAAATTCTTTTCCCCATAAGCTTTTGCTATCCTCTGAACAATCAAATTTCCACTGCCCATGTCAACAAAAGTTAGGGCTGCGATTATACCTCCAGAGCCAATCCAAAGCCCATAAATGCGCTCTCCAAAATAATTCACGTAAAGCGGTATAAATGCCACAGCCTGCAAAATATCAACAGCGGATATCACAACGGTCCCTAAAGCCAAAATTTTTGTCGCTTTTCTTCTTGACGGGTAGTCTAACTGCATTGTCATTCTTTACCTAAAGGCATAATTTTTGGAGACTCATTGTATTATTATCACCAGTATCTCCGTTTCTATAAATTATTATTAAGTTCGATTTACAGCAAAATTTATCGATATATTAAAAGAGTGGAAATCCTCGTTTTATTCCAGATTTACATCAAAAAACCCATAATCAAATATCAATGTTATGTAATAAAAAGTAGTTATTGACAATAGTCAATTTTAATAAGACAATAATTTATTCCTATAAAAAAATCAAAATAAAAAACTCAATTGGTTAAGTACATAGTTAAATTGAATTGTCTTAATTTTTGAACTTGCCACCTAACTAACGGTTATTCTAAATGTTTTTCTGACAAATAATCAATGACTATTTGAATAACGATCTTTTGTAGTATGACAGCCATGTGAGCAAGTAATTTCTATTCTTACGCTTTAGGTAATCAAATTTTGAATCTAAGAAGAATCTTGTATTTGACGCAACTAACTTTTGTTGTGGGATATCCAAATGTGCATAAGGATTCTTGTCTATACTGTAGTAATCAAAATAAACAGTGTATCGATCTTCCTGGGCGAGACTAGAAATACGTTGTGTACCATGAATGGTATTGGGTCCATGCATAAAAATCAAAGCTCTATTTGGCTTAAACTCAATGTCGCTCCCAAGTTGATTTGCTGATTTGAAAATAGTTGTTCCACCTCCCCAATTTGGGTCCCACACTTTCGAAATATATAGTATGATATTCAACACATGATAGTGCTCAGATATATTAGGGTCTACCGTATGATCTAAGTGCGGACCCAGATAAGAACCCGGCTTCATTACATGAAAAAATGCCAAAGAACTATTTTCATCCGAAACAACTTTGAGATTATCGAATCCAGTAACACTTTTTAAAAATGAAAGCATTTTTTCTGACTTTAAATCATTAAACAACTGTGTCATAATTTCAGGCATTGACATTCCATAACTACCCCATTTGTTTTTTTCAACATCACTGTTATAAGTTATTCCTTCCTCTTTGTCCTTATCTGTGTACAATTGATTTAAGTATTTAAATACATTTTCATAGTATTCCGGCTCCAAAAAATCATCAATAATAACATGAGCATACGGTTTCGCGGATTTAAAAAAAGAATTAAGTTGTTCGAGGTTGAGTTTTTTATTGATCATAAATCAAAAATTATATTATGTCTGTTAACTAATCATCAATTGTCTCCGTCGACTTCATACATAAAATCTCTTAACTCAATCAATTGATCAACTAATGATTTACATTCAAAATCAGGGATCAAACATCTATTTATGGCAACTTCTTGATCACTCGGAACTATATCAATTTTTTTATTAAAAATAGCGTTTAAAAGATTCAAGATTTCATATTTACTATAAATTTTATTAGTTCCCAATTGCACCGTATTCTTTTCATACGTTTGAAACGTAAGAAAATAACTGTCTAAATATTTGCACCATTCTAGCGTAGTTATGCCGTTCCAAAAATGATTAATAAAACCATTTATTTTACTGTTTTCACTTAAACTACAGAACCAACTGAACAAGCCTTTATCTGACTTTTCATCCGGCCCTATGATTGATACTCTTATTATCAGAGTATTAGGTCTTTGCTGTAACGCTGCTTCACCGAGTGATTTTGACCAACCATATACATCTTTAGCATTATTAACATCAGTAACTTTATAATGACCCAAGCTATTTCCATCAAACACACAATCCGTGCTTGGCTGAATTAAAAAGTGCGTTGGTTTCAAAGATCTTGATAATTCAAGCGGTAGAATTGAGTTACTCCATAATAGTTCGCAAGTATCATTACTCTTTTGTTTTATTTTTCCAATGCAATTTACAACTATTGCGTCTTCGATATCGTTTATTCTCGCTATTATATCGAATATTGTTTCCTCATTTATCCTGTAGTCAAACACAAAAATTTCGCAGCCAAATCCAATGAAATATTTTTTTACCATTTGGCCTAGCATCCCATTTGATCCTAAAATTACTATTTTTTTCATTTTAAAATAATAAATTAAACACAATTGACGATTGTCTGATTAACACCCTAGGTCAAATTTCAATTATTAATATTTTTTTATATTAATACCATTTAATTTGTATTTGTTGTTTAAAACGTTAATCACCAATTTTCGAGCTCTTTTTGAACAAAGTCAATGGACAACAACAAGTTGATTAATTGGTCTCTATTCAGCATTTGAGTATTACTTGAATTATATTCAATATCAACTAACTTCGAACCTTCTTTTTGAACATATTTAGTATAGTTCAAATCCCGCATATCAGCAGGTATTCGATAATAGTTTTCCATTTCAACTGCTTTCGCCATCTCTTCCTTTCCACATAGTGTCTCATATAACTTCTCACCATGACGTGGGCCTATTATTTGAATTTCATTATCGGCTTGAAAAATTTCTTTGAGTGCTTGAGCCAATGTATAAATAGTTGCAGCGGGTGACTTTTGGACAAAAATATCTCCAGGTTCAGCATTCTCAAATGCGTACAACACCAAGTTTACCGAATCTTTTAATGTCATCATGAAACGCGACATATTAGGATCGGTAATAGTTATTTTTTTTTTGTCTTTGATTTGCTGAATAAACAAAGGTATAATCGAACCACGGGAAGCCATAACATTTCCATATCTTGTAGCACAAATAACACCATTTCTCTTTTTCATTCTAGGATCGCGTGCCTTAGAAATGGCGAGTTTCTCCATGATGGCCTTCGACATACCCATGGTATTGATTGGATAAACAGCTTTATCTGTACTCAAGACTACTACCCTACTTACATTATTGGCTACCGCAGCTTCCAATACATTTTCGGAACCCAAAATATTGGTTTGTACTGCCTGCATAGGATAAAACTCACACGACGGCACTTGTTTGAGTGCTGCTGCTTGGAAAACAAAATCAACACCTTGCATTGCTGAATTAATACTATTAAAATCTCTTACATCGCCAATGAAAAAATTAAGTTTGTCACTTTTTAGATCTAGGCGCATATCCTCTTGTTTCTTTTCATCCCTACTAAATATGCGGATTTCACCAATATCTGTATTGATGAAACGTTGAAGAACTGCATTTCCAAATGATCCAGTTCCACCTGTTATTAGTAACGTTTTATTTTTAAAAGTCATTATTAATTTGTAATAAACTTATTCAATAATTTGTAATAAACTCTACCTTTATTTA
>JACCDQ011253159.1_pt1 | contig 17359 bp, 16 predicted proteins | sample 7446031 | NCBI WGS metagenome assembly JACCDQ01 (sample SAMN15323442, study PRJNA562643) | freshwater metagenome | isolation source: river surface water | place: USA:Blue River Watershed | collected 2017-08-17
GATGACGGCATCGACTTCCGGCAAGGCCAAGCTGTCGGCTAGGTCTGTCGTGACATGCTGAATACCGTATTTGTCAGCCACTTCTTTTGTCTTTGCAAGATCGCGACTGATCAGCGAGACCACCTCAACGCCGTCGATGTTCTTGATGCCATCCAAGTGCTTGATGCCAAAGGCACCCGCACCCGCCAAGGCCACTTTGATTGTTTTAGTCATATTGAAATTCCTCAGTTCAAAATTGATTCTCTAAGATCAAGTGTCCCACGGCCGTGTTGGATGCTGGGACATGATAGAAACGTTGCTTCACTTCAGGCGCTTTGCCACCCTCCACGTCATTCATGGCGCCACGCGCGATGAGCCACATGACCAACTCAATGCCTTCACTGCCCGCTTCGCGCACATAGTCAATGTGGGGAATGTCGGCAGCACCTTGTGGGTCGCTGATGAGCTTGTCCAAAAAGGCGTTGTCAAATTCTTTGTTGATCAAGCCAGCACGTGCGCCTTGTAGTTGATGGCTCATCCCACCCGTGCCCCAAATGTGCACATGGATGTCTTGGTCGTAGCTTTCAATGGCTTTTCGAATGGCCTTGCCTAAATTGAAGCAGCGTTGACCACTGGGCACAGGGTACTGAACCACATTCACCGCAAACGGAATGACGGGGCATGGCCATTCAAACTTGTCTGCAGGGGGTTGGCCACACATCAAGGACAATGGCACTGTGAGGCCATGGTCCACATCCATTTTGTTGACTATGGTGAGGTCAAAGTCTTGCTGAATGACTGACTGCGCAATGTGCGATGCCAACTCGGGGTGACCCTTGACCACAGGCACTGGGCGAGGACCCCAGCCTTCATCGGCGGGTTGAAATTCTGCAGCAGTGCCAATGGCAAACGTCGGGATGAAATCCAAACTGAAGGCAGTGGCATGGTCGTTGTAGACCAAGAAAATGACATCAGGTTTGTTGTCTTTCATCCATTGCTGGCCATACTCGTAACCCTTGAAGACGGGTTGCCAATAGGGTTCTTGGGTCTTACCCAAGTCGAGGGCCGCGCCAATGGCTGGTACGTGTGATGTAAATACGGAAGCTGTAATTTTTGCCATAGTCATTTTGCTTTCTTGGCGGCTGAGCCTTGAGGTTGGTTTTTCGCTTGTGCGTCACCGTTTTCGCCCACAAAGCGATTGCCATCAACGGAGCGTCCGCCGTTGATCATCATGTTGCGGTACTCCTCTTCGGTCATGCCGGTCATGGAGCCCGCCATTTGCTGGAAGCTTTTTCCGTCAGTGGCACCAATTTTGGCCAAGAAATAAATATTGCCACCGGTGCGCATGCACCAGTTCAAATCGCGCGCCATGACGGCTTGTTTCTGCTCTTCGGTCATGGCCCATTCGTCAAGATAGGCGCGTTCATTGGCTTTGAATCGCTCGCGGTTTTCAGCCTTCATGAGTGACATGCAAAACTGATTAATCCAATAACCTTTGCGGCTTTGCTCGGCATCAAAAATGATGGTGCCAGGCACATCCAAATAGGGTTTGTCGAGAGCCATTATTTTGTCTCCTCTGGCCAATACAAACGCATTGGGTTGTCGACTAACAATTTTCGTTGCTGCTCTGGCGTGGTCGCAATGTGTGGAATGAAATCCACCAACAAGCCATCGTCAGGCATGTGCTTTTTCAAATTGGGGTGTGGCCAATCGGTGCCCCACAATACGCGGTCGGGAAACTCTTCCACAATGGCCTTGGCAAAAGGCACCACATCTTGATAGGCATTTTGCTCGCCGTTCAATGCGGGTGCGCCCGTCACAGACAAGCGCTCGGGACAGGTGACCTTCGTCCAAACATTGGGATGCTCACGCATGAATTTCAAAAACAACTGAAACTGAGGGCCATCCACAGGCAGTTTTACATCGGGGGTGCCCATGTGGTCAACCACCACAATGGTGGGGAGGCCTGTAAAGAAGTCCCACAACTCTGGCAAGTCCACCGCTTCAAAGTAAATCACCACGTGCCAGCCCAACTTGGCAATGCGCGTGGCAATTTCCATCAACTCTTCCTTGGGGGTGAAATCAACCAAGCGTTTGACAAAATTAAATCGAACACCCCGAATACCGGCGGCGTGCATGGCCTGCAACTCGTCGTCAGTGACAGAACGCTTGACAGAGGCAACACCGCGCGCTTTGCCATTGGAATTCAACAAGGCATCAACGGTAGCGCGATTGTCCGTGCCGTGGCATGTGGCGCCCACCACCACATTGCGTGAGAAGCCCAAATGATCGCGCAAGGCATACAGTTGGTGCTTGGAAGCATCGCAGGGCGTGTATTTGCGTTCGGGGGCATAAGGAAACTCTGCACCGGGTCCGAAGACGTGGCAGTGGGCATCCACAGCGCCTGCAGGCAATTTGAATTTAGGTTGACTGGGGCCAGCGTACCAATCTAGCCAGCCAGGCGTTTTTTGAAATTCCATGTGAGTGCTCAATGTTGTAAAAAATTAATCGGGTTTGATGTTGGCTTCACGCACCAATTTTTCGTAGCGTTGTCGTTCACTGCGAATCAAAGCTGTAAACATCTCTGAAGAACCTGCAATGACCTCGCCACCGACAGAGTTCATGCGGTCTTTCACTTCTTTGGTTTGCAAGGCCTTTTGAATTTCGGCATGCAGTTTCACAATGATGGGCTTAGGCGTTGCCGCAGGCGCCACAAAGCCGTACCAAACAGAGGCTTCAAAACCCGGAAAGCCAGATTCTGCAATGGTGGGAACATCGGGATAAATAACACTGCGTGAGGGGCTGAGAACCGCCAGCACTTTGAGCTTGCCACTTTTGACGTGTGGCAAGACTTCCAATGCATTCACCGCCACCAAGGGCAACTGTCCGCCAATCGCATCCGTGATGGCAGGCGAACCGCCCTTGTAAGGAATGTGTTGCAAATCAATGCCAGCCGCTTTGGCAAAAAACTCAATCGCCATGTGGGGCGTTGAACCGTTGCCGGGGCTGGCAAATGCAATTTGACCGGGCTTGGCTTTAGCCGCTTCAATCAGTTTGGCAACTGTGGAAAAAGGCGCATTGGGATTGGCCGCAATGACTACGGGAACGCGCCCGACCAATGAAATAGCCGTCAATTCTTTTTCGGCATCAAAGGGCATGGGTTGGTACAGCGCCATGTTGGCCGCCAAGGCATTGGCCGCCAGCATCAGGGTGTAGCCATCGGGCTCGGCCGTGATCACCGACTTCACGGCAATGTTGGTGCCTGCACCTGGCTTGTTTTCCACGATGAAACTCTGGCCCAACTGTGTGCTCAGGCTTTGTCCCAAAGTTCGTGCAACCACATCGACAGCGCCGCCCGGTGCATACCCCACCACAATTTTGACGGGCTTGTTGGGATAGTTGCTGGGGGCTTGTGCCAATGCAACAGTGCTGCTGAGGCCAGCCAACACAAGGCAAGAAGAAATCAATGTACGAAAGTTTGTCATAGCTTCTTTATAAGTTAAATATTTAGTCACGTGCGGTGCCAAGCAAACCAGAACGTTGGATGGCTTTTTCTAATTCACCGGTGCGTTGGACGTCATTCGCAAAATTTTGCAAAAAGGTACGACCGCCCTCTCGCCCTTTGGGAACGGCAATGGCCAAGTTTTCTAAGCCCCAACGGCCAGACAACACACGGCTGCCAGGCAAGGCATCAGACATCTCAAACAAAATGCCTTTGTTGGTGGCAAATGCGTCAATCTGCTGAGACTTCAACATGGCTTGTGCATTGGCCAAGGAAGCTGCAGGGACGACCTTGGCTTGCTTGTACAACTGAGTCAACACACCTTGTGAAGAACTGCCCTGGCTCACGCCCACACGCAGGCCTGCTTGATCGATGGCCGTGACTTCGTTGAGCGGGCTGTCACCCAATACCAAGTAGCCCAATTCCAAACGCACCATGGGTGCCGTGAAGTCCATGTCTTTGGCACGAACGGCTGTTGCATTTGTAAATGTGAAATCGACCTTACCCTCTTTCAAGGCTTCTAGAACGAGGGCCACACGATCAAACTCAACGATCTGCACGGGCACATTCATTTGTTTGGCCAACGCTTTGCCCAAGTCAAATGCAATGCCGACGCTTTCACCCGTCTTGGGATCTTTCACCCAAGAGGTGGGGCTGCCGGGATAAACACCCACGCGCAACACACCCGTTGGCGCAAGTGCTTGCACAACTTCAGCGACTACAGCCTCCGCTTTTACAAGCGATGCTGTCTCGGTTGTACGCTTGACAACGGTAATGTTGATGCAAGCGCTAAGCGTGAGTACCAGGGCAACAACACTCAAGCTGCGCCATACAAGTTGGAATGGGTGCTTTGAAATCATGTGGCGGTGTCCGTGATAGAAATTTGGAAAGGTGACAAGTCAAATCAGTCGATGTACTTCAAACCTGCCTTGGCCAAAGGTTCACGCATGTTGTACATATCCAGACCCAACACGCCCGCAGCCAACTTGGCGCGCTTCTCACCTTCATTGGCTTCGCGCGCTTCCGCAGCATCCGCCACCTTTTGGGCCCAAGCGGCAGGCACCACCACCACGCCATCATCGTCAGCCACAACAGCATCGCCGGGATTGACATTGACACCTGCGCACACCACAGGAATGTTCACAGAGCCCAGGGTTGATTTGATGGTGCCTTTGGCACTGATGCCTTTGCTCCAAACGGGAAAGCCCATGGCCGTCAGTTCGCGCACGTCGCGCACGCCGGCATCGATGACCAACGCTTTAGCACCGCGGGCCATGAAGGAGGTGGCCAACAAGTCGCCAAAGAAGCCATCGCAATTGTCTGCACTGATAGCGGCCACCACAATGTCGCCCGGCTGAATTTGTTCTGCCACCACGTGCATCATCCAGTTGTCACCAGGGTGCAACAAGACGGTGACTGCGGTGCCAGCAACAGGTGCGCCGCTGTAAATCGGACGCATGTATCGCTGCATGAGGCCCACACGGCCCATGGCCTCGTGCACCGTGGCCACACCAAAGCGACCTAATTTTTCGACGGCCGCTTTGTCTGCGCGGGTGATGTTGCGTTTCACAATTCCGAGTTCTGTCATGTCAGTTCCAATGAAATAAGTATTTGAGAGCGAGATGCAAAGACTTACAGGCCTTTAGCCTTCAAGTGGGCATCCAAACGAGGGAACACACGACGGGTGTTGCCTTCATAAATTTTGTAGCGTTGTTCGTCGTTCAAGATATTGGACGATTGAATGTAGCGTTTGGTGTCGTCGTAGTAGTGGCCTGTTTCTGGATCAATACCGCGCACGGCACCAATCATTTCAGAGGCAAACAAGATGTTGTCGACAGGGATCACTTTGGTCAGCAAATCAATGCCGGGTTGGTGATACACGCAAGTGTCAAAGAAGATGTTGTTGAGCAAGTGCTCTTGCAGCAAAGGCTTCTTCAACTCTTGTGCCAGTCCACGGAAACGGCCCCAGTGGTAAGGAACGGCGCCACCACCATGAGGAATGAGGAATTTCAAAGTGGGAAAATCTTTGAACAAGTCGGAAGTGAGGCACTGCATAAAGGCCGTGGTGTCGGCATTCAAATAGTGAGCACCCGTGGTGTGGAAGCAATGGTTGCAACTGGTGCTCACGTGAATCATGGCGGGGATGTTGTACTCCACCATTTTTTCGTAAATGGGATACCAGTGTTTGTCACTGAGGGGCGGCGAGGTCCAATGACCGCCTGATGGATCGGGATTCAAATTAATCCCCACGTTGCCATACTCTTTCACGCAACGCTCCAACTCGGGAATGCACGTGGCTGGATCGACACCTGGCGATTGGGGCAGCATGGCCACAGGCACAAAGTTGTCGGGAAACAATTGGCTCACGCGGTAGCACAACTCATTGCAGATGGCAGCCCAAGTGGACGACACATTGAAGTCGCCAATGTGGTGTGCCATAAAACTGGCACGGGGGCTGAACAAGGTGAGGTCGGAGCCGCGCTCTTTCATCAAACGCAATTGGTTGGTCTCAATGGACTCGCGCAATTCGTCGTCGCTGATTTTGAGATCAGCCACTTTGGGACCCAACTCAGGGGTGTTCAAGTTGGCGATTTGTGCATTGCGCCAGTTTTCCAAAGCCTTGGGCGCGGTGGTGTAGTGACCGTGGCAGTCAATGATCAGGGGTTGTTGGGTACTCATAACGGTGTCCAAAAAAATGAATTGAGAAAATTTAAACTTGGGGGCCAGACCACAAAGAGGCAGGCACCATGGCCTCACCTCGCATCAGGAGTCGCGCTGTTCGGAGCAAGGCTGCTTGGGTGACATTTTGTCCGCCTGGCAAATGAGGTGCTGGCTCAGTTTGCAAGGCCACACTGAATTCGCCTGTGGGGTGCTCCACCGATACATTTTTGGAAGTGCCTTCAGGCATAACCGCAATGCCATCACACACTGATCCTTCCAAGACACAAGCCGTGCCGACTGTGACAGCCGCCAAAACGCCAATGGCGTCATGACAAACGTGAGGAATAAAACTGCGCGTACTCAAGGCACCGCCTTTTTGCGGCGCGGCAATGAGGGTCATCTTGGGATAGTTCTTTTGACTCACATCACCCAAGCCCATCAACAAGGAAACTTGTAAACGCAAGGCTTCAATTTTGGTTTTGAGTTCGGTATCGGCATTCATGTCAGCCACAGACTCATAGCCCGTCCGGCCCACATCTGAAGCCTTGAACATCACCAAAGGCATCCCGTTGTCTATGCAAGTGACATCCAATGTGAAGGGCTCAAAACCTAGGCCCGTGACAGTCAAGGTGTCTTTGACACGACCGGTAGGCAGCAGTCCCGAGCACACAGAACCTGCCGTGTCCAAGAAGTTAATGGTGACGGGCGCTGAAGTCCCTGGCGCACCATCGATGCGCGCACTGCCTTCGTATTGCACCATGCCACCCCGGGTGTCGACAGTGATGTCGCATTGCATGTCGGTGTTGAGCGTTAAAACACGAAATGTGCTTTGATCGCCCTGCACTGCCACCATGCCGGTTTCTAAAGCAAAGGGCACGACAGCCGCCAACATATTGCCGCAATTGGGCGTGGTGTCCACGGTGTCCTTCTCGGGTTGCAATTGGGCAAACAGGAAATCGAGCGCCACGCCTGGCACATTGCTTTTGCGCACAATGCCGACTTTACTGGTCAAAGGATGCGCACCACCCAAGCCATCAATTTGTCGCTTGTCGGGGGAGCCCATCGCGGCCAGCAACACCCGATCGCGTGTGGCCATGTCTGAAGGTAAATCTGCTTCGTTGAAAAAGGGGCCCTTGGAAGTGCCGCCTCTCATGAGAAGACACGGGATACCAGTTTGTGCAGAGGATGCGCTTCGGGTCATAGTGTCCAAGTGATTGCCAAGATTGATGTAGGCCCTCATTTTCGAGTGAATGCAAGATCAGGCACACCCCCCTCTAGCACTATCAGATAGAACAAAATTGGATAACCCAAACCGAGTTATGGCAAAATTCCGCCATGGACCTCAAACAGCTTGAATACTTTGTGCGTGTGGCCGAAATGGGCAGCTTCACACGGGCGGCCATCGCCCTCAACGTTGCACAACCCGCTTTGAGCCGGCAAATTCGGCTGTTGGAGGTGGAGCTGAGGCAAAACCTCTTGAAACGAAATGGTCGAGGCGCCCTGCCCACTGAAGCCGGACAATTGCTCTTAGAACATGGCCGAGGCATATTGCATCAGGTCGAGCGCGCTCACGAAGAATTGGCGCGCGCCAGAAGCGGACTCACAGGCCGCGTAGCTTTGGGCTTGCCACCCAGTGTGGCCAGGGTTTTGACAGTGCCGCTAACCCGTGCCTTCAGAGAAAAAATGCCCGATGCGCATTTGTCGATCAGCGAAGGCTTGTCCGCCGCCATGCAAGAAAGTCTGTTACACGGCCGGCTTGATATCGCCCTGTTGTACAACGCCAAAGCAGCCACCGGACTTGAAATTTCGCACTTGGTACAAGAAGAGTTGCGTTTGGTGTCACCTCGCCCAGCCGGCTTGCAAGAAGACCCCCCCCCACCACCCATTCAACTGAAAGAAGTGGCCAAGCTGCCTTTGGTCATTCCCAGCCGCCCCAATGCCATCCGGATGCACGTGGAATCAGAGATGGCAGGCATTGGTTGCCGGCCCAACATTGCCCTTGAAATTGATGGCGTGACAGCGATTTTGGAATTGGTAGCCGATGGCGCTGGCTATGCCATTTTGTCGGGCAATGCCGTGACCCGATCGATCAATCCTTCGGCGTTCACAACTCGCGCCATTGCGGGCCCTGCTTTCAGCATTGAGCTGAGCACGGTGGTGAGTTCACAAAGACCAAGCACCTTAACGCAACAAGCCACCTTGAACTTGATTCGTGAGACTGCGCAGAATTTGTTGGCCTCGGTATAACGAGGTCTCCACTGGCTTATGGCCCACCACTTCACTTGAAATCAAATAGGGTATTGCTTTAACAACCAAAGCAAGGCATTGAGGGAGACAAATGAGGCCATGGTGGTGACCAGCAAAGCGGCAGCACTCAAGCCATCGTGACCATGTTTTTGCGTGAGGATGGGATAGATCCCAAACATGGGCATCGCGCAAGTTAACAAAGCGGCCGTTCTTAAGACGGGGTCTTGAATGGGCAAGATCCACCACAACACAAACGTCATGACCAAGGGATGAACGAGCAATTTGCCCATCGCAATTTGTGCCACATTCGAGCCCATGCCTTTCACAGGCAAGCCCACCAAACTACCCCCGATGACAAACAAAGACAAGGCAGCACTGGCCTGGGCAAATAAAGTCACGGTACGACTCAAGCTGGCGGGCAATTGAACTTCGAACCAAGAAAAAAGAAAGCCAAGTACGATGCCCCAAATCATGGGGTTACTCAACATGCCCTTCAAGGTTTGCACCACAATTTGATGCCAGCGTTGTTGGCCTTGTCCAGTCTCTGCCCAAGCCAACAACAGCGGAATAATGAGCAGGTTTTCCACAATCATGTTCAGCGCCAGGGTCACACCCGCAATAGGCCCCAAACTCAGCAAAATAATGGGGTAACCCACAAAGCCACTGTTGGGGCAACTCATGCCCATGGCAAAACAACTGCTCATGCTTCTGCTGTGACGCCCGACGCGCAATGCCCAAACAATGCCAAGCGCCAAGGTGATTAAAGATGCCAAGGCATATGCCATCACATAGTCGGCATTCAGAATGTCACTTACTTTGCGTTGAGACAAGGCATTGAACAACAAAGCAGGCATGGCCACCTTCACCACAAAGGTGCCAAAGGCACGCATGTCCGATTTGGGAAAGATGCCCCAACGCGTCAGGCCGTAACCCAAGGCAATGGCCACATAAATGGGAATGGTGATCGCGAGAATTTCAAACATCTAGGATTGGGTTTTGCGTAGGGTGTTAACTTGGCTTATTGCTTGGTTTATTGCTTGGCAATGCCAGCGCGCTGAATCACGTCACCCCACCGCTTGGTTTCAACTTGAAGGTGTTCTACCGCTTGTGCATGAGTACTGGGATGGGGGTCGACATTCATGTCCATCAAGCGTTTGCGAACATCGGTGGCATTCAACGCGTTTTGAATTTCAAGCTGTAGTTTTTGAACAATGTCGCGAGGCGTTTTGGCAGGTACCGCCAAGGCATTCCAAGAGGATGCAGACAAACCACGAACGCCAGATTCTTTCGCCGTAGGTGTTTGCGGCAAGGCTGAAGATCGTTTGTCACCTGTGACTGCCAAGACGCGCAGTGCCTGGCTTTTCACTTGCGGTAACAAAGGCGAGAGTATTTCTACGCCGACGTCAATTTGCCCCCCACGCAATGCCGTCAATACGGCAGGCGTGCCATTGAAAGGCACCACCTGTGCATCAATGCCAGCCAATGACTTGAACAACTCCGCTGTGAGGTGTTGCGTACTGCCGATGTTGATGCTGCCAATGTTCAAGCGACCAGGGTTTGATTTGGCATAACTCAACAAGTCCTGAAGCGTGGCAAATTTTGAATCTTGCGGCACCACAATGGCAATGTCGAAAGTCCCTAACAGCGACACAGGCGTGAAGTCTTTTTCAGCGTCGTATGGCAAAGCCTTGAACAATCCTGCGCTCACGGCAGTGGCATTGGACATCAACAACAAGGTGTAGCCATCGGGCGCTGATTTGGCAACCAAGTCTGTTGCCACCACGCCCCCTGCGCTAGGTTTGTTGTCGATCACCACGCTTTGGCCCAAGTTTTCAGACAGTTTTTGAGCCACTGTTCGAGCGGTGAGATCGGCCACGCCACCTGCACCAAATGGCACCACAATTTTCAATGGCTTGAGGGGATAGTTAGTTTGGCTCCACACCGTGAAAGATGTGAAGAGACCCAGCCACAGAAGGACCGCGACACTGGCCCTTCTGCCGCAAAATCGCTTAAGCATGAGTGGATGCATTTTCAGCAGCTAACAAGCGATCGATGACGCGCCGCGACATCACACCCCCTGCATCGATCGACAAAATTTTCAACTTGCGCTCTGGGTTAGCGCTTAGATTTTTTTGCTGGCGTTCCAGCATTTCCAAATCTTCTGAAAAAATCTTGCCTTGACCTTCTCGAATCTTGGCTGTCAGCTCGGTATCTTGAGGCTTGAACTGGCGCACCATGCCCCAGAAATAATGAATGCTGGTGTCGGTTTCGGGGGTGATGAAATCGACCACCACGCTGTAGGCTTTGTCTTTGGGGTCTGCGTGATAACCGCCTTTACCCGCCAAGGCCACGCCCACTTCAATCAACACATGACTGGGCGGCGTGAAGCGACAAATTTGCCAGCGATCTACGGTGGCATCTTTGGGCAAATCATTGGCTTGCATGGCCATTTGCCAAAATGGCGGGGCCTTGATGCCTTCCATAAAACGGCTGGTGGTAACGCGGTCACCTTCCATCACTGTTTTGCTGGGGGTTTCATCAATCTCTTGTTGACCAATGCTGGTGCTGTGCACATAGGTTTCGTGCGTGAGATCCATCAGGTTGTCGATCATCAAGCGATAGTCGCAGGCAATGTGATACAGACCACCGCCATAAGCCCACTTCGGATTGTCAAACCATTCAAACTCGGGCATCTTTTGCGGATCGACCAAAGACTGGTCGCCAGGCCAAACCCACACAAAGCCGTAGCGTTCTATCACGGCATAAGCTTTGACGGGTTCAAAGTTTCGAACTTGATGGCCTGGCATGTTGATAGTGTGGCCATCGCAGCCCATCACCAGTCCGTGATAACCACAAACCAGTTGGCCATTGCAAACACGGCCCAATGACAAAGGTGCACCGCGGTGTGGGCAAAAGTCTTGAACTGCGACCACTTTGTTGTCGGCGTTCTTGTAAAACACCATGTCTTCATTGCAAACCTTACGGCCGAGCGGCTTGTCGGTGATCTCGGACGCTTGGCAAGCGACATACCACGTGTTTTTCAGAAACATACCCAGGAACTCTCATTCAAAATGCATTGGTTTGAGCGAATTGTCCCATGCGTGCGCTAATTTTGAAAAACTCTGCCACGGTGTCATCAATGATCTGTTGTGCCGATTTCACAGAATCAATCAAACCCACAGATTGCCCCGCTAAAGCAGGGGCGGCTTCCATGTCACCGCCAAAGTAGACATTTTGAATGCCCTTCATGTCATCAAAGGACATCATCCCTAATTCATGAATGGCCGCAGTTCGCTCCGACTTCAAGGCACGAATACACGGCGTTCCTTTGGTGTTAAGCATCCAAGTGCCTGTTTCTTTTGAATTCACAATGGCGTTTTTGTAATTCGCATGAACAGGACTTTCGGCACAACTGACAAAGCGTGTGCCCATCTGAATGGCTTCGGCGCCTAAGGCAAAGGCTGCCGCCATGCCTCGTCCATCTGAAATACCGCCCGCCGCAATCAAAGGCACATCCACCTTGGCGCGAATGGCTTGGAGCAGCACCAGGGTGGACACATCCTCAGGGTTTTTAAAGCCGCCGCCTTCCGAGCCTTCCACCACCAAACCATCAATGCCTGCGTCAACGCACTTCAAAGCCGCATCGACCGTGGGAACGGCGTGGTACACGGTGATGCCAGCATCTTTGAGTGGCTGAATGAACTTGGCGGGACTGCCTGCTGAGGTGGTGACAAACTTCACACCCGACGCACAGACAAACTTCAGCATGGCGTCGTCTTTCAAAAAGCGAATGGGTAAATTGACGCCAAAGGGCAAATTCAATTCACGCATTTTGCTAATTTCAGCTTGACAGTTGGCAGTCTCGCCCGATGAGGTTTCAATGATGCCTAAGCCACCAGCACGTGAAACAGCCGAGGCCAAAGGGGTTCTGGCGATCCAGCCCATGGGTGCTTGCAAGATGGGGTACTTGGCACCCGTGTGAGCCAAAACGCGATTCATATCTAATCCTAAAAGTATGTAAAGAAAGGCCTTTGCTTTTTTTTAAGGCCAGGCCTTGCCCTTTTCTATGTCTACGCCCAGAAGACAGCGCCCGATTTTTCGTACCAAGAAGCCACCTGACTCTCGACGGAGGCTTCAATGCGGCTGCGTTTGATTTTCATGGTGGGCGTGAGGTAGCCGTTTTCAATCGACCAGGCCTCATTGGCAATGACCAACATGCGGAGTTTTTCGTAATCGGCCAATTCAGCGTTGACCTTGTTCAAGTGCGTGGTCAGCTCAGTCTCAACGTGGGCTCTGACTTCGGGGTCCTTCATCTTGGGACGGATGTCTTCAGCCAACACCACCATGGCATAGGCAGAAGGTTGAGACACACCCGACACAATGCTCATCTCAATGAGTGGGTGCACATTGAGTTTGTTTTCAATGGGCGCAGGCGCAACGTATTTGCCCTTGGATGTTTTGAACAACTCTTTGACGCGGCCTGTAATTTTGAGCAAGCCATCGGCACGCTGCTGACCTTGATCGCCGGTTTTGAAAAAGCCATCAGAGGTGAAGGCTTCTGCATCCAAATCGGGGCGCTTGTAGTAACCCACCATTTGTCCAGGCGACTTCACCAAGATTTCGCCCTCTTCACTGATGCGAGCTTGAACGCCTTCCAAAGGCACACCCACACAACCTGGTGCGTTGATGGCATCTGTGGAATTGTGAGAGTACGCAAAGTCTTCCGTCATGGCGTAGCCTTCTAAAAGGTTCAGCCCCAACTTACGGTACCAAGTGATCAGCTCAGCAGGAATCGGCGCAGAGCCACTGCCGGCCACGATCACTTGGTCCAGCCCCAAGCCCTTCAAAATTTTCTTGCGCACCACGCCGCCTAACAAAGGAATGCTCAGCAGCAGATTGAGTTTGGCAGGTGGCATTTTGCTGAACACACCCTGCTGGAACTTCAGCCACAAACGTGGCACTGAAATGAACATGGTGGGCTTGGCTCGGTTCAAGTCTTGAATGAAGCTGTCCAAGGACTCGGCAAAAAACACATGCGTTTTGCCATGCACCAAAGAACTGGCGCCCACCCAAGCACGCTCGAACACGTGCGCCAAAGGCAAATAAGACAAGATGCGGTTGTCATCACGATCGCCCAATGTTTCTTTGAGCGTTTTCACAATGCCATCCGTCGCGGCAGAAATTCTTTCGAAATTGTGCATCACACCTTTAGGCTGGCCGGTTGAGCCCGAGGTGTACATGATCATGGCCAGATCTGTGGGCGCACGTGCAATGTCACCTTGCAAAGGTGGTGTTGTGGCCACGATGTCGTCCCATTGGGTGTATTTGTTTTCAGGTGCTAAAGGAAAAGCAATACAGGGCAATTGGGTGGGGACAAACGGTGCTTGTAAAGGCCATGTGTCTAACTTACCCACAAACAGCAGGCTGGCTTCGCTGTGGTCCAACACGTAGCGGATGGTTTCGCCGGACTCAGTCGGAAAAATGGCCACCGTGGTGCAGCCGGCCATCCAAATGGCCAACTCGGCCATGATGAAGTGCGCGCAGTTTTTGGAAAGAATAGCGACGCGTGCACCGGGTGCCAAATTTTGGTTTTTGAGGTGCGCGGCCATGGCTCGCGCTTGTCGCAAAGTTTCTTGCCAGGTGTAGTCAATCACCTGGCCCTGACCCGTGGGTTGTGTCATGTAAACCCGGTTAGCCATGGTTTTTTCGTGGTCATAAACGTGATCAAGAATCAAAGCCGTGGAAGTCATGTGATGTGTCCTGTGTGAATAAATGTCGGGCTAATCAAAATCTTCTTTCACCCGGTTCTTGCCGCCATGATGTGGCGTGAAGCGATTGTGCTGAGAATTCACACGCAGAACAGACTATTTCCCGTCTATTTGGCTAGGTATTTCCCTGATAAGCGTCAGGAGAGAACATTTATGGTCAAATTGCACTATTGCTTATAAATTAAGCACCCATAGGATTTTTCATGTCGCAATTGCTTGTTCGAAAACTGTTGATTGATCTCAGCGCGCCCTTCCCCGCCAATTGGTGTGGCGGTGATGCATTCAAGTCTGCTTTTTTCAATGCCCTGTCGATGAGTTTTCCAGTGGGCGAACAATTCTTCATTGACTCGGTTCGCACAGGCCTGAAAAACCTGCCCGAATCTCAGCAAGAACACTTCAAAAAAGAAGTCCAAGGCTTCGTGGGTCAAGAAGCCACACACCGCCGTATCCATGCGCTTTTCAACGAGCACTTGGACACCATGGGCTTTAAGAATGTGATCGGCCAAAGTTCTGCTGCGCGTGTGAAGAAAAATGCGCATTTGAACATTCGCATGCACGTTGGCGCAACAGCAGCCACCGAGCACTTCACGGCCATTTTTGCCGAATGGATTTTGCGTCACCCTGAAGTTTTTGACGGCACCGAAGAACGTCTCAAAACCATGTGGCTGTGGCACAGCGCCGAAGAGTCCGAGCACCGTAGCACGGCCTTTGATATTTACAAAGCACTGGGCGGCAACGAAGAGTGGCGCATCAGATTGTTCCACATCATCACCGTTCAGTTCTTGTCGGACGTCTTGTTTCAAACCGTTCGCAATCTTTGGCACGAACGTGAATTGTTCAAATTGCAAACGTGGAAAAGTGCCTATCAGTTGTTGATGTCAAAAGATGGCCTGTTTCGCGGCAACCTAAAGCACTGGCGTGAATACAAATCACCCACTTTCCATCCCAACCAACAAGACGACCGCTTGTCTCGCGATTGGTTGCAGCACCATCAAGACCAATACACCGTGGTGGGCCAAAGCGCTTAAGTGCAAATTGGCATTGAAGCGCTTGCCATTGATTCAAGCATCATGAGCGCAACACTGCTGACCATTTGTTTGCCCTTGGCATTGGTGTATGTCGTTTTTTGGATTTGGTACGGCGGCAATGGCCAACCTATGTCGCCCGATGAAATTAACGAAGCACTTCACAAACTTCGAAGCACCGACCCGAATCACGACAATTCAGAAGAGATAGAAGACGTCAGGCAACTGCTAGCCTCCGACGATGGCAAAGAGTTTGTCATGCAAAACTTGGTGCGCTACCGCGCCAAGGCCCTCTACCCTGAAGGCAGTCACTACAGCGATGACCCGCGTGAGGCCGACAAACGTTACGGCAAATCCATCATGGGCGATTTGCTGCGCTATGGCAATTTGGTGTTTTTCATTGCTCGCAAATCCGGAGACTTCGTCAAACCTGAAGGTGCAGATGCTTGGCATTATGTGGCCATGGTGCGGTACCGAAGCCGACGTGACTTTGTCCGCTTTGCCACCCGCGCCAACCAAGCCGACAAGTTCATGCACAAATGGGCCGCCATTGAAAAGACGCATGTCTTTCCCGTGAAGCCCATCATCAGTTTGTTTGCAGTGAGAACTTTGGTGGCACTCTTGCTCATCACCTTAGGAACATTCTTGTCCGCAGTGCTGTAAAGACCCAAAGGTCTTTGCCAAACAGTGGCAAGGCTTGGTATGCTGAGGCCTTGTTCAACGTTTTTCTGAACGACTTCATGACTCTCCATACATCTGGCACAGCCCCACTGCCACACCCCCAATTCGATCGCTTTTACAAGCACCCCGAGCTCACTCAACTGCTGCAAGACTTTGCCAACGCCAGGCCCGACTTGGTGGAATTGCGAGAGCTTGGACGCAGTCATGAAAACCGCCCTATTTGGGTCTTGGTCATCACTCGCAAAAGCACAGGCGCTGATATCGACAAGCCCGCATTCTGGGTCGATGGCAACATTCACGCCGCAGAGTTGACAGCCAGCACTGCTTGCTTGTATTGGTTACATCAATTGCTCAGCAACGATGGCACAGACGCTCAAGTGACTGAATTGCTCAGTACACGCGCCATTTACTTGGTGCCGCGACTCAACCCCGACGGTGCCGAATTAGCGCTGGCCGACAAGCCTCGACACATTCGCTCGTCCACCCGCCCTTACCCTTGGGATGAACCGCATATTGAAGGTTTGACCATTGAAGACATGGATGGCGATGGCCGCATTTTGATGATGCGCATTCCCGATCCGCATGGTGGCTGGAAAATCAACCCAGACGAACCGCGCTTGCTCACACCCCGCTTGCCTGGTGAGTTTGGGGGCCAGTATTACCGTGTGATGCCCGAAGGCAGTTTGCAACATTACGACGGCGTCAACATCAAACCCAACCGCGACATTGAAGGTTTGGATTTGAATCGCAACTTCCCAGCTTTCTGGCGTCAAGAGCACGAGCAAGTGGGCGCAGGCCCCTTCCCCACCAGCGAACCCGAGGTTCGCGCCATGGTCGAGTTCATCGTCAAGCATCCCAACATTGGCGCCGCCGTCAGTTTTCACACGCACTCGGGCGTGATCTTGCGACCCATGGGCACGCAGAGCGACAACGACATGACGCCAGAAGATTTGTGGATGATCAAACGCATCTCTGACATTGGCAGCAAACTCACCGGCTATCCCGCTGTGAGTATTTTTCATGACTTCAAGTACCACCCCAAGGAAGTCATTACGGGCACGCAAGATTGGGTCTATGAGCACTTGGGCGCTTTGTTTTGGACGGTGGAAATTTGGGCGCCCAACAAAGAAGCCGGTATTACCGAGTACGACTGGATTCATTGGTACCGTGACCATCCGCCAGAAGACGACATCAAGTTGCTTAAGTGGAGTGATGAAGTTTGTGGTGGCCAAGCCCACGTCGATTGGTACCCTTACAAGCACCCAGATTTAGGCGCTGTTGAATTAGGCGGATGGGACCGCATGAATTTCTGGCGCAATCCTCCGGCTCATTTACGCGAGCGTGAAGCCGCACGCTTCCCTGCATGGCTCAATCAAATTGCCTTAACACTGCCCAAACTGGAATTGCTCCACACCAAAGCAGAAAGCTTGGGCAACAACCAATGGCGTGTGCAAATGGCGGTTGGCAATGCGGGCTACTTGCCCAGTTATATTTCC
>JACCDQ010068262.1_pt1 | contig 17354 bp, 12 predicted proteins | sample 7446031 | NCBI WGS metagenome assembly JACCDQ01 (sample SAMN15323442, study PRJNA562643) | freshwater metagenome | isolation source: river surface water | place: USA:Blue River Watershed | collected 2017-08-17
AGCCTCCTCAAAAGCTTCACTTACCTGTTTTCCCTGTGACAAGGCTGTCATAAATTGGTTTATTCCATCCACATTACAACCAGCCTGAGTCATAGCTTCTACATATAGTTCAAAATGACTTTTACGAATTCCTTGCCCATCTACGTCACTTTCTTCTCCTGTTACGATTTCGTTGATTAAGTAACGAGCATTCGGGTTTCCTTTAGGCACCCAAGGAATACTTACACAAGTCAATTCTTGTTGTAACGACTTCAGTAATGACATAAAGTCCCAAACAGCGAAGATATGATGTTCCATAAAAACCCTTAGGTCATCAATGGTTTTCATTTCTTGATATAATTCATGATTAATGAGCTGCTGACGAAGGGGCTCTATTCGCTCTTTTAACTGTTCTAGTTTCGCATTCATACATATAATTGTTAATTATCCTATCTTCTTTTAAAACGAAGATTTAGCTTTTATGTTTTTAATTTTCTCACTTAGCCAAGAATTTTCCCTTTAATAAAAGCATATCGTTTCATGATACTATGAGGAATAATATGAGCAGCGACTACCTCTTTTATATGCTCTTTGCTATTGGGTTTCGATAATTGCAAAGACTTCAGGGCATAATAACGTTCCCAATACCAATGTCCATTATATTGCTTTGAATTGGCCATCATCAGATAGTAACGGGCAATATTCTTTTGAATTTTGGCATGATAAACGAAGTTTAATTCTTTATCAATGTTTTCATACATTTCAATACGATTCCAAAGAAAACCCGCATCGTGCTTATGGTCGGTATAACTCACCCCTGCGGAATGCCTACGATACACTGACATCGTTCGGTTGAGATACCGAATATCTCCTTGCTTTGTAAGCAAGATATAACGAGGAATATCCCCACTTTTAGATTTATAAAACCAGTCAGGGAAAGGATACAAAATACCATTTCGATACATTACGCTCGTGGTAGCCATAAACCACACTTCTGTTTCGCTAATCAAATCAGCAGCAGTTAAGTGGTCTTTTTGATCTATTGGGTTTACTTCATGCGAAGGTAAACTACCATCGTCATAGGTAATCAACGCATTATGAAAGCATAATACCGTTTCTGGATGTTGATCCAATAAATCTATCTGAAGCTGGAGTTTGTTCTCGTCTATCCAATAGTCATCTCCTTCTAAGATATTCAAATACGTCCCTCTTGCCTCTTTTTCAATACTGATACAATTACTTTTTCCATAATCTCCATATCCTTTTTCATGTAATAAAACAGTCGTAATTAAGTCTGGATAACGTGCATGATATTCCTTAATGATGTCTTGTGTACCATCAGTCGAAGCATCGTCAGCAATTAAGATTTCAAAGGGATGATTTGTTTTTTGAGCAATAACACTATCAAGGCATTGACGCAAAAACTTGGCGTGGTTGAAGCAAACCACTAAGATAGAAACTTTGGGTTGTGTACTCATCATTGTTTATTTTTGTCCAGATACTCAGGAGGCACGAACAAAAATAACCAATATTCAGGAATTTTCCCGAACATTGGTTATTTCAGTATAGATAAAACAAGCTTATTCCTCAATCGCTACACCAAAGCCTGAAGCTCCGAAGCCGTTACCATTGAAGAACATCATCGTTTTACCATTATGTTTGATAGCATGCGGATAGGTAATCATTTCAGAATCCCAGCCTTCGGCCGACTTATCTATTCCTATTTCAGCATCTCTACGAGTCCAATGAATTCCATCCTCTGATTCTGCAAAACCTAAACGGTAGCTCGTTCCTTTGTCGGCACGATAGCCCTTTGCATTGCGATATGAATAATACATAATGTATTTTCCATCTTCGATAATCACAGAAGGGCGACCCACTGCATCCGTAAAATCATCCAAACCAATACATACATCTCCTGTACGATTCCAGTGAATACCATCTTCGGAAGTAGCATATTTCACATCATAAAAAGGCTCTGGGTGGTTATCAATATATTCGATTTTCACACATGATAAATACCACATTTTCCAGATTCCCTCATGCTTCAGTACACAAGGCTGGCCAACCCAAATAGGGTCATAAATACTTCTATCCATCAAAGGGCCTTCATATACCCGATTGAAGGTTAGCCCTCCATCAATACTTTCTGCGAGCCCAATCCCTAATCGGTAAGAAGCCGTTTTACTGGTATTCCATCCCGTGTAGTACAACAAAATTTTTCCGTCTTGTTCAATAAACCAAGAAGGCATCGTACCTGAGTCATCAAAATAGCCTAACTTTCCAGCCTGATAACAAGGTTTATCATGTACATATAATACCTCTGTAGGATTATTTGCATCAATATCGACAAACGACACACTCGAACGACTCGAAGCATCACGGGTAGAAAAAAACACCCTAATTTTATCATCTCCTAACGGAAATGCAAAGGGTACTTGAGCGTGGGTTTTACTCCACTCATATTCAGCTGTTGGTTTAAAAACCCAACCTAATTTATGCCAATTCATATAGGTAATGATAATGAATTTTGAAAGCTTTGTTTTGAAATTAAAGTACTCACTATGAATTAATTACTTCAACTAAAAATAGTTTCGTATGAATACTTCTTAAAGCTTGATGTCTTTGCTTGAAATTTTAGCTTTTTCTGCAGGATTTCCTTTATAGATACTCCACTCTTCGGTTCTTTTTCCTGTAAAATTAGTCCCCATCGCAATCAGTGTGCCTTCTCCTAAATGCACGCCGTCACGGATAGTTGCATTCACCCCTAAGAAACAATAGGGTTCGACCACACAACGTCCAGAGAGCACAATGTGAGAGGTGAAATACACATGGTCTTTGATCACACTATGATGTCCAATATGATTACCTGACCATAACACCACATCATTCCCAATCGTCACGAAAGGCTGAATGGTATTATCTTCTAAGATAAAGCAATTTTCTCCTATCTTATCCGTCAATACCGTTGCTTTTGAACTGATATAAGAAATAAACTCATAGCCCTTATCTTTCGCTTCCTGATATACTTTTGCTCGCACTTGATTCATCATTCGTTCAGAAAGAGGAGCAAAAAATTTATATTCCAGAGGCGGATATAAGGTGGTTACCTCTTCGAAAGGAACAACGGGTAAACCACAAAAAGTAGGCTCTTTAATGTACTCTTGATTGACAGTAAAGGCTACAATCTCATGTTCTGAGTCGTTGGTAAGATAATAGTGAGCTAATTCTGCCACCAACTCTGTTCCGAAAACCACTACTTTTGCCATATTTAAAATCCTATGCTAGGACATTTATATTAAACAGATTTATACCAACTCATATTCCTCTAAAAAGGACTGTATTTGAGCTACAGAATTAAACATTAACACATCTAGTATCGACAGCCAAGGCACAAACTCGTTTTTAAACTGCGGATACACGATTGGCTTTGCTTTAATAAAATTCAATCGAATACCCTGTTTTTCAAAAAAAGCCTTATCGTACAGTTCTATTCCCCCGATTGGGTTAATATAATGAGCCGCTTTTTCCTGCAAACAGATATCTAATATACGCTCTTGAGCCTTTAAATGTTGATTTTGATAAATGCGAGAAGAGGCTACAATTTCTGTATCTATCTCCAAGTACTTACACAAGATACGTAAATTTTCGACAACCACTTCCGAAATAGGCACATTATCCAATGCGAAAGATGCTTGAATTAAGGGCAATACAGCTTCATAATAAGGGGCTTTTTTATAACTCTGTTCAAGTGTTTTGAGAAACTTATTTTTCCAAGAACTATCCCAGTTGACCGCAATTTCATCAATTAATTTATTTTGACTTGCTTCCTTGAGCGGAATGGTAAAAAGACTATCTTTTCCTCCTACTAATAAACGATTTCGGTTAATCCACCCTCGATTAATGAAATTTACATCATCATAAATAATGAATTTATCTACTGCCTTAATCAATTGAAAATAACCAATGTAGGGCAAAATATAGGGTTGCATGATGGCGATTTTCATTCGATAATGTTGGGGTTTATTTTAATTTTCGTAAATAATAATCCTCTCCTCTAGTAATAACGTCCTTCATCGTAGTATCTGTACCCAGCCGAATATCTCCAGCCTGTGGTTGAATAACACTTTTGGCAAAAAACAAATACTGTGCTTCTTTCGGAATTGGGCGTAATCCCTCTCCAAACGGGTTCAAGACAAACAACTTTCTTGTAAGTTTATCACCCCATAACGGATATTCGTAGTCATCGTTAATAGTTCCTAGAGCGACAGAAGCATTTTGAGGCACTAACTCATTAAACTTTTGATAAGGAGTTGTAATATCTGGTCTTGCCCATGTCTGGAAAGCTACCCGTTCGGTATCGAAAGCAGAAGGTCGCCCCAATGCGGCAATTGGTAAGGCTCTTTCGTTAAGATAAACTGCCAGAATTGCTGACACCAAACCTATAAGCACTACGATAGAAGTATATGTTTTTAGGATAAATGCCTTTTTAGCCAATAATCCCCATGGTTCAGTAAAAAGTAATGCCAAAAATGGTACAGCATATACGGCACTGCTTATCATGTATCGGCCTTTCCAAGGGTCATAAGCAGCAGTAAAAGATAGAGCTAAGAAATGTAAAATGAATGCTATTCCAAAACAATAATACGCTTTCTTGACTCTTAACATGCCGAGCATTGTCAGTACAAAAAGAGGTAAAATAAGACCAAACCCAAAAATGCCCCAGTAGGGATTACAATTGAAAAATTCAAATCGTCTATTATAGGTAAAAGGGATAATCGTATAATCCGTCTTTTCTTCCAAACGAAGTGGACTTTTCTTTTCAAGCCAAATAATAGGCTTCTTCATTTCTTGATTAATCTTTTCTCCTACAGTCCAGTTACGTAAACCATCCATATTAATCAAATCAATCGAATAGCGAATGATATTACGTGAGCCTTGAATAAGTAAGTTCTTTTTAGTACCTGCTCGCTCGATAGATTGGTGATATAAAGCCGTCGGAGGACCAATAGGATGATGAAAGACTTGAATGTTTTTAATATAGCCCGTTGGAAAAGTAAAAAAGCATAAACCAATAAAGATGGCAAAAGCAAAATGTTTGAAACGTAACCAAGCTAAAGCGAACCATTCTTTTAGGGTCTGAAGCAAACCTCCATCGTCATAAAAAACGGTATAAAGAATAATAAAAAACAAAGGAGGTAAAGAGAACACAAAGGTAATTTTATGCCCTAACGTAATCCCAAAGGTAATTCCTGCTAGGTATAAATAGCGTATAAGTTTGGTCGTATTAAACGAGAATAGAAAATAAACGAAACAGCTTAAATAAGCAGCTAATACCACATCCGTTTCTGTCGTAATTGATTGCATTAATACATCAGGTAATAACCAGATGATTAAACCGCAAAAAACACTCGCTGTAAAGTTATTCGTTAAATTCCGAACTGTTCCAAACATCGATAGCCCCAAAATGAGATAAGAGGCATGATGAATCGCTTTAAAAAAGTTTTCTACCTTACCAGACATAAGGTAATGGTATATCTGAAGGGTACAAATACTTTTAGGATAGGTATCCATATTCCAGTTTGTTCCTCCAAAATGAGCCATTGTATGGTGTTGCAAATAATACAACAAGCGATTCAAATGCCCTGTCATACTATCCCACTCATTGGGAGGGGTAAAACAAATAAGGAGTAAATTCGTAATTTCAACAATGGCAAAGGTCGCTAAAAGACCTCCAAAAATATATTTGAGAAGTAATGATAAACCACCAAACCAGTTCCAAACCAACTGAATACGACTACCTATCAATTCAAAAATAGTAAATCGTTCTACCTCTTCTTGGTGAAAGACTTTTTTGAAAATGGTGTAAAAAAGGATAACTGGTACAAATACCCCTATTGCCCAAAAACGTCTGTCATCGGTTCGATCAATCGCAGATAGCACAAAGCCCGTTCCGATTACACTGGCACAAAATAAGATATGAGCTGTCAGAATTATATCTATCAAGGATTTTCTACTAACCCTTGAGGCCACTCTAAATACGAAGCCAATAAAGACAAGATATAGGGTAAGATATAAAAAAGTCATAGTGATAAAATTATGCTAAAGAAGTGTTAACAATCTGGCAGATTCTGGCTACGTCTGCATGAGCTAAATCATAGTAAAGTGGTAATGCCAGAGCTCTCAGGGCGTAGTCATCCGAGATAGGGCAATTACTGGTACTAGTCACAAAAGAAAGCGAGCTCAACGACGGATAGAAATAGCGTCGTGGGAATATATTTTCCGCTTCCAGTGCGGCACGAACTTTCAATAGAATTGCTTCAGAAGGTAGTAAGATAGGAAAATAAGCATAATTACGCTCTACGACTCCTTTCGTTACAATAGGTTGTGAAATTTTAGACCAGTCTAAACCTGCTTCATATAAATCCACAATTGCTTTTCTCGCCTCAATAATCTGCGGCACTCTTGGTAAATTACATAAGCCCATTGCTGCATGAAACTCAGAGTTTTTACCATTAATCCCAATGGTAAAATAGTCATCTCCTTTATGTCCAAAGCTACGATAACGATCGAGTAGCCAAGCATATTCATCATTATCAGTAATAACAGCACCACCTTCGATTGAGTGAAACACTTTCGTTGAGTGAAAACTGCAAGTACTGATATCACCAAAAGAAAGTAGCGACTTACCGTCTACTTTTACTCCAAAAGCATGAGCCGCATCATAAATTAGCTTTAACTGATACTTATCAGCGATTGCTTGTAGGGCATCCACATCACAAGGATTACCATAGACGTGTGTTACCAAAATTGCTTCTGTATTTTCTGTGATAGCTGCTTCCACTTTAGCAGGGTCAACACAGTAATCACTTTCTAAAATATCGGCAAAGACAGGTACGCAATTTTCCCAGATGATGGCATGAGAGGTAGCACAATAAGAAAAAGGAGTTGTAATAACCTCTTTCGTTATGTTCAAAGCTTTCAATGCCAACTGAATTGCTATTGTACCATTTGAAACGAACAAACAGTGTTTCACTCCCAAGTATTCCCGCAGTTGCTTTTCTAACTCTTGCACCAACGGCCCATTATTGGTTAGTTGATTTCGCTCCCAAATCCCCTGCACATATTGCTGGTACTCTTCTAATGGAGGTAAAAATGTTTTTGTTACGTTTATCATTTTAGTTAATCATTAAAAACTGTCAATCACAACAGAAGCGTTTGTTTTGACAACACTTCAATTTCTCCATTAACTAAAATTATTAAATTCAAGTTGGGTAATAGGGAAATCGATTTTGGGACGAATATAACCTGGCCATTTGCCATACCAAGCCATTCCTTCACGGTAATCTTCAATTTCAAAAATTAACGCCTCTTCAAAATTAAAGAGCGGAAGTGCTGTATCTTTCACAACCATAAATGAAATTGAATAAGACCCATCATTTAAGAAATTGTTCGGTATATCACATTCGGCTGTTATAATCCCTTTTTTGAAAGCTTTAGACTCTGTACCAATATTAAAGATACACTCTCCTGTTAATGAATTCAGGTGTAAACTAATGTTCAAATTAGCTTCATCTAGCATATTCCAGAATTCGATTTTCACTTTAAAGCTAGTACGAATATCTAGGTGTCGTTGGCTATCCACATAATTTGGAATAATACGAATACTTTTCAAGCGAATTTTGTCATTCCCTGGAGCTTCCTCTGGCGAAGTATAAACGGCTTCTAACTCTGTTTTCTGCACATGACTCAAATAAGTAGCAAGTACCTGAGACGTTTCACCCATTTCAATCAACTGTCCTTTTTGCATAAACATCGACTTGTTACAAAGTCCTTGAACAGCAGTTAAGTTATGACTAACAAAAAGAATGGTTCTACCAGAAACGGAAGCATCTTTCATTTTGCCAAGGCATTTACGTTGAAATTCGGCATCCCCTACAGCTAGCACCTCATCAACAATCATGATTTCTGGTTCTAAGTGAGCTGAAATTGCAAAACCCAGACGAACATACATTCCAGATGAATAACGTTTTACGGGAGTATCCAAGAACTTTTCGACCCCTGCGAAGTCAACAATGGCATCAAAGTGGCGTTTGATTTCATCTCGTTTCATTCCAAGAATAGCTCCGTTTAAGAAAATATTCTCTCTACCAGAAAGTTCTGGATGGAAACCAGTACCTACTTCAAGTAAGCTCGCTACTCGTCCACTAATTTTAACACTTCCATGAGTAGGTTCCGTAATTCGACTCAATACTTTCAATAAAGTAGATTTTCCTGCTCCATTAGAGCCAATCACTCCTACTCTATCTCCTTGGTCAATTTTAAAACTTACATCTTTCAATGCCCAAAAATCTTCGTGAGCAATTTCGTCCTCATTTTTCTTTCCAGAAAAAATATTCTTAATGCTATCGGTTACTAACTCTCTAAAGGTGTCTTTGGTATTTCCTTTTTTGTGGTCTATAATATAGCGTTTGCTGATATTTTGTGCTTCAATAACGGTCATCATGCAATCTCTTAAATATAATCAACAAATGAATTTTCTTTTTTACGGAAGAAATAGACTGCGATTATGGTAGTAATAACAATGAAAATTAACGATGGAATAAAGCTACTCCAGTCAAAATAAGGATAGTCAGGTAGAATACTCCATCTGAATCCCTCTATAATTCCTGCTAATGGATTAATCCAATAGTAATACTTAAACCAAGATAAGCCTTGAATGGTCGCAACGGAATAAGCTACAGGACACACAAAGAAACCGTACTGCACAATGAGAGGTACAAGCTGCTGAAAATCCCTAAATTGTACGTTTAATGCAGCAAAAATAACTCCAAGGCTAAGAGCGGCTAAATGACCTAATAATAAGAAAAGAGGCACTAAAACCAGATGCCAGTTTGGAATTACTCCTTTAAAAAGTAAAAAAGGAAGTAGAATCGCAAAGCCTACAAAAAAGTCTAATAAAGGTACTGCTGCTGCACTCAAAGGCATTAGCAGTCGAGGAAAATACACCTTCGATACCAGATTGGCATTTCCTGTAATACTATTACTCACTTGTTGAAAAGAAGAAGCAAAGAAATTCCAGAAAATAACTCCAGAAAAAACAATCAATCCAAAATCAATATTTGATTTATCTTCAATTTTAGCAACTTTATGGAAGGCAAATACGAATGCCAACACCGTCATTACTGGACGAACTACCGCCCAAGCGACACCTACAAATGTTTGTTTATAGCGAACCGTGACATCTCTTTTAGCCAAGATATACAGTAATTCTTTGAATTTCCATAAATCTCGCCAATAATACCTTTCTGATCGTCCTGCCTCAATAATTGTTTCTTGCATTATTATTTGATAAAATAGATGTTACAAATTAAATGTCCTGCTTAACTTCTTCCAGTACCTTTTTAATGGCTACATAAAGTAACATTAATACAAACCCTACGAATGCACCCACGTAACGTCCTTTATTAATACCTGCAAAGTCAGCACCAATTGGTAATTCTGAATCGTCCAAGATCGTTAACAAAGGAGACTCTTTCACCATTGAAAACTTCAACTGGTCTAAACTTCTTACTGCATCAAAATACATCCCCTGTAACTGACTGCTGCTTGCACTCAATCGTTGTTGTTCTAGCAAGCCCTGTTGCATAATCACTTGCTGATTTCTGTCCATCAACTGAGCATAACGACGTTGTGTTCCATATAGCTGATTTTTTAATGAGTCAACTCTTCTATCTACAATCGTCAATAACTCTCTCGTCTTTTTAGTTTTCGTTTCGATATAAAACTCTGTTACTGTTTCTAAAAAGGTTTCCGCCCAGATATGAGAAAGCGTATCATTACGAGTTTTCACTGACAAGGTCAAAAATGTTGACTTTTTATTAAGTGTATTAGCAGGCTTAATCGACGTAATAGGGTCTAAGAATACCTGTATTGAACGTAATTTATTTCGTTCTTCTACCGTAAATTTAGCGTAGTTATTGTGCTTATATCTAAAGTTTTTGAAGCTTTCATCTTTCTTCCAATCATCTTCGATTGCTCCACTTTTAGCTAAAAATAAGTTTGCAAAAATTACTTTTTGTCCCTTGTAATCAACCATTTTCAACAGAGCTCTATTGTAGATATTATGCGTTTTCACTAACTCCATGAAGTTATCGCCACTAAACAAATTGGCATTGCCAGCTCCGCCTCCGCCCATACCAAAGGCACTTGCAATTTCGGCTAAGCCTCCTTCTCCTGAGACAGCTCCATTTTCCATATTAAATAGAATATTGGCTGTATAAAGTGGCTCTTTTTTAGTAAAAAAGTCAAAGGCTGTACCCAAAAGTGAACCCACTACCGCAGCAATAAGGAGCACTTTCCAATTACGAACAACTAAATTTTTAAACTTTACTAACTTTACGACTATATCCTTTAGCGTAAACTGTTCTTCTGGTGATAAGGGTTTTATTTCTGACATAGTATAATTTTATAGATATGTTGTTCTTATATGATATGTGCTTATTGTAAAGTACGAATAAGAGCGACAATACCAACAATTCCTGATAATGAAGCTGACACAGTTGATATTACAGATAATAACTGCTGAGTTGCTCCTGTTTTCAAATTCAATTTAGGAACGATAATTTCCGAACCTGGCTCTACTTTTGGATAGACATTCACTAATCCTAGTACTTTACGAGTTCTATCTACAGAACCATTGGCATAAATGATATAAGCACGTTTACGAGATGATAATTCGGTGAAACCACCTGCTTCTGAGATATAGTGCTTAAATGGCATACCTTTCATAAAACGAGTAGAAGTTGGGTACAATAATTCACCCTGTAAACGTACCGTTTGAGGTTCTTTCGGAATACGTAAAATATCGCCATCTTGTAAAATCATATTGGCATCACTTGCTGGATTGTCTAATGCTTCTACTAAATCAATCCCGATTGACTCTTGTGAGAACTCTTTCACTTCTTCCACCTTCACCACTTCGTCAGTACGAGCATCTGCTAAGTCTTGGGCTACTTTTCTTCTACGTTCTACTTCTGCAGCAGGGATTTTTACCTGACGAATTAACGTAGCACCTTTCGGGTATGCTTGGTTATTTAACCCTCCTGCACGCTTAACGATATCATAAATTTTCTCATCCTTACGCTCTAAACCATAAGTACTAGGAAATACTACCTGTCCTTCTACTGAAACAAACTGCTGTTTTTCATAATTAGGAGATGAACGAACAAAGACTTCATCGTAAGGTTCTAAGATAAACTTAGATGCTGTCTCATTCAAGGACAAATCTGCATTAATAGCAAATTGGAAACGCTCTCCAATTACAGGGGTAATCTGTGTAGGATCATCTTTCCCAATATTTTTCTTTCTTCTAATTACTTCTACTCTTCCTGTTGCAGCTGATTCTTTTAAGCCTCCTGCTTTGATAATCAAATCTTCAACGGTCATATTTTTCAAATACGGGAACACACCATTCTGTTTTGCGTCAGCGTTAACAGGAGCAGCACCTAACGTGCTTACATCGCTAGTAGTAGGTGCTGTAACTTTCAGGTTGATTTCACCTTGAATACGAACGACCTGACTTTCGATTAATTCATGACTCGAATAAACCATTACTTCATCCTGACGTTTCAAGACAACATCTTCCACTTTTCCAGCTACTAAATCTTTATAATTAATAGCCATACTAGTTTTCGATAAGTCATCATTGATACGAATAATTTCAATTCTAGATAAGAAAGCATCCTCTGTAAAACCATCAGCTCTCTTAATCAATTTCGTTAAGGTAGGGTTATCCGTAACCGAGTAAGTACCTGGTCTGAAAACTGAACCCGATAGTTTGATAAGATTTTCAAAACGAGTCGTTAACACTTTTTCTACATTAATAACATCACCAGGCTTAGGATAGAAAGAAGATAATAAATCGCCATTTAAGTCGATTAACTTCATCTCTTTATCTGTAAAACGTTGTACTTTCAAGATTTCACGGTATGCTTCTGGTTTAAATCCACCTGCATAATCAGCAATGATACGCTCTAAACTTTCATGACCATGAACTTCAAAAATGGCAGGCTTCTTTACATTTCCTGTAATCTCTACTCTATTTTTATAGTATCCAACCTGTACAATATCTTGGTCTTTTAAAGTAATATTTTGACGTAAGTTACCTGTAGTCAATAAATCGTATAAATCGACCTGAGCCACTAATTTTTTCCCTCTGATTACTCGAATATCTCTGAATGTACCATTTTCATTTGGACCACCTGACAAGCGTAATGCAACCATTACATCGCCTAAAGATGGCATTGAGTACGTACCTGGAGCAATTACCTCACCAATTACACTTACTTTAATAGTCCTGATACTTCCTAACGAAACCGTTGCACTCGTATTTGCAGGATAGCCATTGTAAGACTTTAATCCTACAAAAATTTGAGATAGACGATTAACAATACGGTGCTTAGCCTCTTCAATGGTTAATCCATTGACAGGAATAGCTCCTACTTTTTCTACTTTAATATATCCGTCTGGAGTTACAGGAAGCGTATAGTGAGCTTCAGAGTAACCTGTAATATCAATAATAATTTCATCGTCTGGCCCTAAAACATAGTTCTTAGGAGTAGCCATACGTTCAACATTTGCCGTAAACGCTCTATCATTATTAAAAATAGAATAACCAAAGAGTTTTTTACGATACGCTAATGTGGCAGAATCTCCTGAAGATGCTTTCTTAACCTCTGTTGCTGCTCTAAGCGAATCAGCTACATTCGTTTCTTTTGATGTAGTCTTAACGGAACGTACTCCCGAGCCTTTTGAATCTCCTTTGATACTTGATGCACTCACAGATGAACCACCTTGTAGCATTGAGGCTGCAGACTGTAATGAGGATAAATTATAAGGACTAATTTGAGCGACAAGCGAATTGGTCGTAAGTAAAAAACCTAAGCAAAAAATGCTTACAATGGTTTTTTTAAGAAAAGATGAGAATGGCATTGTTTCGGTCTTATGGGATGATTTACTTGAAAACGAAGATGTGCGTAAAAACATATTTTTAAACATAGTGCTCGCCCCTTGATGGAATAAAGGAATTATTTTTATTTAGACACTCCAGTAGCTATACCAAAGCGAATGCAAAGTAAATGAACTTTTACCTAATTCTAAGCTTCAATGACTAGATAAATTCATCGAGAGGCAATTAAACCCTTGTAAATTCATAAAATTTGTATGTTTTTTGTAGTTTTGCTAATTATCTGATTAAGTTTTTACAAGGAAGCAGATTACTATACTAACTAAGTGTTATCTGTTTATTAAATTACCCACACGATTATGTCGGAAACTCCAAACAATGTTCAATACACAGAAGACAATATTCGCTCGCTCGACTGGAAAGAACATATTCGTCTGCGTCCAGGGATGTATATTGGTAAACTCGGCGACGGTTCTTCTGCGGATGATGGAATTTATGTTTTAGTAAAGGAAATCATGGACAACTCCATCGATGAACACATGATGGGGCATGGAAAAGCTATTGATATTAAAATCTCAGATCACCGTGTCGAAGTTCGTGATTATGGTAGAGGAATCCCTCTTGGTAAAGTCATCGACTGTGTTTCTAAAATTAATACAGGGGGTAAATACGACTCTGGAGCATTCCAAAAGTCCGTTGGTTTGAACGGAGTTGGTACGAAGGCGACGAATGCCCTGTCTAATTATTTTAAAGTACAGTCATTCCGTGATGGAAAAACAAAATGGGCAGAGTTTAAACAAGGGGAACTTACTGCCGAATCCGTAGATGGTGAAAGTACGAATGCTAAAAATGGAACGCATATTGCCTTTGAACCAGACAATACCATTTTTAAAAACTATCATTTTATCCCACAATATTTAGATAATTTATTCTGGAATTATGCCTATCTAAATGCGGGTTTGTCTATTAATTTCAACGGACAAAAGTATTTTTCTCAGAAAGGATTACATGATTTACTAAGTAAAAAAACGAACGAAGAAGAAAATCGTTATCCAATTATCCATTTAAGAGGAAATGATATTGAAATTGCCATGACTCATGGTAATCAATATGGAGAAGAGTATTATTCTTTTGTAAATGGCCAAAATACGACCCAAGGAGGAACTCACTTACAAGCCTTCAGAGAAGCACTAGTTCGTACAGTACGTGATTTTTACAAGAAAGATTATGCTCCCGAAGATGTACGCTCAAGTATTGTCGCTGCGGTTGCAATTAGAGTTCAAGAGCCTGTTTTTGAATCACAAACAAAAACTAAATTGGGCTCAAATACCATGTCTCCAGACAGCTCTTCGCAAACTGTAAGAAGCTTTATTGGTGACTTTATTAAAACGGAGCTAGACAATTTCTTGCACAAAAATCCAGTAGTTGCCGAAGCAATCAAAAAGCGTATCGAGCAGTCTGAGAGAGAACGAAAGGATATTGCAGGTATCAAGAAACTAGCAAATGACCGTGCTAAAAAAGCCAACCTTCACAATAAAAAACTACGAGATTGCCGTATCCATCGTACAGATGAAAAATCAGACGACCGTTACGGCTCTATGTTGTTTATTACTGAAGGGGATTCTGCTAGTGGTTCGATTACTAAATCTCGTAATGTTCAAACTCAAGCGGTATTTAGTTTACGGGGAAAACCCCTCAACTGTTTTGGCTTGACCAAGAAAATTGTTTATGAAAATGAAGAGTTCAACCTACTTCAACACGCTTTAAATATTGAAGATGGGTTAGACGGATTACGATACGAAAAAATCATTATCTCTACGGATGCCGATGTCGATGGAATGCACATTCGTTTATTGATGATGACCTTTTTCTTACAATTTTTCCCTGATTTGGTGAGAAATGGACATCTATATATCCTCGAAACACCTCTTTTCCGTGTCAGAAATAAGAAAGAAACTCGTTATTGCTATTCGGATGAAGAACGTCAAAAAGCAATTAAGGATTTGGGGCCAAAACCTGAAATTACTCGCTTTAAGGGATTAGGAGAAATTTCTCCAGAAGAGTTCGGCAAGTTTATTGGCGACAATATTCGTCTTGAACCTGTTATTCTTGAAAAAGATACAACCATTCCGAAGATTTTGAATTATTACATGGGCAAAAATACCCCAGACCGTCAAAAATTCATTATTGAAAATCTAATTATTGAAAAAGACCCTGCTGAATTTGCAGCATAACATTCAAACCCTGGGTTGTGTGAAAAGTTAACAGTTTATGAGTAGTAATCGTCGCTCTGCTAAAAAATCTTAACAGATATGTAAAGCAATAGTTTTGCATTATTACTTACTTTTAACTCTATACTTTTACACACCCTCTTTTTACCCATGACATTAGAAGAGCTTAGACAACAAATTGACTCACTTGATGACCAATTGCTTGAGACACTAAACAAGCGAATGGAAGTAGTGAAGCAGGTTGGGGAATTTAAAAAAACTACTCAAACGGTTATTTATCGTCCCGAAAGAGAAAAACAAATCATCGACAGACTTTCTGCTAATAATGAGGGCTTGTTGAATCGTGCGGCGATTGAGGCTATTTTTTTAGAAATTTTTGCTGTTTCTAGAAACTTAGAATTACCCGAGCGTATCGCTTATTTAGGGCCAGAAGGTAGCTTTACACACCAAGCTGCGGAAAGTAGATTTGGAGCCATGAGCGACTATCTAGCTCTTCCTAATATCCGTTCTGTATTTGAAAGTGTGGACACTCGTAGAGCTCGATTTGGAATTGTTCCTATCGAAAACAACTTAGAAGGGATTGTCAAAGAGACGATTGACTTATTGAATGAAACCGATTTAAAAATCGTAGCGGAAATCGTAATCCCTGTGCATTTCACCTTTGCAACAAAAGCAGATAAGCTTTCTGATATTAAAACGATTTACTCAAAGGACATCGCTTTTGGTCAGTGTGAGAAGTTCATTGATGAATACTTTGGAGGAAAATCAGAAGATTTCTTTACCGAAGTGGACTCTACTTCAAAAGCAGCAAAATTAGCTAGTGCCGATGCTAGTACTGCTGCCATCTGCTCGCATATTGCAGCCAAACTATTTGATGTACCTATCTTGTTTGATAACATTCAAGATTCTTCTCAAAATAGAACTCGCTTTTTTATCATTGCCAAAGACTTTGTTAACCAACGTAGTGGGAATGATAAAACAACCATTATCGCAAAATTACCAGATGATGGCAAACCAGGAACACTCGTTCGTTTCTTACAAGAGTTTGAAAGTCAAAACATTAATTTAATCAAAATTGAAAGTCGTCCTGTAAAAGAAGGAGATAGCTTCAACTTCTGGTTCTTAATGGAGTTTGAAGGTTATTTCTTGGATGAAAATATTCAGGTTGTAATGGAAAAACACAAGTCAGAAGTCAAGTGGCTAGGAAGTTATGTCAAGATGCTTTAAGCACTACTATATTTACAAAAAAGAGGGTCTTCGTATAATATGAAGACCCTCTTTTTGTAATAGCAAATACTTTTGTAAGTACGTGAAATTATTTATTTGCTACTATTTCTGTACTAAGATGATGGCTTAACCTATTGATTTTGAGTGCTTCCTGATAATAGATATACTATTAACTAATAACGTCATGTTACTTATCAGAAATAAATACCTACACTCGCCACGATATTATCTTGTGTCTTTTTAATAATTGTCGAAGCTTGGCTATTATCATTTAAGAAATAGGGCGTATAAATCTGGTCGGTTGTACTATGCACGAAACCCAAATCTAAGTGAAAGCTATTGTTTTTGTAGCCAATACCAGCCGAAAGACTCTGAGTACCTAAATTTACGTTAGGTTTAGAAGAGCCTGAGAAAATTTTTGTTTCGTTATAAGGGCTACCATAATAACCATAACCCGCTCTCAATGATACATGTTGAGTAGCTCTAAACTCGCCCCCAAGTTTCAAATTCCAAACATTCTGGTAAATACTTTTCACCTCTGCTTCTGCTCCTTTTAGATTTGAAATTAACCCTTGGTCATCCATATCTGTATAAAAGCGAATACCTCTATAATTTACATATTCGGCATCGGCTGAAATAAACCCTTTTTTACCAAAAAAGATAGACGCTCCTAAATTAGCTTTAAAAGGGTTCGTCATATTGTAATTTTCAACATTCTCTGCAATATTTACTCGAGGGGCTTTCGTAGCATAATAGGCTCCATTTTTCTGCACAATACCATACCCTAAGTTCGAAAGCTTACTCAAAATATTGGTTTGTGTTGTAGCAAAATAGTTGCTCAAGGGAATACCTCCTATTTTAGAAGCGTCAATGGTAGTTAATACGGAAGAAGAGTAAGTACCATCTACACTGTACCACGTTGGTGTCGTAATTGAACCGCCAAAACGAAT
>JACCDQ010843235.1_pt1 | contig 17352 bp, 12 predicted proteins | sample 7446031 | NCBI WGS metagenome assembly JACCDQ01 (sample SAMN15323442, study PRJNA562643) | freshwater metagenome | isolation source: river surface water | place: USA:Blue River Watershed | collected 2017-08-17
CCATGACGGAAGCCAAAACCTCCCTCAAGCGCACCTTGATCGGCAAGGTCGTTAGCGACAAGCGTGCCAAGACCGTGACCGTGCTGATCGAACGTGCTGTCAAGCACGAGCTGTACGGCAAGATCGTCACCAAGTCGAGCAAGTACCACGCGCACGACGAAAACGGCGAATTCAAGCTCGGCGATATCGTCGAGATCTCGGAAAGCCGTCCGCTGTCCAAGACCAAGAACTGGGTCGTGACCCGTCTGGTCCAAAAGGCTGCCCTGGTGTAAGCCTTATTCGCTGCCTGCGGGCGCGAACCGGAAAAACGACCGAGAATCCACTCGGTCGTTTTTTTTCGTCCCTGCGCGCCGTCTGCCGGTCGTGCCGGGCTCAACACCCGGGGCCCTGCGGTCCCATTGCAAGGAAGTTCCCATGATCCAAGTCGGTGACAAGCTGCCCGCCAGCACCCTGATGGAATTCATCGCAGTCGAGACCGAGGGCTGCAGCCTGGGCCCGAATCCGGTCGATGTGCTGCAGGCCAGCGCCGGCAAGACCATCGCCCTGTTCGCGGTTCCCGGTGCCTTCACGCCGACCTGCTCGGCCAAGCATGTGCCGGGTTATGTCGAGCAAGCCGAGGCGTTCCAGGCCGCCGGTGTCGACGAGATCTGGTGTGTCAGCGTCAACGACGCCTTCGTCATGGGCGCCTGGGCCAAGGACCAGCAGACCGCAGGCAAGGTCCGCATGCTGGCTGACGGCGATGCGGTGTTCACGCGCGCCACTGGCCTGACGCTGGACCTCAATGGCAAGGGCCTGGGCCTGCGCAGCAACCGTTATTCGATGCTGGTCAAGGATGGCGTGGTGACCACGCTCAACATCGAAGGTCCGGGCCAGTTCGCCGTCAGCGACGCCGCCACGCTGCTGGCCCAGGCCAAGGCCGCCTGAAGCCTCAGAGCTCGACCCTGAGGTAGTGCGCGCCCGGCAGGGGGTTGTGGTAGTAGGGGGCGACCTCGACGAAGCCGCAATCCTGGTACAGCTCGCGCGCTGCCTCCATGTCGCTCAAGGTATCGAGCAGCATGCTGTCGAAGCCGGCCTGCTGCGCCAGCAGCAGGGTCTGCTCGACCAGCTGGCGTCCCAGGCTCAGCCCCCGGAAGGCCGGTCGCACATAGAGCCGCTTCATCTCGCAGGCGTTTGCGTAGTCGCTCGCAAGCAGGGGCCGCAGGGCGCAGCAACCGGCCGGCTGGCCGTCGACCCGTGCCAGCAGCAGTGCGCCATATGGGGCCTGGTACTCGCCGGGCAGCCCGAGCAGTTCCTGCTCGAAATCCTGGAAGCTCAGGTCCACTGCCAGGCTGCGCTGGTATTCGCGGAACAGCTCGCGCACCAGCCCGACTTCGGTCGTGCTGCCGACCACCAGGACCTGGCTGGCTTGAGGCTTCATCAACCCTGGCCCAGCAGCTGTTCGATCAGCTGGTGCAAGGCGACGAAGTCGGGTTGTCCGACATAGCGCTTGACGATCCGTCCCTCCCGATCGACCAGAAAAGTGGTCGGCGTGAGCTTGACCTCGCCCCATTGCCTGGCCAGTTCGCCATTGCGGTCCAGCGCGACCTTGAACGGCAGTTGGCGGCTGCTGCTGAAGTTGAGCACCCAGTCCACCGGGTCATAGCTCATCGCGACCGCCACGGTCTCGAAGCCGCGCGCCTGGTATTTCTGGAAGGTATGGATCAGCTCGGGCATTTCCGCGACACAGGTGGTGCAGGTCGTGGCCCAGAAGTTGACCAGCGTCACCTTGCCCTTGAGCGCCTGGCTGTCGAGCGTGCTGCCGTCGAGCAGCAGGAAGCGGGAGGCTGGGGCGGCTTCCCGGCTGGTGCAGCCGGCCAGGCCGCCCAGTCCCAGGGTGACGCAGGCCACTGCGGTCAAGGCCAGGGTACGGCGACGGGTTGAGGCGAGTTTCATGGCAAGACAAGGATAGGGCGTTTTGCCTTCGATTATCGATCCGCCCCGATAATCTCATGCCATGAACGGCATATTGATCATCGCCCATGCGCCGCTGGCCAGCGCCCTGCGTCAGTGCGCCCTGCATGTGTTCCCCGATGTGGGCCACCTGCTGCTTGCCCTCGACGTCGAGCCCGAGGCCGCGCCTGAGGATACGCTGGAGCAGGCCAGGCAGCTGCAGCAACAGCTGGGCATGCCCCAGACCCTGGTCCTGGCCGATCTGTTCGGCGCCACGCCCAGCAACGTCGCGGCCAGGCTGGTCGATGGCATCCACAGTCGCTTGCTGACCGGGGTCAACCTGCCGATGCTGATGCGCGCCATCTCCTATCGGCATGAGTCGCTCGAATCGCTGGCGAGCCGGGCTATGATGGGAGCTACCCAGGGTGTCGTGTCCGTCGCGGCGACGGCGCCGCAAAACCAGTCACGCAGGACCTCTCATGATCAAGACCAGCACGACCATCAGCAATAAGCTGGGGCTGCATGCCAGGGCATCGGCCAAGCTGACCAAGCTCGCCGGCAGCTTTCCCTGCGAGGTCTGGCTCAGCCGCGGCGAGCGTCGCATCAATGCCAAGAGCATCATGGGCGTCATGATGCTGGCCGCTGGCCTCGGCACCGAGGTCGAACTCGAGACCGATGGTGAGCGCGAGCGCGAGGCGATGGACGCCCTGCTGGCCTTGATCCATGACCGGTTCGGAGAAGGCGAGTGACGTTCTCGGTTCACGGCCAGGCGGTCTCGCGCGGCATCGCCATCGGTCGCGCCGTGCTGGTGGCCTCCAGCCGGCTCGATGTGGCCCATTACTTCATCGCTCCCGGGCAGGTCGAGGGCGAGCTGCAGCGCTTGCGCGGCGCGCGCGACCTGGTGATCGACGAGCTGCAGCGCATGCAGCTGACCCTGCAGAAGTCCGATGCCCGGGAGGCGCAGCAGGAGCTCAACGCGCTGCTCGAAGTGCACCTGATGCTGCTGGCTGATAAGCAGTTGCACGAAGGCGTGGCCTACTGGGTGCAGGAGCGGCATTACAACGCCGAATGGGCGCTGACCTCCCATCTTGAGCAGATCGCCAAGCAGTTCGACGAGATGGAGGATCCCTACCTGCGCGAACGCAAGTCCGACCTCGAGCAGCTGACCGAGCGCCTGCTGCGCCAGCTGCGTGGCTGCGTCTCGCCGGTAGCCAGTCAGGCACCGGCCGCCTCCAGCCAGGATGCCCAGCTGGTACTGGTCGCGCACGACCTGTCGCCGGCCGACATGCTGCAGTTCAAGCAGAGCGTCTTTGCCGGCTTTGTCACCGATGTCGGCGGCAAGACCTCGCATACCGCGATCGTCGCCCGCAGCATGGACATTCCGGCCGTGGTCGGCGCCCGCACTGCCAGCCAGCTGGTCCAGCAGGACGACTGGGTCATCATCGATGGCGATGCCGGACTGATCCTCGTCAATCCTTCCCCGGCAGTGCAGGCCGAATACGAGTTCCGCCAGCGCGAGATCCAGCTGCAGCGCGGTCGCCTGTCCCACATCAAGAACACGCCGGCGGTGACGCTGGACGGCGAGCGCATCGAGCTGCTGGCCAACATCGAGCAGCCGGCCGATACCGTGCCGGCGCTCTCGGTCAGCGCGGTCGGTGTCGGGCTGTTCCGGACCGAATTCCTCTTCATGGGCCGGGACGGCAAGTTGCCCGACGAGGATGAGCAGTACCAGGCCTACCGGGCGGCCGTGGAGGGCATGCATGGCTTGCCGGTCACGATCCGCACCGTCGATGTCGGTGCCGACAAGCCGCTCGACCGCAGCATGCGTGACGACCACCTGAACCCGGCGCTGGGCTTGCGCGCAGTCCGCTGGAGCCTGGCCGAGCCGGCGATGTTCCTGACCCAGCTGCGCGCCATCCTGCGTGCGGCAGCCCATGGCAAGGTCAACCTGCTGCTGCCACTGGTCGCGCACCGGCACGAGATCCTCCAGGTCAAGGACATGCTGGCCAAGGCGCGCCAGCAGCTCGATCTGCGCGGCGAGGTCTATGGTCCCGTGCGCCTGGGGGCGATGATCGAGGTACCGGCCGCCGCGCTGACGGTGCCGATGTTCCTGCGCCATTTCGACTTCCTGTCGATCGGGACCAATGACCTGATCCAGTACACGCTGGCGATCGACCGGGTCGACGAGAGCGTATCCCATCTCTACGATCCCTTGCATCCGGCGGTCCTGCAACTGGTGGCCGGCACCATCGCCGAATGTCGTGCCCAGGGCAAGTCGGTCAGCGTCTGCGGCGAGATGGCGGGCGATCCGGCCATGACCCGGCTGCTGCTGGGCCTGGGGCTGCGCAGCTTCTCCATGCACCCGTCCCAGATCCTGGCCGTCAAGCAGCAGATCCTGCGCGCCGACACGCGCAAGTTGCGTGGCTGGGCACAGGAAGTCGTCGCCAGCGAAGATCCTGCGTCTTCCATCAATGGTTGATGGACAATATCTTGATACACTGAATCTGCAAACCCTGGTTTTTTTGCCGGAAGGGTTGCCCGGCTGCCCGCCCGCAGGCTGACCGGTTCGAGCCGTCTGGGGAGATTCATGTCAACAACTAGCCAGCCGCCGCTGGGGGAGCGGGGCGAGCCGGTCGCCGAGAGCGACGAACTTTTATCCTGTCTGCTGATCCTGGCCCGCAGCCATGGCCAGCCCGCCACCCGCGATGGGGTGCTGGCCGGCCTACCGCTGGAGCAGGGGCGCCTGACTCCTGCGCTCTTCGAGCGTGCCGCGCGCCGTTCCGGCCTCGCGAGCCGGGTGGTGCGCCAGCCGCTGACGGCGCTCAAGGCCGACCTGTTTCCGGTCCTGCTGCTGTTGCAGGGCAGCAAGGCCTGCTTGCTGGTCGGTCGCTCCGATGATGGCCAGACCCTGCAGCTGGTCTATCCCGATCTCGACGAGGCACCGGTCTCACTGCCGCTGGAACAGGTCGAGGCCCAATATGCCGGACGTGCGATCTACGCCCGTCCCCGCCTGCGCTTCGATGCCCGCAGTCCCGAGGTCCGTGCGCCCCGCGATGGCCACTGGTTCTGGAGCGTGATCGCCGAGAACCGCGCGCTTTACCGTGACGTGCTGCTGGCGGCCTGCCTGACCAACCTGTTCGCGCTCGCCATGCCGATGTTCACGATGAACGTGTATGACCGCGTCGTGCCCAATCAGGCCTTCGACACCCTGGCTGCGCTGTCGATTGGCCTGCTGCTGGTACTGGTGGGTGATCTGGTGCTGCGCCTGTTGCGCGGCTATTTCGTCGACCTGGCGAGCAGCCGGGCCGACGTCAAGCTGTCGGCCCACATCATGGAGCGGGTGCTTGGCATGCGCATGGAGCAGCGCCCGGTTTCGGCGGGCTCCTTTGCCTCCAACCTGCGTGCCTTCGAGTCGGTGCGCGACTTCATCGGTTCGGCCACGGTGGTGGCCTTCATCGATCTGCCGTTTGCCCTGATCTTCCTGGTCGTACTGGGTTGGATTGCCTGGCCGATGCTGATTCCGCTGCTGCTGGGCACCCTGGCCCTGCTGCTGTACGCCTTGGTGGTGCAGGGGCGCATGCATGTGCTCGCCGAGACCACCTACCGCGCCAGTGCCCAGCGCAACGCGACGCTGATCGAGGGGCTGGTGGGCTTCGAGACCATCAAGGCCATGGGGGCCGAGGCGCTGACCCAGCGCAAGTGGGAGCACAGCGCGGTCCTGCTGGCCCGTGTCGGTGCTCAGCTGCGCCTGTTGTCGTCGAGTGCGAGCAACGGTGCGGCCTTCGTGCAGCAGATCGTCACCCTCGCGATCGTGATCCTGGGTGTCTGGCTGATTGGCGAGCGCATGCTGACCATGGGCGGCTTGATTGCCTGCTCGATGCTGGCCTCGCGCGCGCTGACCCCGATCTCGCAGGTCGCGGCGCTGCTGGTGCAATACCACACGGCGGCCACCGCGCTGACCTCGCTCGACGAAATGATGAAGCGCGAGGTCGAGCGCCCGCAGGATGCCAATTTCATCGCACGCGGCAACCTGCAGGGCGCGATCGAATTTCGCGATGTCAGCTTTACCTATCCTGGCCAGTCCACGCCGGCGCTCAAGCATGTCAGCTTCAAGATCCGCCCTGGTGAAAGAGTCGGCATCCTGGGTCGCATCGGTTCGGGCAAGACCACGCTCGAGAAGCTCGTGCTGGGCCTGTACCGGCCGACTGGCGGTGCGGTCCTGATCGACGGCATCGACCAGCGTCAGCTGGACCCGGCCGAGCTGCGGCGCCATATCGGCTATGTTCAGCAGGACATCATGCTGTTCTATGGCTCGTTGCGCGAGAACATCACGCTGGCCCAGCCGTTGGCCGATGACGCCGATGTGCTGAAGGCCGCGGCCATCGGTGGCATCGTCGATCTGGTCAACTCCCATCCCAAGGGCTTCGACATGCTGGTCGGCGAGCGCGGCGAGTCGCTGTCGGGCGGCCAGCGCCAGGGTGTCGCGATTGCGCGTGCCGTGCTGCACGATCCACCGATCCTGCTGCTCGACGAACCGACCGCTGCGATGGACCACTCGAGCGAGACCGCGGTCAGGAACCGCCTGGTCAATTTTTCCCGCGGCAAGACCTTGCTGGTGGTCAGCCACCGCACTTCGCTGCTTGACATGGTCGACCGCCTGATCGTGCTCGATGCTGGCCAGGTCGTCGCCGATGGTCCCCGGGAGCAGGTCGTGGCGGCCCTGCGTCAGGGCCAGGTAGGCAAGGGGGCATGATGGCGGGCATCAACCAGAAAACCTTCACGGGCCTCTCGCGCTGGACGGCGCCGTTGCGCCGCCTGGGTGACCGCTGGCTGGGTGGCTGGGTCGGTCGTCTCGCGCCCGGCGCCCGGTCTCAGACCAGTGATTGGGGAGCGGATGCCGACTGGGCCCAGCTGCAGCAGGAGCCCCTGCGCGCGCGCGCGCTGCTGAGATTCTCTGCCTTGCTGGTGCTGGCGCTGCTGGTCTGGGCTGCACTGGCCCAGGTGGACGAGGTCACGCGTGGCGAGGGCAAGGTGGTTCCGACTCGCCAGGTCCAGGTCATCCAGAGCGTCGATGGCGGTGTGGTTGACGAAATCCTGGTGCGCGAAGGCCAGGTCGTCGAGCTCGGCCAGGTCCTGTTGCGCGTCGATCCGACCCGTTTCGAGTCCAACCTGGGCGAAAGCCGCGCCAACCAGCTGGCCTTGCAGGCCAAGGCCCTGCGCCTGAAGGCATTGACCCGTGGTGGCAGCTTCAATCCACCGGCCGAACTGGTGCGCGACGCGCCCGACATCGTCGCACATGAGCGCCGGCTCTATGAGTCCAAGCGCGACGAGATCTCGACCCAGGTCTCGATGGCGCAGAACCAACTGTCCCAGCGGCAACAGGAACTCAACGAGATGCGGGCACGCAAGTCGCAGGCCGACCGCGGGCTGGAGCTGTTGCAGAAGGAAATCAACGCGACCCGTCCCCTGGTGCGCACCGGTGCCGTATCCGAAGTCGAGGTGCTCAGGCTCGAGCGCGACAAGGCGCGCCTGCGCGGCGAGCGTGAGCAGGCCGGGGCCCAGATGTCGCGCGTGCAGGCCTCCATTTCGGAGGCCCAGCGCCGGATCGAGGAAGTCCAGCTCAATGCGCGCAACCTGATGAGTGCCGAACTGTCCGAGACCATGAGCAAGCTGTCGGCCCTGAACGAGGGTGACCGGGCGCTGGCTGACAAGGTGGCCAAGGCCGACATCAAGTCCCCGCTGCGGGGCACGGTCAAGCGCCTGCTGGTCAACACGGTGGGCGGCGTGGTCCAGCCAGGCAAGGAGGTGGTCGAGGTCGTTCCGCTCGACGAGGCCCTGATTCTCGAGGCTCGCATCACGCCCAGGGACATCGCCTTCCTGCGCCCCGGTCTCAAGGCCTCGGTCAAGTTCACGGCCTATGACTTCGCCATCTACGGCGGACTCAATGCCGTGGTCGAGAACATCAGTGCCGACTCGGTGGTTGACCAGAAGGACAACGCCTTCTACCTCGTTCGTTTGCGCACCGACAAGGCCTTGCTCGATGACAGGCTGCCCATCATCCCGGGCATGGTGGCACAGGTCGATATCCTGACTGGCAAGAAGTCGGTGCTGTCCTATCTGCTCAAGCCGGTCTTGCGTGCCAAGGCCAACGCCCTGTCGGAGCGCTGACATGGATGTCCGTCACTTTCTGGTGCAGGCCGTCGCACCCTGGCCTGCGGCTGCCAGCGAGCGTTGGCAGCAGGCCTTTCCAGACGGACGAGCAGGTGACTGGTTCGAGTTGCAGCAGACGGTGGCCGCTGGTGATACGGTCTGGGTCCCGGTGCTGCTCGACAACTGGCGCCCCAAGGTCGTCGACCTGTTGCGGGCACGACCTGATTGCCGGGTGGTGGTGCTCAGCTCCGCCCCCGAGCATGTCGAGGGGTTGCATGCCATCAATGCGGGTGCGCGTGCCTACTGCCATCTGCTGGCGGTACCCGGGTTGTTGCAGGAGGTCGCCCAGGTGGTGAGCCTGGGTGGTCTATGGGTGGGCCCCGAGCTGGTCCAGCGTCTGATGCTGGCCACGCGCGAGCTGCTCCAGCGCAGTCCTGCTTCCATGCTGCCGGGGCCCGATCTGTCGGTCCTGTCCGACCGCGAGCTCCAGGTGGCGCATGCCGTGGCCGAAGGTCAATCGAACCGCGAAGTCGCCGAGCAGCTCCACATCACCGAGCGCACCGTCAAGGCCCATCTGGGGGCCGTGTTCGAGAAGCTCGGCCTGCGCGACCGGGTGCAACTCGTCTTGCAGCTGGCCAAGGTGAAATCCCACGCCGATTGATCCCGTCCCGGCTTGCTGCTGGCCAGTCCTGGCCTTGCAAGGATGGAGAAGTGGACTTAAGTCCAATGGTCAGTTTTCTTGCGGCCCGCTACCCTGCGACCAGAATCAAACAGGAGGGTTGCAGTGGCACAGATCGCACAAGTAGTCGGTATCACCGGGGATGTCATCGCGGTTGGCCTGGATGGCCAGACCCGGGTCCTCAAGGTCGGTGATGCCATCGAGAGCCGCGAGACCCTGCGCACGCTGGCGGGGGCGCGCGTCGAGCTGTTGATGGCAGACGGTCAGGTACTCGCCGTTGCACCCGAGCAGACGGTGCTGGTGGACAACAGCCTGGTGCAGACCGATGCCACGCCCACGGCCCAGGAGGCATCGATAGCGACGGCGACCCCCGCGGCCGTGATGCAGGCAATCCAACTCGAGAAGGATCTGTTCGCCGCCTTCGAGGCCCCGGCAGCAGGCCTGACCGTTGCTGGCACCGATTCCGGCGGCAGCAGCTTCGTGCGCCTGTTGCGCATCTCGGAAGGGGTCGATCCGCTGTCCTACCAGTACAGCCTGAACCCGCTGGCCACGATCGACACTGTGACACTGAGCGCCGAACCGCCCGGCGCCCTCCTTGTCGTGCGCTATGTCCAGCTCGATGACAACGGCCAGCCCCTGCTGCAGAGCAACGGGGCCATGGTCTTCCTCGATGGCAAGGACGTGGTCGAAGGTACGCGGGTCGGCCTGTACGCGACCGTCAACCTGCCGCCCACCGCCACCGATCTGGTGATCGAATTCAGCACCGGACAGAGCATCACCATCCCGGCCGGTGGCGGCAGCGGCTTGGTCGAGTTGCTGGTCCGGCCGGATGATCCCTATGTCCAGGGGCGGGAAGTCCTCGACGTGGCCGTCACCAACGTCACTGGCGGCGAATACAGCCAGCTCGACATCGACCAGTCGACCTCGATCGCCGTGGTGGACGACAATGACCTCACCCGGGTGGGCATCAGCGGTCCGGTATCGGTGCGGGAGGGGGATGTCACCACGCCCTACACCGTGGCACTTGAGCGCCCGGCCCAGACGCCTGTCGAGGTGACCTTCGAGTACAGCGGTGTCGCCCGGGACGGGACTGACTTCACCGGGGTGGCGTCGGTGACGATAGCGGCGGGCCAGAGCAGCCAGACCTTCACGATCCAGACCCTGGCCGATCAGCTGGCCGAGGGCAGCGAGCTCTACAACATCCGGATCTCATCCATCACGGGCGGCAACTTCGAACGCTTCGAGATCGATCCGGTCGCCAGCGCGGTCGATACGACGATCATCGATGCCACTCCCTTGACCCTCAATCTGGCCGGAGATGGCAGCGTGGCCGAGGGAGCCGCGGCGAGCTACACGGTCAGCCTGGCCGGCGGCACGCTGACCAATGACCAGCAGGTGAGCGTGCAGGTGGCGACCGGGCCGGGCATGACACTGGTACCCGACGCCACCCCTGGCGTCGACTACAACCCGTTGACACAGACCCTGACCTTCACCGCGGCAGCGCAAGCGCCGGTCAGGCTGTCGGTGGTGACGCTGGACGATGCCCTGGTCGAAGGCTCCGAGGAGTACATGGTCAACCTGAGCAACGCGGTCGGGGCGACGATCGGCCAGGGTGGCGTGACGACGCAGATCATCGATGATGACGTGCCGCAGGTATCGATCACGATAGCGCAGCCCAGCGTGCAGGAAGACGGTACCGCCAACCTGGTCTACCAGCTGCAGCTGGACCAGACGCCATTGGCCGACACGGTCGTCACGATCGCACTTGGCGGCACCGCGACCAGCAGCACGGACTACGATGTGACGGGACTGACCGGTACGGTGACCCGCACCGTGACGATTCCCGCCGGGCAGACCAGTGTGACCTTCGAGGTCGATCCGGTGGCGGACTTGCTGGACGAGGCTGACGAGACGGTCGTCGCGACCATCGTGGCAGCGACAGGTGCCACGGTCAACCCGGCCGCGACCCGCGCGATCGGCACGATCGTGGATGACGACAACATTCCGCTCATCGGCAACGATCAGGCCCGGGTTTCCGACGAGGGTCTGGCAACGGGCATGCCGGATGCCCTGGGCGCCAACCCTGACGACGATCGCACCAATTCGGCCACCTATTCCGGTTCGCTGAACCTCGATCGCAACGGTACTGCCCCCCTGACGGTTGAATTGCTCAGTCCGGGAACCTCGCTGATTGGCGGTACCAGCCTGGTCTGGTCCTCGGGTGGTACCAACGTCCTGATCGGTTCGGACCTGGGTGGCGAAGTCATGCGGGTGATTCTCAACGGGGGAAGCACTGCGGTCGCGACTGCCGGGGCCTCCGTCTCCTACAGCGTGGTGCTGTCACGCCCCGTCAGTCACCTCCTGCAGGGTGCCGGGACGGATGGTGAGGATGCTGCCAGCCTGAATCTGACCGTCAGGATCTCGGATGGAGTCAACCCGGTCGACGAAGGCACGCTCACCGTCACGGTCGAGGATGACGGCCCGGTCATCACCGCGGCCAGCGTGCTGGTGGCCGACAGCCTGACGGTGGACGAATCCAACCTGGCGGCCAACGCCACGGCCAACTTCGCTGACAACTTCGGTGCTGCGATCCAGTATGGCGCGGATGGCGCGGGCACGACTGGCTACAGCCTGGTGCTGGCCGGTGCCAATGTCAACTCGGGGCTGTATGCGCTGGGCGCGGGCGGGGCACAGGGCAGCCAGATCCTGCTCAACCAGGCCGGCAATGTGGTCACCGGCAGCGTCGGGGGGGTTGACTACTTCACGCTCACGGTCAACAACACGACCGGTGACGTGACGCTGGACCAGCTGGCGGCGATCTACCACGCCAACGCAGGCAACGCGGACGATGGCGCCACGCTCAGCACGGTGGCGGGTGCCCTGGTGTTGCGCGCGACGGTGACCGATGCGGATGGTGACCGCGCCACGCACGACCTGGACCTGGGCGCGGGCGCCCTGGTGATCAAGGATGACGGTCCGCTTGCCAATCCCGACGCCGACAGCCTGCTTTCCAGTCCGTCCGTCATTGAAACCGGCAACGTGATCACTGGATCCGGAACCGCTGGTGGCATTGCCGGTCCGGGTGTCGACATGGCCGGGACTGACGGCAGCGCGACCATCGCTGGGGCGGTGGCGGGCGTTGGTACCGTTGTGGCGGGGGTTGGCCTGGGGACGGCCGTCAATGGTTCCTACGGCAAGTTGATCCTGGGTACGGATGGTGCCTACAGCTACGAGCTGTACAGCGCCCTCGAGAGTCCGACCTCCTACAACGAGCTGAGGGCGCTTGATGTTGGTGAGAGTCGTACCGACACCTTCACCTACCTGCTCAAGGATGCCGACAACGACACCAGCAGCAGCAGTCTCACGTTCACGGTCAACGCCGTCAATGACCTGCCCACGGTTGTCAAGTCCAACGACAATCTCGATCCGACCAACCCCAGCACCAGCAATGATCTCGTCTATGAGTCTCACATGCCCGCTGGCACCAATCCGTCCGCACCCGTCGTCGATCTGCAGGGCCGATTGCTCGATCGTTACGCCACCGGCAGCATCACCCTGCGGGATTTCGATGGACTCGATGACATCCAGGTGGTGCGGTTCCAGACCACGGTCGGCGGTGTGCTGCAAACCCACAACTTCACGGATGCCCAGATCGAGGCCATCGTGTCTGGCACCCCCGCAACCTATCAGAGTTTTGCCACCCAGAATGGCGTGGTGACGTTGACGGCATACAACGCCAGCACCGGCGTGATCTCCTATCGCTTCGAGCTGACGGGGCCGGCGACCGACATCCAGGGCACGCCCGATCCGGCCGAGAGCAACCAGTTCACGGTGACCACCACCGACGAGAGCGCGACCTACCTGCCATCGCCGCCCGTGCAGGTGACGATCGAGATCGTCGATGACGTACCGAAGGCCGAGCGCGATGCCTCCGTGCCTGTTCCAACCCTGAAGCTGGACGAGTCGACCACTACCGTCGTGCCTTCGATCGGCGGGCGGGCCGATGGCATCGCCAGTGCTTCCGTCAGTTTCCTGGGCAACTTCAAGCCCGTCGTCTACGGTGCCGACGGCCCGGCCAGTTCCGGTGGCGTCGTGTACGAGTTGCAGCTCACGGGCAGCAACGTGTCATCCGGCCTCTTTGCCCTGAATGCGGCGGCCCCGGGTGGCAAGGGGCAGGAAATCCTGCTGACCCAGAGCGGCAACGTGATCTATGGCCAGGCCTATGGCCAGACCTATTTCGACATCGCTGTGGTCGCCAGCGGAGCCGATGCGGGCAAGGTCACGTTCACGCTGAATGGCGCCAGCATCTGGCATGGGGATCCGTCCAACGGGGACGACCCGGCGCTCCTGGCACTGCCCAACCCGAGTGACCTGCGCATCCTGCAGAAGGTCACCGATGCCGATGGCGACGATGCCCGCGCCGCGATCAACCTGGGCAGCGGAATCTTCAGTATCGAGGATGACGGGCCCGTGGCCAACGCCTACACCAGCGGCCTGCCAGTCGATCCGACCGGCTATCTGTCGCTGGTCAATGGCAACGGGTGGGGCACCGATGGCGGTCACGTCGACTCGATCACCCTGGAGGGCACGACCTATACCTGGGACAAAAACGCGGGCAGCATCGGTGTCACGGGTTCAGTGGACCGCCTGAATGGTTTTGATGCCAGCACGCATCTGATGGAGGTGGCGCTGACGGGTGGGGGGGTGTTCGTGATCGATATGGATGATGGCCGCTATTCACTGCCCTCCAAGCCCACGGCGGATATCCACCTCGATGCCGGCTACACCCTGGTCGACAACGATGGTGACCGTGCCAGTTCGACGCTCCCGATCAATTTGGAAATCGAGCAGATCGATCTGGTGGCTGGCGGCCATGTCGTCACGGGCACCACTGGCCATGACGTGTTGCTGGGTGAGGATGGCAACGACACGCTGTCCGGCCTCAGCGGAGACGATCTCCTGATTGGCGGCAAGGACTCCGACACGATGACGGGTGGCGGTGGCGCCGACACCTTTGTCTGGCACCGCGATGACCACGGTACCGGTGGTGCTATCGACACCATCACCGATTTCGGCAGTGGCGGCGAGCTCGACAAGCTGGACCTGCGTGACCTGTTGCAGGGCGAACATGCCGGAACCAGCGGCAGCCTGGAGCAGTACCTGCACTTCGGCAGCGCGGGAGGCGACGCCGTGATCGGTGTCACGGTCAACGGCGGCAACCCGGATGGGCTGAATCCACCCGACATGCGGATCGTCCTGCAGGGCGTCACCCTGGCTGGTGCCGATGATGCCAGCAAGATCGCCAACCTGCTCGCTAGCGGCAAGCTGGTCGTCGATTACTGATCGTTTTCTGGGCTGTCCGAGGGCAGCCTGAGGAGTCGCTCATTGACAACAACGATGGGCTACTCGTGGAGTGGCTCCACTGCTATAGTCAGTGGAATGTGTAAAGATGTAACCGCATGCACAGGGTCGCAGACGCGGAAAATCGAAAAGGTGGGAGCATGAAAAAAAGCAAAAAAACGACTGCCATTGCCGGTGCAATCCTGGCCATGACGGGTGGGGTGGCATTGGCGCAGAGTCTGCCTGCCCAGTTGATCTCGGCGACGCAGAAGGCGGTTGTCACCAACCCCGAGGTGCAGGCACGCTGGCGCGAGTACACCGGCGCCATGGCGGATGGCGATGCCGCGACGGCGGGCTACAAGCCCCAGGTTGACCTGACGCTGGGTGTCGGTCGCGAGTGGAAAGACTATCCGGGTGCCACGCCAGCCGGTAGCGAGACGGAGTACACCCGTACCAGTGGTTCCGTCACCCTGACCCAGATGCTGTTTGATGGCATGTTCACGCGCAACGAGGTCAGGCGGCTGGGCTTTGCCAAGCTGGTGCGCTACTACGAGCTGCTTGAAGCCTCCGAGAACATCAGCCTGGAAGCGGTCAAGGCCTATGCCGACGTGGCGCGGCGTACCGAGCTGGTCGAGGAAGCCCGGGCCAACTTTCTCGAGCACAAGCTCACCTACGTCAAGCTGGAAGACCGGGTTCGTGCCGGCAAGGATACCCGGGTCGACCTCTCCCAGGCCTATGGTCGACTCGCGCTGGCCGAGTCCAACTTGCTCACCGAAATCTCCAACCTGCACGACGTGAGTGCGCGCTACCTGCGCATCATGGGTGAGAAGCCGCCGGCCAAGATCCCATCCCTGTCCGAGGGCATCAAGCTCAAGGGTATTCCCGCCAGCGCCAACGAGGCGATGCGCATCGGCCTGCCCAACAGCCCGACCATCAATGCGGCCTACGAGAACGTGCGCTCGAGTCAGTCCAACATCGAGTCGCGCAAGGCCGCCTACTGGCCCCGGGTCGACTTCCGCATCCGCGACAGCTGGGGCCGCAACGTCGATGGGCTCGATGGCACCCGGCGCGATCAGGTGGCCGAGGTGGTGCTCAACTACAACCTGTACCGCGGTGGCTACGACAAGGCGCGCGAAAAGCAAGCGGTCGAATACCGCTTCCAGGCGCGCGACCTGCAGGAAAAAGCTTGTCGCGATGTGCGCCAGACGCTGACAATCGCCTTCCAGGACGTGGTCAAGATCAACGAGCAGCTGGGCTATCTGCAGACGCACCAGCTGTCGACCGAAAAGGTGATGCAGGGCTATCGCGAGCAGTTCTACGCCAACAAGGATCGCAGCTTGCTCGACTTGCTCGACACGCAGAACGAGCTGTTCGAAGCCAATCGGGCCTACATCAATGCGCGCCATGACCAGCTCATCGCCCAGGCCCGCACCTTGGCCAGCATGGGCAAGCTGACGGCTGCGCTCGGTGTGGCCCGTCCTGACCAGCCCAGCCTGAAGGAAGTCGGCCAGGATCGGGATCCCTTGCTGCCGCCCGAGGAACTCTGTCCCTTCGATACTCCCGACCTCGCGGTAGTCGACAAGTCGGTCGAGGTTCCCAAGCCGGTGCTGATGAAGCTTGACCAGCCGCTCAAGGTTTCCTTCCCGGCCAGTGCGCTGTTTGACTTCGACAAGGCCGTGCTCAAGCCCGCAGGCAAGCGCGGGCTCGATAACGTGATGACCAAGATCCGGGATGTGGACGTCGAGATCTACGTGGTGGTCGGTCACACCGATTCGATCGGCACCGAGGAGTACAACCGCAAGCTGTCGCTGCGGCGTGCCGATGCCGTCAAGGCCTACTTCGTCAGCCAAGGCGTGCCGCAGATCAAGGTCCGTGCCGAAGGTCGTGGCGAGATGGAACCTATCGCCACCAACAAGACTTCTGTCGGCCGCAGCCAGAACCGTCGGGTCGAGGTGACGGTGGTGCCGACAGGCTACAAGGGCCCGGTGCCAGGCCTGACGCCCAAGCCGCAGAAATAAGCCAGGCGGCCGGCTTCAGACGCCGGCTGCGTGCGCCTGCTGGTCGGCGTGGTAGCTCGAGCGCACCATGGCGCCGACGGCGGCGTGCGAGAAGCCCATCTCGTAGGCTTGCTGCTCGAACATCTTGAAGACGTCGGGATGCACGTAGCGACGCACCGGCAGGTGATGGCCGCTGGGTGCCAGGTACTGGCCGATGGTCAGCATGTCGATGTCATGCGCGCGCATGTCGCGCATGACTTCCAGGATTTCCTCGTCGGTCTCGCCCAGGCCGACCATCAGGCCACTCTTGGTCGGGATGTTCGGGAAGCGGGTCTTGAAGTCCTTCAGCAGCTTGAGCGAGTGCGCGTAGTCGGCGCCCGGACGCGCTTCCTTGTACAGGCGCGGCACCGTTTCCATGTTGTGGTTCATGACGTCGGGCAGGCCTTCGGCCAGGATGTCGAGCGCCTTGTCCAGGCGACCACGGAAGTCGGGTACCAGTACCTCGATCTGGGTCTTGGGCGAGAGCTCGCGTGTCTTCTGGATGCAGGACACATAGTGGGCGGCACCGCCGTCGCGCAGGTCATCGCGGTCGACGCTGGTGATCACGACATAGCTGAGCTTGAGCTGGGCGATGGTCCGGGCCAGGTTGCCGGGCTCGTCGGCATCGAGCGGGTCAGGGCGGCCGTGGCCGACGTCGCAGAAGGGGCAGCGGCGGGTGCACTTGTCGCCCATGATCATGAAGGTGGCCGTGCCCTTGCCGAAGCATTCGCCGATGTTGGGGCAGCTCGCCTCTTCGCACACCGTCACCAGCTTGTTGGCGCGCAGCACGTCCTTGATCTCGTAGAAACGGGTGGTCGGCGAGCCGGCCTTGACGCGGATCCAGTCGGGCTTCTTCAGCACCTCGCCACGCTCCACCTTGATGGGGATGCGCGAGACCTTGGCCGCCGACTTCTGCTTGGCGGTGGCGTCGTAGGTGGCCGGATCGGCGGCGTCGCGCACGGTGACGCTGGTGTCTGAAGGTGTGGTCATGTGAAGTCGCCTAAGGGGTGAGCAAGCGGTCGAGCTGCTCGCCCAGGACGCCGGCGGCGGTCTGCCAGTCGGTCGAGACCCCGATTGTAGAAAGGTCCACCGTCTGCAAGCCCGCGTAGCCGCAGGGGTTGATGCGCGAAAAGGGTTCGAGGTCCATCGCCACGTTCAACGCCACGCCGTGATAGGCGCAGTGGCGGCTGACCTTGATGCCCAACGCAGCGATCTTGC
>JACCDQ010700620.1_pt1 | contig 17320 bp, 19 predicted proteins | sample 7446031 | NCBI WGS metagenome assembly JACCDQ01 (sample SAMN15323442, study PRJNA562643) | freshwater metagenome | isolation source: river surface water | place: USA:Blue River Watershed | collected 2017-08-17
GCGTAAGGGATTACACCAGATTCGTAACGGTCACTTTTAATTCGAGTCCGTTCTGATACAGATTGAGACATTGATTTCTCCTTAGAATAAAAAGGCAATATATAATAGATATTTAACTAATTTTTTGAAAAATTAGTTCTGTCGGTTGAATTAATTCGAACAACCTTAATTATCATTATACCATGATTGTGATTTAATTTACTACCATATATACATTAATATTTTTATAACTATTTAGAATAAATATATTAAAATAGTGTAATCGATTTGCTTGGAGATTAATTCAAGAGATTAGTTCTTTATAATAAGAATTAAAACTTAGGCATAAATTCTTTTCTACAAAATTCATCTATATAAGTTAGATTTGATAATTATCTTATGGTTAAACAATCAAACAAAATATTAAATAAAAATATAACAAAATTAGTAAATAAAACATATCAATATGGATTTTCTACAAATATTGAGAAAGATATTATTGAAAAAGGTTTAAATGAAGAAACTGTTAACTTAATCTCTCGAAAGAAAAAAGAACCTGAATTTTTACTAAATTTTCGTTTAAAAGCTTTTAAAAAATGGAAACGAATGTTGGAACCTGAATGGGCTTATTTAAAATTCCCAGAAATAAATTATCAAGATATTATTTATTATTCAGCTCCAAAATCTAAAAAAAAATTAAAAGATTTGAATGAAGTCGATCCAGAATTATTAAAAACTTTTGATAAATTAGGTATCTCTTTAAATGAGCAAAAACGCTTAGCAAATGTTGCTGTTGATATAGTTTTTGATAGTGTTTCAATTAAAACCACTTTTCAAGAAGAATTAAGTAAAGTAGGTATTATTTTTGCTTCAATCTCAGAGGCTGTTCATGATTATCCCACGTTAATTGAAAAATATTTAGGTTCAGTAGTTCCAATTGGTGATAATTATTTTTCTGCTTTAAATTCTGCTGTTTTTACAGATGGATCTTTCTGTTATATTCCTCAAGATACAATTTGTCCTTTAGATTTATCAACTTATTTTAGAATTAATGATCAAAACTCTGGTCAATTTGAACGAACTTTAATTGTAGCGGAAAAAAATAGTCAAGTTAATTATTTAGAAGGGTGTACCGCTCCCCAATATGATACTAATCAATTACATGCGGCTGTTGTTGAATTAGTAGCTTTGGAGAATGCAAATATTAAATATTCAACAGTTCAAAATTGGTATTCAGGTGATGAATTGGGAAATGGTGGAGTTTATAATTTTGTAACTAAACGAGGATTATGTGCAGCAACGAATTCGAAAATATCTTGGACTCAAGTTGAAACGGGATCATCAATTACGTGGAAATATCCAAGTTGTGTTTTAGTTGGAAATAATTCACAAGGTGAATTTTATTCGGTTGCATTAACAAATAACTATCAACAAGCTGATACTGGGACAAAAATGACTCATATTGGAAAAAATACGCGTAGTCGAATTATTTCAAAAGGTATCTCAGCTGGAAGATCTAAAAATAGTTACCGTGGACTTGTAAGTGTTACTAATAAAGCAATAGGAGCAAGAAATTATTCTCAATGTGATTCATTATTAATAGGGAATTTATCCAATGCAAATACGTTTCCATTAATATTAGTTCAAAATTCTACCAGTAAAATTGAACATGAAGCTTCTACATCAAAAATTGGTGAAGAACAAATTTTTTACTTTTTACAGCGTGGAATTTGTTTAGAAAAAGCTATTGAATTAATGATTAGCGGTTTTTGTCGAGAAATTTTTACAGAATTACCATTAGAATTTGCTGCAGAAGCGGATAAATTATTAACATTAAAATTAGAAGGAAGTGTGGGCTAATGAATTTAAATTCTACTGTCTTAGAAATTAAAGATTTAAAAGTTTCGATTAATGAAAATGAAATTTTAAAAAATTTAAACTTAAAAGTCGAAAAAGGTGAAATTCATGCGATTATGGGACCAAATGGTTCAGGCAAAAGTACATTTTCAAAAGTTATTGCCGGTCATCCCGCTTATTCGGTTTTAAGTGGAGATATTTTATTTAAAGGTTCGAGTATTTTGGATCTTGAACCTGAAGATCGATCACATTTAGGTATTTTTTTAGCTTTTCAATATCCAATTGAAATTCCTGGTGTAAGTAATGAAGATTTTTTAAGACTAGCATATAATTCGAAACAAAAATTTTATAATAAACCGGAAGTTGATCCAATTGAATTTTTATCAATTATCAATGAAAAATTAAAACTTGTTAATATGTCACCTTTATTTTTGAGCCGAAATGTTAATGAAGGATTTTCAGGTGGTGAAAAAAAACGAAATGAAATTTTACAAATGATTTTATTAGATTCAGAAATTTGTATTTTAGATGAAACGGATTCCGGTTTAGATATTGATGCTTTAAAAATCATTTCGACTGGAATTAATAATTTTATGAATCAAAATAAATCGATAATTTTGATAACCCATTATCAAAGATTATTAGATTATATTAATCCAACTTATGTTCATGTAATGCAAGATGGAAAAATTATTAAAACTGGTTCAGCTGATTTAGCAAAAGAATTAGAAAATAAAGGTTATGAATGGTTAACTTTATAAAATAACTGTTCAAATAAGTTTTTTATTTGAACAGAAAAAAATTTTTATTATCAAATTTTTGTAAACTAGAGATAAAGCCTTTTAATTTTTGATTTGCTTATAAAATTGTTAAATCAATTTACATAAGCAAATCAAAAATTACAATTCTGTTAGTTCTTTACTGTTAAAACATTTCTAAAAAATTATCAGAAAGTAATGGTTATTGGAATGTCGATTCAGATGATGAAAAGCCACTTAAAAACGACTTTGAAATTTAGAAAATTGAGTTTCAAACTTCAATTGAAAAACGTTTTAATGAAAAGTAAACGAATTTAACACTATTCTTAATCTTTTTTACGACCAGCTCTAGTAGAAACTAGTCATAAGAAATCTCCTTTCCTATAAGGAATATTAACAATATTATTTTTAGGATAAAAATACAAATAGTTTATAGAATTATTTTCTTATAAATTAGGTTTATCAACCAACAAAAATTTTTGTTATTTGATAAATGCTAAGTTGATTTAAAGCATATATAGGAATATTTTTTTGTCTTGCTATATTTATTAATTTAAAATTTTGTTTTAAATGTTTTTTTAAACCAAGAATTAAAGTTGCTTTTTTAATATCATTTGTTAATTTAAATTTTATTCCTGTTTTTAGTAAAATTTCTTTTAGTAAGTTTTGTGAAAATGAATATGAATAAATGACTAGTTTATTATCTATAAATTGATCATTAGAAATCCAACTTTTCTTTGGTTGAAAAAAAGTATTATTTAAATTACCAGAATTAACAATTAATGAATTTTGATAAGTTTGCATTTTTTGACATTTAATTTTGATTTTTTCAGAAGAATTTAATTCTCGAATTTGTTTTAAGCCAAAGTTACCACGTAAAAATAAATCAACAGATTTATTTACATCTTCATGAATTGTCCAAAAATTTTGATCGTTTATTTCAATAAGAATTTCAAAAGCTGGATAAGCTTTACGTTCTAAAATACTTTTCTGAGTTCCACGTTTTTTGGCTTCTTCATCACTTAATGTTACATACTGAATTCCTCCGATTAGATCTACAAGTGTTGGATTTTTAATTAAATTTTCTAAACAATTACCATGAGTTGTGCCAACAAGTTGTACACCTTTTTCAGCAATAGTTCGTGCTGCTAAAACTTCTAATTCTGTGCCAATTTCATCAACAATAATAGCTTGAGGCATATGATTTTCAACTGCTTCAATCATAACTTGATGTTGAAATTCTGTTTTTGCAACTTGCATACGTCTGGCACGACCAATCCCTGGATGTGGAATATCACTATCACCTGCAATCTCATTTGCTGTATCTATAATAATGACTCGTTTTTCCATTTCATCTGCTAAGACTCTAGCAACTTCTCTAATTATAGTTGTCTTCCCAACGCCAGGTTTTCCTAGGATTAGAATTGATTTTTGAGATTCTAATAAATCTCTAATAACTGAAATAATTCCGAAAACTGCACGACCAACTCGACAAGTTAATCCATTAATTAAAAATTGCCGATTTCGAATACAACTAATTCGATGTAAAGTTCGTTCAATCCCAGCACGGTTTTCATTACTAAATTTGCTAATTCTTTTGGTCGTATAGTCTATGTCTTGCCATGAAATAATTTTTTGGGATAGATATTGGGGACCATTAACAAAACGAGCTTCAGGACGTCTGCCTAAATCTAATATAATTTCAATAAGTTGATCTTTATCAGTATGTTTATCTAATTGTTCTTGAAGGAAAATAGGTAAGTTTTCTATGAGTTTTTTTAAATCATCATTTGCATTCATTATTGTAGCCCTAAAAAAGTATTATAAATTTTCTAATTTAAATTATACCTCTTAAAAGTGTATAATTTAAATTAGATTTAATAAATATTAATTAGCTTTTAAATTTAATTGATATCAATTAAAGATTTAAAAGTAGGTGTATCTAAAATTGCAATTTGTGATAACATTTTACGATTTAAATCAACATTTGATTTTTTAAATTTATGAATTAATTGACTATATGTTATTCCATTTACTCTAGAAGCAGCATTGATACGACTAATCCAAGTCTTTCTAAAAATTCGTTTTTTTTGTTTTCGACCTACATATGAATAGCGTAATGCTTTCATTACTTGCTGATTTGCGACTCTAAATAAAACAGAATGTGCACCACGGTAACCACTCGCAAGAGATAAAATTTTTTTACGACGTTTTCGTGCTACGTTTCCACGTTTGATTCTAACCATTGTAAATTTTTATTAATTATATTTTTAATATGGTAACATTAATTTGATATTATGAATATCACTATCTTTAACAAGTGTTACTTGAGACAATTTTCGTTTTTGTCTATTTGATTTTTTCATTAAAAGATGACCCTTATAAGCATGACGACGCAAAAAATTATTATTACCCGTTAATTTGTATCGTTTTGAAGCTGCTTTTCGAGTTTTTAATTTTGGCATGAGCTTTTAATTATTTTTATTAGAATATATTTTTTGAAAATAAACTTTTGACTTTAATGGATGTGAATATAAAATTTTATCACCATATTTCCAATCAACAGGACATGCTTGGCCTGGATTTTCTTTTATATATTGAATCGCTTTTAAAATCCGAAGCAACTCATTTATACTTCTTCCACATAATAAGTTATTAACCGTATAGTATTGAATTATACCTTCTTTGTCAATAATAAATAAACCTGGTAATGATAAACCATCATTTGATAATAACTTATATTTACGGGTTATTGATTGATTTAAATCAGAAATGAGTGGATAAGCTAATTGACTTAATCCACCTTGATTTCGTTTTAATAATAAATAATGCAAATGAGAAAATGGACTATCTATAGAAATAGCTAAAATTTGCGTTGAAAGTTTTCGAAACTCAGAAATTCTATCACTTAAGGTAATTAATTCTGTGGGTGATACAGAAGTAAAATTTGCAGGGTAGAAAATAAGAATAACATATTTTTTTCCATAGTAATCCGATAATCGAATTTTTCCTAATTGATTGTTATAAACTCCGACTGTTAAAAAGTTTGGTGCCATTTTACCAATTTGAGGAAAATCTGCCATAAAAATTATTTTTGTTTTATTGATTTTAATTAAAAAATAATAACATAATAAATTAAGTAGATCAATGTTCAGAATAAATAAACATGATCTACTTTTTAGTGGTAATTTCTATTTTTCTACAACTACTAATTCATCAATAGCAAAATTGTTTGTATTTGTCCCACTGTAATTGACATTTTCAAATCTCACTACTACAGGATAACGAATTCCACTTTTATCTACTGCTGCAACAGTTCCAGTTTGATTAAACCAATACGATTCTTTTCTTAAAATTCGAACTGTGTTATTACGATCTACCATAATGAATTTATTTTATATAATATTAAGTAAATTAAATATAAGCTTATATTAATCTCTAAATTTTAAACAATAAAATTTTAAAAATAGTTGGTTTTAAAATTTAGCTTTTGTTAACATTTCATTAAGAACAAATTTATATAAAAATTAAATAGAAAAAAAATGAACCGTAATATAATTCAGAAAATTCTTATTGGACTTTTCTTTTTAGCTTGTATTTTCATTGGCTTTAAAACATTTAATGGAATTGGTTTTAATGAAAATCTAACAAAACCAGAGGTAAATGTGAACGTAAGTAGCTCAAGAATGACTTATGGTCGATTTTTAGAATATTTAGAAATGGGTTGGGTGAAACAAGTAGATTTATATGATAATAGTCGAAATGCAATTGTGCAAGCATCTAGCCCAGAACTTGGAAATAGACCACAATCTATTCGTGTAGAAATTCCGGTGGGGGCCTCACAACTTATTCAAAAATTAAAAGACTATAATATTGATTTTGATGCTCATCCAGCTCCCCGAAAAAGTATTTTTATTTCAATTGCTAGTAACTTACTTCTACCATTAATCTTTATTGGTAGTTTAATTTTCTTTTTCCAAAATTCGGATAATTTTGGAGGAAATAATGGAAATTCTCCAATGAATTTAGGAAAATCACCAGCGAGATTTGATCAACGACCAGATACTGGTATTTCATTTAATGATATTGCAGGTATTGATGAAGCTAAAGCGGAATTTGAAGAAATTGTTTCCTTCTTAAAAGAACCAGAAAGATATACACTTGTTGGAGCAAAAATTCCTAAAGGGGTTCTATTAGTAGGCCCTCCGGGAACAGGTAAAACATTATTAGCTAAGGCAATTGCAAATGAAGCTAATGTTCCATTTTATAGTGTAGCAGGTTCAGAATTCGTAGAGATGTTTATTGGTATTGGGGCAGCTCGAATTCGAGATTTATTTAAGAAAGCATCAGAAAATACTCCTTGTATTGTTTTTATCGATGAAATTGATGCTGTTGGTCGTGAACGTGGTGCGGGAATAGGTGGTGGAAATGATGAACGAGAACAAACCTTAAACCAATTATTAACAGAAATGGATGGTTTTAAAGAGAATAAAGGTGTAATTGTAGTTGGAGCTACAAACCGCGTTGATATTCTAGATGCCGCCTTATTACGTCCAGGTCGTTTTGATAGACAAATTACAGTTGGTTTACCTGATCGCTTAGGTCGAATTGGAATTTTAAAAGTTCATGCCAAAAATAAACCTTTTGATGAAGATGTCTCATTAGTTCAATTAGCAAATCGAACACCTGGATTTTCAGGTGCAGATTTAGCTAATTTATTAAACGAAGCTGCTATTTTAGCAACTCGTTATAAGAAAACAACAATAACAAAAAATGAAGTTAATGAAGCTGCAGATCGAATTATTGGTGGTATTGCTGGATCTACAATGGAAGATACGAAAAATAAAAAGCTAATTGCTTATCATGAAGTAGGCCATGCTATTGTTGGATCAGTTTTAGAAAATCATGATGAAGTTGAAAAAATTACTTTAATACCACGGGGTGGAGCAAAAGGTTTAACGTGGTTTACCCCAGAAGAAGATCAAATGTTATTATCACGTTCTCAATTGTTAGCTCGGATTATTACAACATTAGCTGGACGTGTCACTGAACAAATTATTTTTGGTGATCCAGAAATTACGACTGGGGCAAGTAATGATTTACAACAAGTTACTAATATTGCTCGACAAATGGTAACACGTTATGGTATGTCAAATATTGGTCCAATTGCTTTAGAAGATGATAATAATGAACAGATGTTTATGGGTGGTGAATCCAATGATGCAATTGCGGATCGAATTGATACGGAAGTTTGTAAAATTATAAACCATTGTGAACAAATTGCAACAGAAATTATTTTAGATAATCGTGTTGTGATTGATTTAGCTGTTGAAAAATTATTAGATGCTGAAACAATTGATGGGTCTGATTTTAGAAAACTTGTAAGTAAATATACTATTTTACCAAGTAAAACTACTTAAATTTAATTAGAAAAAAGTTCATATGAATATAAATTTAATACTAATAATTAAATATAAGTATGTTGCTATCTTACGATCCTGGCATAGTGAATATATTTAAAGATTCTATTAAATCTATATCCAATGATTAGCTTAACAAATTTTGCTTAAAAAGTCAATCGATAACTTTATTTAAAATTATTGATTGACTTTTTAAATGTTATTGTGATATCCTTAATATTAAGAGAGCAAAATACGCAAATAAAAGCCTGGATAGCTCAGTTGGTAGAGCAGTGGATTGAAGATCCTCGTGTCCCCAGTTCGAATCTGGGTCTAGGCATTTAACTTTTAGTTTATAAATCAAAATTAATAAATTTGGTTTTATCGTGGTCAAACTTTAATTTTATATTTCCAAGAGGCCCATTTCTTTGTTTTGCAATAATTAATTCTGTTAAATAGTAATTTGGGGTTTCGTTTTGTTTTCTTTCAAACTCTTTATTTTTATATAACATTAATACTAAATCTGCATCTTGTTCAATGGAACCACTTTCTCTTAAATCTGACAAAACTGGTTTTTTATCTATTCGGTTTTCAACATTTCGACTGAGTTGTGACAAAGCAATTATTGGAATATTAAATTGTCGAGCAAGTTTCTTTAGTTCACGGGTAATAAAAGATAATTCTTGAACTCGATTTTCTATTTTTGCTTTTGGATTTTGCATTAATTGAAGATAATCAATTATAACTAGGTTAATTTGACCTTGTTCAAAAATAATTGTTTTTATTTTAGACTCAATGTCTTTAATCGAAAGATTAGATGTATCATCTATAAAAAATGGGATTTTAGACATAATTTTTATAATTTTATTTAATTTTACCCAATCATCTTGATTTAACTTTCCATTTTTTAATTTTCTTTGATTAATACTTGTTTCAATTGATAATAAACGATAGATAATTTGTTCCTTGGACATTTCTAAACTAAAGAATAAAATTGGTAATTTTGATTCTTTAAGTATATTTAGTGCTATATTTAATGCCAATGCTGTTTTCCCTATAGAAGGTCTACCAGCAATTATAATTAAATCTGATTTTTGAAACCCTTGTGTTAATAAATCTAAATCAAAAAATCCTGACGATAGACCGGCTAAATTTGGACTTAAAGATTTTTCTTTTAGTTCAATAAAAACATTATTTAACAATTCAGCGCTACTAAATAATTTTTGCGTCTTGATTTCTGTAACTAAATTTAATAATTGATTTTCAAAACTCATTAATAAATTTTCTAATGAAATATTAGTTATATATCCAGAATTTATCATTTCGTAACCTAATTTAATTAATTTTCTTCGTAAAAATTTATCTTTGATTAGACGAATGTATTCTTCAAGATAAACAACATTTGGAACTTGATTTATTAATTCAAGTAAAACTTTTACACCACCAATTTTTTCTAATAATCCATTATCCTGTAAAAATGTAAGTACAGTAAGAATATCAATAGTTGATTCATTCTTGTATAGAAAAATTATAGCTTTATAAATTTCTTGGTGATTTTTAAAATAAAATGCTTCAACGGGAAGAGTTTGTATTGTTAATTCTAAAGATTCTATGTTTATTAATAAACAATTTAAAACCATTTTTTCGGCTAAAAAATTATGAGGTAAATACTTTTGAATTAATGTTTGTTCGTTAGTTTTATTAGATGATTCCATTATTTAATTTAAAAAAGTTAATTCAAATCTAAATCTTGTAATTTACTATTATCAATATTATAATAAATTAAACGCGTCCTTAGTTCAGTTGGTAGAACGCTAGTCTCCAAAATTAGATGTCGAGGGTTCAAGTCCTTCAGGACGCGCTACTCTTTTTTTAAGAGGTTTTAATTCTAATCGATAGAATTTAAGAAAATAAACATTTTGTAATTAATTTACTGTGTAAAAAATTGAACTAAAGCTTATTATTCTTTCTTAATAAGTTTTAATTTTTTTATTAAATTATAATATGAAATTTTCATGGCTAAAAAAATTACTGCATTAATTAAGCTTGCTTTGCCAGCAGCGAAAGCAACACCTGCACCTCCAGTCGGACCTGCATTAGGACAACATGGTGTTAATATTGCGGCTTTTTGTAAGGAATATAACGCAAGAACTAATGATAAAGCAGGACTTATTATTCCTGTAGAAATTTCAGTTTACGAAGATAGAAGTTATACTTTTGTTCTTAAAACACCACCTGCCTCTGTTTTATTAGCTAAAGCAGCAAAAACTAAAAATGGTAAAGGTTCACCAACTCCAAATCGATTAAGTGTTGGATCAGTGACAAGAGCGCAATTAGAAGAAATTGCGACAACAAAATTGCCAGACTTAAATACGACAAAGATTAGTAGTGCGATGAAAATTGTTGAAGGAACTGCCCGAAATATGGGTATCTCCATTATAGATTAAATTAAAATAAAATAAGTTTTAAATGGAGAAAAATTATGCGAAAAATATCACGTCGTCATAAAGAAAATATAGAAAAAACTAATAAAACTATTTATTCAACATTAGAAGAAGCAATAGCGGTATTAAAATTAACAGCAACTACGAAATTTGTTGAAACTGTTGAACTTCATGCAAATTTAAATATTGACCCTAAATACGCAGATCAACAATTACGTACAACTGTAACTTTACCGAATGGTGTTGGTAAACAAACAGTTATTGCTGTTTTAACTGATGAAAACAATTTTGTAGAAGCGGAATCAGCAGGTGCTGATATAGTTGGAAATGATAATTTAATTGAACAAATTACTCAGGGTAACATTAATTTTGATTTATTAATAACGACTCCAAATATGATGCCAAAATTAGCTAAATTAGGTCGAGTTTTGGGTCCAAAAGGATTAATGCCATCTCCAAAATCTGGTACAGTTACTAGTAATTTAGAGTTAACATTAGCTGAATTTAAAAAAGGTAAATTTGAATATAAAGCAGACAAAACAGGAATTGTACATGTCAGTTTTGGAAAAATTAATTTTGAAAATAATAAATTAATTGAAAATTTACGAGCATTATATAAATCAATTGAACAAAATCGACCATCAGGAGTGAAAGGTAAATACTTTAAAAGTTTATTTATTTGTACAACTATGGGTTCCTCAATTCAGTTAGATTTAAACGCTTTTGATTAAATTATTTAATTAACGATACAAAAAAATAAAATTTTATAAATTCCTAAAATAACTAATATTTATTATGTCAGAAAAAATTGATCAAATTGTTGAAGATTTAAAAACTTTAACATTATTAGAAGCTTCAGAATTAGTAAGTAAAATTGAAGAAACATTTGGTGTAGATGCTTCTGCTCCGACTGGTGGAGTCGTAATGGCAGCTGCACCAGGTCCTGTTGAAGAAGTTGAAGAAAAAACAGAATTTAATCTAATGCTTGATGAAGTTCCAGCTGATAAGAAAATTGCTGTTTTAAAAGTTGTTAGAAGTTTAACGGGTTTAGGATTAAAAGAAGCGAAAGAATTAGTTGAATCTGCACCTAAACAAATTCAAGAAGGTATTCCGAAAGATGCTGCTGAAGATGCTAAAAAACAAATTGAGGATGCTGGTGGAAAAGCATCATTAAAATAAGAGATCCAAAAATCAATTATTTCAGTTAAAATAACTGATTTCGTAAATTTCAATCGATTTTTATTCGATAATAACTCTATAGATCATTCTTCAAATTATATGTTAATTAAATTATTTATTTTAATTGACATATAATTTGAACAGTGCTATAGTTATAGCTAATAAAGTATTGACTATCAAAAAGACATCTTCAATACTCGCGGAGTAGAGCAGCCTGGTAGCTCGTTGGGCTCATAACCCGAAGGTCAATGGTTCAAATCCATTCTCCGCTAGAAACTTTTTTGAATAAATAATTTTAATAAAAAAAATTTTTTTTTATTAAAATTATTTATTGAACGTTAAACATTTATAAAGTTTTACAAATGACATTAAATTTACAAACACCGTTTCCTACTTTCGGGGGAAGTACTGGCGGCTGGCTACGTGCAGCTGAAGTTGAAGAAAAATATGCAATAACTTGGACGAGCCCAAAAGAGCAAATATTTGAAATGCCAACTGGTGGTGCAGCAATCATGCGAAACGGAGAAAACTTATTATACTTAGCTCGTAAAGAACAATGTTTAGCATTAGGAACACAATTACGAACATTTAAGATTAATAATTATAAAATTTATCGAATTTTTCCAAGTGGTGAAGTTCAATATTTACATCCAAAAGATGGTGTTTTTCCTGAAAAAGCAAACCCAGGACGTATGTCAGCAGGATCTCGTAATTTTTCTATTGGAAAAAATCCAGAACCAGCTTCAATTAAATTTAGTGGTAAAAGTACTTACGATAGTTAAGACATATTTAAGATTAGTTTTCTAGCTAATCTTTTGGCGAGATGGCAGAGTTGGTCGATTGCGTCTGATTTGAAATCAGATGAACCTTTGCGGGTTCCGTGGGTTCGAATCCCACTCTCGCCTTAAGACTTTATCTGTTGCTTATCTGTGTAAAAATTTTGTAAAAATTCTGTTATGAGTAAAATCTACGATTGGTTCGAAGAACGATTAGAAGTTCAGGCAATTGCTGATGATATTTCAAGTAAATATGTACCACCTCATGTAAATATCTTTTACTGTTTTGGGGGTCTGGTATTTACATGTTTCTTAATTCAAGTTGCTACTGGGTTTGCAATGACTTTCTACTACCGTCCAAGTGTAGTAGATGCTTTTGCATCAGTTGAATATATTATGACGAGTGTTAACTTTGGATGGCTAATTCGCTCTATCCACCGTTGGTCTGCTAGTATGATGGTACTTATGTTAGTTTTACATGTTTTCCGAGTTTATTTAACAGGTGGCTTTAAAAAACCACGTGAATTAACATGGGTTACAGGTGTAACTTTAGCTGTAGTTACTGTTTCATTTGGAGTAACTGGTTACTCATTACCATGGGATCAAGTTGGATTTTGGGCATGTAAAATTGTAACAGGTGTACCAGCAGCAGTTCCAGTAGTTGGCCCACCGATTGTTTTATTACTACGCGGTGGTGAAAGTGTAGGTCAAGCAACTTTAACACGATTTTATAGCGCTCACACATTTGTGTTACCATTAGCTGCAGCTGTTTTAATGTTAACTCATTTTTTAATGATCCGTAAGCAAGGTATTTCAGGACCGTTATAAATTGAAAAACTTAGAATTAAAAAAACAAAATAAATAGAAATTAATAAATTTTATTATGTCAGTAATTAAAAAACCAGATTTAACGGATCCAAAGTTACGAGCTAAATTAGCTAAGGGAATGGGGCATAACTATTATGGAGAGCCAGCATGGCCGAATGATATTTTATATATTTTTCCTATTACTATGTTAGGTATATTTGCGTGTTGTGTAGGTTTATCTGTATTATCACCAACACCATTAGGTGAACCTGCAGATCCATTTAACACACCATTAGAAATTTTACCAGAATGGTATTTTTTCCCTACATTTAATTTATTACGAGTATTACCAAATAAGTTACTAGGTGTATTAGCTATGGCTGCTGTACCATTAGGGTTAATTACAGTTCCGTTTATTGAAAATGTTAATAAATTCCAAAACCCATTCCGTCGTCCAATCGCAAGTTTAGCTTTTATTCTTGGATTTTTCGTAGCTGTTTGGTTAGGAATTGGAGCATGTTTACCTATTGATAAAGCAGTTTCATTAGGATTCTGGTAAACAGATTCTTATTTTTAACGAATAAAAAATAAAAACTTATAAAACTTATGAATATTCATAAGTTTTATAAGTTTTTAAGATGTTAAGATGTTAAATTTAGAGTTAGAGCTATACCAAAGTAAATTAAAATTCCAAAGACAGTTATAATATTTAAGAATCGTTCAGCAGAACTCGGTGAACCTAAGATATCACTTTTTGTTGCAAAACTAGATAATCCAACGTTGTCTTTTGGTGTACGCAAAAATATAATTATTATTAATAAAATACTTACAATAAACCCAATGAGTTTCAACATATATTTAATTTATTTAAAGAATTTTAATTATGTTATTACTAGTTTGAGAAAACGAATATCTTTACGTATTAATTTTCAATTTCAAAGATTTCCTTGAAAACCTTACTCACTTTATCACCTGAATCAATTACTTCTAAAGGATCTTTTCTTAACCGATGACGTAAACATAAAGTAATGATTTTTGAAATGTCTTCTAAAGTAACTTTGTTTCGACCATTATAAGCTGCATGAGCTTTTGCGGCACGATTTGTCACAATGTCACCACGTAATCCATCTACATCTAATTGACTACAAACTTCAGAGATTTTTACTCGTAAGTCATAATCGATTTCTACTGTTGGTAATAATTTTTGTGCTGCAACAATTCGATCACGTAATTCTTGTTGTTGAGCTTCATAATTTTCGATCCAAACCATCGGCGTTTGATCAAATGAAGTCCGTTCTTCAACAACTTTTACACGTAAAATAGGATCTTTTACAGTTCTAATTTCAGCATGCATACCAAATCGATCTAGTAATTGAGGTCTTAATTCTCCTTCCTCTGGATTTCCTGATCCAACTAAGACAAAACGAGCGGGATGACGAATAGATATACCTTCTCTTTCAACTGTATTCCATCCTGAAGCAGCTGAATCTAATAAAATATCTACTAAATGGTCATCTAATAAATTTACTTCATCAACGTAAAGAAGTCCACGATTTGCCTTAGCTAATAATCCAGGCTCAAAAGCTTTTACACCTTCTGTTAAAGCTTTTTCAATATCAATTGTTCCACAAACTCTATCTTCAGTTGCACCTAATGGTAAATCAACCATTGGAATTTTGATAAATTCAGTTTCTATTGATTCCCCATTTTTAACTGCTAATTTAACATCATTTCCCATTAAGTCTAAATCTGATTTATGAGAATTAAATGGATCATCTTTTACTACTTCAATTTCTGGAAGTAAATCTGCGATTGCACGAATTGTCGTAGATTTTCCAGTTCCACGATCTCCCATAATCATAACTCCACCAATTTTTGGGTCAATTACATTTAATTGAAGAGCTAATTTCATTTCTTCTTGACCAACGATAGCTGTAAATGGGAAAACTGGAGTCTCAAATTTTTTTAAATTTTCTGTTACCATAGCGTATTATCAATTATTAATATAAAAAAGTTCCTAACTTGTTTACTAGTTAGTTTGTTTCTTGATTTAAGAATATTATTCGTAAAGTGTAGAACCTAATCTAATAGCTAAAATGCCAGCTAATAAAGCAATACATAATGCTGTATAAACTTGTGAATCATAAATCATTCGAAACTCCTTAATTTTGAAATTTAATATATTATTTAATTCTAAAGACTATCTTATGCTAAATTTTAACAAAATCGTTTTATAAATCTTTTAACGTTATATGTTTAATTGTAGATTAAATTCATAAAATTATTGAATTTAATTTTAAATAAAATTTTATTACCAACTTGATTTTGTTACGCCCGGTAATAAGCATTGATGAGCCATCTCTCGGATAACATTACGAGATAACCCAAAATCTCTAAAGTAACCACGAGGTCGTCCAGTTTTCCAACATCTATTTCTAATTCGTGTTTTAGCACTATTTCGTGGTAATTTTTGTAATTTTGAGTGAAGGTCTAATTTTAAGTTAAAATTTGCTTCATTTTGATATTTTTTTAATAAATTAGATCGTTTTAAAGCATATTTTTTATGCAATCTAATCCGTTTTTTTTCACGTTCGATCATACTTTTTTTTGCCATAAAAGTAATTATTTGTTAACTATAATAATTTAAAATTTTTATAAAGTAATGAAAAGTAAATAAAATAATTTATTTATTTTTTAGTCTACTGTATTTCTAGAATTTAAACAAGTGAAATCAATCTGAAAGATTTTAAATTCAAAAAAATTAAATTAATTAATTTTTTCTATCTTTGCTTATAATAATAAAGTAGCTAACTTTTATGTAGTTTAGTTGTAAGAAAGTCAAAAATCACTATTTATATTGAGGAATGTATTACTATGGCATTACCATGGTATCGTGTTCACACTGTTGTTTTAAATGACCCGGGACGATTAATTGCTGTGCACATTATGCACACAGGTTTAGTTGCAGGTTGGGCTGGATCAATGGCATTATACGAATTAGCTGTTTTTGATCCTTCAGATCCTGTATTAAATCCAATGTGGCGTCAAGGTATGTTTGTTATGCCTTTTATGACACGTTTAGGTATTACTGATTCTTGGGGTGGTTGGAGTATCACAGGTGAGAGTGTTTCAAACCCTGGTCTTTGGAGTTTTGAAGGTGTAGCATTATCACATATTGTTTTATCAGGTATGTGTTTCTTAGCAGCAATTTGGCACTGGGTTTATTGGGATTTAGAATTATTCCGTGACCCAAGAACTGGTGAACCTGCTTTAGACTTACCGAAAATTTTTGGTATTCATTTATTATTATCAGGTATTTTATGTTTTGGGTTCGGAGCATTCCACGTTACTGGTTTCTTTGGTCCTGGTATCTGGGTTTCAGATGCATTTGGTATCACAGGAAAAGTTCAACCAGTAGCTCCAGCTTGGGGTGCTGAAGGATTTAACCCATTCAATCCAGGTGGAATTGCGTCTCATCATATTGCAGCAGGTATTCTTGGTATCTTAGCGGGTATTTTCCATTTAAATGTTCGTCCACCACAACGATTATATCGTGCATTACGTATGGGTAACATCGAAACAGTTTTATCTAGTAGTATTTCAGCAGTATTCTTTGCTGCTTTTGTTACTTCAGGTACTATGTGGTATGGTGCAGCAGCAACTCCAATTGAATTATTTGGTCCAACTCGTTATCAATGGGACAGTGGATATTTCCAACAAGAAATTGAACGACAAGTTGAAGCGTCAGTAAGTGAAGGATTATCTGAAAGTCAAGCATGGTCAAGAATTCCAGATAAATTAGCATTCTACGATTATATTGGAAACAACCCAGCAAAAGGTGGTTTATTCCGAGCTGGTCCTATGGATAAAGGTGATGGTATTGCAGAAGCTTGGTTAGGTCATCCAATTTTCCGTGACAAAGAAGGTCGTGAATTAACTGTACGTCGTATGCCAGCATTCTTTGAAACATTCCCAGTAATTTTAGTTGATAAAGATGGTATTATTCGTGCGGATATTCCATTCCGTCGTGCTGAATCTAAATATAGTATCGAGCAAGTAGGTGTAACTGTAGACTTCTATGGTGGTAAACTAAATGGTCAAACATTTAAGGATGCACCTAC
>JACCDQ010520703.1_pt1 | contig 17319 bp, 18 predicted proteins | sample 7446031 | NCBI WGS metagenome assembly JACCDQ01 (sample SAMN15323442, study PRJNA562643) | freshwater metagenome | isolation source: river surface water | place: USA:Blue River Watershed | collected 2017-08-17
ACTTTTTAAATACCTTACTATTCAAAGGAAGTTATCAATTGGGCACCCAAACGGTCACCTTTGCTCTAAACGGAAAGCTTACAGGCTTAGGAAAAACGCTCTATTATCGTCCACAATTTGATTTTTTAGGAGGAGGCTTACAACAAGACGTAATGTCGATCAGTAATACGCCTGATTTTGAAAAATACACGGACTATTTATATACATTTAAAGGCAATACCTTGACCCTATATCAAGTCAATTGTTTAGAAGGCGATCCACAAACAAAAGAGTGCTACAAAGCCAAAAAAGGCAAAGAAGTCTATCGTTTTGTAAAAAAATAGCCTCCTCGATAAAGGGCTATATTTGGCTAAATCTCATAAGCTTGTGTATATTTTTCATTATCTTTGTGTATAAATTGATGGAATTATGAGAACAAATATTGATATAAATGATGATGTGTTGAGAGAAATTAGTCTCTTAAAACCTACTGCGTCTAAAAAAGACTTAGTGAACATCGCTCTCAAAGAATACTTAATGTACTTAAAAAGAGTAAATCTATTAACACTTGTGGAGCAAGGGATTGAATGGGAAGGAGATTTAGACGAATGGAGAAGTAAATAATGAACCAGCCTATTATTTTTGACACTTCTGTTTGGATTGAACTTATCCAACAAAAGACAACCGCTCGTGCCTTATTATTAAAAGAATACATTCGAGAAAATAAGCCTGTCTGGTTGACACCCACTATTTTGCAAGAAGTTTTACAAGGAACAAAGAATAATCAGGAGTTTGAGCAACTTAAAAATGCCTTATTAGGATTTAATTGTTTGTTGTTGAACCCCATTGAAGTAGCTATTGAGTCAGCTCAATTATACCGTTCGCTACGTCAAAAAGGCGTAACAATTCGGAAAGCCAATGATTGTTTGATAGCGGCTTATGCCATCCACTTTTCCATTGAAATATGCCATAACGATGTTGACTTCGACCAGATTGCTCAACATTCTTCTTTGAAAACGACTCCATTGTAATGACCAAGTTTCTGATTCTTCGCTTTTCGTCCATTGGTGACATCGTGCTGACAACACCCGTAATTCGTTGTTTAAAAGAACAATACCCCAATGCCGAAGTCCATTATGCGACCAAAAAGTCGTTCAAAACGCTTGTTGAAAACAATCCGTATATCGACAAGTTTCACTTATTAGAAGATAATCTTAATGATTTGATAAAGTCATTACAGGCAGAGAAGTTCGATTATGTCATAGATTTACACAATAACCTCCGCACTCGTATCATAAAATTACGTTTGGGAAAAAAAGCGTTCACGTTCGATAAGCTGAATTTTCAGAAGTGGGTCTTGGTCAAATTCAAGAAAAATCTGATGCCCGATGTCCACATTGTAGATAGATACATGGATACACTCAAGTCGCTAGGTATCAAAAATGATAACAAGGGCTTGGATTATTTTATTCCTGAACGAGACGAAATGCCCATGTCTTGGTTGCCAGAAAACGTTAGAAAGGGTTATGCTGTTTATGCCATTGGCGGACAACATGAAACGAAGAAAATGCCTTTTCCCAAAATGGTTGAACTGTGCAAAACGATCCAACTACCTTTGGTACTTATTGGAGGCAAAGAAGACAGCGAAATGGCCGAACGCTTGGTAAATCACTATGAAGGGGTCAAACACATACTGAATCTCTGTGGTAAATGTAATTTGAACCAATCGGCTTCGATTATTAAATCGTCGTTCATGGTTTATACACACGATACGGGTATGATGCACGTGGCAGCGGCCTTGAAGAAAAAAACCATTGCCATCTGGGGAAATACCGTACCTGAATTCGGGATGTACCCCTACCAAACGGAATTTATATCCATCGAAAACAAAGAGTTAGCTTGTCGGCCTTGTTCAAAAATAGGTCATAAGGAATGTCCTCTAGGGCATTTTAAGTGTATGAATGATTTAACGTTTTAAATACCCTTACATATTCAACCACATAGGCTCATAGAAAACATAGTTGTGTAATATATGAAAATTGACTTCTATACATAGCGATTACTTTGTGCCTACGTGCCTTTGCCAACTTGATGCCTTTGAATATAACCGAAGGAATTGATAGAAAAGATATTGTCATTGGGTTTCATCCACCCCATGCACGTGCTTAATTTTTTACAAAATGACTAAAAAAGTAAACATTGGACTTGTCCAAATGTCATGTGTTGCGGAAGTAGAAGCAAACATGGAAAAAGCCATCAAAGGCATTAGAGAAGCAGCAGCCAAAGGAGCAAATATTGTGTGCTTACAAGAGTTATTTACCTCACTTTATTTCTGTGATGTAGAAGACCACGCTAATTTTAATTTGGCAGTAGCTATTCCGGGAACAACAACGGACCGCCTTGCTGCGGTAGCCAAAGAATTGGGCGTAGTCATTGTTGCTTCCTTATTTGAAAAAAGAGCAGCAGGTTTATACCATAACACCACGGCTGTTTTAGATGCCGATGGAACGTATTTGGGAAAATACCGCAAAATGCACATTCCTGATGACCCAGGGTATTACGAAAAATTCTACTTTACGCCAGGTGACGCTTCGCAGGAACAAGGAGATGGCGATGGCTATAAAGTATTTGAAACAAAATTCGCTAAAATTGGTATATTAATATGTTGGGATCAATGGTATCCAGAAGCGTCTCGTATCACGGCTTTGATGGGTGCAGAAGTGCTCTTCTACCCTACCGCTATTGGTTGGGACTGTAACGAAACAGATCCGAATGTTAATCGTGAACAGTATTCTGCTTGGCAAACCATCCAGCGTTCGCACGCTGTTGCCAATGGCGTGCACGTAGTTTCGGTAAACCGTGTAGGACGTGAAGCAGACCAACAGTTTTGGGGTGGTAGCTTTGTAGCAAATCCGTTTGGTACATTACTTTATTTAGGTTCTCACGATCAAGAGGAAGTACACGTACAAGAAATTGACCTTAACAAAACAGAATACTATCGTTCAACTTGGCCATTTTTACGTGATAGACGAGTGGATAGTTACAAACAAATCACCAAACGCTTTATTGACTAATTGGACTTTTTTAACATGACTTGTTTTATTTAAAGATTCCATGAAAATATTGAATGTTTTTAGAACTAAATGACAAAAATCACTGTTGGATATGACCTATTTTTCTATCTTTGCGTAAAGTCTTGTGTGAATTTCATAAATCATTCAAAATAAGGGCTGTTACATTGGTAATGGAGCGGTTTGCTCAACACAACCTAACCACAAGCCAATATTTGTAAAATCAATTATATCAAATGCAAAAAGAAAATATTCGGCTTGAAGTGATGCGCCATTTATCGAAAGATATGGACGCATTCATGAAAGATTATCTTATCTCAATAGATACCAACTGGCAACCAAGCGATTTCCTACCTGATTCATCTAAAGATACGTTTTTTGATGATGTAAAAGAATTACAAGGTGCAGCTCGTGAATTGTCTTATGACTACTGGGCTGTATTAATCGGTGATACCATCACAGAAGAAGCACTTCCTACGTATGAATCATGGTTGATGTGTGTTGAAGGAGTTGAAGCCGTTCAAGGTGGAGAATGGACTCGTTGGGTGAAAGCTTGGACAGCCGAAGAAAACCGTCACGGAGATTTATTGAACAAATATTTATATTTATCTGGTCGTGTTAATATGCGTGCGGTTGAAACTTCTACGCAATATTTAATTGCTGATGGTTTCGATATCGGTACTTCTGGTGATCCATATAAAAGTTTTGTTTATACGTCGTTCCAAGAATTAGCAACAAACGTATCGCACCGTAGAACAGCTTCTTTAGCAAAATCTGCTGGGAATGGCTTATTGTCTCGTATGTGTGGACAAATTGCGGCGGATGAATTACGTCATGCAAAAGCATATAAAGCGTTTATCTCTCGTATTTTTGAAGTTGACCCTTCTGAAATGATGATTGCATTCTCTTATATGATGAAGAAAAAAATCGTTATGCCTGCTCACTTCTTGAGAGAAGCTTATGGAGAAAAAGGAAGTATTTACGACCATTTCTCGGATGCTGCTCAACGTTTAGGCGTTTATACGACAAGAGATTATATTTCAATTATGGAGTCTTTATTAAAAGACTGGAATATTGAAGGCATGAGAGGCTTAACCGAAGAAGCAGAAAAAGCACAGGAGTTTGTTATGAAATTACCTGAACGTTTAACAAAACTGGCTGACCGTGTTAAAGTACCAGAACAGTCTTATAAATTTAGCTGGATTGACTAAATTTTAATGCAACATATCAAAAGGGGAATCGTCGTTAAGATGATTCCCCTTTTGATATGCTAGCCTTTTACGTCAAAAACATATTCTACACTTATCTAAACTCACTTGTTATCCAGGAACAATTAGCTTACAGAATAATCCAGAGAAGATGGCCCAATCATATCCCACAAATTTCCATACAAATCTGCAAAGACGGTAACTGTACCATAAGGTTGTTGTACAGGTTTCCGCACAATGGTAATTGCTTGGTTTTGTAAATTTTGATAGTCACGGTCAAAATCATCGGTATGCAGAAATAGGAATACCCTTCCTCCTGCCTGATTACCCACTGCTTGTTTTTGCTCTTCTGTAACGGCTTGAGCCAGTAATAAGCACGCTCCTTCAGAACCCTTTGGAGCAATGCGTACCCAACGTTTCGTTTCGGACAATAAGGTATCTTCCAGTAAAACGAACTGTAATTTCTGAGTATAAAAAGCAATTGCTTCGTCGTAATCATGTACGAGTAAAGCCATTTGAATAAGTTGTTGTTGCATCTTATTGTTATATGGATGGATGAAATATTCACGATTAATCTAGCACATTGCAGATTTGATACAAGCTTGTATCTTTGTTTATCTGTCCGAATATTGAGTAAAAAAACGATAATATCATGCCAAAACAAATTTGGGTAACAAATTTACGAGTATTAGCCACTCTTTCTGTCATTTTACTACATGCCTCTGGAGGTGGTATTTTTAACTACAACACCATTCCGCTGTCGTGGTATTGGATTTGCAACCTAACTAACTCCTTCGGTTTTTTTGCCGTTCCTTGTTTTGTCATGTTATCTGGCTATTTACTTTTAGGACGTTACGACGGTAATTTGATTTCTTTTCTCCAAAAGCGTTTTACCAGAGTTTGGCTACCATTCACCCTCTGGATTGGTATCTATCTAGCCTATCGTATTTTTTATGAACACCGAGCCAATTCTATCAGCACATGTATCCAAAAATACCTAGGCGGTGATGTTCTATATGGTCATCTGTGGTTTGTGTATATGATTTTAGGGATGTATCTACTGACCCCTTATTTGAGCAGATGGTTAAAAACGGCAACCCAACAAGAAGTTTACTTTTTCCTATTTCTAAGTTTTATTTCTGCTTCCATTTTCCCACTAATCACTAAAATAACAGGCTTTCCTATCAAATTTGACTTACAAAATTTTGGAGGATATATTGGCTATTATGTGGCGGGCTATGCCTTGGGCAATGCTGATACATCGGCCTATAAAAAGTTTTATCCCTTCGTTTTTATCTCCGTTTGGTTATTGTCCACCTTGGGTAACTATTATGAAACAATGACCCATGCAGGCAAGTATCAAGGTAACTTTTATAACTACCTTAGTCCAAACATCATTATCGACTCTGTAGCGATTTTCCTAACCTTTAAGCATTGGCTAAATACAGAAATACTACCAACAGTAACCAATATTTTTGATAAGTACAGCTATGGCATTTATTTGATTCATGAATTAGTGCTCCGTCATTTATCAAGGGTGTATCATATTAACTGGATTTATAAACATCCCATTATTGGTATTTCACTACAAACAAGCATTACCATTGTTGTGAGTACATTAATTATCATGCTGTTAAGTAAATTACCTAAAGGATATTGGATTACAGGATAATACATTCTGATTATCAATCATTTAACAAATAGCAGTAGTATTAAAAGGTTTCAGGCATTATTATTTTTTGATTTCTGGGGTTTTTGTAAATTTACAAAGTTAATTGACAAAACCTCTGTGAGGCTTTTCCCACACTTTTCATCCTTACACACCATGCTTTACAAACACACAACCTTACTACTTTTATGCACCATGTTTTTTACAAACGCCGTGGCATTTACTTCAAAAGCCTCAATGGAAACATCCTTACACGCTAGCAAGGGTTACTCGCTGCCCTTGGCTTCGCAATGGATTATTTCTCGCTATGTGGTAGGCACAAAAATAATGTATGCTGAAAATAAGAGTGCTTACATTACTATCAACCCGAATCTATCTAGTTTCTCAGGTTCTGGAGGATGCAATTCATTACGGGGAAGTCTCTATATTTCAGGAAAAAGCCTTCGTTTTGACTCCATTGTTAGTACCAAAATGATGTGCTCTGATAGCGAATCTGAAAATCGTTTTTTAAAAACCCTAGAACAAGTAAAAGAGTATAAAATTTCGGGAGCAGAGCTTTTCTTATATAACCAACAGAAACAGCTTATTATGGTTTTAGAGAGCTACCGTTAAACTCCATTCCAATCATTACATGATGATTAATTTTCATACGCATCACTTTGAGTCAGTCAACACGGGTATTCAAGTGTTGAACATCTTACAACCCTTTCCCAATGCTTTGCCCTGTTATTCTACAACAGGGCAAATTTTTTATTCCGTAGGAATGCACCCATGGTACCTTAATGCAGCAACCTTTGAAGCCGATAAAGTTCAAATGGAAATCCTCCTCAAGCAACCTCAAGCTTTATTCGTTGGCGAATGTGGATTAGATCGTCTTTGTGATGTCCCTTTTTCTTTACAGGAAGAAGCTTTCTTATGGCAAATTACATTAGCCGAAAAACTACAAAAACCACTCATAATTCATTGCGTAAGAGCTTACTCCGAACTAATCGCCATCAAGAAAAAAGTAAAGCCTACAATTCCCCTGATTGTTCATGGATTTAATGCCAATGAGCAGATTTGTAAACAGCTATTACAACACGGTTTTTACCTCTCTCTAGGGACTGCTTTGCTGAACGATAAGTCCAATGCCTACCGCTTACTCAGTATCATTCCTCAGAAGTATTTATTTCTTGAAACAGACGATAAAAATTGCACAATTTCAAGTATATTTGCCCGTACTTCGGAACTATTAGCAATAGGAGTTGAAGATTTACAGGAAATTATATTACAAAACTTTATATCAGTATCCAAAAACCGAATCGTCAATCTTTAAGGTCTATGAAATCGTTATTTCACCTACAACAACCTAACAGACTGACCCATTCGCAGTAAAAACTGCTAGTAAATTATGCAAAGAAATTTTTTTAAAGCTCACCCTTGGCATGGTATCCAAATCGGAAAGGATATGCCAAATGTTGTTACATCGTTTATTGAAATCGTATCAACAGATACTGTAAAGTATGAAATTGATAAGGAAACGGGATACTTAAAAATCGACCGCCCTCAGAAATTCTCTAACATCGTTCCTGCTCTTTATGGTTTTGTTCCTCAAACATACTGTGGAGATGGTATCGCTGAATTAGCTCGTGAAAAATCTGGAAAAACAATCGAATGTGGCGATGGTGACCCATTAGATATTTTGATTCTTTCTGAACGTACAATCACACACGGAGATATTATTTGTCAAGCTATTCCAATCGGCGGTATCCGTATGATTGATAAAGGAGAAGCGGATGACAAAATCATTGCCGTATTGAAAGGGGACTCTATGTACGGTAACTGGACTGATATTTCTGACTGTCCAAAAGCTATCACTGACCGTTTGGTTCACTACTTCTTGACATACAAAAATATTCCAGGAGAAGAAAAAGTAGCGGTTGATATTGACGAAGTTTACGGAAGAGAAACTGCTCATGAAGTAATCTTAAAATCTCGTGAAGATTACCGTAATATTTTCGGATGAAGCTTAGAGCTTGTAACAGTAGCCGCTTTTGATGTACTCGGGAAAGCAGAGGAAGTTCAACAAAAACTTTCCATTGCAGGTATCCAAAGTGAAATCAAAGAAGAAGAGGCTTACGAATTACAGGTGCTTGAAAAAGACAAGAAAATATCCAATGAACTGATTCATTTCTTCGGTTCTCAGAATTAAAAAAAGGGAATCTTCCATCAAACGGAGATTCCCTTTTTTAGTTAAACGGGTAGCTGAGCCTTTTATCCGCTCGTTTACCCATTAAACACGAGAGTTTTCTAAATGTGCTATCTTTTTTTTACATTTGATTTCAGCATTTAGAAATCGGTAATTCTCAAGATGCAAGCTAGTGAATTTGCGTTCCCTCGCCCTACATCCAAGTTAAGAATACCAGAAAATCATATTCAGAAGCTCATACATGAAACAATTTTTGAAATACGTTTTTGCAAGCCTTGTGGCATTAGTGCTATTTGGAATAATAAGTTTCCTACTACTTGTAGGAATTGCTTCCGCTGTAAGTTCTAGTGAAGGACTTACGCCACTAAAAGATAAATCAGTCTTACGCCTAAGCCTCAATGGCCCTATCATTGAGAATGCTCCCGAAGATGCTAACCCGTTAAAAAGTTTAGCTGGCTCTTTCTCAGATAAAGCGGAAGAAATAGGTATGGTTCAAATCAGAGAAGCCCTAAAAGCCGCTGCTTCTGACAGCAATATCAAAGGTATTTTCCTTGAATCGCAATACCCCATGACGGGTTACGCCCAGTTGGAAGAAATTAGAGATGCTCTTATCGACTTCAAAAAGTCAGGAAAATTCATCTATGCTTATGGAGAATCGTACTCAGAAAAGGGATATTACCTAGCTTCAATAGCCGATAAAATTTACTTAAATCCAGCAGGCGGACTTGATTTCAACGGGATTAGTGCCGAAGTAACCTTCTTCAAAGGAGCACTAGACAAACTTGATATTCAACCTGTTGTCTTTAGAGTAGGAGAATATAAATCGGCGGTAGAACCAATGCTCCGTGAAAACATGAGTGATGCTAACAGAAGTCAATACACCTCTTTAATGACTTCTATTAACAATCATATTTTTGCTCAAATTGCCAAAGCTCGCAACACAACCCCAGAGGCTCTTCAAAAAGTAGCAGACGAATTAGCCGCTTTTCAACCTAAAGGAGCTTTAGCAAATAAACTTGTTACGCATGTTGGCTATTATGACGAATTTGAAATGGCATTGAGAAGTGCTATTCGTGAACAACAAGATGAAAAAATCAACTTTGTCAGTTTATCCAAACTACTAAAGTCGAAATCAATTGAGAAAGAAGACAAGAACAACAGCCAACAAATTGCCATTGTCGTAGCAGAAGGTACGATTCAAGGCTCAAAAGCTACTGATGGGAATATTGGTTCAGAAGATTTCATTGCTGAACTCCGTAAAGCGAGAGATGATAAAAAGGTGAAAGCCATCGTATTGCGTATCAATAGCCCAGGTGGTTCATCGTTAGCATCGGATGTGATGTGGCACGAAATCAATTTAGCCAAGAAAGTAAAACCAGTAATTGCTTCGATGGCAGACTATGCGGCTTCGGGTGGTTACTACATGGCTATGGCCGCCGATACCATTGTAGCTGAGCCAACAACCATTACAGGCTCCATCGGTATTTTTGCCCAATTTTTCAACTTTAGTAATTTCTTGAAAAATAAGCTCGGCATTACTACTGACCGAGTAAATACCAATGCTCATTCTGATTTCCCATCGGTAACTCGAGAATTGACTGATTTTGAGAAAACATTTTTTCAAAATAACGTCAATATGGGTTATGAATCGTTCACAAGTAAAGCCGCTAAGGGACGTAAAATGCCTCTTGAAAAATTAAAATCATTGGCAGGTGGACGAGTTTGGACAGGATTACAAGCAAAAGAAAATGGTCTTGTAGATGTGTTAGGAAATTTACAAACGGCCGTTCAATTAGCTGCTAAAAAAGTAAAAATCAAAGAAGGAGAATATAGCACAACCTACTTCCCTTCTCCGAAATCATTCATGGAAAAAATCTTTGAGAACAAACAGGAAGAGCTGGAAGAAAAGATTTTCACCATGCAACTAGGCGAATTAGCTCCGTATGCCAAAGAATTAAAAGAGTTAAAAAGTCGTGAAGGATACATGGCATTAATGCCATTTACTTTAGAGATGAAATAATTTAACCTAGCCAAATAATGGCGACATCACTCATAAAAAGGGCTTCTTGTTTGGTATAACGGGAAGTCCTTTTTAATTTTGACTAACATTAACATAACACGATTGAAGATTTCGTCGAAAATTATGATTCGTAACAACTGGACAAGAGAAGAAATTGATGAGATTTATAATCTCCCATTTTTAGAATTAGTATATCGTGCCGCAACGGTACACCGTCAATACCACGACCCACAAGAAGTACAAATTAGTACCTTATTGTCGATTAAAACAGGAGGCTGTCCAGAAGATTGTTCATACTGTTCGCAAGCAGCTCGTTATCATACCGATGTAAAAGTGCAGAAGTTAATGCAAGTTGACGAAGTATTAGCTGCCGCAGAACGTGCAAAAGATGCTGGTAGCTCTCGCTTCTGTATGGGTGCTGCGTGGCGTGAAGTACGTGATAACCGTGACTTTGACAATGTCTTGGAAATGGTAAAAGGCGTTAATGCTATCGGTATGGAAGTTTGTTGTACCTTGGGTATGCTAACTGCCGAACAAGCTCAAAAATTGAAAGCAGCAGGCTTATATGCCTACAACCATAACGTCGATACTAGCGAAGAAAATTACAGTGATGTTATTTCTACTCGTACATTCGACGACCGTTTGAATACCATCGAAAATGTACGTCAGGCAAAACTTTCTGTTTGTTCGGGTGGTATCATCGGCTTAGGAGAATCAGATCAAGACCGTATTGGAATGTTAAAGACCTTAGCAAACATGCCACAACATCCTGATTCGGTGCCTATCAACAACTTAGTACCTATTAAAGGAACGCCACTAGGAGAACAAGAGCCAGCTTCTATCTGGGATATGGTTAGAACGATTGCTACGGCTCGTATCTTGATGCCAAAATCATTGGTACGTTTATCAGCAGGACGTCTAGATATGTCTTATGAAGGACAAGCATTCTGTTTTATGGCAGGAGCTAACTCTATTTTCTCAGGAGATGTTTTATTAACAACGCCAAACCCTGCGGTGAATTCGGATAAAGAATTATTCCAAATCTTGAGTATCAAACCAAGAGAGGCATTCAAAGGTGAGAAAAAAGCGGTTGAATTCAACGTAATTCCTTCGGAAGCAGAAGCCTTAAATGCGGAATTAGCAAAATAATAACTACCTTATCTATTAGTTATAGTTAACATGAAAGGCTTCGTTTGATACGAAGCCTTCTATGTTAACAACAAGTACGTTACTTTGACGTTATCTATACGTATAAAGAATACAGGATATTTGTAATAATCATAATCCCTCTTTTATTTCTCTTTAATTTTAGTAAAAATCATGAAAAAACTATCGTATTTATTACTTGCCTTTGTAGTAGCATTTATCACATCATGTGCTGTAACGCCCGATGTTCAACCAACTACAGTTGATAATACATTACCAGTAGCAAATGGTGGACTAGATATTTCGTTTACTGACGCTACCATTAACTCAACAGGTTCTGTAGTAGCAGCTAGCGGAGACAATGTCAACGTTTCGTTATTAATCAAAAAAACAGCACTAGGGGGCAAACCAAGAATTATGCGTGTGTATGTTTCTGATCAAGCAAACTACCGTGCAACAAATGCGACTCCATTGTTTGAAATTAAATTAAAAAATAAGGACGAGCAAACACAAACGATTGACTATACCGTTTCTCCTACTTCTGGAAAAGTATATATCCACTTCGACGTATATGATAACACAAGTACGTCGGATGATGTTACAAAATCAGGAAACAACGTAACTCGTAAAACATTAGTAGTAAACGTTTCTACAACAGGGCAAATAGCAAGTTGGGCTGGTATTACATTAGGAGGTCAGGGAAATAGTGCAGGTTCTCGTTTAGCTTCTGCAACTGGTGACGTTTATAAAGTATGTGACCTTGATTCAAATATGAAATATATTGATATTACGTATGCTTCAAACAGAACAACGGATGCTCCGCAGTTATTATCAAATCCTGCAAGAGCAACTCAAGGATATGCAACCGTAGTAGCAAGTACAAATACTGAATGTGGAGGAACATCTACGGCAGGCGGTATTGCAACAATCTTCCAAGCAGCTCCAACTGGAACAGACTTTGATGGTGCGATATATACTACTTTAGGAGCATTAAGCATCACGGCATCTACACAATCTATTGCAGTAGCAACTGGTAAAGTGTATATGTTCCAAAGAGGTTCTGGTGCTAACTTGAGAAAAGGACTAATTCGTGTTAATACTATCACGCCTGTGTCTAATATTTATGCAAATGGTACTATCACCTTTGATATTAAAGTTCAAAAGTAAGCAATCTTATTTTGCATAAAAAAGGCTGTTCCGATAGGTTGGAACAGCCTTTTTGTTTTTCTCAAACCTTATTCAACTTCTACTAAAATATCCGTAATGTTTTCTGGAGAAGTTAAATCAACCCAATGCTTATACACTTCTCTCACTTGATTTTTGGGTTTTAATCCTGCCCCAAAAATATCCGTATAAAGTTGTTCATAAACCGTTGAAACACTGCTAAAATCACCTACATGCGTATGCGAAACAGCTTTGAATCCCGCACGTTCTTGAACGCTATACTTTTCTGGAATCGCCACTGTTGTTGGAGCAATGGGTAAAGCAATTTCCAAGGTAATAGGTGCGTGGTCATCGCTAGAAGCGTTCCAGTAGATAAATTCAAGTGGTGCTACAGGTTGTAAACCTGATTCTTTTGCCGTTCCGTAAAGAGCATCTACTTCTCTAATAGCCACTGCATTAACATGAGCTAAGGTGGTTTCGGTTGAATAAATCAAAAATGTTTGAGTACTGATTTCTTTAATTTCCATGATTGTTGTCTGATTTGGTTAACAATACAAAGCTAAATCAGGCAAGTGACAACCCTATGTCAGTAGGCTTTATCTAATTTTTAAAATAAATTCGTTTCCTAGTAGATTAGCTTAATACTTGATTACATTTGATTCCTTTTTATGACAAAATGTAGTTCGTCGAAGAGCATAAACTTATTACTCAATTTATCTTTCATCAGAAATAACTATGCAAACAACCTTCATTAGTGATATTTCAAAACAAGAATTCTCGCTTATCGATAGCGTTTCAGCTCAAGCCTTAAATCCCTCTATTCTCAAACTGGTTCAGCAAGATTATCCGACGTTTACAGAAAACAGTCTTTTGTCTATTAGTGAAGCAAACTACTATCGAGAGAAATACATTTCGCACTATATCCTCAAGGAAATGGGCGAGTTAACCCAGCTCGAAAAAACAGTAGTAGATTCTGTTTCCAAGGAAAGTACGCTAAGCGATAAAATGGATGAAGAGGATGAGAAAAGTGTATTAACCTTAGGGCAACGTCTAGCAGATAAAATTGCGTCGTTTGGTGGAAGCTGGACATTCATCATTTCTTTCGGTGTCTTTATAGCTCTTTGGATTTTATTGAATGTGCTATTACTAGCCGATAAAGGTTTTGACCCCTACCCTTTTATTTTACTTAACTTAATTTTATCATGTTTGGCATCTATTCAAGCACCTTTAATTATGATGAGTCAGAACAGACAGGAGGAAAAAGATCGAGAGCGTTCTAAGAAGGATTACATGATTAATCTAAAATCGGAGTTGGAAATCAGGATTTTACATGAGAAACTAGATCACTTAATCATGCACCAACAACAAGAGCTTTTAGAAATTCAGAAGGTGCAAATTACGATGATGGAGGATATTTTGAAGCACGTACAAGGAAGCGAAAAAATGTAAACTTTAAATTTTAGATGTTGGATTTTGAATTCTGGATGTTAGTTTAATTCAACATCCAACATTCAAAATCCAACATTCAACATCATTTTCTACCAACCATCATCTGCTTTTGGCTTCACATTAGCCGATGATTTTTTAGGAGCTGGAGCTGCTTTAGGAGCAGGTTTGGCTACGGCAGTACTAGCACCAGAACCACGTACTTGTTCGTCTAAATCGGTACGACTAAATACACGGCTTACGATTTTCCAATCGTTCCCTACCTTCAACATACTCAATAAATCAATATATTTGAATTCTTTAAATTGAAGTTCTACCGTTGCCAATGCCGAAACACCTACATACGCATAAGACACTAATTTTGTAGTTGCTCCTTTACTCTGGATTCCACCAACAGGAGTAGTTGAGATAAACCTAGCAACAGGGATGTCTTGGATTGAACCAGAAGCACTAACCGTTCTAAGAATGGCAGATGGATGAAAAGCTTGATTTAATAAAGCTGCATCGCCTTGCATCACTCCATTAAGATAATTATTCACACAAAGTTTTACCGCTTCGTCTTCTGCCTGTGCTTGACTAGCAAAATTAAATCCTGCCATTAAAATAAGTGCAAGAAGGATTCTTTTGATTTTCATGTGTCGAGATGAATTTATGTTTTATTTAGGTTGAAATTACGAAAAAAATGGGTTTATCCAATAAGAACAAGTTACCCGATAAAAAACTACACAGATAACGCCATTAGCTAGAAAAAATTGTAATCGGAATCCTACTACAGGTTAAAACCCAAAGCCTCGATTAAGTAATAGTACAAAACTAGTTGATATTTATTTTTGTTGTAAATAACTAATAACTAGTACATTAAATCCAAAATTTAAAATTCAAAATTTTGCATCACTATTACTCATTCACTTCTATTCCCCCGCATCGGCTGTTTCTGGCATTTCTTCTCCACTCATGAAGTACCAAGCTTTTTCAGGATATAGAATTGACTGAGCTACTTTTACTCGTGAAATAGCTCTGTTAGCAACGTTTTGAAGAATAATAATGGACGAATTATCGACACGGTTGTGCATATAGTAGTTTTTAAAACCATGCCACCAACCAGTATGGAAAGTTAACCAAGAGCCATCGTCTAATAATTGTAAACGCCAGCCGAAGCCATAGTTTTTGGTAATCAAGTTTTTGAAACTATGAGCAGGACGGAAAGCATCTTCAAGGGTTGACATTTTCACTAACTTCTCTGAGTTGAGAGCCATATCCCATTTGAATAAATCTTCTACGGTCGAATACACGCCTTTATCGCCCGTTGCACCGTCTAAATGGTCAAAGGGAATAGGCCAAAAGTAGCCACCTCCACGAGGAGTATAACCTGTAGCTGCTTTTTCAAGTAGTTGCGTTCTGTCAGGGTCATAAACAAACGACTTAGACATTCCCGCAGGAGCAAATAGATATTTTTGAGCATATTCCCTAAAACTTATACCTGATAATTTCTCTACAATATAAGCCAGCAATACATAATTAGAGTTATTATAATTGAAGTGCGAATTAGGATGATAACTAATACGAGGTTTATACTGAGCAAAAAGATTTACCACTTTCTCATTCGTAAGAGGTTCTTTTTTATTGACAATTTTATCTAAGCAATATACGTAGTTCGGAATTCCCGAAACGTGCGTCAATAAACTCCGAATGGTAATACTTTGGTCATAAGGAAATGTAGGAATATATTTAACCACAGGATCATCATAATTAATCAACCCTTTCTCTTTCAATTGCATGATCGCAACGGCCGTAAACTGCTTAGAAACCGAGGCTAATTGAAAAGGCGTTTGTGTGGTATTGGAGTCTTTAGTAGCGAAAGAAGAGTATCCAAAGGCTTTTTTATAGATAATTTTGCCGTATTGAGAAACCAAAACGGCTCCGTTGAATCCATGAGAAGCCTGTAGTTTTTTGAAAAAGGTATCTAATTTTACTGCTTTACGAGAAGCAAGTTTAGGGTCAAATAGCTTACTAAGGCTATCGTTTTTACGGTCGATACTCGAAGAGCTTTCAATACCCCATTGTTTTGATTGATGCGAGCAGGCAAGCACACCGAGTCCTGCTAATAGAAAGAGGAATACGAATTGTTTGGTCAAATTTAATACGTTCACGTGTTTGTAGGGATTTAATGGTCGATAGGATTACACAAATGTAGTATCAGAATCTTATTTTCACCAATAAATCCCCCTCAATCCACTTATTTTTGTTGCTATTTTTCTCAACGTTTACTTTAAACGACGAGCAGCACTTTAATACCGCATTAAGCTTGTTTATTTAGTGCTTCTAAGACCTTTCTGTCTTCAATTTTCTGTTTCCAGACACTCAATTGGTCGATTAATTTAGTTCGCATTTCTAACGCTTCAAACAAATGCTGTTGCTTTTCAGAATACGTTAAGTTGGGTAAAAACAACGACGGGAACAGCATAAATTCATGCTGAATTTCTTCTACTTTCTTCTTATTCTGTTTTCTCACCGTTAGCGTCACCGTTGGCACATGAAAATCTTTGTGATCGGGCATACGAGTGGCGTTGAAGCGAATATCTTCCAAGTGATCCAAATGAATTTCGTCTTTACTAGAGACCGAATTGCCTACGGTATGTACATGAAACAATTTGTTATCGCTCAAGGCCAAATAAACGGCACGCTTACGCTTAAAAATACCGTTAATCGAATCACTTAAACTTTGTAGTCCGCTCAAAGCGGGATATTGCACTGAAACTAACGCATGAACAGGATGATTTACGTGGTTAGTAATGTGTGAAAAAGAATTCAATAAACTAAACTTCTGAGACATATAAAAGCTATGTTTTAAGTGAGACTACGCTACCTATATTAACAAAATCATGCTGAAATTATTGTACACAACAGCAGCGATGTAGTATTTCTGTAAAAGATTTTATCAAAAATACGCTAATTTTGTGTAATCTTAACTAATACACAAAAGAAGATTTGAGCTTTCTTGTGGGAAAATTTATCAGCATATTTTTCCCAATTCAAAAAACATATTTTCTTATTCATAAGTATCCCCTATCATGGCAAGACCTTCAAAAAATACAGACGACACACAGAAACCTGCAAAAAAAGTTAACGAAACACCGCTATCAAAACAATACAACCAGATTAAAGCGAAATATCCAGGAGCTTTATTGTTGTTTAGAGTAGGTGATTTTTATGAAACTTTTGGGGAAGATGCTGTTCGGGCTGCCAAGATTTTGGGCATTACCCTCACTCGTCGCAATAATGGCAATGCAGACGACCATTTGGCAGGTTTCCCACACCATTCATTGGATACCTACTTACCTCGTTTGGTTCGTGCAGGAGAACGAGTGGCTATTTGCGACCAATTAGAAGACCCTGCCACGGCAAAAGGTATCGTAAAACGTGGAGTA
>JACCDQ011064095.1_pt1 | contig 17316 bp, 18 predicted proteins | sample 7446031 | NCBI WGS metagenome assembly JACCDQ01 (sample SAMN15323442, study PRJNA562643) | freshwater metagenome | isolation source: river surface water | place: USA:Blue River Watershed | collected 2017-08-17
CCGACCGAAGTATCGCCCTTCAGTGCCGCCAATGGCAAAACCCTGTATTTTTCTACAAGGGGCTTTCCGGGCTATGGCGACAACGATATATTTAAAACCCAACGCCTCGACGACACTTGGCTTACGTGGTCGGAACCCGAAAACCTTGGTAAGGCAATCAATACGCCCAACTGGGACGGCTTTTTTACCTTGCCTGCCAAAGGCGATTATGCCTATATGTGTACCTACAACACGGCTGCCGAAAAAGAAGACATTTACCGACTGCTGTTGCCACAAGCAGCACGCCCCGAACCCGTGTATGTATGGAAAGGCGACGTATTGAGTACCAGCGACCAAAAAGCTATTAGTTGTGAAATTCAGGTATTTAGCCTAAACAATACCGCCAAAAATATCCTTGCCAACTACGACCCCATGCAAGGCAAATTTCAGTTGATTTTGCCCCTACAACAAGCCTATCAGGTTGTTCCTAGGAAAAAGGGGTATTTGGCCATTAGCGAATGGCTCGATTTACGCCAAGAAAATACCTACCGAGAAGAACGGAAAAACCTCTATATGATGCCTTTAGAAGCGGGCAACAAAGCCGTATTGAATAGTCTTTCTTTTGCCCAAGGCTCATCGGTGCTGTCGGTAGAAGCCATGCAAGACCTCCAACGCATAGCCCAAGCCATGAAAGAAATTCCGAGCCTTGAAGTACTTTTTGAAGGACACACCGACAACCAAGGCGATTTTTACCTCAACCTACAACTGTCAGAAGAGCGCGTAAAACAAGTAAAAAACTACCTCATCAAACAAGGCATTGCCGAACACCGCATCCAAACCAAAGGCTGGGGTCCAGCCCGCCCCATCGCCAGCAATGCGACCGAAGAAAAACGAAAACTCAACCGAAGAGTGGAATTTACTGTAACGAAAAAATAGATTTTAGTAAAATCATCTTATTTTTGTAAAAATCCTAAGCTGTACCTCAAGCTTATGCCACTAAGGTTATCACTTACTTATGTTATTTAGTCGATTCGGTATGAAAAAAATAGGACTTGTTATATTAGTTATCCTCCTTGGCGGAGGAGCTTTTTATTATTACAAAAAATCCTCCTCCGCTAATTATGTCATCACCGAATTAGTACCCGATAATACCCTCGTATTGATTGAAACAAGTCATTGGACAGATTTCAAGCAAGCGGTAAAAGGGCTGCCTGTACCTATTCTTCAACAACTCCCCGAACAAGCCCATTTACTAACCGACATTGGCTTTACAAACGAAGAAATAAATAAATTATTTGAGCAAAAACTGATTTATTTGGCAGTATTACCGCAAACCAAAGAAGCCTTATCGTTGGTTAATTATTTGCCTCTTAATAGTGATGATGAAGCTTTTTTAGAAAAATTTTTATCTATCGGTAAAAATGCCGAACAATACCGAAAAATCACCCACACAACACAAGGGCAAAAAATCCACGAAATTTACAACCACGAAACCCAACTATTGGTAGCTTATACCATTTTCAATGATATTCTTGTTTTTAGTCAATCGACACTCAGTTTAGAAGAAATATTACTCCATAAAAATCACGCTTGGGTCAGTTCGCTGAGTTTAGCGAACCCTGTACTAAACGAGCATTCCAATGTGTGCATCAGCCATGTCAATCCCCTTGCCTTTGAACGCTACGGCAAGCAATTGGTACAAAAACACACCGCCATGCCGTATTTAGGACAAGTGTTGCAAGGCTCTTGGCAATGGGACAGCCAACAACTGAAACAAAGCCAAATCTTGAGCAAATCGACAAGTCCAAGCAACTTATTTAAGCAACAAGATAAGGCATTCGACATGGCACAAGTAGTGCCCAACAATACGGCACTGTTGCTTTATGTGCCAGTAGATAATGCTTCGGCTTTGCAAGAAACCGTTCAGCAACAAATCAAAGCAAATGAGTTTTTACGAAAATTAGCAGAAAAAGCCCAAGACGAATTTGATTTAGACCTAGAAGGTTTTACCAAACGTATTACTGGAGATATTCTTTTAGTAAATACAGAAACAGGCTATGCAGATAAAAATAACAAAATTTTACTGATTAAAAATAGTAGCCTTGCCAACGAACTCAAAAAATACGCCTCAGACGTAGCCGACAAAAACGATACCTCGGTCATGACCCTACAATTTGGGGGCTATACGCTTTTTTCGTTGGGTATCCGAGAGTTTCCAGCCCTTACACTTGGCCCACTTTTTTACGGCTTTAGCGAATGTTATTTTACTACCTACAAAGATTACTTGGTCATTGCCAGTAATTTTTCATGCCTACAAGATTACCTACAAAGCCTTAGCCAAACCGAAGTATGGGTTAATAGCCAAAAGCATCAACAATTATTAAAAAACTGTAAACCAGCAGGTTTAACCTTCATTCTCGACCATACCAAAAGCTTCCAAAGCTTAAATAGCATCATTGCCAGCACCCTCCAAGAAGCTGTGGCATCGAACGAAGAAAACCTAGGCAATATAGATTATACGATTGTCCAACAGCGAGAAGAAGAAAATACGTGGTTGACCCTCCTCAACAAAGGAGGTAGTTCTTCTGGCCCTACAAGCGGAGGGTCTTTAGTAAAACTCTCCAGCAAAGCCCAAAATATTGGTTTTAAGCCCTTTAGTGTTATTAATCCTTGGAGTAAAAAGCAAGAATTGTTGATTCAAGACCAAGGAAATCAATTGCATTTACTGGTCGATGGCAAAGACGTATGGAAATATAAGCTCGGCAGCAAGCTCTTAGATTCGCCAAAATTTATGAAAACCAAGGGCGACCATGACCAGATTTTGCTCCTCGCCACGGCAAACAAATTGTATAAACTTACCCGAAAAGACAAAGAAAAAGGCTTTACGGTACTCAGCAGTGAGTACATAGAAGGGCTTACGGCAAAAGGCTTTGCCTTGTTTGAAAAAAGTGCTTCGAGTAGCGATTTTTCACTTTTAAATGCCAACGGAGCGTTTTTTCATTTGAAGAAAAATACCTTAGAACTCATCGAGCAAGACCACGTAACCGAAGACACCGGTACGCTTTTTCTGCCCATTCCAACCCTGCTCATCAAAGGCAATATTTATGCTTTATGTGTGGACGACAACGGCATAGCTCAATTGATTGATTCGGAAGGAAACATGGCCGACGGCTTTCCTGTTTATACGTCTATTACCGACTCGAATCCAATTATTGAAGTAAACGACGGTAAAGTGACCATTGTGATAGTTGGTTCGAGAGGCGAACTGACCCGTTTTAATACGACTGGTGCTGTTACGCAAACCAATCAATTTTTCAGGCCCGACAATGCCTACAAGTTCCAAGCCATTCATTCCGACAAGCTCAACGATTGGGTAGTAGTACGAAGCGATGGCAAAATAGTAACGTTTTTGGATACCAACGACAAGGAGTTATTTACGGTAAAAGACCTTCCTTTTGGCAAAAAAACCTACTATTACTATAACCTAGGTTTAGGCAAGAAGTTTTATGCCATTGCCAATGGCAACGCCTATTACCTTTATAACGAGCAAGGGCAAGCCCTCAACAAACGCCCTTTTGTATCAATCAGCCAGCCTAACGTTACCTACGCCGAATCGTACAATAAGCTCATTATCGAAACGCATACCTCGTATAGCTATGAAACGTGGGGCATCAAACTGGGGCAATAAAAAAAGGCTGTATTGCTACAGCCCTATCAAAAGTAATACAGCATTTTTTACAACAATACAATAAAACTCTTAAAAACAGCCCCCAAACGAACCGCATCAAATATACGTTGCTCGCTTGCTCCGTGGCTTTTTACAGAAGCTTCGTGCGATGTTACGCACATTTCGCAGCCATTAATAGCCGAAATAACCAAACTCAACAACTCGAAAAATTCTTTCCCCAATACAGGATTCATCATAATAGACATCCGAATCCCAGCAGGCATATTGTTGTAAGTTTCTTTGTCCATAAAGTGACGGAAACGGTAAAATACGTTGTTGGCATTCATCAACGATACGCAACCCGCTACTTCTAGTAATTCTTTCTCGCTAACACCTTTGGCTTTGGCTAATCCTTCAAGGGCTTCTATCAAGGCACTTGATTTTTCGTTGATAGCCACACCCAAAGCCAACAAAACGGCATCTTTTTCAGACAAAGTTTGTGCTTTTAAGACACTCGAAACATTCAGTTTCAAATCTTTGATATAACGGTGGTCTGCTGCATTCAAGCGGTCAAGCAAGACAGAAGCAAGTTCGGCAGGAAGGTTTACTTCTGCAAACAAATTCTTTTTAGTTTCGCTAACTGTACCAAACATGATGGAAATATTTATGGCTTAAAATTATACAAAATAAGTCGATTGAGTGAGTTGTGGGTTAGTGAGTTAAATTTTTCATTTTTAATTAAAAACCTAACTCACTCATCGACAATTCACCATTCTATATTGTTACTCCAAAAGAAAGACTACACAGAAAGTGTTTCTTCGCCTTTTTTCCAGTTGCAAGGACAAAGTTCGTCTGTTTGAAGTGCGTCTAATACACGAAGAACCTCGTCAACATTACGACCTACCGACAAATCGTTGGCACAAACCCAACGGATAATACCTTGTGGGTCAACGATGTATGTTACACGGTAAGCGATTTTTTCGTTTGCTTCCAAAATACCCAATTCTTCAGCCAACGACTTAGAAGTATCCGCCAACATCGGGAATTTCAAGCCACGCAAATCATCGTGGTTGTTTCTCCAAGCCAAGTGTACAAACTCAGAATCGGTAGAAGCACCAATCAATACCGCATCACGGTCGCTGAAGTCTTCAACTTTATCGTTGAACGCAGCGATTTCTGTAGGACATACAAAAGTAAAATCTTTTGGCCACCAGAACATCACCATCCATTTGTCTGCATTTTTGTGGTCTTCAGAAGTAATGTCGTAAAATTCTTTACCTTTTTCGATTGAAACTACTGATGCTTTTTTGAACGCTGGGAATTGTGCACCCAAGCCTAACATACGATTTGCCATTTTTTTGTAAATTTATGATTGAAATTTGTATTATGCTATATCTTAAAATTGTACAATTTCAATATATTTTTTAACTATAAAAACAGGGTTTAGCCTTAGAAAAATCTTATATTGTTATTGACCTGACAAAGGTCATGACAAAAGTTTCTACAAGCAAATCAATATTATTTATATTTGTATAGAAAAATCTTATAGCCCAACTTAACCCGATGACAATTACCCAATTAGAATACATCATTGCCGTTGAAAATCTCCGAAACTTTGTACAAGCTGCCGAAAGTTGCTTTGTAACGCAACCAACCTTGAGTATGCAGATTCAAAAATTAGAAGACGAACTTGGCGTAAAAATATTTGACAGAAGCCGACAGCCCGTCGTAACAACCCAAATCGGGGCTGAAATCATTCAGCAAGCACGCATTACCCTTGCCGAATATATGAAAATCAAAGAAGTGGTGCATTCGGGCAAAAACGAAATTGCTGGCGAAGTACGGCTAGGCGTAATTCCGACCATTGCCCCTTATCTTTTGCCTTTGTTCCTCAATGATTTTTTAGAAAAATATCCTAATATCGAACTCAAAATCAAGGAACTAACCACCGAGCGCATGATTCAGCACCTGAAAAATGATGATTTGGATATAGGCATTTTGGCAACTCCTTTGCAACAACCGCATATTTTGGAATATCCCATTTTTTACGAAGAATTGGTTTTGTACGTTTCCAAAGAAAATGCCCTGTATCAAAAAGAATATGCCCTTTCGGAAGACATCGACCCCAAGGAATTATGGCTTTTGGAAGAAGGCCATTGCCTGCGTTCGCAAATCGAAAACCTTTGCGAACTACGCCGCAAAAGCATTGGTCATGCCCAATTCGAGTATCAAGCGGGCAGTTTAGAAACCCTGCGTAAAATGGTCGAACGCAACCAAGGCATCACGATTCTACCCGAATTGGCTACGCTCGATTTTGAAGACAAGCATAAAGTGTTAATCCGAAAGTTTGCATCGCCAGCACCCGTCAGGGAAGTGAGTTTGGTGGCACACAAAAATTTTGCCAAAAAAGCCGTGCTCAAAGCCCTGAAAACAGCCATTTTAGATGCCCTACCAACAGCATTCAAAGAGCAGAAAAAGACAAATATTTTACCGATTAAGTAAAAAACTACAATTTCCCCGAAGCTTTGCTTAAATCTTTACGGATTTTACTCAGAAATTCGGGGGTAATACCCAAGTATGAAGCAATTTGGGTATTAGGAAGCCGAGCAGCCAAATCGGAATAGCGTTCTATGAAATCTAAATATCGCTCTTCGGCGGTAGAGCTAAAGTTTTGTAAAACACGTTTTTGTAGTTCTACAAATTTGTTTTCGACAATAACCTTAAAGATTCGATCGAGTTTCGGAATGTTGATATACAAGAAATATAAGTCTTGTTGCTCAATTTGAATGATTTCAGCAGGTTCAACGGCTTCAATAAACAACTGACTTGGCTTTTGGGTATGAAAGCTACCAATGTCCATAATCCAGTCGCCTTCGGCTGCAAACTGAATATTGTGTTCGTTGCCTTTGCTATCAACGCCATACATTTTAAAACAACCTTTTATTACAAAAAAATAGTGTTTACACACAAAACCTTCCTGTAAAATCATTTGTCGGCGTTTGATATTTCGATGGCTAACCCTATCAAGTATCAAGGCCGTTTCTTTTTCATTCAAAGGCAAATAACGATTAAAAAAACTGATAAGTGCTTGTTCTACTCCTTGTTGCATGGATAAATTATACTAAAATTCAAATAATTCTGCCCCAAAATTACAGCCTTTTCTGTAAGTTTTTAGCTTTTTATAGAGAAAACATAGTTTACAACCCTTAATCTACATTAAGCCTATTTCCTAAGATAGGTTAAGGTAAGATGCCTACTTACAACACTACCTTTGTCAGCACAAAATATTTCATCACATTCTTATTTTTTTAGTTTAAAACATACCATTATCATGCAAAATTCAATCACAAACGACGTATTGATGCACCACCTCACCGCTTTTGGAAACAATGATTTAGCTGAAATTATGCTCGATTATACAGAAGATTCGGAAATACTTACGTCAACGGGTGCTATCAAGGGTTTGAGTGCCATCGCTGCTTTTTTTTCAGATTTATTTACCACAATTCCTACAGGTTCAGATTTTGAAATGAAGCAGTTGACCGTTACTGAAAACGTAGCTCATATCATTTGGGCGAGTGAATCGGCGGTTGCTGCCATTCCTTTTGGTACAGATACGTTCGTGCTTGAACAAGATAAAATCAGGTTTCATACGGTATCGGCAGATATAAAATTCAAAAATAAGTAAGTTTTCCTTTATATTTTAAATAATTCACTAATGAAAAACAAGTGTTTCGTATTGCTTTTGTTTTTTGCTTTTACTTGTATTGAGCAAAGTATAGGACAAATCATAGATAACAAAATCTATGTCGATAGTAAATCTGGCAATAACACGGCTAACGGCACAAAAGAGAGTCCGCTCAAAACTTTGAGTGAAGCCGCCAAGCGAGTAAATCAAGCAAAAGGAGAAGGTGCAATTACGATTTTGGTGGCATCTGGTGTGTATGGCATGAACGAAACGGCTGATTTTAATGCCCCCAATTGGAAGTTTACGAAAGAAAATCGCTTGGTGATTCGTGCCGAAGTGCTGCCCGACGACGCTAATTGGAGTCCTGCCGAAATGCCTGTAATGGTTTCTACGATGCCTTTTTCAGTAGAAAAAAATGATAAAGGAGAAATAACTGGCGGACAAAACTTTGGCATTATGGTTCAAAATAGCCATGTAACCATTCAAGGATTACGAATCTTGGGCGAACCTGTTCACGAAAATCCATCAAAGGGAGTTTTGATTAGAAATTACCCAATTATGTGGGAAGGCAAAAATTTAGAAGATTTTAGGGTGACACAATGTTTATTTATAGGAAATAAATATGCCTTGCCTAACCATTTAGGAATTTTGGCTAATGGCAAAGAACAGGAAATTGACCATTGTGTATTTTATGGAGTAAAAGATGCAGTGGTACTTTGGAATAGCCCTGCAACAAATTCTTCGATGCACCACAACCTTATTATAGACAGTTATGGTGCAATCGTTTGGACTTGGTCGGCTACGCCTGATTTCAAATTTTACAACAATGTTATCAGCAATGCAAACGTATTGTGGATATTAAATAAAGAGGCGAAGGATTCTTTTTCTATCGAAAACTCCATCATTGTTGGCTATAAGGCTTATGTCAATAAAGGAGGTGGCCCGCAAGGATTTGGCGAAAAAGCTCCAGACGACAAACTTAAAGTAGGCAAAAACGTAATACTTAAAAAAGAAGGTAAATTGGAGGTGGTTGAAGACCAAACCAGCAAATACTTTTTGCATATAAAAGCAGGTACTTTGGGGGCAGATTTGGGGGCAGGTTTATTCTTTAACGCTAACTAATCAGGTATGAAATCGCTCATAAGTTTCTTAATAATAGGCATTTCTATAAACGCATTGGGGCAGCAAGTCAACTTGTCTGCTCCAAATCTTTTACCCAATCAGGTATATATGTCATCCGAAAAACTGGATGGCAAAAAAGTGATTAAGGTAATCAAAGATTCTACCTTAGAAGCAGTGGACGAAGCCACGTTTGTTAAAATCAAGGATGTTGATTTTAAAGATGGCATCATTGAGGTGATGGTACTGAGCAGATTACACGCAAAAGCCCGCCCATCTGATAGAGGATTCATTGGAATTGCTTATCGAATCAATGCCGACAACTCAAAATTTGAATGTATGTACATTCGTCCAACCAATGGACGGGCAGATGACCAAATTCGTCGAAATCATTCCATTCAATACTTTTCTTTCCCCGATTTTAAATTTACTCGATTGCGAAAAGAATCGCCCGAAATGTATGAATCATATACAGATATGGGCTTAAACGAGTGGATAAAAATTAAAATTGAGGTAAAAGGCAAGCAAGCAAAACTATTTTTGAATGGGAATAAACAGCCTTCATTGGTGGTAAATGACCTCAAAATGGGAGCAGATGTTTCTGGAGCTTTAGGCTTATTTGTAGATGTTGGAACAGAAGGGTATTTTAGAGATTTGAAGGTAACAAAATGGTAAATAGCAAAATAGACAAGATTCCTGTTTGGTTATGTTTAGCGTTGTTTTCGTTATTATTTGATACTCAAGTTATAGCTCAAAACCAAGTCGTTTTAGATTTGGCAGAACTACATCGTGATGGAAAACTACGGATTCAAAATAGAGGAGTAATGACCGAAAATCAAAACAACAAATCCTACATTAAGATTAGTGGTGGCGTGTATGCAGGTGTGGTTTGGTTGCCGATTCAAAACTTTAAAAATGGAAAAATTGAAATAGTAGCCCGTGGAAAAGACCTTGCCCAAGGTAGTTTTTATGGAATTGCTTTTCATGCACAAAACGATTCAACCTATGATGATGTCTATTGCCGACCATTCAATTTTAGGGCAACGGATTCTCTACGAAAAATTCATGCGATTCAATACGTGGCTTATCCAAAGTATGATTGGCCACTACTGAGAAGGGAATTTAATGGCGTATATGAAAAGGGAATCGAAAACCCGCCAAATGCCGAAGATTGGGTCACACTTTCGATATGGATAAGCGATGACGAAGTTAAGGCATTTATTAATTATGCCACAAAACCAGCTTTAGTTGTTAAAAAATTAAACACCAACAAAAGTGGATACATTGGACTTACAGGGTTTAATTGTGATGTAGAGCAAATAAGAGTTTTTTCAGACGAAAAATGATGAAAGCGATTGTAATACATAATGCTGGGGGGCCAGAAAACTTTGTTATCGAAGAACGACCTCTACCCAGACCGAAAACGGGTGAAGTCTTAGTGAAAATTAAAGCATTTGGACTCAATCGTTCAGAATTAATGACCCGAAAAGGCTATTCGCCTAATGTGCAATTTCCAAGAGTATTAGGGATTGAATGTGTCGGGGAAGTAATTGAGGATGCTACTTCTGAACTAAAAAAAGGACAAAAAGTAGCCGCTTTTATGGGTGGAATGGGGCGTGATTTCGATGGTAGTTATGCCGAATATGGTGTATTTCCGAAAAGTATCTTGATGCCTTTTGAGAGTACACTTTCGTGGTCTGTTTTGGGTGCTTTGCCCGAAATGTTCCAGACTGTTTATGGTTCATTGCACCTTGCACTAAAAATAAAATCAGACGAAACACTTCTCATTAGAGGTGGTTCGTCTTCTATTGGTTTACTGGCTGCTCAAATGGCAAGTAAGGCTGGGCTGAAAGTTATTTCCACTACACGAGATACAAACAAAGAAGCGTATCTTTTGTCAAATGGAGCAACCAATGTAATAATTGATAATGGTTTAATAAGTGAAACTGTTAGACAAATCGTTCCGCAGGGTGTTGATAAAGCACTTGAGTTAGTAGGAACAAATACTTTGCCCAATACCTTAGCTTGTGTAAAGCAAGGCGGTATTGTTTGTATGGCAGGTATGCTCTCGGAACAATGGTCTTTTCAACATTTTGCTCCGATGGAAATAATCCCACCGACGGTTTCGCTCACAACTTATGATAGTGGAGCAGTGCGAGTACATGCGGGTATTTTTCAAGCATTTGTTCGAGATATAGAAAACCAAACAATACCAATGGTAAACCACGTCGTTTTTCCATTCCATGAAATTGTAGCAGCTCATCGACTAATGGAAAGCAATAAGGCTTCGGGTAAAATTGTGATGACTACTTAAAATAAATAGCTATCAATGAACAGTTTAAGCGTAATAGAACATACAGAATTGATGGAGTCGGAAGAGGCTTTTCATCAATTCTATGAAGATGTTATCACAGGTTTACAAGCACCCAAAAAACACCTTTCTTCTAAGTATTTCTATGATAAACAAGGTGATATTTTATTTCAAAAGATAATGAACTGTAAGGATTATTACCTTACCAGAGCTGAAATGAGTATTTTTCAGCATAGTTCTTCACATTTAGCTGATGGCATCCAAGCAAAGGAAGGCCCTTTTGATTTAATTGAATTAGGTGCTGGCGATGCTACCAAAACGTTTTATTTACTACAACACCTTGTTGAAGTAAAAGCAGATTTCAGGTATATTCCTATTGATATTTCTGCTCATATTTTGGATGTTACCGAAAGGACGCTCTGCCAATCGTTGCCCAATTTGGCGGTATTTCCTGTTCAGGGAGATTATTTTGATGCTTTGCAAAAAGCTTGCAAAATTTCATCAAATAAAAAGGTTTTGATGTTTTTGGGTTCTAATATTGGAAATATGAATCCGCAAGAAGCTATTGCATTTGGTAAACAACTTTCTAAGATGCTGAATCATGGCGATAGGCTAATCATCGGTTTTGATTTAAAAAAGAACCCTGCAATGATTCTCAAAGCATACAATGACAGTGAGGGAATTACAAGTCAATTTAATTTAAACCTTCTCCGTCGCATAAATCGAGAGCTTGGCGGAAATTTTAATCTGGCTAATTTTGAACATTACCAAACCTACGACCCCGAAACAGGAGCTTGTAAAAGCTATTTAGTTAGCCTTTGCAAACAAGTAGTAAACCTTAGACATACAACGATTTCATTTGAAGAAAATGAAACGATTTATATGGAAGTTTCTCAGAAATACGATTTGAAAGAAATTGCCGAAATAGCTATTGAAAGTGGATTTAGGCCTATCCATAACTGTTTTGATAAAGACAATTACTTTGTAGATGCTATTTGGGAAGTAGCCTAATGTTTAAATTAAATACCCTAATTGCCCCATGAACTTACTCGAACAATACATTTCTGTCAGGCAACATTCTGTCAACATTTGTTCTTCGCTCAAAACCGAAGACTATGTAGTACAACCCATTGTGGATGTCAGTCCACCCAAATGGCATTTAGGGCATACCACTTGGTTTTTTGAAACCTTTATTTTAGTGCCATATTTCTCTGCATATCAAGCATTTGACCCAAACTATAATTTTGTTTTTAATAGCTATTACGAAACCGTTGGGGCGAGAGTCATCCGTACTGATAGAGGAAATTTGAGCCGCCCGTCGGTTGATGACATTTATCGCTATCGAAGGTATGTAGATGAAGCAATGAAGGTATTTTTACACAATACTGTGCTTGAAAAGGAATTAGAAACCCTGTTAGTGTTAGGATTAAATCATGAACAGCAACACCAAGAATTGCTCCTAACCGACATTAAATATATTTTAGGACATAATCCATTGTTTCCTTCCACTGAAATGCCTTTGAAAGAGGAACAAATGCCCCACAAAAGTGACTTTATAGCTATTCCAGAAGGTATTTATGCAATCGGATTCGAGGGTGATGGTTTTTGTTTCGATAATGAACTGAACCGCCATCAAGTATATCTTCAATCGTATGAAATTCAACAAAACTTAGTGACCAATGAAGCATATCTTGAATTTATGATGGATGGTGGCTACGAGAAATTTCAATATTGGCATGCCGACGGTTGGGAATGGGTAAATAAAAATCAGGCTAAAGCTCCTTTATATTGGCATTCTATTGATGGTCAGTGGTTTAATTATACTTTCGATGGCTTACAAAAAATCAAATCAACACAGGCGGTTTGCCATATAAACTTTTATGAAGCATCGGCTTTTGCAGCTTGGAAAGGCATGAGACTGCCCACCGAAGCAGAATGGGAAGTAGCCTCTAAGTATTTCGATTGGGGTTTGCGTTGGGAATGGACCAACAGTGCCTACTTGCCATATCCCGGTTTTCAAAAAGCTGAAGGGGCTATCGGTGAGTACAATGGAAAATTTATGGTGAATCAAATGGTTTTAAGAGGAAGTTCTATTGCTACTCCAGAAGGACACGCAAGAGCCACTTATCGTAATTTCTTCCAGCCACAACACCGTTGGCAATTTATGGGTATTCGGTTAGTGAGATAAGCTTACCGTTTTTTTCTCTGTTTTTAGAGAAAAAGTATATCAATAGATTCAACCAATTAATTAGAATAGTGCATGAAAGTATTATTTTATTATAAGCTCATTTTATCAATAATTCTTATTTCAACAACCTTTAAAGAAGAGCCTTCCATGTCATTACAATACCTTATCAGACAACCCAAAGTCAAAACAGCACATCCGCCACTCCTTATTTTACTACATGGTGTCGGAGGCAATCAGGCAGATTTATTCTCATTTGCTAACCAACTACCCGATGATTTTTTGGTCATTTCAGCTCAAGCACCTATTCCGTTAGGTGGCAATCGGTTTGCTTGGTATCAGGTTGATTTTTCGACTGGAAAACCTGTTTTCAACTTTGAACAAGAAGAAAATAGCCGAAATATTATCATTCATTTTATTGAAGAATTAAAAGAAAAATATGAGGTAAATGCCAATGAAGTTTACTTGTGTGGGTTCAGCCAAGGAGCAATTATGAGCTACAGCGTTGCCCTTACAAGACCCGATTTAGTAAAAGGAATTGCCTGTATGTCTGGGCGTTTATTAGAAGAAATTAAGTCTCAAATTGTGGCAAAAGAAAAATTAAGCCACCTGAAAATTTATATTTCACACGGTTCAACTGATAGTACCCTACCAATTCAGTATGCAGTAAATGCTAACGTTTTTCTGCAAACACTTGGGCTTGCACCTACGTTCAAACAATATAATGCTGGGCACACTATCAATAATGAAATGTTGAAAGACTTGTTGGATTGGTTAAAATAAAAGCTATCGTAAGATTTTTTGTCGTAAATGTTCCGAAACCAAAAGCCGTTCTATTACTTCAAAACCCAATTCGAGTAGGATGGCTAACATGGCTGACGGAATAGCTCCTTGCAAAATGAGGGTGGTATTGTTGAGTGCCAAACCCGTAACAATGAACTCGCCTAAGCCACCTGCACCAATAAAAGCCGCCAAAGTAGCCGTACCAACATTGATAACCGCAGCCGTGCGAATGCCCGTGATAATCATCGGCGTTGCAAGGGGTAATTCAATCAAAATAAGGCGTTTATACCTCGTCAGTCCGATTGCCGTAGCCACTTTCTTTAGTTGTGGGTCAACGGCATAAAGTCCAATAATGGTATTGCGTAGTATCGGCAAAAGGGCATAAATAAAAAGTGCGATAATTGCAGGTACTATTCCAATACCAACAAAGGGAATCATTAAAGCAAGCAAGGCAATAGAAGGAATTGTTTGTAAAATTCCTGTTAAATACAGAACCGGCTTGAGCAATCTTTGATAACGATACAGCAATACGCCCAATGGAATAGCCAAAGCAATTGCCAACAATAAAGAAAGAAAGGTAAGTTTGAGATGCTCAAGCGTATGACTAAGGATTTCTTTCCATTTACCCTCCGTTTCGTTTTTTTGTACTTTGATGAGCTTGTGTTCAACTAAAAAGTGGCTGGCTATTTCTTTAAAACTTTTCTTCTGATATAATGCCTCAGCATTTAGTTGCTGCATTACTGTCTCTGAAAGTATCCCTTGAAGTTTCTTAATGGCCAACGTTGCTTTTGCTGGAATTGTAGGTGAATAAAAAGCAACGGCTTGGTAAGTAGGAAAAAATGCTAAATCATCCGCCAAAAGTGTTAGTTTATATTGTACAATTTCGCCATCAGTGGAATAGGCATCTGTAAAATCTATTTCATTGTTTACAATTGCTTTATAAGCCAGTCCATGCTCTATGCCTACGGGCTTTTGTTTTAATCCATAAAAAGCAGCAAGCTTTGCCCATCCGTCTTCTCGTTTTAAAAACTCATAGCTTAAACCGCCCTTCAACTGAGAGAGTTTTCTTAAATCACTTAGTTTTTTTAGTTGATATTTCTGAGCGAGTTCAGGCTTCAATACAATGGCGTAAGTATTGTTGAATCCAAAAGGTTGAGAGATTTTCAAAGCATATTTTTCAGTCAATAATTGTTCAATTTCTTGAAATTTTAGCGTTGATTTTTGCTTTAAAATTTCGGATAAAATCGTACCTGTATATTCTGGATAAATATCAATTGCCTCGTTTCTCAGTGCTTCAAAACAAACATTTGTGCCTCCTAAATTAAACTTCCGTTCTACTGCAAAGCCTTCATTTTCAAGTAAAAGAGCAATCATTTCACTCAAAATATAACCTTCATTGAAATGCTTTGCCCCAACTTTAATCGTTTTTTGAGCAAAAATCGGTTGCAAAATCACAAGTAAAAACAACAATATCGTGTGTCTTATTTTCATAATCCTGAAAGATAATCTTGTTTAATTTTGGAGAAATCAGCTTTATTACCTTGTTGTTTTATCTTTCCATTTTCCAACCAAATAAAGTTATCTGCCAGTAGTTTAGCTTCTTCAAATTGATGGGTTACAATAATTACCGAACAAGGTTCTGTTTTTTGGAGTACGTTAAAATACGCATAAATACCTGTCCGAGTCGTGTGGTCAAGGGAAGCAAATGGCTCGTCCATCAACAGTAAAGAGGGTTTTAAAAACAAAGCTCTACACAAACCTACTCGCTGTTGTTCGCCACCTGATAATTGATGTGGATATTTTTGTAGATACTGCTGTGGAAGTTGAACGGCATTGAGTAAAAAATGGCTTCGTTCTTGCATCAAACTTGGAGATTGTTTGCTGATTTTACCCAATAAACTGATGTTTTCGTAGATGGTTAAATGTGGGAATAGCCCTACGTGCTGTACAACATAACCAATCTTTAAACGAAGTGCGGCGGCTGCCTGATAGTTGAAAGGCTGACCAAAAACCTTTACTACTCCCTTTTGTGGTAATATCATTCCATTGATTAACTGCAACAGTGTTGATTTTCCACTACCACTTTTTCCTAAAAGAGCTGTAATATTCCCTTTTTGAAAATTTACCGACAAATCAGATAATACAGTTTTATCTTCAAAAGATTGCCAAATATTTAGGAGTTCTACGATATTTTCCATTTCAAAAATGAGCCTTTCTTATTGCTGAATAAAAGTACTTTTTTTGTCGTAAATAAACTGAAAAAGTACGTTTATTTATCATCCTCAATTTCCTTTTGAATCATAGTACGAGCATCTTCGGCAGCAATTGGTCTTACTATCCTTTTCGTAACTTTCCAACCGTCTGTTGTTCGCACGAGGGTATATTTATTGATGGTAAGCTGATAAATTGAAAAACCAGGAGAAACGCCTTTTCCTGCAAGCTTTACATGAGAGGCGGCAGAATCGGGCATGACAATGAGTAAGTACCCTGTGGCAACCGCACTATCGCCCTTGAGTTTGATATGTGGAAGCATCGCCAAATGAGTCATTCCTGCTTTTATCGCCACTTTTTGTTCGGGGGCGTTTATAATTTTTAGGACTTCTTCTCGCCCTTTATCTTGCTTTACTCCTCTATCGAAAGTAGCATCTTCTGTGAACATTTTTGTCCAATACGATTCAGAAGCAACATCAGAGCTAAACGCAGAACCAGCCAAAAGATTTAAGATTTCGAGTCTATCTTCTGTGGCTCTTAGGCGAGCAAGAAGTTGTTCGGTCTTCGATGCTCTTTTATCGGTATCGTGAGCTATGTTGTTTCTTTTGGCTATTGCTGAGTTTTTAGTTTCAATCTTCTGGGCGAAAAGCAGATTTGACATCAATAAGAAGCATACTTGAAGTACAAATTGCTTAGTAAAATTAATTAAGCTTTTCATTTTCAATAGATTAAAATTATTTTACAAAACATTAAATACTTCAACATCACACTTGATAATCTTCTCTTACGGGACAAAATATATCAAATATTTTACATTTTGTAAGTGCTTTTCCTCCATGTATGACATGGGGAGCAATCACTGCTATTTGTCCGTTCTCATATACTTTTGTTTGCTCACCCACGGTCAATTCAAACTTTCCTTCTAAAACCTGCGTGACTTGTTCATGGAAATGTTGGTGCATGGGCAAAATTGCTCCTTCTTCAACATCCCAATAACCCAAAGTCATATTTTCGGTATGAATAAACCTTGCCTTAAATCCCTTTATGATTTCTTTTTGAGGTAGTGAATCTATATCAATCATCGTTTTTATTTGTATTATTTTTGTCTTTTTTCCATTTAAGAAAGCCTCGAAGATTCATCATTAAAAAGAAAACATTTCCTACACTTATACCAAAACTTTGCATTTTGAAGACTCCCAAATATATCCAAAGGGCATTAGCAAGTATATAAGAAATAAAACCTATGCGATTTTTGTTACCAATTAGATAAACAGCGAATAAACTTGCAGCCATTGCCAACCAATCTAAACCATAATATTTGAGATAAACATCCATGATGACACTGTGTTATGTTTTTAATGAATATGAATTCC
>JACCDQ010204033.1_pt1 | contig 17312 bp, 12 predicted proteins | sample 7446031 | NCBI WGS metagenome assembly JACCDQ01 (sample SAMN15323442, study PRJNA562643) | freshwater metagenome | isolation source: river surface water | place: USA:Blue River Watershed | collected 2017-08-17
CGGATGTACGTGCCCGAAGAACAATCGATGATGACGTCTAGGTCGACGAAGTGGTGGTCGCCAACGGCTTCTCGACGAATCGGGCCTAGAACATGGAATCGGCCTATGGTCACCGGGCGAGCAGCGAGTTTTACCTCGTCTCCCCCTCGAACCTTGGCATAGGCCCGTTCGCCATCTATCTTGATGGCGCTAACCGATGATGGCACCTGCATGATTTCGCCGGTGAGCGGTTCGATGGCTTTAGTGATGTCTAACTCAGTGAGAGCATCCACGTCTTTTTGATCGGCAACATTGAGATATTCGCTCTCGCGGTCATCGGTCACTGTCGATGCGCCGAGTCTGATGGTTGCGATGTATGTCTTGTCTTCGCCAACCAAAAAAGTTAGCAACTTGGTTGCGCTGTTGACTCCGATGACCAATAGGCCGGTAGCCATGGGGTCAAGGGTTCCAGCGTGGCCAATTTTGCGGGTACCGACAATGCCTCGAAGCTTTGCAACCACATCGTGACTGGTGAACCCTTCAGGTTTGTCAACCAGTAACAGACCGCTAGAACTGGTCACGGTTTATTGCTCGTCGTCTTCTTCAGACTTTGGTTCGCGGTAGGGATTCTCTTCACCGGCATATTCGGCTTCTGCCGCCAAACGAGCCACTTCGGCATCGCGGGCTTTTGCCTCAGCCAAAAGTGCAGCCAAGCTAGCAGCCGTTGCCGGAACCTCGTCAATGACAAACTCAAGGGTTGGGGTAACGCGAATCTGCAGGTGACGACCCACCTCGCCGCGAATACGACCTGTGTTTTTGGTCATGATCGCCATGCTGGTGTTGACCTCATCAGTCGAGCCGTAAACCGTGTAGAAGACAGTCGCATGCGCCAGATCGGGCGTGACACGAACGTCGGTAATCGTCACCATGCCCAGATCTGGGTCTTTGATAACCCGATCTAGCGACTCGGCGATAAGTACCTTAATTCGTTCGGCCAGCCTTCTGGCGCGTGCGACGTCTGCCATAACTAAACCCTTGGCTTCTCGCGCATCTCGAAGGTTTCGATGACGTCATCAATCTGGATGTCGTTGAAACCTGCGAGTCCGATACCACACTCGTAGTCGGTCTTGACTTCGGTTGCGTCATCCTTGAATCGCTTGAGCGACTCGATTTTGACGTTGTCGACGATAACCGCGCCGGCGCGAAGCACACGAGCAAGCGAGTTGCGCTTGATCGAACCGCTTCGAACGTAAGAACCAGCGATGGTTCCAACCTTCGACGACTTGAAGATGTCGCGAACTTCGGCAGTACCGAGCTGAACTTCTTCGTACTCCGGCTTGAGCATGCCCTTGAGAGCCTGCTCGATGTCATCGAGCGCAGAATAAATAACCGAGTAGTGGCGAATGTCGACACCCTCACGGTCGGCACGCTCTTTGGCCTTGTTGTCAGGTCGTACGTTGAATCCGATGATGATTGCGTTGTCGACGGTAGCAAGGTTGACGTCAGACTCGGTGATGGCACCAACACCGCGGTGGATGATGCGCAACTGCACGCTGTCATCGACCTCGATCTTGAGCAACGAGTCTTCGAGGGCTTCAACAGCACCCGATACGTCACCCTTGATGACCAAGTTGAGTGACTCAACCTTGCCCTCTTCGAGAGCCTTGGTGAAGTCTTCGAGGCTAACGCGCTTGCGAGTCTTGGCAAGTAGTGCGTTGCGGGCAGCGGCTTCACGCTTTTCGGCGATTTGGCGCGCCTGGCGCTCGTCTTCGGTAACTACAAAGGTGTCACCTGCGCGAGGAACAGACTGCAGACCAAGAACCTGAACCGGGCGTGATGGACCAGCCGACTGCACGGCGTTGCCGTTTTCGTCGAACATGGCACGCACGCGACCGTGAGCTGCACCCGCAACGATCGAGTCTCCAACCTCTAGGGTTCCAGACTGAATCAGAACGGTTGCGACCGAACCGCGACCCTTGTCGAGGTTTGCTTCGATGGCAACACCACGAGCATCCTTGTTCGGGTTGGCACGCATGTCTAGAGCGGCGTCTGCGGTTAGCAGTACTGCATCTAGCAACTCTGGAATGCCCTTGCCGGTGAGCGCCGAAACGTCAACGAACATGACATCGCCACCGTATTCTTCAGCGACGAGGTTGAACTCGGTGAGCTGCTGACGAATCTTGGCAGGGTTTGCGCCTTCTTTATCGGTCTTGTTGACTGCAACAACGATAGGCACACCAGCCGACTGAGCGTGGTTCAACGCTTCAATCGTCTGAGGCATAACGCCGTCGTCAGCTGCAACTACCAGAATCGCAAGGTCGGTAACCTGAGCACCGCGTGCACGCATGGCGGTGAACGCCTCGTGACCCGGGGTGTCGATGAAGGTGATGGCACGGTCGATACCCTCGTGCTCAACGTGCACCTGGTAAGCACCGATGTGCTGGGTGATTCCACCGGCTTCGCCAGCGATGACGTTGGCGTTACGAATGGTGTCGAGCAAACGAGTCTTACCGTGGTCAACGTGACCCATCACGGTGACGACAGGTGGGCGGGCTTCTAGCTCGTCTTCTTCGTCTTCGTAATCGGTCGAAATGTCGAGACCAAATCCTTCGAACAGCTCTCGCTCTTCGTCTTCTGGAGAAACAACTTCGATCTTGTAACCAAGCTCAACACCGAGAATCTGGAAGGTGTCTTCGTCTAGCGAAGCAGTTGCGGTAGCCATCTGACCTAGGTGGAACAGAACGGTAATCAACTGACCTGCGTTGGCATCAATCTTGTCGGCAAAGTCTTGGATGCTCGCACCGCGACGCAGGCGAATAACCGTGTTGCCGTCGCCACGTGGAACTACCGCTCCACCTAGGCTCGGCGCAGTTCTTTGTTCGAATTCTTCGCGTTTTGCGCGCTTGGATTTGCGGGCCTTTGAGTTACCGCGAGGGCCACCCTTACCGAATGCACCAGAAGTTCCACCGCCGACACCACGTCCGCGACCAGCACCTGGGCCACCACCTGGGCGAGGTGCGCTGAATCCAGTGCCCGCTCCGCCACCGGCACCAGCACCGCCGAAGCCTGGGCGTGGACCGCCGAAGCCTGCGCCAGCCGGGCGAGGTGCGCCACCTGGACGACCTGGGCCACCGGCACCAGCCGGACGACCTGCGCCACCTGGGCCACCTGGACGACCCGGGCCACCGGCACCAGCCGGACGACCAGCACCACCTGGGCGTGGAGCGCCTGGGCGACCCATTCCCTGTGCTGAAGAGAACGGGTTATTGCCTGGGCGTGCTACTGGGCGTGGAATGCCCATGCCCTGAGCCGAAGCGAATGGGTTGTTTCCTGGGCGTGGAATGCCTGAGGTTGCGCTAGGTGCAGCAGGTGCTGCCGGAGCTGCAGGTGCAGCTGGCGCACCACCCTCTGGCTTGGAGTCTTTAGCTGCAGGAGTCGGCGCTGCAGGAGCAGCCGGCTCGACTTTTTCAGCGGCCGGGGCAGCAGGCGCCTCAGCCTTTTCGGCTGCTGGCTTTACAGGAGCGGCCTTAGGTTCTTCCTTCGGCTTGGCGTTCGGGAACGCGTCACGAAGTTTCTTTGCCACCGGCGGGGCGATTGTTGATGAACCACTCTTGACGTACTCGCCAAGTTGTTCCAGTTTGGCCAAAGCATCCTTGGTATCGATACCAAGTTCTTTGGCGATGTCATAAACGCGAAGCGCCATTAATTTCCTCTGTTCGGGGGCCTACCCCGAGCAGGGCAGGCCGTTAAAGCTGTTGGGCTCTCATTTCGAGCTACTCATTTGTTGCCAACATCGTTTCTGCCTGTTCTATGAATGTGATCAGACCCGCGGCATCTGGCTGAACTAAAACTCGAAAGGCTCTCGCAAATGCTCGACGCTCGATCGCGGTTTTTGTGCAGTTTGAACTCGGATGCACCCACGCGCCTCTGCCTAACAAAACACCTTGCGGGTCTGGTTCGATTCGAAAATCGACACAAACTACTCGAAGGAGTTCGGCTTGGGAAGCACGTTGGCGACAACCAACGCAGGTTCTAACAGGTTTCATTCTAGCCCTTAGCGGTCGTTTGGGCTAGAACTACTCGCCGTCGAGAATGCTCTCGGGCTGAATGTCGATCTTGGCACCGGTTAGATCGGCTGCCAATCGAACATTCTGGCCCTCTTTGCCGATCGCAAGTGAGAACTGGTAGTCAGGCACTAGGGCACGAACGTGAGGTCGACCATCGACGTCTGATGGAATCACGTAAGCGCTCGAAACCTTGGCTGGCGAAAGGGCCTGAGCCACAAACTTGGCCACGTCTTCGTTCCAGTCGACGATGTCGATTTTCTCTTCGTTCAGCTCTGCCGATACCGCACGAACACGCTGACCTAGAGGGCCGATGCATGAACCCTTGGCATTAACACCAGGCTCGGTGGCTCGAACCGCAAGTTTGGTGCGGTGCCCGGCTTCGCGGGCAACCTGCATGATTTCGACAACGCCGCTCGCAATTTCTGGCACCTCGAGTGCGAACAGCTTGCGAACCAGCATCTTGTGACGACGCGAGACGGTGACCATTGGCCCACCTCGGTTGCCCTTTTCTACCTTGGTGATGTAAACGCGAATCTTTTTGCCGTGGCTGTAGTCTTCGCCAGGAACCTGCTCTTCGGCTGGCAACTGGGCCTCAAGCGGGCCGAGATCGATGGCGATCATGTGAGGTCGGGTGCCTTGCTGAATGGTGCCCATGACGATGTCGCCAACTTTGCCTGCAAACTCACCCATCAAGCCCTCGTCGGCGATTGCGCGAAGCCTTGTGGTGATTACCTGCTTTGCCGAGTAGGCAGCGATTCGACCGAAGTTTTCTGGGGTAACGTCGATTTCTTCAGCAGCGATGGTGCCGTCTTCGGCTACCGGGCGGTCATAAATCGTGACCTGACCGGTCTTGCGGTCAAGCTGGGCACGAGTGGTAACCGGGGCATCGCGCTTAGGGATTACGCCGACGGTCTTTTGATAGGCGGCAAGAATCGCACCTTCGATGATCTCTACGAGTTCACCAAACGGAATCTCTTTTTCGCTTTCAAGGGCCTTTAGAACTCTCAAATCGATGTCCATGAAGACGCCTCCTCGGCCACTAGTTAGTTTTCAGTTGACCAGAATTCGGGGTTACCCGAGTTCTGCTAGAGCCGATTCTACCTTGACCGAGCGACGTTCACCTGTGCGGCGGTTCCAAAGGTCGACTTCACCGGTTTCTAGGCCTTTACCGACGATGACAATCTGCGGAACACCGATGAGTTCGGCATCGCCAAACTTGACGCCCGGGCTCACCTTGGTGCGGTCATCCAAGATCACAGACTTGCCAGCCGCTTCGAACTCGGCAGCCAACTTCTCGGCGGCTTCATAAACCGCTTCGTCTTTACCTGCAGCGACAACGTAAACATCGGCAGGCGAAACAGCGGCCGGCCAGATCAGACCCTTGTCGTCGCGGTTCGCCTCGGCGAGCACTGCAACAAGACGCGTGACACCGATTCCATAAGAACCCATGGTCACGGTGACCAACTTGCCGTTTTCGTCGAGAACCTTGAGATCTAGAGCCTCGGCATACTTGCGGCCGAGCTGAAAAACGTGCCCGATTTCGATACCGCGGGCAAGCTCGAGCGGCCCAGAACCGTCTGGAGCCTGGTCGCCAGCGCGAACCTCAGCAATGTCGGCAACGCCGTCGGCTTCGAAGTCACGACCCTTGACCAGGTCGAAAACGTGCTTTTCGCTGACGTTTGCACCGGTGATCCACGAGGTGCCGTCGACCACACGAGGGTCGAGCAGGTAGCGGATGCCCGTGGCCGACTTTTCGCCAAGTACGGCTTGGCCGTCTTTGACTGGGCCGATGTAACCCTTGACCAGGCCTGGGTTGGCAGCGAAGTCGGCTTCGGTTGCTGGCTCGACGTCGTTAGGTGCGAACGCAACTTCTGCGCGTTTGGCATCGACTTCACGGTCGCCAGGCAGACCAACCACAACTAGCGAGCGCTTGCCCTCTGGAGAGGTGAGTGCCAAAACCACGTTCTTCAGGGTGTCGGCGGCCGTCCACTCGCGGCCATCGGCGCGCTTGACCTGGGCGTTTGCTAGGTCAACCAGCGTGGCGATGGTCGGGGTATTAGGTGAGTCGTGAACGACTGCAGCCGGCAATCCTTCGATCGGCAGTGCCGCCGGGGCCGGTGTCTTTACCGCCTCGACGTTGGCTGCGAAACCTCCAGCCGAACGAACGAAGGTGTCTTCACCGATCGGGCTCGGGCTCAAGAACTCCTCGGATGCCGAGCCACCCATGGCACCAGCATCCGCTTTCACGATCACATAGTCGACACCTAGTCGAGTGAAAATGCGCTCGTAGGCATCACGCTGAGCCTGGTAAGCATTGGCCAAGCCTTCGTCGGTGACATCGAACGAGTAAGCGTCTTTCATAACGAACTCGCGGCCACGAAGCAGACCGGCGCGAGGTCTGGCCTCGTCGCGGTACTTGTTCTGAATTTGGTAAAGAGCCAAAGGCAAGTCTTTGTATGACGAGTAGAGGTCTTTCACCAACAAGGTGAACATTTCTTCGTGCGTTGGAGCGAGAAGGTAGTCGGCTTTCTTGCGGTCTTGAAGCCTGAAAAGGTTGTCGCCATACTCGGTCCAGCGGCCGGTGGCCTCGAATGGCTCGCGCGGCAAAAGCGCCGGGAAGAAAACTTCTTGCGCGCCGGCGTTCGCCATTTCTTCGCGCACAACCTGCTCGATTTTGGCCTTTACAGCGAGGCCCAGCGGTAGCCAGGTGTAGACACCGGGGGCTGCGCGACGAATGTATCCGGCGCGAAGCAGCAACTTGTGGCTGGCGACTTCGGCCTCAGCAGGATCTTCTCTGAGGGTTCGCAAAAACAGCGATGAAAGGCGAATAGGCATAACGCCTAGGTTAGCAGCGAAGCGGTTTACTTCTCGGCTACTAGAACCTGTGGGCTGCCAACTAGCGATGGGTCCATTTCGGCTGCCAGACGGTTTGCCTCTTCGATAAGCGTGGCGACAATCTCGCTCTCGGGCACGGTCTTGATGACTTCACCCTTGACGAAAATTTGACCCTTGCCGTTACCCGAAGCAACACCGAGGTCTGCCTCGCGAGCTTCGCCCGGCCCGTTGACGACGCAACCCATAACGGCTACGCGAAGTGGCACGGTGAGCTTCTCGAGACCCTTGGTTACGTCGTTGGCCAACGTGTAAACGTCTACCTGGGCGCGACCGCACGATGGGCAAGAGACGATTTCGAGTTTGCGAGGTCGAAGGTTGAGCGACTCAAGAATTTGCGAGCCAACCTTGATTTCTTCGACCGGCGGTGCCGAAAGCGAAACACGGATGGTGTCACCGATGCCCTTGGCAAGAAGCGCGCCGAAGGCGACCGAAGACTTGATTGTTCCTTGGAACGCTGGCCCGGCCTCGGTAACGCCAAGGTGTAGTGGCCAGTCGCCGCGTTCGGCGAGCATTTCGTAGGCCTTGATCATGACGACCGGGTCGTTGTGCTTTACCGAAATCTTGAAGTCGTGAAAATCGTGCTCTTCGAAAAGCGATGCCTCCCAAACGGCCGATTCAACCAGGGCTTCTGGGGTTGCCTTGCCGTACTTCTGAAGCAGGCGAGGGTCTAGCGAGCCGGCATTTACGCCAATTCGAATCGAAACACCAGCGTCTTTTGCCGCCTTGGCAATAGCACCAACCTGGTCGTCAAACTGACGAATGTTGCCTGGGTTTACTCGCACCGCGCCACAACCGGCGTCGATTGCCTGAAAGACGTACTTCGGCTGAAAGTGAATGTCTGCGATTACCGGAATCTGAGACTTGCGAGCGATCAGGTGCAAACGGTCTGCATCGTCTTGGCTTGGAACGGCAACGCGAACGATGTCGCAACCTGATGCTGTGAGCTCTGCGATCTGCTGCAGGGTGGCATTCACGTCTGTGGTTTGCGTGGTGCACATCGACTGAACCGAAATCGGAGCGTCGCCACCAACGGCAACCTTGCCCACCATGATTTGTCTCGTCTTGCGGCGAGGTGCAACGGTCGGCGGTGGGCCTTTAGGGAGTCCCAGGTTTATAGCAGCCACTTGTTCTTGCTCGCTTTCGGTCTAACTAACGGTTACAAGCATAAAAGCCACGCGAATGTTCCTTAGCCAAGGGTCAATGGATTCAGAATGTCGACAAGAATCATCGCCAGCCCAGCCATAAGCAAAACAAGGAACATCACATTAGCTACAGGAGCGAGCAAAGCCGTGTCGGCATAGCCTGGGTCTGGTTTACCCAGCACACGGTAAAGGCCGCGCTTTAGGTATTCGTAGACCCCGCCAGCAATGTGACCACCGTCGAGCGGTGGAAGCGGAATCATGTTGAAGGCAAACAAAGCCAAGTTGAGCGAGCCGAGCAGCATGAGATTGCTGAACGCCCGATCGGCAAAGTCGGAATTCTCATCTGCGGTTACAGTGCCGGCGAACTGTGTGATTCCGACGATTGAAACTGCAGAATTCGGCGAGCGCTCTGCCCCAGTGACCAACCCGGCTACCGATTCGTAAACCTGAACCGGAAACTGAACGATGAAGCCAAGGGTGTCTGTGGTCATCTGCCCCGCGGCGGCAAACGAACTGCCGATCGAAAGCGGCGCACGCTCAACTGCGTAGCGAACACCAACGAAGGCGCGTTCTTTGAGAAGCGGCTGCCCCGATGAATCGACGGCTAGCTTGCCGCTTGCGTCGGCGTATGGCAACGCGGCCATGGCTGCTTTGAGGGTCAGCTGAACCTCTTGACCTTCGCGCACAACAACAACCTCGTGGGCAACATTTGGAGCTTGAACAACCGCTGTGAATGGGTCTGATTGGTAGTCGACCTGAACCCCATCTACCGACTTGACGACGTCATTCGATTCAAGTCCGGCCAGCTTCGATGGAGTTGGCAGCGAATTGGCGTTGCACACCGCATTGGCATCGACCATCTGATCGACGCACTGAACCACTTCGTCAATCTTGGCGACTCTAGCGTTCGGCCCGATGCCCGAGAGAGCAATCGAGATAAGCACCAGCCCGAGCAACAGATTGACCAAAGGGCCACCGGCCATGACGATTATGCGCTTGTAGGCAGGCAGCTGATAGAGCATGCGCCCCTCATCACCTGGCTGGATGTGCTCGCTGTGAGCTTCTCTCGCGGAACTGATCGCGTTCGAGAACCAGCGGCGCGAGTCATCCGTGCCCGGTTTTGCCGGTGGGTACATGCCGATAAGGGTGATGAAACCACCGAGGGGAATCAGCCTGATCGAATACTCGGTTTCACCAAACTTTTTTGCGAACAGTCGTGGACCGAAACCAACCGCCCAGTGAGGAACACGAACACCGAAAAGCTTGGCGGGAATCAGATGCCCAAATTCGTGTAGGCCAATCGACAGCGCTAAACCAAACACCATGATGACGATTCCGAGAATGTAGAGCAGTGTTTCGTTCATGCGGCAAACCTAACTAGCGCGTCTGACAAAATGCTGGATGTTGCTAACAGGCGGTTGCGATCTGCGCGTCGGCGCGGTCTCTGGCCCATTTCTCGGCTCGAAGTACCGACTCTAGGGTGAGCTCTGGCTCTGGTTCGTGTGCGTCAACCACTCGCTCGATGAGGTCAACAATCTGGTTGAAACCGATTCGACCGTCGTGGAAAGCTTCGACGGCCTGCTCGTTGGCAGCGTTGTATACAGCGGGATAGGTAAAGCCCGCCGCACCTACCTGACGGGCCAGACGCACCGCACCAAAAACGCTTTCGTTAAGAGGTTCGAATGTCCAGGTGGCAGCCTGAGTCCAGTCGCACGCCGGAGCTACCGCATCAAGGCGGTCTGGCCATGACATGCCGAGTGCAATCGGCAACTTCATGTTTGGTGGCGAGCACTGCGCCAAGACCGAGCCGTCGACAAACTCAACCATCGAGTGAACCACTGACTGAGGGTGCACCGTGACATCGATCCGGTCGAAGGGCACATCAAACAACAGGTGAGCCTCGATTAGCTCGAGACCTTTGTTGACCAAGGTCGCCGAATTCGTGGTGACAACTTTGCCCATCACCCAAGTTGGGTGAGCAAGGGCCTGAGCCGGAGTCACAGTGTCCAATTGGTCGCGAGACCAGCCACGGAAAGGCCCGCCTGAAGCGGTAAGAATGAGCTTTCGCACCTCGGCGGCCGTGCCGCCCAGCAAACACTGTGCCAACGCTGAGTGCTCTGAGTCGACGGGAACGATTTGACCTGGGCGCGCAGCATCCGTGACTAAACGACCGCCAACGATCAGCGACTCTTTGTTGGCCAAAGCCAAAGTTTTTCCGGTGGCAAGTGTTGCGAGGGTCGGAGCCAAGCCGATTGAGCCTGTAATGCCGTTAACCACGACGTCAGCCTCAGTATTTTCAACCAATTCGGTTGCCGCCTGAGCTCCCAAAACCGCCTTGGATGGCTCGACACCGAGAAGCGCGGCCTGCGCGTTCAGCAGCTCTGAGTTAGAGCCAGCAGCCAACCCAACCACCTTGAATTTGTCAGGATTGGCTTGAATAACCTCAATGGCTTGGGTGCCGATTGAGCCGGTAGAACCGAGGATGATTACGCGACGCACCTAACCATCTTGCCACTGTCGCGATGGTGTGCCAATCGAGCAATCGCCGAGGTTTCGAAACTCGCCAACCGTTCGCTTACTAACGAAATGCTCACGGGCGTAGGATGGAAGCATGAGCGAGCAAACAGTGGCGCTAGAGCGCAAAATCGTAACCGCTATTCCAGGACCAAAGTCGCAAGAGCTGCACGCCAAGCGACTAAAAGAGGTTTCACACGGCGTTGGAGCCGCATTGCCGGTTTACATTGACCGAGCACACGGTGCAACCCTGGTCGATGTCGACGGCAACCAGTTCACCGACCTCGGCTCGGGCATCGGTGTAGTCACCATCGGTCACACCAATGACGCAGTAGTCGCAGCCGTTCAAGAGCAGGTAGCGAAGCTCACCCACACTCTATTCACCGTCACTCCATACACCCCATACGTGGATGTCTGTGAACTTCTGAACAAGTACACCCCGGGTAACTTCGAGAAGCGCTCGGCACTGTTCAACTCAGGCGCCGAAGCGGTTGAGAACGCGGTCAAGTTTGCCCGCAAGTTCACCGGTCGCGGCGAAATCGCCGTTTTTGACCACGGCTACCACGGTCGCACCAACCTGACCATGGCGATGAACTTCAAGGCCATGCCATACAACTCGGGCTTCGGTCCGTTTGCACCGGGCGTGCACCACGTGCCAATGTCTTACCCGTTCCGCGACCCAGAGGGCATGACCGGCGAACAGGCAGCAGCCCGCGCCATCACCTATATGGAAAAGCGCGTCGGAGCTTCGAACCTCGCAGCGATTGTTATTGAACCGATTCAGGGTGAGGGTGGCTTCATCGTGCCAGCACCTGGATTCTTGCGCACCCTTAGCACCTGGGCGAAAGCCAACGGAATCGTCATGGTTGCCGACGAGGTTCAGGCAGGTATCGCCAGAACCGGTAAGTGGTTTGCTTCAAACTACGAAGAAGGCTTCGAGCCAGACCTTTTCACAATCGCTAAGGGAATCGCCGGCGGTATGCCAATTTCGGCTGTGACCGGTCGCGCCGAGATCATGGACTCATCGCACGCCGGCGGAATCGGTGGCACCTACGGTGGTAACCCGGTTGCCGCCGCAGCTGCAGTAGCCGTGCTAAAGCAGATCGAGGCAGGCGGCGTTCTTGAGCAGGCAATGCGCATCGAGTCGGTTCTGACCTCGCGTCTTGGTGCCATGAAGGCCAAGTTCCCTGTGATCGGTGATGTTCGTGGCCGCGGTGCCATGATCGCCATTGAATTCGTCGAACCCGGCACTCTCAACCCAAACTCGAGCGCTGTCGACGCACTGGTCAAGCACTGCCACCAAAACGGTGTGCTCGTGCTGAACGCTGGAACCTACGCTAACGTCATTCGCTTCTTGCCTCCGCTGGTAATCAGCGATGAGCAACTAAACGACGCCTTGGATGTTCTAGAAGTCGGCCTCGCCAACCTCTAGACCATCTACCCAACGCACAAAAAAACAACTCAACTCAAGAATCAAGGGTGATTCCTTTGCCATACGCAGATCGCACCAAACTAGCAGCGCTATTCGCTAAGGAGGTCGAGACCTTCAAGGCGAAGCATCCAGGCTCATTCACTCGCCACCAAAAAGCCCTCGGGCCCATGATGGGTGGCGTGCCGATGTCTTGGATGGCCAAGTGGCCAGGTGGCTATCCGGTTTACGTGGCCCACGCCAAGGGTTCGCGTTTCACCGATGTCGATGGAATCGAATACGTTGACTTCTGCCTCGGTGACACGGGTGCAATGGTGGGTCACTCCCCCGACGCATCCGTGAATGCAATCGCCAAGCAGCTAGCCCAGGGCATCACGTTCATGTTGCCAACCGACGACGCAACCGTTGCTGCCGCGACCTTAGCCGAGCGTTTTGGAGTGCCTAAGTGGCAGTTCACGCTCACGGCAACCGACGCCAACCGCCACATTCTTCGCTACGCCCGTCACGTTACCGGCCGTTCGAAGATTTTGGTTCACGACTACTGCTACCACGGCACGGTTGACGAGACCTTCGCAAACCTAGACGACGACGGCAACACCGTCTCACGCCAAAACAACATCGGCCCTCAGGTAGACCCAGCCGAAACAACGATCGTGGTTCCTTTCAACGACTTGGATGCAGCCGAAAAGGCCTTTGCCACCGGAGACGTTGCAGCCGCCCTCATCGAGCCTGCCATGACCAACATCGGCATCGTATTGCCAGAGCCTGGCTACCTCGAAGGCCTTCGCGAACTAGCCACCAAGTACGGCGTGATTTTGATTCACGACGAAACCCACACCTTGTCTGAGGGAGTCGGAGGCATGACTGCTCGTCGACACCTTCACCCAGATGCAGTTGTCTTGGGTAAAACCATCGGTGCGGGCATCCCAGCCGGTGCATTTGGCATGAGCGAAGAGCTAACCAAGCGCGTCTCTGACAGCCTTCACCTCGAACACATTGACGTTGGTGGTGTTGGCGGCACCCTAGCCGGTAACGCGCTGTCTATGGCCGCTGTAGCCGCCACGCTGACTCAGGTTCTAACTCCTGAGGCTTTCGAGCGCATGGAGGCTTTGTGCGACGTCTGGACCGCCGACGTGCAAGCAATCATCGACGAATACAACGTGCCTTGGCAGGTATCTCAACTCGGATGTCGCTCGGAATACTCATTCCGCGAAACCGCACCACGCACCGGTCGAGAGGCTGCCGACGCAGACGACTTTGAGCTTCAGCAGTTCTTGCACCTACACGCACTAAACCGAGGCATTTTGATGACGCCATTCCACAACATGGCCTTGATGTCACCGGCTCACACGATCGAAGACGTAAAGCGTCACACCGAGCACTTCCGCGAAGCGGTTGTAGCTCTGTTTGCCTAGAGGTTTTTTATTTCCCGGCTAGCAAGCGCTTTTGCTTGCGGGCAGAGTTGAGTTGCACCAACACCACGGTGATGATCGCGACCAAGAACACGGCCGAACCGATCACGTTTGCTTCAGCTGGAATGCCCTTTGCGGCAGCGGTATAGACAAACTTCGGGAAGGTGTCGACCGGGCCGGCGTTGAAGTTGGTAATGATGAAGTCATCGAATGACAACGCGAAAGCCAACAGCGCAGCCGACATGATGCCAGGGGTCAGTAGCGGCAACGTGACCTTGCGGAAAACCTGAGCAGGTGTGGCGTAGAGGTCAGAGCCCGCCTCTTCGAGCGCAGGGTCGAGGCTGGCGACACGCGCCTTTACCGTGACCACAACGAATGACAGACAGAACATGACGTGAGCCACGATCACGGTGCCGAGACCCTTGGTTACGCCCATGTTGAAGAACTGTGACGCCAGACCTGCACCGAGAACAATCTCGGGAGTAGCCATTGGCAAGAACAGCAGCAAGCTAACCTGCGAGCGGAACTTGAATTCGTAACGCACCAGCGCAATGGCAATCATGGTGCCTAAAATCGTGGCCAACACAGTCGAAACGACACCGATCAGAACCGATGTGCCGAAGGCATCACAGACTCCAGGTTCGCCACAGACGTTGAGCCAGTTGTCGAAGGTGAATCCGCGCCAAGAAATGTTCGACTTGAAGCTGTCGTTGAATGAGAACACGAATGTGTAGGCGATCGGAATCAGCAGATAGATAAATGCCAAGACCGTGTAGAGCGGTAGAGCCCACTTTCCGAGCGAGAATCTCACAGTAGGTCCTCCGTTCCACTTCGACGAACGTAGAAGGTGACGAGCGCCAAGATGGCTGCCATCAAAAGCACCGAAAGAGCGGATGCACTCGGATAGTCATTGATTCGCAAGAAGTTTGCCTCGACCACGTTGCCGATCATGGCCGTTTCTGAAGAGCCCAAGAATTGGCTGCTCGCATTCACGTAATCGCCGGCAATTGGAATGAAGGTCATCAGAGTTCCCGAGATGATACCCGGCATCGATAGCGGCAAGGTGACTCGACCGAACACCTTGGCCGGGCTCGCGTAAAGGTCAGAGCCAGCCTCGAGTAGGCGAATGTCTAGGCGCTCTAGAGAGGTGTAGAGCGGCAGGGTCATGAACGGAATGAAGTTGTAGGTCAATCCAAAGATCACCATAAAGTCAGTTCCGACCAGGTACTGGTCAGGTGCCAAGACGCCCCAAGACTGCAAGGTGGTCACGATGAGCGATTCGTTGGCGAACATTTGCTTCCAGGCAAAGGTTCGAAGCAAGAAAGAGATGAAGAACGGCGCAATCACCAAGGTGAGCATCAGGCCCTGAAGCAATGGCCAGCGACGAGCTTTGACTCCGATGAAGTAGGCAAGCGGATAAGAGATCAGAAGACCGAGAATCGTTGCGGTTAGCGCGTAGAAGAAAGACCTACCGATGTGCGGCCAGTAGGTTTCGATTACTGCCCAGTAGTTGGCGATTTCAAAGCCATATGCGTAGCGGCCAATTTCACCCGAGCCGTCTGGCACCTCTAGCGAGGTGACGACCAGCGAAACCAATGGAGTTATGAAGAAGAGCCCGAGGTAGAGCATGCCCGGAATGAGCAATGCCATCGCAACTTTTACCGAGGTTTTTCTAGGTGTCTTAAAGTCGCTCTTCGAGCCGCCACTGTGGCCAAATGCCGCGAAAGCCATGGCCTATTCCTCGTCGAGAGTGTCGGCTGGCAGGTCGGCAAGCCCAAATGAGTGCTCAACCTTCCAAGAAATCCAAACCTGATCGCCCAATTCGACCGTGCTGTTGCCCTCGTTCTGCTCGAATACGGTAACCAAACCGATGTTCGGAACATCCACCAAGAATTGGTTGCTTACGCCGGTAAAACGAATGTCTTTCACTTCGCCAGGGCCAATCAGGTTCTCACTTGAGCTGTCGGCAGGCTTCTTCTGGAAAAGATCTGCTTTTTCTGGGCGAACACCGATGGCAATCTTGCCGGTGTGCTTTTCGGCACGATCTTTAGGTACCGAGATTTTGTATCCGGCAACGTCAATGCTCAGTGAGTTAGCACTGGTTTCAACGATTTTGCCAACAAACAGGTTCGACTGACCCAAGAACTTCGAAACGAAGACGGTCTTTGGTCGGTCATAAAGCTTTTCAGGTGCACCCATCTGCTCGATGCGACCTTTGTTCATGACCGCAACGGTGTCTGCCATGTCCATGGCTTCTTCTTGGTCGTGAGTCACGTGCAAGAAGGTCAGACCGACTTCGATCTGAATGGCCTTGAGTTCAATTTGCATCTCACGGCGAAGCTTCAGGTCTAGCGCGCCAAGAGGCTCGTCGAGGAGCAGAAGCGATGGGCGGTTCACTAGCGCACGAGCTAGAGCCACGCGTTGCTGCTGACCACCCGAAAGTTGCTGTGGTCGGCGACCGGCAAGGTGGCCAAGCTGAACCAGGTCAAGAGCCTCGGATGCTCGCTTTAGCGGGTCGGCAATCTTGCGCTGTTTCAAACCAAACGCGACGTTCTCTAGTACCGACATGTGCGGAAAGAGAGCGTAAGACTGAAACACGGTGTTGACAGGGCGTTCGTGCGGCTTGGTGTGCGAAACATCCTTGCCACCGATAAGAATTTGACCACTCGTCGGCTCTTCTAGACCAGCAACCAAGCGAAGGGTCGTGGTCTTACCGCAACCCGAAGGGCCAAGCAGGGCGAAAAACTCACCAGCAGGAATGTGCAGGTCAAGATCGTCGATCGCGGTGAAGCCAGGAAACTCTTTGCGAATTCCTACTAAATCTAGATTTGAACCTCTGGCAACGAATTCTGTTGCCACTTATGCACCCAGCAATACTTCTTGGAATGCCTTGGTGAACGAAAGCTCTTCTTTTCCGGTGAGGGAACGGAAGCCGTGTGCGTTCTTCAAGAATTCTTCAGAAGGGAAGATGAGTTGGTTTTCTGCTAGAGCAGGGTCGATCTTCATCGCCTCTTCTTTAGCGCCAACTACAGGGGTCACGTAGTTAACCCACGCAGCAAGCATGGCTGCATTGGCTGGGTCGTAATAGAAGTTGATTAGTTCTTCAACGTTCTTCTTGTGGGTTGCACCCATTGGAACGGTGAAGAGGTCTGCCGAGATGGTGGTTCCCGAGTCTGGAATGAAGAAGCCGTACTTCTCGGTGCCGGCACTTAGGTTCAACTGAACGGTGTCACCCGACCAAGCGATGGCGGCGATTGTGTCGCCGTTCTCTAGGTCTTCGCTGTATGAGTTGCCCTTGATGCGAGCGATTTGGCCGTCGGAAACCTTGCCTGCAAAGAAGTCAATGGCGTTCATGAAGGCGTCTTCAGTGAGGCTGTTTTCATCAGCGATGTTGATGCCGTTGGCAAGCAAGATCAAACCGATGGTGTCGCGCATCTCTGAAAGAACACCAACGCGGCCCTTTAGAGCTGGGTCCCATAGGTCTTCGAGTGAGGCAGGTGCATCTTTGCCGGTTGCCTCTTTGAACGCCTCTTTGTTGTAGGTGATTCCAGCCAAAATGCCCTGATAAGGCACGGTGTAGTCACGCTCTGGGTCGAATGCAGCACCCAGGTATGCAGGAGCGATGTTCTGCTTGTTCGGGATGTTCGCTGCATCCATCTTCTGAACGTAGCCATTGTTAACCCAGCGAGCGGCCATCCACTCGGTTGGGCAGGCAACGTCTGCACCGATGTCGGCACCCTGAGCAAGCTGATCTTTGACCTTGCCGTAGTAGGAGTCGTTGTCTTCGATTTCGATCTTGTACTCGACCGCAATGCCGGTCTCAGCAGTGAACTTCTCGAGAGTCGGGTAGGTCACGGCACCGTTTTTCTCAACC
>JACCDQ012149093.1_pt1 | contig 17312 bp, 13 predicted proteins | sample 7446031 | NCBI WGS metagenome assembly JACCDQ01 (sample SAMN15323442, study PRJNA562643) | freshwater metagenome | isolation source: river surface water | place: USA:Blue River Watershed | collected 2017-08-17
GATTTTACATAGTTTGTGTTTAAGTCATTACTTATGTTTGTAATAGATAAATTAATAGAACTGAACGAAGTATTTAGATTTGTTAAATTGGAATTTAATAAATAATTATTATTAACATTCGAACTGAGATTGTATAAAACAGAACTTATATTGTAAATAGAAGTATTAATAGAACTGAACGAAGTATTTATGCTTATACCATTTACACTTATTTCACCACTAACATTTAAATTTCCATTTATTATTGCTAAATAATTTGAATTGGTTGTATAATTATTTTTACCAATACATAAACTAGAAACATTCATAAAACCATCATAGCCACCATTTCCTATTAAAATTTGATTATTTGCTGTTGGTGCGATACCGTTACCAATTGTTATTGTACTACTATTTGTTTGTGTTATATTATTAGCATTATATCCAATTGCGATATTATTTGAACCAGTTGTATTGTTTCCAAGAGCTTGATATCCAATTGCTGTATTATTTGAACCAGTACTTAATTTTAAAGCACTATCTCCAAAAGCACTATTATAATTTCCACTATTATTTAAATTTAATGCTAAGGTTCCTACAGCTGTATTATTTGTGCCGTTTGTGTTTGTAGATAATGCTTGATAACCAAATGCGTTATTATTAGAACCAGTATTATTTAATAATGTTTGATAACCAAATGCATTATTATAAGAACCCGTTCTATTAGTAGATAAAGATTGATAACCAATTGCATTATTCGCTGTACCCGTGTCATTAGTATATAAAGATGAATCACCAATTGCTATATTATTTGAACCAGTTGTATTTGAACTTAGGGCATTATTTCCAAATGCATTATTATAAGAACCATATGTATTACTGTATAATGAACTTACACCTAGAGCATTATTATTTAAACCAGATGTATTAAAAAATAAAGATGAATAACCAACAGCCACATTTTTTTCTCCACTTGTATTTGAATATAGAGAATTATAACCTATTGCGGTGTTATTACTAGATATATTATTGTATAATGCTCCATTACCAACCGCAACATTATTATTGCCTGTTAAATTTAATGACAATGCTTTATTCCCAAACGCATTATTATTATTACCATATTTATTATTATATAATGAACTAGCACCAAAAGCACTATTAAATTGTCCTGAATTATTGGAATACATAGATAAATCACCAAAAGCTGAATTTTGTTCTCCACTTATATTGTTATATAATGAATTATTACCAAATGCATTATTTCTGTTAGAAACATTATAATAAAGACTATTTGAACCAAATGCACAATTTTCTATTCCACTTACATTGTTATACAATGAATTATTACCAAATGCATTATTTCTGTTAGAAACATTATAATAAAGAGTATTTGAACCAAATGCACAATTTTCTATTCCACTTACATTTGTATATAAAGATTGATAACCAACTGCATTATTGTTTGACACTTTATTTTTTTGTAAAGAACTATAACCTATAGCTACATTATTGTTACCATCCTTATTATCGGTTTGTGAATCATTACCAATTGCTACATTATTGTTACCATTATTATTTCCAAGTAATGATTGATATCCTATACCTATATTATTATTACCTCCAGAATTATTATTCAATACATTATAACCAACCGCAGTATTACTACCTCCCGTTGTACGATTTAATGTATTATATCCTATAGCAACATTATTTGATGAAGTCGCTATTTGTAATGCTTTATAACCGATAGCTGTATTATTAGTAGAAGTTGTATTATCTCTTAATGCTTCAAACCCAATCGCAGTATTATTAACACCTGTATTATTCATTAATGCTTTATAACCAACCGCAGTAATTCCTGATTGTGTGTTATACGCTAGAGCATTTACACCAATCGCAACATTACTACTTGCGTTATTTGAAGCATATAAAGAACTTACACCAATCGCAACATTATTATTACCAGTATTACCATACATAGAATTTACACCAATTGCGGTGTTTAAATCACTATTATTATTTTGCATAGAATTATAACCCATAGCAGTATTGTATTTTCCACTTATATTTGAATCCAAAGAATTATAACCAAACGCACTATTTTGAATGCCAGTTGTATTAGATGTTAAAGAGTTATAACCAACCGCAGTTAATCCATCCGTTATAGAATTATACAAAGAATTAACGCCTACTGCTACATTATTTATTCCGGACATATTTGTAAATAATGCCAAATTCCCGATAGCAATATTATTTATTCCAATAGTATTATTTCTCAATGTTGAATTTCCAGTAGCAGTATTATTTATTCCACTTGTATTATTTTCTAATGAAAATGTTCCTGTACCAGTATTATTATATCCAGTACTATTAATATTTAATACGTTATAACCAACCGCAGTATTATGATTTCCAGTATTAGAATATAATGTTTGAAAACCAATTGCGGTACATCTTATACAACTACTTGTATTATACATAGAATAAGAACCTATTGCGGTAGTTTCACTGATACTATTACCTGTATTTTGTAAAGAATTATACCCAATAGCAACATTATTACTTTTATTGACATTTTGATAAAGAGAACTGATACCTATGGCAATATTATTATTACCGATTGTATTTGAATATAACACATCATTTCCTATACCAATATTGTTAATTCCAGATGAATTAGAATATAAAACATTATTACCAATTGCTAGATTATTACCACCAGATGTATTATATAATGAATAACTGCCTATCCCAATATTGTAACTTGCGCCGCTTGAATTTCCAAATGAATCGTGACCTATTCCAATATTATAAGATGTGTTTATTTCTTTATTTAATACATTTTTACCTATGGCAATATTATAACCTCCATTTATAAGACTACTCATTGCATAATTACCAATTCCGATATCATATGCACTATTATATATTGATTTTGAATTTAAAACATCGGTCCCAATAAATACGTTTTTTGAGTTATAATATAATGAATCTGTCGATGCGTTTGATGTAACGCCAATTGTTGTCACATCTGTTATATAGTTTGGGGTATAATATAATGTATTATCAAGATTCATAGAAGGATCTATAGTAAATACATATGAACCATTTTTAAAAAATACAGTTTGAATGTTACTATCAAATGATATATTACAACTTAATAATTTATCAAATAAAGATAATTCAGTTGAAGGTAAGCTATAATTAGTATCTAATAAATTTAATAACGTTGACGATAAATTAGCATTCGATAAAAAATATGAATTTCCTTTTATTACTGTCATAGTAGAATTGTAATTGGAAAGATTTGATGTATTGATTGAAGCACTAAAATTTGCTGCGGATAATGTAGATAGAACACCTCCCATCATGTTAAAATCATATAAATCATTATATATGTTACCTCCAAATTGAGTAGATGTGTTCGTTCCTCCAATTACTATACCTCCTGCTGTATTACCAATTGTAAATAAGTCACCACTATTATATGTATCTATATTTGATATTTTTAATGAATTTGAACCTACTGCATTCGTAAAATTAATGTTCGATGAACTAATATTCGTTATAGTTGCTTTGTATATAGTTGCGTTAGTAATACTTGTGTTTATTATACTTGCGTTTAACATACAAACATTTGATGTGCTAAGATTTGTAATTACCGATGTAACACCTGTATAATTGTTAACACCTAAGTTATTTACACTCATATTACGAACGCTGGCATTCAACATACAAACATTTGATGTGCTAAGATTTGTAATTACCGATGTAATACCTGTATAGTTATTAACACCTAAGATATTTACACTCATATTTAAAACACTAGCATTCAACATACAAACATTTGATGTGCTAAGATTTGTAATTACCGATGTAATACCTGTATAATTATTAACACCTAAGATATTTACACTCATATTAAGAACACTCGCATTCAACATACAAACATTTGATGTGCTAAGATTTGTAATTACTGATGTAACGCCAGAATAATTATTAACAGTTAAGCTATTTACACTCATATTTAAAACACTCGCATTCAACATACAAACATTTGAGGTGCTAAGATTTGTAATTACTGATGTAACGCCAGAATAATTATTAACAGTTAAGCTATTTACACTCACATTAGTGGAACTAACATTTAACATAAACACATTTGAGGTGCTAAGATTTGTAATTACTGATGTAAAACCTGTATAGTTATTTACACTCATATTTAAAACACTAGCATTTAACATACAAACATTTGAGGTGCTAAGATTTGTAATTACTGCTGTAACACCTGTATAGTTATTAGAAGCTAAGTTATTTACACTCATATTACTCGAACTAACATTTGACATAAACACATTTGTTGTACTAAGATTTGTAATTACTGATGTAAAACCTGTATAGTTATTTACACTCATATTTAAAACACTAGCATTCAACATACAAACATTTGATGTGCTAAGATTTGTAATTACTGATGTAACACCTGTATAGTTATTAACACCTAAGTTATTTACACTCATATTTAAAACACTAGCATTTAACATACAGACATTTGAGGTGCTAAGATTAGTAATTACCGATGTAACACCTGTATAGTTATTAACACCTAAGTTATTTACACTCATATTACGGACACTAGCGTTCAGCATACAAACATTTGATGTGCTAAGATTTGTAATTACTGATGTAACACCTTTATAGTTGTTAACATCTAAATTATTCACACTCATATTACTGGCGCTAACATTTAACATACAAACATTTGATGTGCTAAGATTTGTAATTACTGATGTAACGCCAGAATAATTATTAACAGTTAAGCTATTCACACTAATATTTCGTGCGCTTACATTTGCCATACAAACATTTGATGTGCTAAGATTATAAACATTCATAACTGAAGCATAACCGCTATTTATAGATATATTATTTATAGAAGCATTAATCCCGCTAATAGAATTTGTGCTTAAATTATATATATTACCTATTGTGGAATATAAATTTTGAGAAGATATATTCACATTGCGAATATTAGTGGATGATATATTTAAATTTACACTATTATAACCTATGTTTAATGTTCCATTTAAATTATCTAAAGATGATGTATTGATATCTGTTGCTACATTTAAACGACTAATTAAATTAGTTTGACTACTAATATTTAAATTTTTTGAAGTAGAACCAATATAAATATCATTTGTTGTATTACCAATAACTAGAGTATTATTTGTAAGAGTTGCGTTTATTAAAGGTGTATTAACAAAACAACTACTATTTACAAAACTTGTATTAACTCCTTTGTAAAAATAGTTAGATTCTACCATATATAATTAAAAGAGTAAAAATTATTCAATTTCATTCACATATATTTCTTGACTAAGTTGATTTATTATTTTTTTATAAGTTTTATCCTCACTTATATCAGATGTTATATAATGTAGAACTTTTAAATTTAATTCATCGTCTGGATTTGATTTTAACCATTCTTTAAATTTTACAAATTGTTTATATGAAATATCATCTATTACTTGTTTAATTTTAGTTTGTTCTCTATCTTTATCCCATTTATTGTTATCTTTTATATAAAGAGTAGAACGTTTTTTATCTGAGCAATGTATAGGTCTTTCATAAATATCTAAATTTGATAATGCATTTACTAATGTATCACTAATACTATTTACTATACCTTTTTGTGGACACATTTCAATATCTTCCATAGTTATTTCAAGAGACTTAATAAAATCTGTTAAATTAATGGCATCTTTACATTTTTCATTTAAAAATAAATTAAAATTAATTTTATGACCAATTCGTGGGATCATTTCACGAATAGTTTGTGATAACTTAACATTTTCTTGTATCAATTCTTCAATTGCCGTATTTTTTACGGTTAATGTGTCTTGTTTTTCAGCAGATGCGGATAAACATTCTAATTTATGACGATGATAACCTTGACGATATGAATAACTTTTTCCACATTCACATTGAAAAGATTTTTTATGTTTAGAACTATTCATATGTTTGTTATAATTTCCTTTATGATTTGTTGAATAATTACACTTATCGCAATTATACATAATTAAATAAATGGTATATTTTATATATCATAATTAATTATATTTAAATTAATTATCATACCATTTACCAACTTGTTTTTTTAACATTAATTTGTTGTTTTACATTTTTTTTACTATCAAACATAACATCTTCATTTTCATCTCTTGGTTTCATACTCCAAAATTCTTGAGCACACATTTTAAATGGAGGGCATTTTTCAGCAGCTTTATACCAAGCTACTTGTGAATTAAGAGAATTACTCTTACTATTGTTATCAATAACTAAACATTCATAATTCTCTGTGCATTGATCCATTACTTGACAAAATGATTCGAAAGTAGGAAACATACCTGCATAATTTTCAAATATACGCTTACGATTCGCAATATATGGTTCTCTTAAAATAAACACATAATCAATATTTGTTCTTAAATTTGGAGGAACTCCTAAAGGATACTGCATTGTAATAATAAGCATTACTTTCCAGTGACGACCATTCATAAACAATAAACGCATCATTTTATCTTTTGCCCATTTACTATCATATAAACAATCATCCAAAATAACAAATGTTCTAGGATCAATTGTTGATTTTTTATGTATTTGTATTTGTGACTGAACTTGTTTTAATACACTTTTTTGTCTTTTTAAAATATTTTCTATAATTCCTGTATTATATTCTCCGTGAATCAATACAGGTGGAATATGACTGGCAAAGAATTGATTTGCACCTTCTGTTCCAGAGATAACTGTTCCAATTGGGACATCTCGGTGATGATATAATAGATCTCTTACTAAAAAGCTTTTGCCAGTATCTCGGCGCCCAATTAAAACAATAACTGGGCCTTTATTTTCATCTTTATGAAAAGTGATACGCTTCATATCAAACTTTTTTAATTCTAACTGAGCAGCCATTTAATAATAATAAATACATTCAATATTATATTTTTCCGAACTAAAACTAATAATTGTGTTTATTTTATACATATTTTTTATACTTTAAACACAAATGAATTTTGAGGAAGATAAATATACTACCTTTAATCCTATATATGAATATACTTCGATACATCCAGAGAAAACAGTAACTGAATATACAAAACAAATTTCATACAATGAATATGAATTTATAGATAATTCCGGAAATAAAAAATGTGGTTTTAAAAAATTTATTTCTTTAGTAGATTTTGTTAAATTTTTAATAGGAAAATACAAATCAGAACAAATAAATATATTACCTTCTTTAGAACTAGAAGAAAATGGTAATTTATATAGAAAATATATTAAATCTCATAATAACTATGCATATGTTGATGCTTTTTATTACTATTTAACTAATTCTTTAAAAAAAAAAGGATTTGTTCATGGAATTGATGTTTATGATAGTTATTTATGTATTAAAAAGAATGTAGAAATTAATATTGCTGAAGATTTTGAATATGTTGTCGATTCTAATTATTTTAATGAAAAATTAAATAAATTATTTTATTTCAAAGATGAAAATATTTCATCAATGTTTAGAAAAGATGATTTTAAATTAAAAGAATTAAATATATCTGATATCGAAGAATCAATTGATACATTAAATATCGAAGAGTTAGAAGAATTGGAAGACAATAAAAATCAAGATTTGCCAGTAGATGTAAATTCTCTAGAAGACAACACAGATGATACTACAGAGAATAATATAAAAAACATAGAACAAACAGATGATATTGAAGTTGAAGAATTAATGGTGGAAGAAAATAATTCTACTGACGAAGATGATGAAGATGAAGAAGATAATGATTCTGAAATTAGCGTCACTGATGAAGAATCTGAAGAATTAGATGAAAATAAAGATTCATCTGATTCAACTAACTCATCCGATTATGAAACAACTGATGATGAAATTATTGAAGAATTAGAGAAGTTAAAATATCAAGAAGAAAATGATGAGAATAAATCAAGTAATGAAAGTGATGAAAGCGATGAAAGCAATGATGATAAATCAAGCGATGATTCAACTGATACTAAAAATTCTAACTCTCAAAGTGATCAAAGTGAAAGTGATGATGAAACAAATAGTTTTGATGATTCAGATGAAGATGAAATGAATGACCTTATCTTAATAATAAAAGAAATGCCTACACAAGTTGTTTTTATAGAAAAATGTGATAATACATTTGATTCTTTATTAGAAAATAATATTAGAATTGAAGAGTTAGAAAGCGCAATATTTCAAGTAATTGTTATTCTATATACTTATCAAAAAATATATCAATTTACTCATAATGATTTACATACAAATAATATAATGTATATTCATACAGATGTTCCATATTTATATTATAAAATAATGGGACAAACTTATAAAATACCAACTTTTGGTAAAATATATAAAATTATTGATTTTGGAAGAGCAATTTATACAGTAAATGATAAATTAATATGTAGTGATAGTTTTTCTGTGAATGGTACAGCACATACTCAATATAATTTCGAACCCTTTTATAATCCCAATAAACCAATTTTAACTCCAAACTATAGTTTTGATTTATGTCGTTTGGCGTGTTCAATGTTAGATTTTATTATAGATGATTTAAATGATATTGATACATTTAAAACTGTGCCAATTTATAATTTAATTATTTCTTGGATTTATGATGATTCTGGAACAAATATTTTATACAAACGTAATGGAGAAGAGAGATATCCTGATTTTAAATTATATAGAATGATTGCTAGAATTGTTCATAATCATTTACCTGAAAAACAATTCTCTCACGAATGTTTTGAGAAATTTAAAATAGAACATATAGATACAGAGAATAATATGATGAATATTGATGAATATTGAATAATTAAAAATATTATCTAATAATTCGTCATAACATATATATAACCTTTATAATTACAAGAACATGCGCCATATTTTTGTCGAATTTGTTATTTTTATATTATTAATTGTATTTATTTCTTTTTACTTTTATTTTTTGTATTCATTTTTAATTTATTCACTTAAAATAGTGAATTTTGTATTTGAAAAGAAAATATCTTTAATATTTCCTGTTTCAAACGCATACATTAATTGATGAATAATAAAACGAATATTAATGTCTTCAATTGATTCATATAATTCTTTATCTAGATTCCATAATAAATTATTTATTCTTACTTGATTTGTTTTATTATAAATATCTTCAATTGATTCACAAACACCATTCTTAGTAATTTCAAAATATTCTCTTAAATTCATCATATTAACCATAGTTAAATAGTCTTCAATTACTAACATATATGCTTCTTCTTCATAAAATTTAAAATTTGCATAATCAATATCTTTGTTACATAAATAATCATATACTTTTAACCAAAGGTCAAAACGATTATTTGCTGTAAATGTAATATTATCAAAATAATTTAAATATTTTGTATCTGAAGGTACATTAATATAGGAAATTGAATATTTATAAGGGTTTCCTCCTTTTTTATCTGATAACATTTTGATAGCATCAAAGAAGTTAGTTTTAAATTTAATACAAGACATTTTATACTAGTTTATTTATTTTAATTTTATACTAGTTTATTTATTTTATATATATGATTTTAAAAAATAATGAAGAGATAGAAAAATAGAAATATTTTATTATTTGAAAATAATAAAATATAAGTTAAACATATAATGTGTTGGAAAGACCTTGCCACAATTACTGCTACTTTTCTTGTTTTAGATGGAGCATATTTTACAGTAAATTCTAAATTTTTAACCAATACTGTAAAGAGTGTTCAAAAAACACCACTTACCATAAAATATGGCCCAGTAGTTTTAACTTATATCCTTATGGTAGCAATTCTCTATTATTTTATTATTAAACCAAATCGTAAGGCAATGGACGCTTTTTATTTAGGAATTGGCGTATATGGTGTTTATGAATTAACAAATTATGCAACACTCACAAATTGGCCGCTTATGATGGTATTAATTGATACTTTATGGGGTGGAATATTATTTGCTTCGGCGGCTTGTATGGTAAAATATGTAATTAATAAAAAGAAATAAATATAAAAATTAAGTTGTTATATGTTTAAATATAAAATAGATGAATATGAGTCATTTAATTAATTATCTAAACTCTTTACCGGATGATGTTGAAAAAATTGATTTATCTAATAAAAATCTAAATGAATTACCGAATTTATCTAGATTTTATAATTTAAAAGTATTAAATATTTCTAATAATAAAATAAAGTCAATACAATCTTTACCATCAACTTTAGTTGTATTATTTTGTAATAAAAATAAATTAAAAATACTACCAAATATGCCAAATTTACGCCATTTATCTTGTTATAAAAATAATTTATATGAATTACCTAATATGCCTTATTTATCAAGTTTATATTGTCATGATAATAGATTAAAAATACTACCAAATATGCCAAAATTAACTCATTTATCTTGTTACAGAAATAATTTATATGAATTGCCTAATATGCCTTATTTGTTAGTATTAAAATGTTCTAAAAACAAATTAATTGAATTACCAGAAATTCCAAAAATAGAAGAATTAACTTATCATAAAAATAATATTAAAACCCTGGTTCATTGGTGAATACTTGCATTTTAAGATTACCCTTTGTAAAATATTCTTTTTTTAAATATAATACTAATATTGAGATAATAAATATATAGACTGAATCTTTAAACGCATCACGATTTGCGTTTATGTTCTTTTCTGTCTCTTTATTTATTTTATTCATTGCTAATTTCACAATAAAAAATAAAGCGCAAATAGTTAAAGAAACATATAAATCATCCATTTTTAAAAATAATAAATTTTTAAAATATTATTTTTAAACGAATCAGTAATATTTAATAATTAAAATAAACTTTTATTTATTGATGTTGGAAGCCCGTGACCAAAAAGAATCATATAAACTAATACTAAAGAAGCTAATAAAATACTTCTATTCTCTGCTACAACTTGTTTTTGGCCAAGTACAAAAAACATAATAACATATAATAAAAGACCTATCAATACAGAATGAAGTAACATAATTCTACCTGTTTCCATTATATATTACATTATATATTTAAAGTTCAATAATGCCTAATTCTTTTTCGGATATTTCATTATGAGTTGAATTGTCTAAATCATCGAACCCATCTAACTCAATTGGTTCTCCTAATTCTAAATCATCAAATGAATTTTGATACATTGGAGCTTCACTGAAACTTTCTAATTGATTTGAAAATTTAATGGATGATGGTTTTTCAAGGGGGTCATTATTAACAAGAACGGAAGACTGTAAAATATCAGGAGAGTTCATTACAACCGGTTCTATGTTTTCAACTTTTTCAACAGTTTCTGTAACTTCTTTTGAAGATGGCATAACCTGATTATTTTGGATAGGTTCTACTTTTGCAGAAACATTTGTAGTATTCATAGGTTTTGTATCAACAATTGTTTCAACTCTTTTAACATCAACTTCTTGTGTTTCATCAATATATTGACGAAGAAGTTCTTCAACCGGCATTCTCTCACGAATTGTATTCATAATGCAAGTTTGGACAATAATTTCAAATTCACGATTACGCTTTTGAATTTCCAAATCAGGAATTTCTATTTCAAAAAGATAAATATTTGTATATAATTTTCTTGCTATATTGATATATACTTGGTGTAAAAATGTGGAAAAATCTGGAACATTAATAGTAATCTTTTTATTTTCACTACCTACACGTACACTACTTAATATTTTTAATTGAATAATATGGACACAAGTTAATAATTCCTCTAAATAAGAACATTTACATAATCCAACAATTCTCTCTTTTTCTTTTTCAACAATTTGTTGATTCCAATCTCGAATTCTAGTTAATAAATTTTGAAAAGTCATTAAATATTTATCCATTTCATCGTTTTTGTCACATAAAGCAACTGCTTCGTTAAAAATAGAACGAAAACCATCAATAATATGAGGGCTGATATAATTCATAAAAAGAATAGACCATTCATTCTTTGAATCAGATAAAACATTTGATAAATAATCGTCCATATAACATTTTTATATAAGAAAATACAAACAAGAAAACGCAAATTAACATTATTTTTATTTTTTATTTTTTATTGTCTTTTTTATTGTCTTTTTTATTGTCTTTTTTATTAATTTATTATTTTTTTTAGTTTTTTTTATTTTATGTTTTATTTTTTTTGAACCACCTTCAAAAAAATGTGTTTTTTGTCTTTTGTATTTTCTATTATTATTATTAGATTGTAATAATAAAAGTTTATCCAAATCGATTGAATTATCTAATCTCTTTGTTTTATATTTATATTGTAAAGATTTATAAAATGGAATAATAGATTTATTACATTTGGATGAATGAAAACTATTAGATTCATTTGGTTTAGTTGAATTATAAACACCATTTTCAAATAATTTTAAATATTTTCCAAAATTTGTTTTATAATAATTTGTTTCGCTAGAATTATTAGTATTATTACAAGAAACAATGAAATTGTCTTTATTTGGTGTATTTAATATTAATTGTTTAAGGTATTTATTCCCATATTCATCAGTATAGTAATATAAATCAATAAAATCTTGTTTTGAAATATTAGATTGTTCAATAAATTTTTCAATATCTAAAACATCACAATCTTCAAATATATCAATCATACATAATTTACTATAAGTAGATGCTGAATCTGGATATTTTGTAAATAAATAGATCAAACTTAAACTAGTATTTTTAATTAAAAAATCTATAGTTGATACTAATTCGAAATTATCAAAATTATTGTCTTTTTTTTTATATATTCTTAGAAGGTCATATAGAGCTACAAATTTACAGTCATCAAATGGTATATTATTTTCAGTTGTGTTTGATAATCTAGATTTTTCTTCATAAAAATACTTTAAAAAATCATAAATACTATATGATCTTTCTTCTATTTTAACAAAATTACTATAATTATCTATAACAGAAGATTCATCTTCTTTACTATTTTCAAAATAATCTAATAATCTTTGTTTTGCCTTTTTGGTCCAACCAATTAAATTGAAATAATATTTGATATTTTTTTGAAATTTTTTCTTTGTAAAAGTTTCATATGAATATATTTCTTTAAAATCTGTATCTGGAAATATAATCATTTTTATTACATCATTTAATAATTGCCCACCAGAATATGAAAAATCATCAGTAAATATAATTAAATAATTTACTGTTTGAGTTTTATCATCAATATATGGTAAATTTTCATTACAAAAATACATTTCAGTAATTATGATATTATGTTTTTGTTTTAATTGATATAATGTATATAGTATAAAAAACATATTACTTTTGTTCAATTCAAAATTTGGAATAATCATTACAAGAGTATATATTTTACTTAATTCTACCATATCTTCTATGTTTTTTTGATATGTTTCTATCACTTCATCGCAAGTAATATATTTTACAGAATCTAATAAATTATAAATCAATTCATAATATTTTTTTCCACAATGTTGTCTTTCAACATAATTCAATAATTTTTGTTTATTAATGGAATAATCAGAAGTATCATATATTTTTAAATCTTCAAACATATTTGGTTGTTCATCAATAATTCCATATAAAAAATCATTCAATTTAAGAGATGAATTATTCATATATATTTATTTATATATTAGTTATTTCGAAAATAGTTTAAAATATAATATAAAATCCATAATTCATTTTTTAAACCTTTACATTTTTCTTCATAATAAAAAGTAAAATCTATATATCGACTATCATTTTTAAAGTAACTTACAAGCATATCTCCTGAAACACCTTTATGATATAATTTTGTAGCTAATAAAATATTATCTTTTTCTTTCATTAGACTTTTTTGATAAGGTGTCATTATTGGCGTATTAATTTTAACATTTTCAGGTTTTGGAACATAAATATGAACAAATCTAGAACAAATTGGGCTTAATAATTTATCTTTATTTGAGGTTACAATAAAAAATCTTGTATTTTTACTATAAATCTCAATACATCTACGTAAAGAATATTGAGCATCAATGGTTAAGTTGTCGGCATCATAGAGAATAATACTTTTAAATAATATTCGGTTACTAATTTGTTGTTTAGCAAATTCTTTAATATCATCTCTAATTACTTTAATACCTTTACAAGTAGCACATTCAATTGACATACAATAAATTTTTTTATCTTCATTTGAATACAATTTATTTAAAAGATATTCTACTAACTCTCTCTTACCTGAATTAATTTCTCCATAAAAAAGTATATGAGGTATAGAATGATTATCATTCATTTTTTCAATAATTAATTCGACCTTATCCATTTTATATTCAATTATCTAATGTTTTTATGTCATTCCTTTCATAATTTAAATAAAAAATTATAATTATTTTTCCATTCCATTCATAATTAATGTGCGATCAATAACATATGGTTCTCTACAAGAAATACAATTAATTTCTTGTTTATGTTCTGTTATCTTATTTTTAATATATTTTTGAACGCACATATAATGACCAATATATTTATTACATTTTAAACATTCAATCATAGTAATTTTATTATCTTCAATGGTATCATAACAAATAGGACATACTATTTTATCATCTTCATTTCTCATGCATTTTGGATTATCACAACTTACATCACAAATATCAACTATATTAAATCCAATTGTTTTAATTATATAGTCCGTATTATTCAAATTTTGAAGATTTTTTTTGTGTAGCGAAAATTCCTTTTTAATTAAATTAGATGAATTATTTTCATCATAAACAATTGATGTTCTTAATTCTTTCAATAATTTAATTTGATGTGAATCAATTAATACTTGTGAAATTAAATTAACAAATACAATAAATAAATTAGATTCTTTATTTTTAAGAATAAAATCTTTATTAGTTTCATATAATTCATTTAATTTTATTTGATAACTTTTATCTTGTGATTTCATTAAATTATACATTCTCATTAAATCTATTATATGATTAAAATTTTTTCTTAAATAAATATATTGTTCTAATGAGTTAATAATATTTTTACAATATTGTAATTTAATACTTACATTTGTTTCGTGTTTTAATAATTTACCAAAATAAGATGCTATTATTGAATAATATAGCAGGTTTTTACAATTTTCAAATAAAACTATATTTTTATCGTAATATTCTTTAAAATCATTTATATTTTTTGTGTTATTGTTTCTTATGAAAATAAATGTTAATTTGTTTAATAATAATAATTTATAACCTAATAATACAGAAGTATATTTTGTATTATTAATAGATATATTAGTATAATGTTCTATTAATTTATCCATATTATAAACTTCATTTTCATTTGTTAATATTTCAAAAGTGTATTCTAGACAATTTATATAATCTTTTGATATTTTACTATATTTTATAATGTCAATACATTCTTTAGCCTTTATATAATTAAAAGTCGAAAAATAGTATAAAATTAAATTTGTCATTTGTGGTAAATTTGTAGGTTCCAATTCTCTTTTATGTAATGATATTTTGTTCGTTTTGTCTTGAACATATTTAATTAAAATTATTTCATTATCACACATTTGTAAACAATTATTTTTGATAACATCATCTATATATAATGTTGATTCATTATAAATTAAAGTTAAATAATATACAATTTTCTCATATTTTGTATTCGGGACTAATGATAAAATAATATCATTATAATATTTACTTCCTTCAACCGCAATATTTGATATAATTTTATTGTATAAAATTAATGATTTTGATAAAAGTATGTCGAGTAATCCATCAAAATCATTAAAATCTCTAATAAATGCTGTAAATAATTCAATTCGGTAATATAGTATAAATACATTTATTTCATTTGTATAATCTAATTTATAATAATCAATTGTATTCATAAAATCGACCATATTATCTGTATGAATAGGTTGATATAGATATAGTTCGGTAAATTTTGCAATAATGTCCATTTGTTTATTCTTCTTTATCAATATAAACCATCAATAATTTGATTTCAATTTTTTATATCAAATGTTTAATTAAACAAAGTATGATAAAAAATATCATAATATATTCATTGACTAGATTTACTAGTTTGACTATAAATATATTTAACATACATAATCGCAAATTAATTTCCAACAATCTATATTTAAACTATTCAACATTTTTTTATCAAGAATATTTAATTTTTCATTACAAATCAATTTATTTAATTTTTTTTTTATTTCACCTTTATAAATATTATAAATAAATTCATACGAATTATAATAATAAATATGATTTTTGAAATAATAAATAATGCTATTATATGGTATATTATATTTACTAATCCATCTTAATTTATAGTCATCAATCGAATTATAATATCCATGATTTAAATCATACAATGGGTTGGTTTGTAAAATTTCATTTAAAACCATTTCACAATAATCTTTACATACTTCTGGTGGATAATTTAAAATAATATCTTCTTTATAACAATAATAATTAAATCTTGAATGTTGAATAAATTTATATTTGTAATAATAATATCGATGTATAGTATTATTTTGTATATATGTATCAAAGAAATGTGGGACATCACCGTAACTAAATGATAATGAATCATTAATTATATCGTCCAATGTGTTTTTTTCAATATCATTAATATGATCTTCACAATCTTTAATAGAACAATTATTTAAATTCCATTCTCTGTATGTAGTTACTTCAGAGATAAGCTCATTCAAAACTTCTTGAAAGTTTTTCTTGTATTCCATTGTTCAATTAAGAAATTAATTGTTAGTATTAATTTTATTTCAATTTTTAATAAATAAATTCAAAGAACTATATTATACTTTGAAATGTAAGAAAAGATTAAGATACTTTTATTATGAAAAATTATTAAAACCTAAAATGGAGTGTAAATATCATCCTGATAATTTTGATAATTTAATTCAATTATTAGAAGGAACGAATGATTCCGTGGATTTTGAAAGTATTATTGAAAATTGGTAAAAATTAGTAAAAATGGTAAAAAATATAAGATTTAATAATTACCTTATATTTTATATTTAACAAAAATAATCACAAATTAATTGCCAACAATCTGTATTTAATTTTAATATTTTTAAGCAACACTACCAATAGGTTTCGTATATGGATTTGATTTAAACGCTTGTAATAAATCGGGAGAAAAATAATCCTGAGCTATATTTTTATAGGATTGTGGTTCTGCTGTATTCATACCTAAGTGTGTTGCGTTTGGTAATGAAGAA
>JACCDQ010210708.1_pt1 | contig 17309 bp, 15 predicted proteins | sample 7446031 | NCBI WGS metagenome assembly JACCDQ01 (sample SAMN15323442, study PRJNA562643) | freshwater metagenome | isolation source: river surface water | place: USA:Blue River Watershed | collected 2017-08-17
CGCCCCTCCGCGTTCATGAACGTCGAGACGTGGGGCTCCAGAGCGTCCCATGCCTCCTGTATCTTGGGCGTCCCCTCAGCCGCAATGGCTTTGCGGAGACGCCCGATCTTGTTGTAGATGGTGATCGCCTTGATCATTCGGGGATCGGCATCGCTTCGAACTTCTTGCCGATCTTGACCAGCGGGTCGCCCTTGTTGGAGCGCTCGAACTCGCCGCCCTTGGCCTGCGTCAGCTGGGCTTCCTTGTCCCGCATCTGCATCCGGGCCTTGCGCAGCTCGGCGTTGCGGGCTTCCTGCGTGATCTCCAGCGGGCGCTCCATCAGCACCATGCCCTTGCGGGTGATGTCGGCGCCCGAGTAGCCCATGGGCATCAGCTCGGGGTGGCGACGGGCCGGGACGACCTCCCAGCCTTTGCGGGCGAGGGCGACTTGGTGGGCCGGGTCTTCGGCGCCCAAGATGGTCCGCGTCTTCCACTCATAGGACCAGCCGTCCGGGACGATGCCGGGCTCGATGAAGAACTCGTCGGTGCCGTCGTCGCCGAGGTCGCTGGCATGGCCGCGCAGCTCAGCAGCCCGGCGGGCGGCGCGCTCACGCGGGCTCTCTTCGACGGCGGCGGTTTCGGGGCGCATCGGGGGGCGGATGGTCATTGGATTTTGCCTTCCTTCTTGAGGGCGATCATGTTCTTGGCGTAGTCTTCGGGCTTCATGCCCATCATCTCGGCCATCTCGCGCTGCTCGCGGGTGAGGCGCACGACGTTCGGGCGGTTGGACTGGCCGCCACGGTTCGCCGGAGCCGCAGCCGGGGCCGCATCGCGCCGCTGGACGACCTTGGCCGCGTAATCGTCGCCGGTCTCGTTGTTGACCGCCTTGGGCGCGATCTTCAGCGTCTCTTCGATGGAAGCGAAGTACTCGTCGCTGTCGGTGGGGATGCCATCGGCCACGGCGAGGTTGTGCGCCGCGATCATCTTGGCGTTCAGGCGCGGGTCGCGCACGAACTCGGGGTGCTTGCGGACCCAGTCGGCGGAGCGGTGCGACAGCTGGCTGGCAAAGGCCTCGACCGGGTCGGCGGGCTGTGCGGTGGGCTCGACCGGGCGCGGGGCGCTCTCCATCGCTTTCCGGCCATTTTCCAGCTGGAGGAGCTTCGCCGAGTTGGACGACATCTCCTGCTGGATTTCGGTCGCCCGGGCGAAGTCGCCGCTCTGCAAGGCGAAGGTGTGGGCCTGCTTCAGGAGGTCGATGTCCCGGCTGACCGTCTCGATGGCGCTGACCACGAGTTGCAGGTTGGTCTCGTCGGCCTCGCTGCGGGCCTTGAAGCTCTCGCGGCTGGCTTGGTGCGCCCGCTGCTCGGCGTCCCGGCGGGCGGCGCGCTCATCTTCCAGCTGCTTGCGCAGATCGGTGATATAGGCGGGCTCTTCCGGCGGCGTGTCATCCGCCACAAGGGTGTCGTCGCCCGGCAGCTCCAGCTCGATGTCGTCTTCGTTCTCAGACATTGGATTTCCCCTCAGTACACGGCATCGGGATCAGCGACCCGGCCCTTGATGTTCACGTCGTCGAAGATGCGGCAGAGGACGTTGTTGACCGTGATCGACCAGCCCTCGGAGGGGCGGAAGACCAGCCAGTCGTTCTCGTTGAACGTCAGGCCGCTGAACCAGTTTCCGTCCTGTTCGAAGGCCAAGGGGCCGCGCTTGACCAGCAGCCCGACCTTGGACTGGTAGCGGTCCTCGTCCACATGGGTGTCGGTCAGGATCAGCCCGGACTTGGTCTTGGTGGGGCGCAGGTAGACGGCCAGCAGCACCTGATTGTGGAACAGCTCGACGTTCGACAGATCGCCGATCTCTTCGAGAATGGCCAGCTTGGGGTCTTTTTCGTGCAACATGGGCATATGGGGCATGTCTAATCCTTCAGAGGGTTTTGTTGACGACTTTCTGGGCGTCGTCGCACAGGTCGACGACCATATCTAGCGCCGCGATCTTGCCGACCGCTTCGCGATATTCTTCGATGGTCTTGATGGAGTGCCCGCCAACAATGAGAGCGGCCAAGTGGGCGCGCTCTTCTGCTATCAGGCGCTTGAGTTCGCGTTCGAAAACGCTGCTCACGGATTGGATCATATCATAGCTCATTTATGGTGCGGCCCCCGGCAGGAAGGAGATGCCGGAGGCCGCGAAGGGCGCAGGGAGGGCCGCGCCTTACTTCTGTTTTAGGCCATAAGCCTTGATCTTGTCCAGCCTTGCTTGACCCCCACCCGCGCCCGTGTGGATGGGATAGACCTTGCCGCCGGACTTGCGGGCCATCGGGGGCATCATCGGGCCGGGACCACCGTGCATCGGGCCGGGACCGCCGGGCATCGGGCCAGCGCCAGCGGCACCAGCCATGGCGGCGCCCAGACCGGGCGGCAGGCCGATGTGGGTCGGGGCCGGGGGAGCCATGGGCGGCGGCGCGCCAATCGACGGGGGAGCGGCGGGCGGCATGATGCCAGTCGGATTGTCCTTCTGGCCCGTGTGCGGCATGACGTTGATCACGATGTTGGTCTTGCCCTTGATCCGACCGCCCGACTTGCGCTGCGCCCTGATGGAGTAGCCGCCAAAATCGAGACCATCATCATCGTCGATTTTCATGAGATTTTTCATGGCTTCACCATGGGACGCATGGTTGGAGACGACCTTCCCGTCCTTGTCCACGATATTGTAGGACTTCGGCTTGTCGTAGTCGTTCGACCGGAGGCTGCGGTCAGCCTGCCCCATGTCGAGACCAGAGGGGGTCCGGCCACCGTCCTTGCGCGCCGCGCGGCACTTGGAGCAGGTGCAGCCATTGGAACAGCCCTTGGCCTCGTGCTTGGCATCCATCTTGCGGTCTTCTTCGCTGCCTTCCCACTCCTTGTGGGTCATGCCGCGCTTCTTCGCCATCTTGGCGTCCATCAGGTTGTCGGCGGGCGAACCCTCCCACTTCTTCTTCTTGGCCGCGCCGCCCTTCTTCATGCCGTCCGGCTCATTGGTCGGCTCGTTGAACTTCGACCGGGTCAGCGGGCGCGGCGAGGTCTTCGGCGCCAGAGCGCGCTCGTCGGAAGCGCCCTCGTTGCTGCGGGCCGCGCTGTCCATGCTGGCCTGCGTGGGCTGGGGGGCGTACTCGGGCTCGCGGCGCTGATCAGCCATGGCGCCGCCATCGGCCTTGCCGCCGCGCTTGAACGCGCCGACGTGCTTCTTGCCCTCGCGCCGCTCGTTCGCGGCCTTCTGGTCGGTGTTCGCCAGCCCGACCTTCTCGCTCAGGCCGCCACGGGGCGCGCGGGACAGGTTGGTCTTCGCCTCGGCGCCGTCCACCTTGCCACCGGTCTTGAACGCCCGGCGCGAGATCGGGCGCATCCCGGTCTTGACGTCGGCGTCCAGCTTCTCATCGGGCGTCCAGTCGGAGCTGTCCACCTTGCCGCCGGAGCTGTTGATCCGGTCGGCGGCCTTCTTGTTCTTGGCTGCGCGCAGCGCTTTGAAATCCATGTGACGATCCCCTTGGGTTACCCGGCGTCCCGGTCGTGCTTGTCAGAATACACCGAAGCAGCCGACAATGCACGTTCGATGTGGCCTTGGCCCTTGACAGGCTTTTTGGTGTCGCAGTGCTTCAGCCATGCCTTGAATTGAGACATCGGCATAGCCACCACCGACCTCATCCGCATGTGCCCCTTGCCGTCGCTGAACCCAGCCATATAGGCATGCTCGGCCTCGGATTTGGTCCGGTAGCCCAGCATGACCTTGTGTTCATCGAAACGCCCGGTCTTGTGGTCGTGCTGATCGACGACGAAGACGTGATCCGACTGGTGGTTCGGCCCGATGCAGACGTCCACATGGTCCCCATCCGCGCCCTCGGTGCGCTTGATGTAGCCGTAATCGTACGGCAACTTGACCGACCACTTCCGCCCATCCGGCCCGGTCCCGCTGCGCGTCTGGCCCTTGCGGGTCTCGATGCTGATCGGCAGGCCTTGGAAGCTGATGTGGTCCTTCCGGTAGTTCCCGGCGGCCTTCTGGGCGTCGGTGGGTTGGACCGCGCCGCCCGCCTTGAAGCCATAGCCCTTCTGGCGCTCCAGTCCGGTCATGATGCTGTCCAGCATGCGCTGGTTGACCGGCTGGGCCTGCTTCTGCTCCTCAAACATCTTGCGCGCCGTGGCGCGGCCCGGCTGCTGTTCGGAGTACGGGTGAACGACCAAGCCCTTCGCCAGCCAGTCGGGGCGGCCCGTCATCTGCTCCATCACGTCCGGCATGGCGTAATGGCGCTGCACAGCGGGCACGTCCCCGATGTACTTGCCGGGCGTGGCCTGCTGATAGGTCGAGTGCTTGAACGCCTTCTCCTCGCCGAACCGGTCGGGGTCGAACTGGACGATGCGGTGGCCCAGCATGTTGCCGGGCATATGCATGACCTCGGGGTCGGTGATCGCGGCGCGCGTGATGCCCACGCTGGGGAAGCCCTTGTCCATCCAGCTCTTCTTGTCCATCATCGCGACGACGGCAGAGCGGTGCTTTCCCGGCAGGGTGCGGGCGAAATCGGACGCCTCTTTGGGCTTCAGGATGCCCGGCCACTTCTCCATGGCGGCGGCGCCAAGCGGCTTGTCGGCAGCGACTGGCATATGGGCCCCAGCCTTCAGCATGTCGTCGAACTGCTTGGCGTCGGCCTTGTCGATCTTCCCCTTCTCGACCTGCGCCATCAGGGCGTCGAACATGTTGTGCGAGCTGTCCACCGCGCCCGGGCCCATCGGGCTGTAGACGCCATAGACCGGGCCGTTCTTTGCGGCCTCCTTGATCTTCTTGTTGAAGGCGGAGGTGTGGACGGCGGCATTGGCCCAGACCGCGCCGGGGTTGGGCTCCAGCATGTACTTCGGCCCGGCATGCAGATCGACCGGCCACTTCAGCTTCTTGCCGTTGATGTGGGTCATGCGGCCCAGATTGGAGCGGTCGCCGCCGACGTTGATCAGGGTGCCGCCCTTGCCGATGTTGTGGAACTCCTCCCACGACATGGGGCGCTTCTCCAGCGGCTTGACGCCGGGGATGTCCTCGATCTTGGTCTGGACCTCGTTCGGCGCCATGGCCTGAGCGACGTTGAAGTACGAGGTGGCCTCGCCCTTCTTCTTGGACATCTGCGGGACAAGGCCCTGCGAGATCGCGAGCGCCCTTTTCACGACCTCTGGGTCTTGGCTGAACGGCGTGGAGACGCTTTGCAGCGCCCTGACGAAGTCAGGGTTGACATGGGACAGCCCGTGGCCCGGGATGCCCAGCGCGGCGATGGCGTGGGCGATGACGTCGTTGTCGACCTTGGCTCCGCCGCCCTGTTTTCCGATCCTGCCGCCCGCATTGGCGTGGCGCATGGCGTCGATGACGTCGCTGTGGGTCGTCTGCTCGTTGCCAGCCTTGTCCCAGATGGCGTGATGGGTCAGGTGCTGCCGGAAGGGCTCCAGTCCGGGGTCCATCGACGGGTTCAGCGCGGTCTGCCGGGCCGCCAGTCGGTCGACCGCGTCAAACCCGGCCCGTTTCATCGGGTTCCGGGCCTCGGAGGTCGGTTTTCCGGTCTGGAGGATCACCTGACGGGCGTCCAACGTGGGCTGATCGCCGCGCCCAAGCATGGATGCGACGAAACCGGCCTTCGCCGTGCCGATGCCGTGCAGTTTCTTGCCGAAATCGCGCCATTCCGCGACCGGGCTGTCATTCGACATGGCGCGCTTGACCATATCCGACACGATTTCGTGCTTGTCCGACAGGTTTTTGGCCGCCCAAGGCAGCGCCTCGGTCTCGGCGTTGAGCCCGAACGGCTTCATCAGGCGCTGGGCATGCGCAACGGCGTCCTGATCGACCTTTCCGATCTCTGCGGCGTCGAGATAGCGCTGACCAGTCGGGGATTTGAGCCATTCGGCCATGGCGCCCTCGGGCCGGACCTGCCCTTTCAGCCCGGGCGGCAGGTCAAAGCCCGCCTCGCGGAGCCTGTCGGCGTCTTGGGCGCGGCGCTGGATGCTCGACCGGGTGATGGCATAGGCCTTGATGAGGTCGCGCGGCGACAGGCCGGGGCCAGCGGCCTTGCGCGCCATCTCTTCCATGAAGGCACCGAAGTCCTCGACATGGCCCGGGATCGAGGGCAGGCCCTCAAGGTCTTCCCTGACGTCCTTGAGGGGGCGCCAGTTCCAGTCCCTCATCTTGGCGCTCTCCGGGTCTTGGTATTTGGAGACCAAATCCAGTGCGCGTTTGACGTCGGCCATGTCAGCTTCCCTTCGATTTCAGCGACAAGATACCACCTGCGCCGTCCTTCGTGAAGCGGCGAGTGATTTCCAGCGCGCCGCCGACCGATTTTCGGTGCGCCCGGTAGATCGCTTCCATGCGCTCGCGCTCGTGGGGGCGGAGGAAGTCTTCAGCGCCCTCGCTGTGAACCCAAGACGGCAGGATGCCCAGCTTCTGGGGCGCGAAGACCGTGTCCTCGGTCTGGGCGGTGCGGTTCTTGTCCCCGTGGGGCCCATAGTTGAGCCAGCTGTTCTGGCCCCGGGTCTCGGTGCCCAGCGCGATGCGGGCGAGGGGCGAGAACATGGCGGAGTGCTGGCGCCAAGCGTTCTCTTCGCCGTCCGCGCGGAACCCGACACCTTCCTTGGCATGGCCGAAGTAGTCGTGGACGGCCCGGAACAGGTCGTTGAACATCACCGGCTTGCCGTTCCAGCGCTCCCCGCTGTCGCGCAGCATCGGGTTTTCGTCGGCGCCCGGCAGCTGGTCGCCCGTGCCATAGCCCGCATCGGTCGGGTAGACGAACATGTGGTTGTTGTGCCGGATGTCCTCGACCGCCAGTCGGGGATTGCTCTTGTAAGGGTCGTTGTTGACGTCCGGGTAGAACTCCAGCTTCGTCCCGGCCTTCTTCATGGCCTGATACTGGCCCAGCGTCTCGCGAAGCAGGGCGTCATAGGAGGCGCGGACCAGCGGGTGGCTGGGGTCATGCGGCATTGCGTCGTACGCTTCAGCGATGCGCTTGGCCCGGGCGGGATCGACCTTCTGGTAGGTGGTCGGCGGCTGGTAATCGAGACCAGTCGTCCGGGCGTAATCGCGGGCGACCTGACGGATGCGCGGGTCGTGCCCTGCGGTGATGGTTTTGCCCAGCGTCGGCATCTTGACCGTGGTGGGCAGGCCGATCAGGTCGCCTTCGCCAGATGCTTGTGCCGGTGCAGGAAGAAGGCCTTGGCCTCCTCGTACTCCTCCTGCGAGGGGAAGTCCTTGCGCTGCGGAGCCAGCTTGGCGATCTCCGGCGGAAGCTTTCGCATTGTCGTCTTCTCCTACGGTGCCACCGTCCTTAAAGGCCGGGAAGCCATTGTTCAAGACCGACTGCCGGAGCTTGTCGGTCACGGGAATGCTCACCCCGGTGTACCCGCCGGGCAGGTCGTAAGGCTGCGACTTGACGGAGGGGTCGTGCTGCTGCGCCAGTCGCTGGGCGCCTTTGTGGACATAGTCCTTGTAGAAGCTGGTCATTCCCTCTCCGCCAATCGTGGTGTTCAGGTCTTCAAGCGTGTGCGCGTACCTGCCGGGCGACCAGCTGTCATCGACCTTCGGCTGGTTCATCAGCCGTTCAGCCAGCTCCTTGCCGACTTGCTTTTCAAGGTCGCTGCTGGTGTCGAGGGCCTTGGACATGGTGTTCTTCCCGTCCTTGTCCCAAGCGCGAAGCGATCCGAAATACGGGCTGTCGGCGTGGCGCACCAGCTGGAGCCTGTCGACATGACTGCGCTGGTGATAGAGGTCAGCGTTGGCCTCACCCGGCGAGAACACGACGCGGTCGTAACCGCCCTTGGCTGCCTCGGTCAGCGCATGCTTCAGCGCCAGATCGGTCCAAGCCTGCGTGTTGCCGACATAGGGGCCAGCGGGCACCTTGTCCTTGTCCTGATAGCCGTAGTCGTATTGGGGACCAAGGGCTTCAGCCTTCGCCTTGGCCTCGGCAAGGTCATCCGTGGAGTGAACTGTCTCGCCCGTTCCGGTGTGGAACACTTCGACCGGCTTTTCCGGGTTGAAGAAGCCACTCTTGCGCCCCTCTTGGCCCCAGTCGGACTGGATTTCTTCGACATGCAGCGTCTTGCCGTCGTCGCGGTCATGCATGCGGACGTGGGCCAAGACGTTCGGGGTCTCCCAGTGGCTGGACTTGAAGTTGAGGTTCACGGCAGGGCCGTCCGAAAGCTTCTCGAACTCCTCGTTCAGGCGCTCCATCTCGGCGCCATCTTCGTTCTCCCAAGCCCTCTGGAATTGGGCCTGAAGATCGGCCTTCTTGGCGTCGACACCGTTGTTCTTGTCCGGCAGGTGCAGCAAATGCTCGCGGTAGTTTTCGCCGCCACCCAACGTAAAATCCCCGTAACGGGCATCGCCGTTGTTCTTGTCGTTCAGCTCGTTGTAGCGATCCTGATCAGCGGCAGAAAAGCCGCCGTTTCCGTACTTCACAAGCAGGTCGTGAAGCTCTTGGGTTTCGGCTTCCGAAAGGCCGCCGGTGGTGAGGGAGGTGATCTGGACCCCGGGCACCGCGCGCTCGAAGTGGCTGGCCAGCTCTTCCTTGGACGCGCTCTTGCCAGCCGGGCGACCGGCGTTCGACAGCTCGGACGGCTTGACGCCCTTGGAAGACAGCATCTTCAGCGCCTGATCGACGTTGAACTTCTCCTGCGGGAGGCCGCGAATGATCTGGGAAGCCCGGGAGAACAGGCGGCCACCAGTCGCCCGGCCTTGGCGATAGATGTACTGGTCGGCCCAGCTGCGCGCCCAGTCGGGGATGCTCTCCTGATGGTAGGACGGCCCCCACGCGCGCTGACCGCCGACGTCGAAGTGCAGGTTGTTGTCATAGAAGCCGAAGCCCCGGAAGCCGGAGTTATAGGCTTGTGTGGCAAGCGCCAGCTTCTGCTCGGGGGTCCAGCCGGACGTGTCGATGTCGAAGGCATTGCCGTGCAGGTGCTGGCTGCCCTTGGCGCCGCCCACGGCGTCATTCTTGGCCGGATCGCGATAGTCGCTGACCACGTTGAACGACTGCCCGGTCCAGCCGCCCCGGAGAGCGTCCAGCGCGGCCTGTGCAGAGGCGGAGACGCCAGTCGCGGGGGTGTGGCCCTCGGTGGCCGCGCTGGGGCTGGTGGCCTGCTGCTGGGGCTGCTGCGGGGTCTGCTGCTGGCGGCCCTGCCACAGGTCGGCAAGGGCGCCCAAGGTGTCCATGGTCGAGGACTGCGCCATGCCGGGCGCCTGCGCGACCGCGAGCCGGGGCGTGGCGATGCTGGCCTGCGGGACATAGCCGCCCGGAGCCCTGCCGATGCGCTTGCTGGACAGGCGCGGCGACCGCTCCATGACCTCGCCACCAGCCGGGTCTTCTTCGAACCCGAAGTTCTTGTAATAGCGGATCAGGGCGGGCTCCTGATGATCAGGCTCCAGCCGGAGAATAGCGTTCGCGTGGTCTGCGGCGGCAGTCAGCTTGGTCATGGCGACGGTGGCCGCGCCCTTCGGCGCACCTTCATGGCGCTTCAGCCACGAGAGCCACACTTCAGGGCCATCATGCTCTTCGCCCGAGTGCGAATACTGCCCCGGCGTCAGGGGCATCAGCTGCATGTCGACGCCGGGATGCGAGCTGACATTTTGCAGCTTCTCGGCGGCGTCCTCGCTGGACATGGACCCTTCCGACCAGTGGGGAATATCCGTCGCGCCACCGTCAGCCCTGCCGATGCGCCCGCCCGTGGCGGCATGGAGGTTGGACAGGTGCGCCAGTCGGGGGTCGAACCGGGCGAAGTCGCTGCGGATGCTGGACGGATCGTACGATGCGATCTCGCGCGCCTCGCTGATCGGCAGGCTCTCGTCGTCGGTGCGGACGAGGGTGTCAGCCCCGGTGTCGCGCCGGATGCGGTCGATGTAATCCTGCCCGTGCGACTGGTGCGTGGTGACCCACGGCTCTTGCATCGACACGCGCAGCGGCATGACAGAGGCGCCCTCGCCAGCGCCCGCGTAGCCGGAAGCCAGCTTGGGGTCGGGCGACGAATAGAGGGCCTTGCCGAACCAGCCTGCGTCGGTCGCCTTCGGGGCGTCCAGATCGACGTGCGGGAAGTCGCGCTTGGTGCCGTGATAGGTCTTCGTGTCGAACCCCATCTGCGCGGCCCGGGCGTTGCGGGCGGCATAGTCCATCGGCATGGGCATGCCGGTGTTGCCGGTCGCATAGTGGTGGTGCAGGCGCTGGTGATCGGCCTGCGCCATCAGGTCGTCGGTGACCTCGCGGCCCCGGCCTTGGCGTAGCAGGTCGGCGATGTAGTCCGCGATGTTCTCGCCAGAGTTGTCCTTGCCGACACTGCCGCCACCAGCCTTGGTGAAGCGGTTGTCGTTGGGGTCGAAATCGCCGCTGTTCAGGTCGGGCGACTTCACCTGCCCCGGGTGAAAGGCAACCCACGTCGAATGCAGCTTTCCGGTGTCGGGGTCTTCCTCATGGAAATTGACCCCGTCGTACCCGGCTTCCTTGAGCTTGTCCGTGAAGTACTTCCCGTCCGGCCCGTCGAAGTTCTCCCACATCGCGCCGTTCCCGGTCGGGGCGCCGAGGTAGTTCTCGACAAAACCGTGATCCATGCCCACGGCCTTCAGGCGCTCCTTGTCGCGCGGGTCGACATAGCCGTCAGCCCCGGTGACGAGCGGGTTCTTGAGGTTCAGGTGGAACTTCATCACCTTGCCGGTCTTCTTCTCGCCGGGCGGGTTGGCAAAGCTCTCGGAAAACTCGGGGCTCTCGGAGAAGAAGATGCCATGGCGCTCGTGCTGCACCGGGATGCCCATGAACGTGGTCGTCCCGGTCCCGTGAGGGCGGAACTCCTCGAAGTCGTGCCGGGTGCCGTGATAGACCGGGAGGGGCGGAAACTCCTCGTCGGCCCGGGTGTCGCGGGACGAGACCTTGGACGAGAAGTCGCGGACCTTGCTGCCCGTGAACCAGTTGTTGAAGTTCTCGGCCTTCCCCCCGGCGGCGTGGACCTGACGCGGGACGTCCGGCAGGTATTTCGAAGGGGCGATCTGGCCGCCAGCGCGGTTGACGGCCTCAACGTGGCGGGCGAATTCCATTGCGCCGCCAGTGGATGCGGACAGATGCGACAAATGCGACAGGCGAGGGTCGAAACGGGCGAACTCGCTGCGGATGTCTTCTGGGCTGTCGATTTGGAAATTGGTTGGGGGCGGTGACTTGTAGGCATTGCGGGCCAAATAAGGCTGCACGTTTGCGCCAACCGGATTGTCGCCGTGGTTGTCCGCATAGCGCGAAGCTTTTTCAGGGTCGGTCGTGGTGTAGACCGATTTGCCATAGCTGCCGTTTGATGGGATTTGGTTGTGAAAATCCGCTTGCGTACCGTGATAAAGGGCATCCGCACCAAAGCCCATTTGCTTGGCCCGCGCCATCCGGCTTTCCTTGTCCATTGGCATGGGCTGTCCAGTGCTTCCGCTGGTGTAGTGGTGATGGAGGCGTTGCGGGTCGGCCTGCGCCATCAGGTCATCAGTGACCTCAGACGCTCGGCCCTGCCGCAGCAGGTCGGCGACATAGTCTGCGATGTTCTCGGACGCCTTGTCCTTGCGTTTCGCCGTCAGTAGTGCCGACCGTGCCGCCTTTTCCATCACTTCTTCTCCACTTTCGCCAGATGATGCTGGCTTTGGACCTGCATTGCAAGCTTGACCGCGTCAATGGCGTGGTCCCGCTCCTGCATGTCGCGCTCGTGCTGCATCCGCACCGCGTTGTTCATGTCGTCCCGGTCCATCCGCATCTCTTCCAGCCGCAGGTCTTTCTCGCGGTCGAGGTCGCGGTTCTGGTCGTTCGCCTGATCCCGCTGCGCGGACAGCTCCATCTGGCGGGCCTTGTTCTGCTCAGACATCATCTTGACCGGGTCGGGCTGCTGCGGTGCCAGCCCGGTCGGGGCAGCGGCGGGCTGCTGCGCCTTCATCACGGCGGCCTGCGCCCGCATGGTGTCCGCGTCGGCCTTCTGGTGGGCGATCTTCAGGTCTTCCATGCCCTTCATCAGGTCCGGCGACGGCTGGTTGCGCTGGCTCTCGGGCAACATGAACTGCTCGGGGTTCGACCAGCCGATGGCGCGCAGCGCGGCCTTGTCGATGGCGACGGCGTCGTAAAGGCCCGGGTTCCCGGCCTGCAACTGCTTCAGGGCCATGATCTTCATCACGCGCTGGCTGTGGCTGGAGGTGTTCGGGTCGGCCTGCGGCACCAGCTCGACGTCGTTCAGGGCCTGCATGAACAGCTGCTCGTTCCACGCCACGGTCGGCGTCCGGTTGCGCTCCCAGAAGCTCTCGGGATGCTCGCGGAAGCACTCGACCAGCAGCGAGAACTCCTCGGCCTGCGCGCTGTGCATGCGCTTGTGGACCGCGTTCAGGATTTTCGTGGCCTGCTCGATCATCGCCAGCGTGGTGCCGACCGGCGCGTCAGCCCGGCCCTCGCCCACTTGCAGCTCGGAAGTGCCGCCGACACGCATGCCGGTCTGGCTCATGTTCTCGACCAGTCCCATGAGGGCCTGCGACGGCTCCTTGTAGGGCAGCGCCATGATGGCATCGCTGATCTTCTGGCCGCCGGTCTTGACCTGCGCACCGCCGCCCGGGGGGACGCGGAAGACGTTGGTGTTCTGCCGGGCCCCGACGTCGCTGATCAGGAAGCCCGGGAAGTTCGCGTACATGCCCGCGTCCAGCAGCTCGCGCCACGCGGCGGTGATCGCGTTGGTGGTGTTGCCAAGGATGTGCAGCAGGCCGATGTCATAGAAGCCCAGCCCGGGCACGAAGGTGTACTTCACGAAGTTCGTGCGCGCCTCGGGCAGCATGCCGGGGTCGGGCTGGTTGTAGTTGCGGGTGATCGACAGGACTTCCCGGCTGGAGACGTCGATGGTCACGCGGTACGGGATTTCCAGTCCGGTGATCTTGCCCTTGAACTTGTGTTCGTGGCCCTTGATGTCCAGCTCGCAGTAAATCTCGTAGATTTCGCGGTCGCGGTCTTCGGGGTTGATGGAACCAGTCGTGACGCCTTGCTGGGCGGCCTTGGCCTCGGCGGCGGCGTCGGGCGTGACGTCAAGCGGGGTCGAGAGGTCGATGTCGCGATAGACGCCAAGGATTTGCAGGCGCTTGACCGTCGAGGGCTTCAGGTAGACCCGGTGCGTGATCCGCATGGCGGTCGACAGGTCGGTGGCGCTGTTGTTCACGATCAGGTTGTCGGCGTCCACGCTGTCGCTGACCGGGCGGTTCCGCAGCGGGCAAAAGAACACCTTCTTGAAGGACGTGCCACCGAAGCCCAGAAGCAGCAGCATCCGGTCGGTGTCGGGATAGTACTCCTTGGCCGTCACGGTCAGGTAGTGGTTCATGTCCTTTTCGAACGCGTTGGCGATCTCGTCGCGGTGGACGGTAGTGCCATTGGCGTCGTCGCGGATTTTGACCGGCCCATCGGTCGGCAGCAGCTCGCTGCGGGAGTTCGCTTGGAAGCGCAGAACGGCTTCCTGCAAGAGCGGGTGCCGCACCTTGGACATGCCTTCGATGGGCGCGCCATCCCCGGCGCCCTGAATGCCCGGCAGCTCGATCTTGAGGCCCAGCAGCTTGATGCCCTGCGCCCGGTCTTCGATCCACTCTCGGCGGGTTTCGAGGTCATCGGAGACGCCGCGCAGCAGCTCCTCAGCGATGCGGGACAGCTCGGACTGGTCGATGTCCTCGGCGAGATTGTCGAACCAGCCTGCGGGCTCGCCCACGGCGTCCTCGGCGTCTTGGATGGGCTTGCCGTCAAGGCTGATGCTGATCGACCCGTCGCCGTGGTCGATCTTCAGGATCGCGCCGCTGTCGTCGATCTCCGGCACGTCAGGGCTGTCTTCGACCTGAACGTCCATCGGCCCAAGCTCATCGGCTTGGCTTTCACCCGTGACACGGATCGAGGGCGACAGGCCCGGAACAAGCGACATATTGGCCCCCTCAAGGATAATGGCTGCGCCACCATATCAGGCGCAGCCATCCTTGTCATGTGGGTCTGTCGTCGGTGCCGATCTTGCGCTCCTCGAAGGCGATGAGGAAGGCAATGTTGCAGGCGGCGTGGGCGAGGTGCGAGATGCCAGTCTCGGGGTCAACCTTCTCCCCGCGCATCCACGCCCACATGTGACGCATCAGCGCGGCGAAGGGGCGGCCCCAGCACATGCCCTTCTCCCAGTTGCGCTCGCCGTACTTGGCCGCCCCGAAGGTCAGCACCCGGGCCACCGCGTCCGGCAGCTCGGGCGGGATCAGGTCGTGCCGCGCCTTGCCGCCGTCGAACTTGACGCCTTCGGGCGGCGTCAGGTCAACGTGCTGGCTGGCGCCCGGGATGCCCCACTTAGCCATTGATGGCCTCCACAGGCTGGTCGGGCTGGTTCTGGTACTTTCCATCGTACGATGCATAATCCATCGTCTCGTGGAACAGAACCTGCGCGATGCCAGAACCCGCCGGGATGTGCAGGCGGTCGCGCCCGTGGTAGACCAGCTCCAGCGTCAGGAAGCCCTTCCAGCCGGGCTCGATGACGGTGTTGAAGATCGACAGCCCGCGCCGTGCCCACGTCGATTTGTCGTGGACCACGCCGACCAGATGCTCGGGCATCTGGAACTCTTCGATGGCCGAAGCGATGGTGAAGCGGGAACTGGGCGTGTAGTCGCCGTCCAGCCAGACGCCAGCGGGCGAGAACACCACGTCCTGCTTGATGCGGATGTCGTAACCAGCTTCAGCAAGGCCGTGGCTGGTCAGCTGGCCGCGCACCTTCTCGGACAGCATGTCCTTGATCGGCGCAGCGGCCAGCAGGGATTGCTTGTTGTAGATCATTCCCCGAACCTCACGCGGTCCTCGGGGACGAACTTGCCGTCGACCTCGACCTTGCAGCCGGACAGCAGGCTGTACTGGGTGGTGAAGCCCGACCAGCGATAAGCGCAGACCTGCGCGTCGATGGCAGCGCCGACGAACGGCGTGGCGATGGCGCCAAGCACCATGAAGATGACGAAGTATTTCACGAGAGCGACCCCAGAATGACGCAGATGATGACGAAGGCGATGATGAAGTGCATCAGATTTTCTTCCCCAACCGGGCGATGTTCGCCATGCGCTGGACCGTCGAGTTGCTGGTGGGCTTCTCTTGGGCGATGATGTCGTCCAGCACCTTCTGGTGGGCGTCGAGGCCTTCGTACGCGCGGTCCAACTGGTTGCGGGCGTACTCAAGCTCGCTGGTGAGGCGCGCGATGGTTTCGTTGCGTTTCTTGAACGGGTTCCATTTCATTGGCGGATTTCCTTCGGTTGGTTCATTTCGCCCCAGCTGCCCTGCACAGCGTGGTCGAAAATGGTTGCCATCGCGTCGTGCAGATTGCGCGCCGCCACAGGGTTGTGGATGTGAAGAATTGCGCCACCCGCTGCGGCGATCTTCTCGATCATCGCGTTGCAGCCTTCCTTGCCGATGATGGCTTCGCCGTCATGCCCAAGCTTGAACATGTCGACGGCGGCGATGAAGGGGGTGGGGATGCCGTTCAGCTCGGACACGCCGACCACGAACTGGCAGCTGTTGTTGCCAATGACGAAGTGGGTCACCCCATCACCATCCCGTTGGCGATGCCACGGACCATGTTGTCGATCTCCTCGTTGAAGACCTGCTGGAGGATTTTCAGCCCCTCGACCCGGGAGCCCTCGACGGTGCAGCCCATCCAGAAAACGATGGCGCCACGGGCGGCGCCGATCACGACCTCGGCGGGAGCGATCTGCTCCTCGACCACGAGGTCTGCCAAATTGCTGGAAGTTGCGACAGCAACCTTCTGGATGTTATCGGTCATTGGCGATCTCCATGGCCTTGAAGGCCGCATCATGTTCGTTGTCGGCGGTGACGGTGATATTGTGGACCTTGCCGGTGTCGGTCTCGGTCACCACGACGTTCCACTCTTTCGGGTCAAAAAGGGCCGGGTCCACGGTGGCAGTCATCTTCTTCATTTTGGCCTCAAGCGTTGTAAAGCGGCGCTGCCCCGGAGTTGCCGTGGAAGACCTTGCTGTCCTCGATCTCGGCCATGCGCTCTGGCGCTCTTGTGAGCATACCAACATCGCGAAGGTGTTTCAACCCCATTGAAACTGTATCGACAAGATCGTCGTGCTTGCCGCGCGGGAAGCTGGAGACCTGCCGGATGACCATCTCGGCCCAGTCCTTGTTCGGGGCATAGACCATGCCCTCGCTGAAGATGTGCTGGATCGAATAGAGCCGCGCCACCTTGTCGAGGGTCTTGGGGTCGTACATCTGGACGGAGAAGCTGGCGCTGTTGAACACCCGCCTGATCTCCTGCGCCACGCTGTGCCCGGCAGCCTTGTTCTCGATCAGCAGCAGGTCGACCCGCATCCGGGTGCAGATTTCCTCGACCTTCACGACCAGATCGCCAATCGCCAGCTTGTCCTGCCACGCGTACATCATCATGACCTTGGACGTCGCGCCCAGCGCCTCAGACTGGTAGCTGGTGGCCATCTCGATGGTCCGGCCATAGCGGTCCACCGACCGGGTCGCAGCGGTCTCCCCCGGCGCGCTGAAGACGCCCCAGATGGTGAGGGCGCTGGGGTCGTTCTCGGACTTCTCGGTATAGGCCGTGTCGAGGGCTGCGACGATGTATTCGATGCCCGGGTACTCGGGCCGCTCCCAGAGCTTCCACCAGCTGTCCTTGACGATGCCGCCCCCGCGCGGCTCCGGGCTCTGGGCGTACTGACCAGCTGTCGCGTACGGCCCCATGGCGGCCTCGTCCCGCTCGACAACGTGCAGCGGGAAGCGGTCTTCGAAGAGCAGCTCGCCGTCGATCTCGCGCGGGTCCGCATATCCCAGTCGGGTGACGCAGGCGCGCATTGGGTCGAAGCGCATGGGCAGCATGACGTGGTCATAGCCCATGTCGTTGTCGAGGATCACGCCGGACACGTCCTGCTCGTGCAGGCGCTGCATCACGACCACGATGGCGCTCTCGTCCGGGTTGTTCAGGCGGCTGGTGACGGCTTCCTTGAACAGGGTCGTCACGGTCTCCCGCTTGGCGTCGGAGTTCGCGTCGTCCACGCTGTGGGGGTCGTCCACGATGACCCGGTCGCCCCGGTAGCCCGTGATCCCGGTGAAGGCGCAGGCCTGCCGGAACCCGGTCATGGTGGTTTCGAACTTGGCCTTGGCGTTCTGGTCCCCGGTCAGCATGACCCGGTCGCCCCAGTGGCCCTGATACCAGCTGTCGGTGACCAGTCGGCGCATGCGGAGGCTGTCGCGGATGGCGAGGTCAAGGCTGTGGGAGGCGCAGACATAGCGCATGTGCGGCTTGTTGCGCGGCCCCCACTCCCACGCGGGCCAGAAGACCCCG
>JACCDQ011026362.1_pt1 | contig 17308 bp, 33 predicted proteins | sample 7446031 | NCBI WGS metagenome assembly JACCDQ01 (sample SAMN15323442, study PRJNA562643) | freshwater metagenome | isolation source: river surface water | place: USA:Blue River Watershed | collected 2017-08-17
ATGTTAGTCCTCATAATATATCTATTCATTTACCCAGTGATGTTTATCCCCCGCTTACGGGGCTAGACTGGTTTAGGGGTTGGAGTGGTTGGGAGGCATTTTATTAAAATCAATGATTACGGATTATGGATAGCTATTCCAAAATGGGTATTGGATCATTCTACTGGTATGTTAGTGGTTGAGCACGAGTACTTTAAAACTTTTAACTATCAAGAATTTGAAGAAGAGGGTGGCCTAGTATTATTTGATGGGGTTTCAGTGGAGACGTATGTTGGTTCTCGTTGTCACACTGAATTGGTGAAATGTTATAGATTGCCTAAGGATATTAGACCTCCGTTGACGGGAGTTAGTTGGGTATATGTTGAGCCTGGCGTCTGGGTTGTGGCGAAATGAAGTTGCATGATTATGGCGTTTGGCTTAAGGTATCTTATCGGGATGGTGGTGGAATCCTTTACATAAAGCCTGAAGGTTACGATGTTACGATGGATGTTTATTTTCATGCGATATTGATAGACGGGGAAATTTTTGATTTTTGGTGGAGCGGCGTAGAGTCCAGCCGAGGGCGATTTCCCAATCCCCTATTTCCTTATAAGATGGCTCCACCTGAGATTCCTGGTTATTTTTGGGAGTTCGATCAGGCTTGGGGTTGGGTTCTATGTCGCTAGATTAAGACAATTTTTCATGATCGCGCGAACTGCGGGGTGGAAATGAAGTTGCACGATTTCGGGCTGTGGTTTTTTGATTTGTTCGATGGAGAATGGTCTACCACTGTACCGCGCCAAGGTGAATTTTACATTTATTATGATGGGTTGAATATTGGGTGTCAAAGAATCAGCCTTTATTTATACATTGGTACAAATTTCCCCAATATAGTTAAGCTTAGGGGCGACCAGTTGAAGCATTATAATGGTGGATATAAAATGGACAGGCCACTTAGACTTGAGGACTTCGAGATAGTGGAAAATCCCGACTATAAAGGTGTTATGTGAAGCTTACTGATTTCGGGCTGTGGTTTAATCCGTGGAGGTCTGATCGGTGGTCTAGTACTATACCTCAGCAAGGTGGATTTTACATTTATTACGATGGTGCATGCTTGGGGTTGCAAACCCCAGGTCTTTGCTTATACATGTGTACGATTTACCGCCACATGATTAAGCTTAGTTGTGTCCAATTGAAGTGCTATAGTGGTGGATATGAATTGGATAGGCAACTTAGGCTTGAGGACTTTGATATAGTAGAAAATCCCGATTACGCAGGTGATAAATGAAAAAACCTATTAATTTTGAGGACTTCTGGCCAGAGGAAAATAAGAATGTTGTAGTGCCAGTCGACTTAGCTCCTACGCTAGAATTAGAGATGGCGGAGGATTTAATTGTCGACTTAGCTGCAGCACTAAAGGTGCTTGAGCCTAAGCCTAAGCGTAAGAACGTGAATGAAGGATTGTGGTTTCGGATTGGTGGATTTGGTCGCTGGTGTAAAACTGTTCCTCGAAAACCTAATTTCGGAATTTATTATGACGGCAAATACTTGGGTAGGCAAACCGCTGACTTTGATATCGTAATTCATAGGGAATCGCAAGCGCACTTAATTGCACCGTGCGCAGCGCCGCACACTATAAAGTTAAAAAATAAATTTACGAAGGTTGGAATGTACTATGAAATTGGCCGTTTGCTTACCCTCGATGACTTCGAGATAGTGGAAAATCCCGACTATAAAGGTGGCCAGTGAAAATCCACGATTTTGGTTTGTGGTTCAAGTTTTGGAACGAAAATTCTCGACCTACGTGGTCAACCACAATTCCTCAGCAACGTGGATTTGATATTTATTATGACGGTATGGTGCTTGGACGGCAACATTATTATTATGAATTAAGTATTGATGATGATAAGCCGCACATTATAAAGTTGAAAAATAAATTTTCTAACTATAATAGATGGTACTGCTATATCCGCCGCCTTTTAACCTTGGACGACTTCGAGATAATTCCTAATCCTGACTATAAGGGTGATCAGTGAAAATTCATGATTTTGGCTTATGGTTTCGGTATTGGGATGGCGTATGGTGCTGGTCAACCTCCATTCCGCGACCTCTGCTTTACATTTTCTATGATGGGGTGTATTTGGGATGTCAATACGCGAACTTTGAGTTATGCGTTTTATGTGATAAGTCACACATTATAAAATTCAAAAATAAACTATTGGTCCCAGAGTCGAAATATCTGAGGCAATGTTGGTTAGGTCGTAAACTAACATTAGATGACTTCGAGATAGTGCAAAACGCCGATTATAAAGGTGTTGTGTGAAGCTACACGATTTCGGGTTGTGGTTTGGGTACTGGGATTCTACTAGTTACGCATGGTATAGTGCTGTACCGCATAGGAATGCGTCCTGGATTGATGTAACGTATGATGGTGTAGTTGTAGCAGTCGAGCGTAATGTAGGATTAAAATATGAATTGATAATCTTCCAGAATCATCATGCCCCCTATACCATTATGATTAAGTGTGATTTTTCCTTCGGCGACCAAAGGACGCCGCATACTACACTTATAATTGATATCGGTCGCCGTCTTACCCTCGATGACTTTCAAATAGTGCCAAATCCTAATTATAAAGGTGTTGAATGAAGTTGCATGATTTTGGACTATGGTTTACCCCTGATAGGCGTGAGTGGTTTCAGAGGCTCCCTGAAGGCGACATTGATTACGCTGTGTGTTGCGATGGACATTACATTGGTTATCAAAACGGAGTTACTTTTATCTTTAATCGATATTTGGGTGGTTCTTGGGGCTTTGCGGAATTCGAGTCAAAATTTACTTACGTTTCGCGCGTGGGCTACATGATTGGTCGAAGTATCGAACCTGGTGACTTTAAATTGGTCCTTAAAGCAATCCCGAGGGTGGAATTATGAAATTGTACGATTTTGGATTGTGGTTCTGTGGTTTCGATGGTTATTGGTCCTCCACTATACCTCAAAAAGGTGGGTTTTACATCTATTATCATAGTGGCAAAATTGGGTCGCAAGTCTCGGCTAACACGGCATTTTATTTATATATTGATAAGTCTTACCCTCATATAATTAAGCCTAAGGATACCTCGTTTATGCTTTATAAGGGTGAATATGGTGGATATAAAATGCGCAGACCACTAAAGCGTGAAGATTTCGAGGTAGTGCAAAATCCCGCTTACTATGGTGACAAATGACAACTCTTATCAATTTTGAAGACTTCTGGCCAGAGGAAAACAGAGACGTGACCCCAGTCGACTTGGCTCCTGTTCTAGACGGGTTAGAGGATTTAGTTGCCGTGGTAGACGCTCCTCGAGAGGAGCTAAAGCGGAAGCGTAGGAACGTAAAAAAAGGTTTGTGGTTTAGATTGTGTTCGAATGAAAAATGGTATGATATGATACCTCTAGAGCATCCTGTTGTGATATATTATGACGGGGAGTTGTTGGGACAACAACTTGTTGATTGTTTAATGATTAATCAAGACAAATTATACATTATAAAGCCAAAAAAGGGTTTTCGTCGCAGAAAAAAAACTCGTGATTATTATTTTGTTCCTTTTGACGACCGCCCATTAACTTTCGATGACTTCGATATAGTTCCAAATCCCGATTACCGAGGAGGTAAATGAAAAACATTATTAACTTTGAGGATTACTGGTCAGAGGAAAACAGGAATGTGGTAGTACCAGTCGACTTAATTCCTGTTCCAGAGGTGATTAAACCTAAGCGTAAACGTAGGAATGTGAATAAAGGTTTATGGTTTAAATCGGCGGAGGATGGTCGGTGGTATGATACCATTCCTCAAGAAGTTGGGTTTGGTATTTATTATGATGCTAAATACCTAGGGGCTCAATGGTATGACTTTGATTTAATAATTGAAGATGACGAGCCCTATATCATAGTGCTTAAAAGTAAGCTGCCTATTAAAAAAGGTTATACATGTACGTACGCATTTGGTCGCCTTCTAACCCTCGACGACTTCGATATTATTCCTAATCCCGATTACCAGGAGTAACCATGAAACTGCACGATTTCGGACTTTGGTTTCGTACCTGGCCTATCATAAAATGGTCTACAACCATCCCTGATGCCTCTCTATTTATGATATTTTATGATGGTGAAGAATTAGCATGTCAAGACTCAAATCGCCTCGAGATTCTGGTAAACATCGTAGGTAAGAATATTTTTATTCTTAATTCCAAATACCAACGAGTGGGCAAAGGTCATTATTCTGGATGTAAAGTAACAAGCTTGGCAGACTTTACCATCATACCAAATCCTGACTATAAATCCGAGGGATAATATGAAGTTGCATGATTACGGAACCTGGATCTTACGCGGCAACACTATTATCGCCAAAGAAAATTGTCATATTCTCGATCTCCCGATTCCACCTTGCGGCATACCACAAGACATCGCAATTAGAATCGATGGATCAACCTACCTCCTCAATGCTAATCTATGGGCTTATGGCCTCTTGTATGTTCCGATGCCCAAAGATGTTCCCCCTCCTATCCATGGGATTTCTTGGAGCTGGAGTTCTAGTGATGCCCCAGGCGTCTGGAAAGGATTGTTCTAATGAAAAAAGCTATATACCATGCACCCGCTTCCTGCGGCGGAGAATACTTGGTCGAGTTTACCGAAGATAACATCCCCTGCCTGGTTTGCATGAAATGTAACCACTCAGTAAATGATTGGGAAAAATGGTATAAGACCTACAGCACCTATCACCTAAATCCCTCAGCCTGGGAGTCAAAAAAGGATGTTATGGTATGCCTGCTCGGCCACTTCTGCGAAGAATACCAAAAGCATTACTCCATGCCGTACCCCCTGTCCTTAACGGAAAAAGGGCTTTTCTCAGGACCCGAAATGGTTATACTAAGAAAAATCCTCAAGAGCTTCGACAATGATGCCATAAAAACCCGTGACTATATAACCTGGATCTTCCAAGCCAAAGTGGAAGTTAGGAAGAAGAAAATTACCTCCCTCTCATTCATGATGGTTGCCGATTTCATTCAGCAATTTAACTTTGCTCAGAAAAAAGCCAGGACCATTACGAGAGATACTCAACTACCAGAAAGAATGATTGCATGGATTAATACTAACGCTCCATCCCTCAATGACTTATTTACCCTGAGGGATTTTAATGACTTGGAAATGTTTCTCAAGGCATTTAAGTTCGGCCAAGTGCCCCCAACCACCCAAATCCAAGACTTCGTAGATAAACTAAAACTCGCTAAGTATATAGATTCCAACCTAGAAATTGTTAAGGAGCGCTAATGATTCGAATTTTTATTGACGGAAAAACTGGGTTTCTTCCAATCGAAGGGGACTTTGAAAGTGAAGACGGAACCTATATTTATCTTATTTCTCGGGGACTTAGGAAAAGAATCCCTAGGGTATCCGTTGCCTATATAGAAGAAGATTTATCTTTAGATGTAGCTGAGCCTCCCCACAAAACCCGCGACACTCCAGAATCCACAATTAAGTCCGATCCCTTAAGTGTGAATGAGCTACTTAATAAAAGAGTTATTGAGGATAGGGTCTCCGCTTCTGTTGCCTCCCAAACAGAGCCCGAAGAAGTAATTCTTCCTGCCGATCTTCCAATTTCAGTGGTATTTCAAGGGGATAAATCTGGTGCCATAGAAGTATTTGTTCCGTCTAAATACTTTACCCAGAATTATAATCCAGAGCTAGCTGCTGCCATTTTCTCCAATCAAAGTATTCAAGAGTTTATGCTACCAGGACTGACTATTGATGGATTGCCTCAGGTTAATTTCAGACTTAAGCAAGTAGTGGTAAAAGTTGCATCTGCTGTTGCAAAAGTACCAGAATCAGGCTTGGGCGCTCTACTTTCTAAAGGCCTCGGTGGCTTTTCATCCTCTGCTCGTCCTCCGCTGAAGACTCCACTCCCACAGTCCTTCACTATGACTGATTCCCCTTTCTCTAAAGTCCCAGATATCTCTGGTGAAGATAAGTGGGAGGATGGTGAGGAAGAATGATTATCCCCTACCACCAGAGGCTTGCCGTAAAGGAAAAAATAGCAAAAGACTGCGGACATACGAGTAGATGCGAGTTATGTGAAACTAGACAAATATTTGTAGATGCCCTAGGGGATTCTAATATCCCAGTGAAATACTGGTTCTTAAAGTACTCGGATTTCAAGGGGTCTCCTAATATAAAAGAATCCACCACTAAGTACTTAGATAACCTAAATGATAATTATTTAGCGGGAAAAGGTCTTTGTTTCTCTGGCACTTATGGTACAGGAAAAACCTACAGTATCTGTTCTATCCTTAAGAAGGCTCTTATGACTCCCTATGTCGGGGGCTCTAGGAACTATACTTGTTTCTATGTTTCTTTTACCGATCTGGTATCTTACTCCATGGCATTTCAGAATCGAGATGAGTTTGCAAGTAAGGTTATGAATGCAGATATTTTCGCCTTAGATGAAGTGGATAGTAGACACTTACCCTCATCCGATGAGGCTAATCAGTTGTTTGGGGCGATGTTTGAGAAGGTTATTCGTTATAGGATTCAGAACTGCTTACCCACTATCTTAGCCACCAATAACTCCAAAATCGAGGATGTATTTACTGGTCAGCATAAAAGAGTGGTAGAGAGTCTCGGTTCCTCCCTAGAACAAATAATTGCTTTTGGTAAAGATCACCGTTTAAAGAAGGAGTGATATGCAAGATACAAAACTAGACGGTATTATTCTTCACTATGCAGTTACTGACCGTAGGTATATGTTGGAACTCGTCAAGCTGATTAAGCCCGAGTATCTAAACTATCAAGTTCAAACATTTTATGGTATTCTGGTAAAGAATTTCCTGGATCCCGCAATCAAAGATGTGCTTAGTAAACATGCATTGTTGGATTACTGCCAGTACCACGGTCTGGCCGAGCAAGTCCATAGGTTTGGTCAGATTTACGACAAGGCTAAATCGATCATACTGGAAGAAACGGGGCAGCCCCCCGCCTCACAGGACTTTAAGTATTACATAAAGAAGCTGAAGGCTCGCTACAATAAGGATGTAGCTCTTAAGGCAGTTGATAGGATTAAGAATTCCCTAGAGCAGGAAGAAGATATTGATGAGATTAATAAGCAGTTTTCTCAAACTGTTACAGATATTCGTTCTATAAATCGAGTAGATGTAGTAGACGAGGGTTCTGTAGGTGAAGATGCAGATAATATGTACTCTGAATACCTGTCGGTGGAGGCTAACCCAACTCAGTATAAAGGTGTTCTGGTAGGTCTTCCTTCTATTGATGAAAGGACTAATGGATTTAATCCATCTGAACTTATTGTGGTAGCGGGTATGTCTGGTACGGGTAAGAGTCTCTTAATGATGAATTTTGCCGTAAATGCTTGGCTCGGCTCCAACCATCCAAAATCCCCTACTCGGGCGGATGATGGTCATAATGTGGTGTATTTTTCCCTGGAAATGCCCCGCTCCAATAAGGGTAAGATAAATACTGGTGGTTACTTTAATAAGCGGGTTTTGTCTTGTGTATCTGAGTTGCCCCTAGAAAGTATCCGAAAAGGATTATTAGCCCCCCACGAGAAAGATCACTTACAAAAAACGGTTGAGTTCATTAAGGAGCATGACAAGAAGTATAAGCTGCACGTAGTTGATATTCCTCGTGGTGCAACCCCAGAAGACGTAGAGTTAAAGTGTCTTGAGGCTATGGAGAAGCTGGGCTCTATTGATTTGGTAGCCGTAGACTACTTGGGCATTATGTCTGGTGTCTCCGAGGGGGACGATCAGGATTGGAAGGAAATTGGGGAAATCGCAGCATCCCTACATGAAATTAGCAGGACTTACGGTTTCCCCGTACTTACGGCATCTCAGATGAACCGCCCCCAGGGCACGGCCCAGAGTCTCAGTGCTCAAAAATACAACAACCTTCGTCTCGCCCGATCTTCAGGCGTAGTCGACAATGCTAACATTATTATCCAGATCGCAAACAGGGATGATGAGGAGCATAGGACTGACATGCCTCTTATCTTTACGAAAGTTCGTGACGGTGCGAAGGGTGAAGTCGTGTTAACCAAGGCCTTCCATTGTATGCGAGTTTACGATGGTTCCCCTCTAATCCCAGAAAGTTTGGCTATTTTCGAATGAAGAGAATGTCTGATGCAGATGTATTATTATTCTTAAACTTTGTAGCAACAAGTCCAGAGTTAAGAGTTAAACACGGGCAGCATCTTATAAATGGCACCAAACATATCGCAAATAAAGCGATAGCTAAATATAAGAGTTATCCAAATTTCAATGATTTGCTACAGACCTCTAGGGAAATCTTATGGAAAGCCCTTATGTCTTATGATCCATCTAAAGGTACGACTTTCTCCTCTTGGTCGTACTTCTGGATTAGAAAACAAGTCTCTATTGAGGCTATGAAGAATAAGGTTGATAGGGGTATTCTTCAAGCTCTACCCGAAGATGAGGAAGAATTAGCTTGCTTGGGGCAAGAAATCGAGTCTTGCCTATCCTATCTCGAAAGAAAAGATATCATGCGACAATTGGAAGCCTTCTTGAAAACCCTCAGCTCCCGAGAGCTGGTGGTTCTAGAAGAGTGCTTATTAAAAAATAAATCATATAGAGAAACTGCGGAAATATTAAAAATATCGCATGAGGCTGTCAGGAAGATTAAAGATTCATTGTTTATCAAAGTGACGAAGGAGGGTAAAAAGATAATTGCTTGCTAATAAAATTCTATGCTTCATGTTATGACACCTTCAAGGAAGATCGAGACTGTTATTAAGTACGGAGATATTTCTCCGACGATCGATCGTCTGGAATTGGAGTGGATCAACGAAACCCTAGTACGATCAGGAATTCCCCCTATCATGTTGATTCAGGCACCAAATATGTCTAAGTCAGCATGGAGAGACTACCTTTTTGATACACATGGGATGTATATAATTAAAGATCTGGCTTCAGGTAAGGTGGTTATAACCAAGATAAACTTGGAAAGTGGAGAAAAAATTATCATCGGCGAGTGGAGTAAACCAGAAATTATTAAAAATATATCTGGAAAAACGCCTGTCTATGATTTGGTCCTGAAATGCTGGCAAATTGTATAGGGGTGAAACTTGAAAGAAACTTTTGTCGTAGACACCAATGTTCTGCTGAGTGATGGTAATTTCCTTAAAAAGATGAAGGGAGACACCATAATCATCCCAATGATTGTGATTGCTGAACTCGATAAATATAAAACTGCACCAGGTGATCTCGGCCTGAATGCCCGTATGACCATTCGTTATATCGAGGCTGCTTCCGCTGCAGGCAATATTTTGAGGGGTGTTGTTACCCCCGAAGGCGTGCTACTCAAAATTGTTAAAGTTAAAGTTATCGCTGGGGAAAAACCAGACGATACTATCGTTCGCACCACTAAGTTTGTTGCAGCTAAGAAAAAACGAGTAACACTGATCTCGGGTGATGCACACCTCAGGATCAAAGCCGCTACCGAAGGCGTAACAGCGGTTCCTTGCTCTAAAGATATATTCTCTAAAGAAGACGGTCTATTCCCAGGTGTTGAAACCATGGACGTAGATGATACCGTTATCGCAGACGTATTTACTAAGGGTACAGTTACCCTCCCAAATATGCAAGATTTTCCCGTAAATGGTTACGTATTATTGGTGGGTTCTAATAAGATGGATCCAGTAATCATGTGCCACAAGGGTGATGGACTACTAAAGAAAATCCCTTCTGCCAAGAATGTCTGGGGCATCGTACCTCGGAATGAAGAGCAAACCTGCGCTATGGATCTCCTATTGAATCAAGAAATTCCATTGGTGACTCTAGTGGGTTCCGCTGGTTCTGGTAAAACCCTACTCGCTCTAGCCGCTGGGCTTAAAGCAGTTTGCGATGATCGGACTTACTCCAAGGTTATTATTATCAAGCCCCCGATCCCCATGGGTAAGGACGTAGGTTTTCTACCTGGTTCTTTGCAGGAAAAAATGGCTGCCTGGGCAGGGCCTATTATGGATAGCTTGGAAGTTCTACTAACGGAAAAAACTAAATTTACCTTTCAATTCCTGGTGGAAAAAGGAATGTTGGAGATTTCTCCGCCTACCTTCGTCCGTGGTCGGTCTTTCAAGAATGCCTATATCATTGTAGATGAAGGCCAATCACTAACTCGTCATGAAGCTAAAACCCTAGTAACTCGTATTGGCGAGGGGTCTAAGATTGTGTTTACTGGAGACGTTCATCAAATTGATAATCCTAAGGTATCTGCAGAAGATAATGGTTTAACAGATGTGGTGGAAGCATTTAAGAAATACGATGTTGCGGGTCACGTAACATTGAATAAGTGTGAACGCTCCTCTTTGGCTGCTTTGGCGGCACAGGTTCTATAAATGACTGAGCTAGTGGATTTTGAAAAAACTTACTGGGATAACGGAGAAGTTATCCTGGGTCTAGACGAAGCGGGGTATGGCTGCCTCGCTGGTTCTATGTTTATTGCAGGTGTTATATTTCCTATAAATTTTATAGTTCCCCCCGAACTCCAGGGGGTTAGGGATTCCAAGAAGACAGATCGTGCTCAACGTGCTACTTTAGCCGCAGCTATAAAGAAATTTGCAACACATTCATTTGTGCTAGAAGTTGATGTTTCCACCATAAATGCTGGTAGTTCTTACCATTTAAGATTCTCTACCCCTCAAGCCTACATCAATGCTGCGTCTTTCCCAGAGAACACCAGGGTAATAATGGATGGTGATAGGTCGATTGAAAAGATACCCTATGGTTCTGAGTCCCTAATTAAAGGTGATTCCAAGAGTTTTTCTATAGCAGCGGCTTCCATTTTGGCTAAGAATGCAAAAGATTTAGAGATGGATAAGCTTCATTTAACATACCCATCTTATGGATTTGATACGAATCAGGGGTATGGTACTGAACTGCATATTAATGCAATAAGGAAGATGGGAGTTACGGCCGCGCACAGGGCGGCTTATGTAAAACGATTTGAGTAATTATGAAACTTGTTGATTATGGTGTATGGTGGAGATTCGAGCAGGAAGGCTTGCAGGAATGGTATTCTTCCGATTTGATCGCGCTATACAGAGATTTAAGGTCAGCTGGTTACGATAAGGTATTCTGTAAACTCTTTATCAATGGATTGGAACTCGGAACTATCGTTATAACGAGTGATTTTAATACCTCAACCCTAATATTTAAGAGTCAAAGCTCTAATGTTTTAGATAGTGAGGTGCTTAAGGAATTAGCTCCGATATTTGATTACTCTGGTTTTACTTGTACGGGGTCTCGAGTTAGATCTATATCATGGACCAAGGTGTTTCATGAAGCTCCATGATTATGGGTACTGGGTGGTTGAAACCAATGGTTACTCACCCGAAGAAATAGGTTGGTATAAAAAGATTCCATTGAGAAATGAGAATGGTACTTCATACTTTAAGATACTTTATGATGGAGATTATGTATCTCGGGTTACCGTAAAAACTGAAGATCTATACTACATCATCACAACCCCAGGGGAGATGGGGAAGAATATAGCTCCATTCCTGGATGATATAAATACATTCTATGTTCTATCAAAAGCTGATGATTTATGTTACCAGCTAATTAAAGGAAGGTTCGAATATGCTGATTACTATTGAGGGTCCCGAGGCAGTGGGGAAAACTACTCAGATAAACAGACTTAAGAAAAGATTTCCAAATGCTATTTACTCCAAGGAACCTGGCTCTGATGCCCCAGGGGGTAAAGAGCTTAGGTCTTTGTTGTTGGGTGGTGGTCTGGGTAATGACGCAGCGCTACTTTGTTTTTTAGCAGATCGAGCTCAACACATGGAGTTTGTTGTAAAACCAGCTCTGGAGAAGGGTCTGGATGTTATTGTGGACAGGGGTTATTTATCAACGATTGCTTACGACTTAGCTGCTAGGGGGTTTGGGGATCCTGGGGATGAGATGCGTCACTTAGACAAGATCCTCCCGATGCTTGATTTTGCCCAGGTCGTCGCCCCCGATCTAACGATTATAATGTCAGGGCCAATTGCGAAAGCGGATCAAGTTATGCATGCCAGAGGTGGTATCGATAAGATTGAGGCTCGCGGATTAAATTTTCATAAAAAAATACATAATATTTTCCAAGAGCTGGGGAGAGAGGAGTCTGTAATAAATCGCCACATTAAGAATACAATGAAAAATAAAAGTAAGAATATCATTAGTGTATTGCCGTCATTTGTTAATTCGGAAGATGCAGTCTTCCAGCACATCGAGAAAAAAATAAGTGAGTTAATTTGAAAATAACAGATTTCGGATACTGGTTTTATTGCTCGGAGTTAAGGTGGGTGAAGAGTCTGGAGAGTTATCCGATACTGACTACTACAAACCGTAAAATAGTTTTGTTCTATGATGGGTTGGATACTACTCTCTTTTTAAGATTCTTTACCCCCTGGGATGCTCAAGCGATGTACGGTAATCCCTATCTGCTAGACGCTATTGATTTGATGAGGCATTCTAATCACTTTAGATCAGAGATTGACTGGCTAGAGAAAAAGATGGTTAAAATCTATTGGGGAGCAAATTTATATGAGTGAAGAAAATCAGTATCTTGATTTACTAAGGAAGTTGGTGAATGAGGGGATTGAGCGCTCGGATCGTACGGGTACGGGGACCAAGTCTCTTTTTGGCGCCCAGATGAGATTTGACTTAAGCAAGGGATTTCCCCTGCTAACAACTAAGAAAGTTTTCCTTCGGGGTATAATCCATGAATTGCTCTGGATCCTCAAAGGCGATACCAATATAAAATATCTCCTAGATAATAACGTTCATATCTGGGATGAATGGGCAGATAAGGATGGTAATCTTGGCCCTGTTTACGGTGCTCAATGGAGATCTTGGGGTGGTGATCCTCAGAAAGATCAGATAAAGACTCTGATATCAAACATTAAGACAAAACCCCATGATCGCGGACATCTAGTATCTGCCTGGAATGTTGATCAGTTAGATCAGATGGCCCTAAGGCCCTGTCACGCCATGTTTCAATTTTATGTGGCGAATGGTAAATTAAGCTGTCAGCTGTATCAGCGTTCAGCAGACTGGATGCTGGGGGTTCCTTTTAATTTGGCCTCCTATAGTTTGCTGACTCTTATGATTGCTCAGGTAGTTGGTCTAGAACCAGGGGAATTTATTCACACCTTTGGTGACTTGCATATCTACCTAAATCATTTAGAGGCCGCAGAGGTTCAATTATCTCGAGCCCCTCGAGCTTTTCCCCAGATGGTCTTAAATCCCTTGGTAAAAGATATAGATTCATTTACTTATGGTGACTTTACGCTAACTGGTTACGATCCGCACCCTGCTATTAAAATGGAGGTGTCTGTATGATATCTATAATTGCGGCTGTTTCTGCTAATGGAGTTTTGGGTTTTCAGGGTAAGATTCCCTGGAAGATAAAGGAAGATTTTGCTTTCTTTAAGAAGATGACCTTGAACACTTGTGTGATAATGGGGAGGGCAACCTTTGAGTCTATGGGTTCGAAGCCATTAAAAGACCGTGTTAATATTGTGGTTTCCTCCAAGTTGGTTGAGGGCCCTGGTTATACGGTGGTAAGTACTTTGGATGAAGCTCTTGCTCGTGCAAAGGATTTGGGCCTGGATGTATTCCTTATAGGTGGTTCTTCTATTTACCAGCAGGGTTTGGAAATTGCTGATCGGGTATATATTACTGATGTAAATGTCGTAGTAAAGGGAGATGCATTTTTCCCATACTTGTCACCTGCTTTATGGAGGAAGGTGTGGGAGTCCGATACGAGCAAGAATGATTCAGGGGTGAGTTTTAAATTTAACGGTTATGAGCGAGTGGGGTCGTATGAAAAGGATTGAGAAGATACCTAATCTAGAAGCTAAGTTTGAGAATCAATTGGTGGACTCTTCGGGGAAGTCCTTTAAGCGGGTAAATCCCTTTTTGAAAGGGGTCAACTCCATTAGGCCCTCTAACTTTTCCAGTTACTTCTATGGCACTAAGGTGAAGAAGACGCAAATTGTGTTGCACTTTACGGCTGGTGTTTTGTCTGGGGATATGGCGGCCCTAACTAAGCAATTCGTATCCGTACCCTATGTGGTAGCCCGCAGCGGTACGACCTTCGAATTATTTAATCCAGATTATTGGAGTTATCATTTAGGTTCCTCCAAGACCTATTCCAATAAGGATAGATCTTCTTCGAGCTTGGGGATCGAGATCAGTAACATTGGTCCCTTGGTATTAAAAGATGATGGATTTCTTTATGATGTTTATGGGGTTGTTTATTGTCACAAGGATGATACGGCCTTTTATGATCATTTAGCAACTCCTTATAGGGGTTACTCCTATTTTGCCAGTTATACTGAAGAGCAGTATACTTCTTTAAAGGCATTGATTGATCAGCTGGTGGTAAAGTACGATATTGCTAAAGAGTTATTGCCTGAGGATCAGAGGTTTATAACTTTTGAGCAGCCGATTAGGACGGGGATAGTTTCCCACGTTCATTATCGTGCAGATAAGTTTGATTTGGCTCCTAATTTTAAATACGAAAAGATCCTCTGAAAGGAATTTTAATGTCTAGAGTTCTTCTGCTTAACATTAATTATACCCCCGTTAGTATCGTCTCTTGGAGGCGTGCGGTTAATTTGGTTTTGGGTCGTGGCAAGGCAGAAGTTTTAGAAGTAGATAATAGTAGCTCCAGGAATTTTAAGCCTTTGGTGATTCGCCTTTTAGTTAAGACGCCAGATCATTATACTCTGTACTCTCGGCAAAAGTTTTCGAAGAGTGCTTTATTCCTTAGGGATATGTTTCTGTGTCAGTACTGTGGGGAACAGTGTACTAGCAATACTGGTACGATCGATCATATAGTCCCTAAGAGTCGTGGTGGTCCTACCACTTTTCATAATTGTGTTACTGCTTGTAAGCGTTGCAATTTTAAGAAAGATAATAGGACTCCAGCGGAGGCTTGCATGGTATTAAGGACTCATCCTAAGGCTCCTAATCTTTCGGAGATGTTTGGTTATGGGTATATACCAGATGGTTGGAAGGCGTATTTGGGGGGATTTAATGAGTAAACTGATGGAAGATTTCAAGTTATTTGCGGATGTATTTCGGAATAAGATGTTGGCTACAGCCGATATCATTGGATTCTCCGATCGCATTAAGTCTGTGTATGAGGTTAAGAGTGGTGATAATCTATGGGCTATTGCTAGGAAGCATGGTGTGGGTGTTAGCCATGTATTGAATATTAATCCAGAGTTAGTAGGTAAGGAAGATAAGTTATCTATTGGTCAGAAGATTAAGATACCTTATTCTCCAATGGATTTGGCTAGGCAGTTAAAAGGTAAGCCTATAGATGAAATTTTATCTGAAGTATCAAGGTCTTACAAAATTGATGCCGATGCTTTTCGTTATGCTTTGATGCAGGAATCCAAGATGGATCCCCGAGCATTTAATGAGAAGACTAAGGCTAGTGGTTTGGGGCAGTTGATGCCCGAGGTTGCTCAGAACTTTGGGGTAACGGATGTGTGGGATCCCGCACAGAATGCGGCTGCAGCGGCGGCCCACCTTCAGGCTTATATATCTGAGGTAAAGCACTTGGTACCTAATGTTGATGCAGATACTGCTTTGTGGTATGCCTTTATGGCGTATAACTGGGGTATAGGTAACTTTAAGAAATGGATAGCTTCTGGTAAGTCATTCGCACCTCCCAGGGAGACTCGTTGGTATCCTGCGGGTATTTTTTTGAATATGAAGAAGAATCCCCCCTCGGAGTTTGTAAATGACTATAGAGATTACGTAGCCAGTAAATACGTTGCAGCTCTATGAGGTGGTATGTTTATAAAGCAAGTTCCCTTGGATGATGTATCTATGTTGGAGGTTGCGTCTCGACTTACGAATGGTACTGAGAGTTTTATTTTAAGTATTCGTGGTAAGAAGAGCGCACAAGAGATTACGGTGACATCTGCGGAGTTAAGTGACTCGGAGATCGATCTGCTGATTGAAGCCCTCGTAGAGGCTAAAGCTTACAAGGCGAATAAATGATTTATGATGCAATTATTATAGGTGCTGGTGCTTCGGGTATCTTTGCCGCCATGCATCTAAGCAAGCAGGGTAAAAAGGTTCTGATGCTCGAGAAGGCTCGACGCCTAAATGATACCAGAAATACGGGTTTGGGTTGGTTTGGTGGTTCTGCGAGATCTTTGGTTCATGCATTTGTGGAGCCAGGTTTCGGTGGTAATATAACCGACCAGGCGTTGCTGAATTTATTTGTTGAGAATTTGTCGGAGTTCTCGGATTCCAATTTAAAAGTTGTTAAGAGTAAGATCTCGGCTAAGCAGGTAGAATTGGCCGCCGTTAAAGGATTCTTGGTCGATCAGCCGAATACGGTGGTTCTAAATGAAGATAAGATGATCAAGATGGGGGATCGACTCTACCTGCATCTGAAAGAGAATATTACCCTGTATCACAAAGTAGAGATTACCTCCGTAAAGAAGGAGAAAGATTTGTTTGTGGTGGAGGGTTTGGATGCAAAATTTAAAGGTCGTAAGGTTTTGTATTCTATGGGTAGGGCGGGCCAGCACTGGCTAGTAAACCACGGGGATTGTTTGGTTCCCTCCTATGAGCAGTCCTCATTTGATTTTGGTATTAAGTTAGAGTTTCCTTCGGGGGCGATGAAGGCTTGGGGTGGTTCGAGTAAGACTCCATTTTTCAGATTTAGGACGGAGGACGGGTTTAGAACATCGATCCCTAGTTTCTCTGGAACGGTGGAGACGGAAGAAACCAATCATGTAAAAATTGCGAATACCAGGAATACTAAGGGTTCTTCTTCTACAGCAACAATTTCATTGTTTAGAACTTTTAAGACCCCCGACGCATTAAATCAGGTTTATAGGTTAACAGAAATTTGTAATATTTTGGCTGACTATCAGACATACAGGGAATCAGGTTCTAAGTTGTTGGGTGGTAATTCCATGTTCTCTAGTTTGCCTGAGTTCGGATTGTTGAGAAGTGATTTAGTTAAGTTTGTAGATTTGATTCCTGAGATGAAGCCCCGTTTGGTGATTCATGGTCCTGAGGCTCGCATGAATCCTTTAAAATTCAAGGTAAGTGCGGGAATGGAAACGGACATTAAGGGACTTTACGTTATTGGGGATATGAGCGGTCATACATCAAGTTTTGCTCAAGCGGCTGCGAGTGGTTTGGCGGCTGCGAAAGCAATATGTAAGTAAGGATTTATGAAACTTCACGATTATGGTTGGTGGTATAGGTCTGTAAAAGCGCCTTTTAGTGTGTTGCCTCCGAATTA
>JACCDQ010578780.1_pt1 | contig 17302 bp, 16 predicted proteins | sample 7446031 | NCBI WGS metagenome assembly JACCDQ01 (sample SAMN15323442, study PRJNA562643) | freshwater metagenome | isolation source: river surface water | place: USA:Blue River Watershed | collected 2017-08-17
GGACAACGCCAAGTCGGCAAAGAGAAAAAAGTCCAAGTCATCTTCTCGCAAGTCATCTTCTCCCAAGGCATCTTCTCGCAAGGCATCTTCTGACAAGGCATCTTCCCACGATTCCAACATCAGCATCATTCTGTTGTCGGATCCATCGACTGGTCGTCGTCGTCGCCACGGTGGCCGCAAAGCCATCAACGACAAATCGCATTCTTCGCGATCCAAAGCTTTGATCGAGGAGTTCGATTTGCAGAGCGATGTCGACACGGAAGAAAACGAGGACGATGACGTGTCATGCACATCGTCTTCTTCGTCGGAAGAAGAAGAAGAAGAAGATGACAGTGCGAGTGATGGATCTGAAGCAGAGGAATGGATTTGCGACGACGACAGCACCTTCGTAGACGATGAAGAGGAAGAGGACGAGGATGATGAGGAAGAGGAAGAAGATGAGGATGATGAGGATGATGAGGAAGAGGATGACGAAGAGAATTTGAGTTTCATTGTTTCCGACAATGCGGATGAAGAGGAGGAGGAAGAGGAGGAGGAAGAAGAGGAGGAAGAAGAACAAGAATTGGAAGATCGATCGAAGCGCCGCATGAATTTGCTGTTTGCGGCAATGGAGGAGGAGTGGAAAGACGCCATGTCTTTGCCTGCGCCATCGTCCACTTCTCCCTCTTCATGTCCATCTTGCTCTTCATCTCCCTCTTCATCATCTCCCTCTTCATCATCTTTGTCAGAAGGACGGGAAGGGGAAGAGGAGGCGGTGGGTCGCAAGCGCAAACGTCGCCGCTTGTCCACGGACAGTGCATCTTCTTCCAGTTCGATGAAACCCGCCACCTGGTTCAATCCGGATGTGTTCACTTCGGAGTTGACGACGTATTTGCGCAAGCCGCCGACGCCATCATCGCAAGAAACCACCCAACCACCTCCTTGCACTGCAGGGTTGGCGCAAGATAAGACGGCCGCGTTGTGGGAGGAGTTGGAGCAGTCGCGCAAGACGTTGTCGATGATGGAGGACATGCGCAAGCAGTTTCCGTTTGTGCGTTTTTTGCCGTCGTGTGTGGCGATGATGCAGGAGAACATTGCGCGTTTGCATGACCGCTGGACGCGTCGCCAGAAGCGATTGAAGTTGAAGATGGTGCGCATTATGAACGGCATATTGACGCGCGATCGGTCGCTGGATGATGTGCAGCACTTTTATCGGATGGACGTGGCCAAACAGCGCCGTCTTATCAAGGAGTTGCGCGAGGTGTGCAACGAAGATGCTGCCACGGGCGCCGCTGCCGGGGCGGCGGTTCCGCTGCGCATCCGCATATTGGAGTCGACGTCGATCCCGCGGGAGTTGAAGAACATTGCGTTGCGCAAGATTGGTACTTTGGCGGAGCACGCGGAGCTGGGGATGGGCGGCGCGTTGTCGGAGGAGCAGATGAAGGTGAAGCAGTGGGTGGACGGGTTCGTGTCGATCCCGTTCGGGGTGTATCGACATCTGCCGGTCACCATGGGCGATGGTATCGATGCGTGTCACGGTTTCTTGGCCCGCGCGAAGCAGACCTTGGACGACACGGTGTTTGGGATGGACGATGCGAAGATGCAGGTGATGCAACTGTTTGGACAGTTGTTGTCCAATCCGCAGGCGGTGGGGTCGTCGGTGGCGATTCACGGGCCGCCGGGCACAGGGAAGACGACGTTGGTGAAGCACGGCATCAGCGCGATGTTGAATCGCCCCTTTGTGTTCATTCCGCTGGGGGGTGCGCAAGACGCGGTGTTTTTGGAAGGCGGTGCGAACATGTATATTGGGTCGTCGTGGGGCAAGATTGCACAGAGTCTGATGGACGCCAAGTGCATGAACCCGGTCATCTACTTTGACGAGTTGGACAAATTGAGTGATACCCCGCGCGGCGAGGAGATTGCGAACCTGCTCATCCACTTGACGGACACGACGCAGAACACGAAGTTCCGGGACCGTTTTTTCGCGGAGTTTGCCTTGGATGTGAGCAAGGTGACGTTTTTCTTCAGCTACAACGACGAGTCGAAGGTGAATCCGATTTTGCGCGACCGCATGTACCGGATCCACACGAAGGGGTACTCGGTGAAGGACAAAATCGCGATTGCGGCCACGCACTTGCTGCCGGCCATTCGTCGGGAAGTGGCGTTTGCGGCCGAGGACGTGGTGTTCAGCGACGACGTGGTTGCGCATTTGGTGGAGCACTGTTGCGAGAAGGAGGAAGGGGTGCGAAACTTGAAGCGGGCGCTGGAGGTCATCCACCACAAGCTGAATTTGTTTCGGCTCATGAAACCCGGCGCGAACTTGTTCCCGAAAGAGATGCCGCTGCAGGTAACCTTCCCCTTCACCGTCACCAAAGCGGTCGCGGAGCAACTGGTTCATCGCACCGCGCGCATGGACGCCTTTGCTTCCATGTACTCCATGTACGTCTGAACCAGCGTCCCAGGATTCCTGCCAACTTCTGCCAACCTGGTTGAACAGACGGACCGGTCGACTGGCAGTGTCGAAGGGATGGGATAAGGGGGGGTGGGCGAATGTTGCTTGCCTGCGATTGGGTGTACTTTGTGGAAGTCGTCGTCTCATAATTTTACATTTGGTTGCATTTTCTCGGTTGCTCTCTTTTGTTGGTTTCTTTTTTTGAATCGAACGACGATGTCGCACGTGCAGTTTTGGCGTGACGCAGAAGCGCAGTGGAAGCGTGAAAAGTCAGTGTTTCAAGAAGAGTGCATGCGACGTGTCTCCGCGGCGAAAGAAGGTGTGGTGATTCTGCGCAACGATGATCGTGTGTCGATGTACCAGAAGAGACGCATTTTCCGCGAGCGGTGCCGCGAAGAATACCTTGTGCATTGGAAACCCTTAGCATCGTCACCCACTTCGCCGTTTTCCTCGTGCACCAGCACAGCATCAACGACGTCCAAGGATGGGCACAACCAGACGCGAAAGAAGGAAGGGCACAAAGAGGAGTCGGGATCGGAATCGGGTTGGGTGGTGCCCTTGTTGCCGCGAGAGCGCGAGCAGTTGTGGCCGCTCACCTTGATTCGGTGGGAGGATTTGGAGTGCGTGGAGCGCTTTCACCCATATATCACCGACTTGCTGGACTTGTATCCAGACTTGCACTGGAACTGGCACCGCGTGAGCGCCAATCCGTACTTACGCGCCCGATACGTGTGCGCGCATCCTGAACATCCGTGGCACTTCAGCAATCTGGCGGCCAACCTCGAACTCAGTCTCGACGTGGTGCAGTGGTTCCGCCACCAACAGTGTCGCTTCACCTTGAACCAGTGGGACAAGAAGGAAAAGAAAGTCGTGGATATCTTGCGGTTGGTGGAGAATCCGTCCTTTTCGTGGCCGCTCTTCGAATCCTTGCACGGCCCCGATCTACCCGTGTTTAGCCAGGAGCGAGGATACACCGACGAAATTGCACAAGCTGTGTCGCGCCACGAAAACATCGGCGCAGAGGCATGGTTTGCGCACCCACAGCATCCAGTGTGGCGTGTCGATCTGGCTGCCAATCCCCGCCTGTGTTTCCGCGACGTCCCGCGCGTGGAGCGCGAGATGCCACACATCGCGGCGCACACTTCCTTCTGGAACCATCTGGCCCGCAACGGCATGACCGTGGCACGGGATTGGCACATTGAACAAGACGCGCGCAACGCCGCACGGCGATGGTTTGCCGAGAGTTCACTCAGACAGCAACTGTTGGCGCACACCTTTGTTCAACGCCACCACCATCGGTAGTTTCTTTCTCATTCGCTCTCTTTCTCTCCGTTTCTCTCTTTTTCTTCGTGTGTGTGCCGTGAACAAAAAAAAGACGTACGTTGCACCAGTGTTTCTTTTCTTCAAGACTTGTAACAGTTGTAATTCAAACCATTGTTCTGTTTTTTTTCAGTGTTTTCTCGTTTCGCGGTTTTTGTTTGTTTGCTTTGGTGTTAACGCGAAAGACGACATGACTTGCACGTGTCCGTCATGGATCACTTTGACGTTTTTGGCGTTGGTGGCGGTGGTTGCGTTCGTGCTCTTGCATGCGATTTTCCTGCCGCCGCCAACTTCCTCCGCTTCCCTTTCTTCTTCTTCTTCTTCTTTTCCTCCTTCTCACCAGGAAGGCTTTGATGTTGGCGACCTGCAGCGGTTGACGAACAACATCAACGACATTGGAGACATTGCAAGCGCCATTCCGGACGAGCTGGACAAAATCCGCACACAACTTAACACGGTGGATGCGCAGGTGGTCACCAAATTGCCCGGAGACATTCGCACCTTGTCCACCCAACTGGATGGTCGCATTCGCCAGGCTTCGGATGGGATTTCTTCCCTCGATGGACAGCTGCAAGAGATGCGCCGACTGGTGCCGCAGGAAATCAGCCGAGTCACCAACCGCTTCGACACACAGCTTCAACAGGCGACCAGTTCTCTTCCGGCGCTCACCACGCAGTTGCAAGAGATGCAGCGTGTCGTGCCGCGCGAAATCACCCGGGTCACCAACCAGTTTGACTCGCAACTGCGCCAAGCCACGGCGCCCATCGCGGACTTGACGACCCAGGTGCAAGGGGTCCAGCGCCTCGTGCCGCAAGAAATCAGTCGTGTTACCAACCAGTTCGACTCCCAACTGCGCCAAGCCACGGCGCCCATCGCGGACTTGACCACCCAAGTGCAAGGGGTCCAGCGCCTCGTGCCGCAAGAAATCAGTCGTGTCACCAATCAGTTCGACACTCAACTGCGCCAAGCCACCAGCACCCTTCCGGCGCTCACCACGCAGTTGCAAGAGATGCAGCGCCTCGTGCCGCGGGAGATCGACCGGTTGGGCACCCGCTTCGACGCGCAGCTGCAGCAAGCCACCAGCGGCATTCCGGGCATTGTCCGCGACTTGCAAGATGTGCAGCGCCTCGTGCCGCGGGAGATCAACCAGCTGGGCACCCGCTTCGACGCGCAGCTGCAGCAAGCGACGCGCGACATCCCGGGCATCGTCAACGATTTGCAGGACGTGCAGCGCATGGTTCCCCGGGAGATCAATCGGGTCAGCAACCAATTCGAGGACCGGGTGCGCCAGGTCGGAGACACGGTGCCGCGCGAAATCGAGAAACTCGGCAACCAGGTAGATCGCAAGCTGTCGTCGTTGGCGCAAGAAGTGGAGCGCCAGACGGTGCAGATGGTCGACGGGAAACTCAAGTCGGTGTTCACCCAGCTCGGCGACATCTTCTACGACGGACTCATCGATCCGATCTGGACCCTGTTGCGCAGCCTCGGCCAGATCTTCGTGCAACTCTTCCGCATCCTGCAATTGATCGGCACCAAAATCGCCAGTCTCCCCGGCTGTCTCCTGACCTACCTCTCCGAAGAAACCATGCGCAGTGTTACACGCGTGTACCAATGGATTGTTCCCTCGTTGTTGCGGCGTGGGTTGGCGTGGGTGTATCGATACACGCTCCAGGTGCCGCTGGCGTGGATTGGGCGTGTGACGGGCTACGACGACAGCGTGCGTCGTTGTTACGGCTTCGATGTAGACGGCGAGGTGCAACAAATGGAGGCACAGTGGAAGCGTGTGGAAGGTGCGTTTGCACAAAAGTTCGGTCGACTCGATTTCAACCGCATTCGGCTGTGAGAACAAAAATTCTTCTCCGGAGAAAGCATCCTCGGTTTTGTATCCTTGCCTTAAAAACCTCAAACCTCAAACATCAAACCTCGGCTGCGGCTATTGTTGTCCTCATTCTTTGTTCTGATCATGCCGCGACGGACCAAAGCATCGACTGCGGCGGCGGCTGCCGGCAAAGAGACCACCTTGGGTTGGATGAATCGACACGTGATGTACTTGAACAACAGCAAGTTCTTTGCAGGCGTAGTCATGATTTTGCTCAACGTGGGCTCCAAGTTCATCACCATCCAGTTCAGCAAATCCACGGAAGAGTACATGAAATACACCGTCTCCAAACAGGTGTTGGTGTTCGCGATGGCGTGGATGGGTACCCGCGACATTTACACGGCCCTCGGCTTGACCGCCGTCTTCACCATCTTGTCTGAGTATCTCTTCAACGAAGAGAGTCATCTGTGCATCGTGCCGCACGAGTACCGCATTCTCGACAAACTGATTGACACCAACGACGACGGGGTCGTCTCGGAGACCGAACTGGCGGCGGCAGTGGCGTTGCTGGAAAAGGCCAAGAAAGAGAAACAGCGCAAAGCACAGAAAGAAGCCTTTGCCAAATTCAACTATTCAAAGTGGTAGGTAAGAAACTCGATCCATCGATGGGAATATAGAAGAAGATGGCGTCGATGCACAAGCACAAGAACCAACGACCACTCACTCATTCACTCACTCCATCCATCGTTCTGCGAACAACACATCGCATCGTCGACAAATATGACACTCATGCCGCACGAGTCGCAAGCTGAATTCCGCGACGAAATGGATCGCATGTTGCACCGCATGGATGCCATTTTTCACATTTACGATGACCTTCGCAAACAAACTGCCATTTGCAGCGAACCCTTGGATGCGGTGGAAAAAGTGATGCAACGATTGAACGTCCTGCGCGAAACCTGTCGTGAGTGGCGCGAGTTGTTTCAGCGCCGATGCGAATTGCTGTGCAATCATGTCTGGGAAGAAGACATGATTGACATGTCACCGGAACATTCGCAATCCCTTCTCCTGTGCACCCTGTGCCAAGCAACGCGGTTTCCACCTTTTTCCAAGTGTGACGTGGAAAACAAACTGGATGAAAACAAATTGGATGAAGAACAAGACGAAGATCAAGACGAAGAACAAGACGAAGATCAATAAGAAAAGCGATGAAAAAAAAACAAGAAGAGGCGAAGGATGTTGTAAGTGAAAATGTGTTAACAAAAAATTACATGGTATGTGTCTACACTGGAATGGTGAACAAGCTGGCATGAGTCAGCGGACGACGGTTTCTTGCGCGAGGGTAGGCGGAGAAGGTGTTGCCAAACAAGCAAACGTCCGTGAAGGATGCATCTTGGAACAAGGCGTCTGCTTTGTCGCATTCGGCTTCGAAGGAGGAATCGCATTGCGTGCCCATGCCGTACTGCGATACGTGGAGGGACACACGCGCATTGTTCTTTGGCCAGCACTGCACCCCGATGTTCTCCAGTGACCCGTTTCCGCGATACTGGAATCCGAATGCAGTGACGAACGGTCCGACCAAAGGACACAGTTTCTTGTCGCGCAAAATGGCGTCATACATGGACTGGAGATGTGCAGGGTTTACATACACGCTTACTACCCAATTGTTTCCGTTCAATACGAGTTGGACATCGTAACTGGCGACGTCACAGTTTGCGCGCTTCAAAAGTTGAAACAGTTCCTTTTCCATGATTGTTTCGTGCTGCTGCTGCTGCAAAATGTTGTGTGCGTTTGGTGCTGCGGCTGAACAAGAATAAAATTATAATTTTTTCCCAGTGGATGATTTGTTTTGTTTTCACTTCTTTTGGCACAGCAACAACATGGAACTGGGGAATCTTGCAATCAATGTTGAGACGTGCGGGAAATGGCATCAACCTTCCTCTTCGGCGCTGGAAATTCTTCCTCTGATAGAGACACAGTGGCAATCGATGTTGCGTGATCTGAAGAGAGACTGTAGCCCGCATCAGCCGCCCGTCACCGCAATGATGATATTGGAACACGGGGATTCATTGACGGAAGCAAAGGAGTACATCATGATGCGCATGGCAAGTGAGCCAAACGTCACCAATGTCAAAGGTCGCTGGGTGCCGACGACGAGCGAGGGTGGAGTAACACTCTCACCCGACCAACCCGAGTTCCACATTTACTTCCAATACTCCGTTCCTTGTCCTTGTCCTTTTCTTTGTTCTCCCGACACACCCGCAGCGACAGCGACAGCTGCCGACACAGACGCCGATGCCACCGCGGAATCGTTCGATGTTTGAAGTTCGAAGAGGTCATTGCGTGGACTGCGCACGACTAATTGTTTGTTTGTTTGTCATTTGTTGTATTTGGTACACGCGTGTAACATTTAAACACAATGCTTTGCACCTGGTTCAACCTTCAATCCCTTGTTTGTTTTGCGCGCTTGTTTCTTTTGTTTTATTTTTCGGCAACTCACCCATCCGTTCGTTATTATTCCATTGTCCATGTCCACCAGAACTGCTACCCCCAAACAATCCAAAAATATGCCTTGTGCGTGCGGCAGCAAAAAGAAAGCCAAGCATTGCTGCATGCGCAACGCGGAAGAAGTGAAACCCGACTATTATTCCACGGGCGCGGAGGTTGTCCGCGAGAAAATCCGGGACACGGTCGATCGCTTGGCAGACATGTTTCCACAGCACCGCGTCATCGACGTCACCGACAAATTGACCGACGCAACCTATCGCCCTTTGCAATTGGCCAATTTCCGCAAACCCATCATCATGGTCGCCGAACGCTGTCCCAGCACCGAAGACGTCTTTCGCCCACGCGTGAACTGCGCAGAGTCAGACACCATGGTTCTGTACCATGGCAAATACCGCACCTTCTTCTCCGACATGCTCGACCACTACTTCGAAAGCATCGTCAAAACCATCGAAGACGACGAATAACACACCTGTGTGTCATTCCCACCTTTTTCGCATAATTATTTTTTTTTGTCGCAAGTTCCTTGGGTGAAGTTGGGTTGGTTGCGCAGTGTGACATTGTCCATTGTTTTCACATTTCTTCATCCCTGCATTGCTCGATCCTCGATGCGCGACTTTTTACGCAACTTGCATGGACGCAGTCGTCGTACGACGATGCCTCCTCCTGCTCATCCACCTCATCCTCCTCCTTCTTCATCTCGATCCTTGTCGCCGACGCCACGAAGGGGGAATTGTACGGAGACTGACCATGACGGAGACAACATTGGCGCCTGTTGTCGAAGTGCCTCGGCGGTGATCGCACCCTGCTGCATTGCGCGCAAAGTGGCCACCGTGCATCCTTTGCGCGATGCGTCGGGGTGTGATCTGGAAGAGGGTGGTCGCAAACGCCATTCCGCGTCAATCTTGTCGGCGGAAGAGAAGCAGAAGGAGAAGGAGGAGCACGAGAATGTGTTGGTGACCGATCGACATTGCTTCTTCTACCCCACCGTGCAATCCATCGACGAACATCGAGATGAACGCGAGTTCTTACTGCGCCATTTTTGCGGCACCACATGGACCAGCTTCGAAGATGTGCAGGTGGAAATTGAACGATGGGCAACTTCCGACATCGACTGGAAAACACACAACACATACAAGACACATTGGTACGTCGGGGGACATTTGCAACGCAATTTGCCGTGGTTAAGACGTCAGTTGTTTGCGGCGAATGAACTCGCGCGCACACACCGTCAGCGTCAGCGTAACAATCATCATCCATCCGTCGTTTCCGCCAACGCAGAAGAAAAAGAGGGTGGTGGTGGTGGTAGTGGTGGCGGCGGCGGTGGCATTGACGAGCAAGTGCCTGCTTGGACCATCGTGTTCATCCACGAATTGTCGCATTCCTCCACCTACGACCTGGAGCGTCAGTTTGGCGGAGTTCACGTGGGCGAAGTGCCAATCAACGTGCAAAACGCGGGCGTGTTGTTTCGCCGCATGTTTCACCCCGCGCTGGGCAGTTTGCAACAAACCTTGCTGTCGCAGCACTGGATGCAACCCTTCACGCGCTTGGGGGCATCTGCCATTGCCACCGCCACTGCCAACGCCACCTCCCCGTCTGCTTCCGTTTGCGCAGGAGCGGTGGCATTGAGCGATGTGGTGGAAGTGAACATTGGCACTCGCGCGCACGAACATCGATTTCACGTCTTGCGCGGATCGTATTCCTTCGGCGGTCCCACCAATGAATTTTCGGACGTGGATCGAATGATCGTGGCGCGGGTGAACGAAGCCATTGCGCACTGTTTTGCTGATCCTGCTCCAGTCAACCATGGGGTCATGGAGTTGTGTGTGCACAGCATATCCGCATCCACGTTCACCTCCGCCGCAAACCCCACGCAGTTGACTGATTCCATCATTCGCCAGCGCGCAGAAAAAACCTTGGATCTTGCCCCCAACGGTGTCATCGCCTTTTGCTCCTTCTATGATTGTTCACCCTATCCGGGAGGAAGTGGAAGGAGTGCACTCCCCTTCGGCAATCTCCCCTTTTCTAGCATGCAATCATCCACCACCATGACACCGGTTGAGACGCACATTCCCTTCTCCACGAAACACGACTCGACCAAAGGCACCACCACCACTTCCACTCCCCCTGACATGCACCTGCAGTCACCTTCGTCGCAAACCTCTCGGACATCCTCTTCTTCCGCAACCTCTTCCGACAGCGATGCTTTCCTCCACACCCTTCGCACCTGGTCGTCATCTGCCAACATGTCTTCCAAACATCCCCCTCCACACCAGTACGACCCTAGTCCGCACGATGTATTCGACTTGCAGCACCGCGGAATATCGGTGTTGACGCGGCTCCGGTTTCGTCTCAAACGCGACATTGCCGACACTTGCACGCGGCCGCGCGAATTCGACGTGGTCTTGTATCCCAACTCGGTCTTTCTGATGCCGCTGTCCACCAATCGACTGTACACCCACGAAGTTGTCCCATCCGTGTTTCCCCCCGAGGTGCTTCCGGTGCGCCTCGCGTACACCTTGCGCTGCTCCAACCGCGTCGCGGTCCATCGGGGAGGTCGAACGTACTTTGCACACTCGTCGGATGGCATCGGCGAAATGGTGCCTATGGAAGACGTCCAGGAACAAAGTGCAGCTGTGTTGCAGCAACTGTTCGCGGAGGAAAATTTGACCAGTCGCCGCATCCGATACAACGAGGACGACGCAGTCTGGAACTTCAGCTTCAGTCGCGGCGACTACATGCGACCCCTCATTCACATCCGCGTTCCGCACGTCTAATCAAGCAAACACAGTTTGCTTTTTTTTGCTGTTTTTTTTGATTGTTTTTGTTTGTTGTTGCTTGCAGTGTGTTTGTTGAGGCGGCGGCGCCACTTTGTAAATTCGCATAACTTTCAAAAGTTTCCAATTTCTTTCTTCCTTCCTTTTGTTATTTTCATCCTTCGTTCAGTCTTTCGTTCGTCATTGCATTGATTCGGTTGACAGCAACGGAATCAATATCGTGTGCACGCGTGTGTGTTGTTTCCTTTCTTCTATGTATTTCAGTCGGCGGCTGCGGATTGCCTACCTGTTTGTCTGTGTGCCGCTTGCTTGCTTGCTCAGCGCACATATTTGCCCACTCGCACGAAGGAATCCGCCATGAAGATGACGAAGATGCCGAGGAAAGAGTACAAGATGACCTCCTCCGTGACATGGTTGGTGGCTTGGTCTCGCTGTTCCTCCATGAGGGTGATGATGTAATTCAGTTTTTGCATCAATGGGTCACTGCTTCCTCCACCCGTTGGTCGACGATCGCTGGCGTACTGCGGCACCATTTTTTGATAGTATGCATCGCGCGCGGCGTCCGAAGGATAATTGCTTTGCATGTCGTGCAAGGTCATGAACTCTTTTGCCCCATCGTTGTGTGCGCGAGGGACTTGCGCAAATCCTTCTTGCAACAATGGTCGATCCATGTTGCTGCCATTGTTGCTTTCTCCGTGTCCAACGGCAACGGCAACGCCAGGCAATGGTTTGGTGCGCTGCACTCCCGCGGAAATGGGAGGCGGCAAGAAATCGCCGCCACTCACCAATGGCGGCAGAAAGGGGGTGTGGTGAGGGTTGATGGCTGTCGCTGTTGCGCGGCTGCCACCCTTGTCGTGGTCGTCGCCGACCAATGCAAAGGGGGAGTCATCGTCCTCGTCGACATCGTCGTCTCCCCCGCCCATGTGAAGATGCAACGATTCCAACACGGAATGCACTCGCGCGGTATTTCCCGTGCGACTTTCGTGCGAGGCAGCAGCACCAGCAGACATGGACGGATGAGACGACGATGTCGCCAGCGAGGACATCGGTTCACGCCGCGTGCCACGATGTGCTCGGTTGCTTCCCGCTCCTCCACCGGCACCACTTCCACCGGCACCACTTCTTGCTGCCGCGCCGTTCCCCGACGTCATTCCTTCGCGATCTGCGCCATGAGAAGAGAGTCGTTGTGTTTTGCGGGTGTTGAACGATTCTTGTTGATGTTGCAGTCGTTTGCGTTGCATGAACGTGGCATTGCTGCCGCTGCCGCCACCGTTGATATCCCCCGTCGAGGTGTCGAACGGCGCAGCAAACATGGCTAAAGACATGGTTGTTTTTTTTTCACTTCACACGGATTGACCTTGCCTCCGAATTTGTAAAGGCGCGCTTATGTGATCTCTGCACATTTTTTATTTTGCACCTCCGCACCGGCGCCAAACAGAACCGCGATGGAGATTGATGAAGACAGAACACGGAATAGAGAGGACGAGCGAATGCCAACTTTGTCAACTGCGAATCTCTTCGTCGACACGTCGGAAAATGTCAAACATACGCGCCAAACTGCGCGCCAACTCGGCAATCGCTTGATCGAATCGCGTCTGATCGGCAATTCGTTGTGCCTCCGCCGCCGCTTGGCGTGCCGCTTCTTCTGCCTCTCGCGCCAACTGTTCTGCCGTCTTTGTCGTCGTCTGCACAACAGGTTGGGCAACTTGCGTCACTTGCCGGGTGGTGTCGGTGGCCGTTTGCGCCACTTGTGCGGTCGTGTCCGTCGCGACTTGCGTCACTTGCGCGACAGTACCCGTGGCTGCTCCGGTCACTGCGCCACCAATGTCGTTGATGCCACGCGTCACCGTTTTCAGCTTGACAGGTTTCAACTTTTTCAGACCTTCCCTCAGCAGAGGATCAGGATGGGGATCAAGATGGGGAGTGCACCAGTGATGCCATCCCCACCACACCCAACAGCCCAGAACAACTACAATAGTCCACCACTCTTCGGATCGCATGGCGGTCGGTGTCTTTGTTCGGAATGGGATGAATGGATGAATGGAATGGATGACGGATGAATGGATTTGCAGCGGATTGAAGAAACTGGAGAAATTACTCTTCCGCTTCTTTCCTCTTGTTTCCTCTCGTGGTTTATTCCGCCAAGGACACCAAGTTGGTGAACACATCGGCTTCCGATGGCAAGACATCGTTCACCAGTTCCATGCGACGCACGAACACGTCATTGGAGTTCTCGCCTCGGCGCATCATGCTCTCGCGCTCAATCAAGAAAAATCCTTCGCGCGCCTTTCCACCACGACGACGGCGATGCGGGCGATTGTCTCCAGTGGCACCTCCTCCACTTCCTCCAGCTTTGATGGCGGCGCCTGCTTTGGTGGCGGTCGCGGCAACAGAATCGGTGGCGGCTTTGGGCACAGCCACCATTCCTTCGACCCCCACGACTACATTGCGCGGATAGAGTTGGGTGAGGCCAATTGCGAGCAAAAACACCAGCGCGATCCCAATGGTTTTGTTGAGATGCGTGATGGCCAGCACAGCTAAAAGCAACAGTCCGCGTCCGACGGGATGATCCATGAAGAGCTCGACGAAGGTCGATTGGGACAACAGAAGTAGCAATCCCAGCGTTGCCATACCACTCACCATCGACTTGCGATTGGAAGATGCCGTGAAAGAACGCATGATTCCAAACGTTGGCAACGAAAAGCGCATGCTGTTGAAGTGGTTGTTGTTGTTGTTGTTGTTGGTGAACAGAGAAAAGGAGAAGGAAAAGGAGAAGGAAAAGGGGTGAGAGAATCAATGTCAAAAGTTCGCCGTTGTTGTTTTGGTGCGAGAAAGAAAAAAAACGAAAAGACGAAAGAAAAACAAAAACGGGTGAGTTTGTGGGAGTGATTATTGCATTACAATGTTACATTGGTCGGAAAACAAAACACGTCGTGCGTGACAAATGAAGAAAGTGGATCACACCCCGGTGGATCCAAACCCACCCGCACCGCGCTCACTTTGGTGCTGGTCTGCCAGTTCGAATGCCTCCGGGGTCATCCACTCCACGAAGATTGGCACGAGTGAGGGTGCACAAATTTGCGCGAAACGATCGTGGACGCCATATTTGTCCTCGCTGCATTGCTTTTCCGCGCTGGATTTCATACACGCCATCAGTTCGCCGCGATATCCAGCGTCAATGATTCCCACGCCGTTGGCGAGCATTTGGCAGGTGCGGTTGATGGAGGAGCGCGCACACAGAAAGAAGGAGGTGCCGTGGAATTGTTCGCTCGACGGTGTGTACAACATGGCTCTTGCTTTTACTCCACTGTGCAGCATGTCTGCGCCGGCGTGTGGTGTTGCGAATGTGATCTGGGCCACACGAAGATCGAATCCCGCGTTGTAAGTGTGAGGGTTGCGCAACATTTGTTGGTTGTGTTCGATGACGGCATTGCGATAAGCCAACTGCAACCTATCGTCGGCGGCAGACTCTAACGTGGCGCACAGTTGCAAGTGCATGGTGGTGCTGGAGCCGCCCTTGCGCAACAATGCATTCGACATTTCACATAGCGACATTGATTCCGTCTCGGAAGTCTCCTCTTTCGCGACGGACTCGATTGTTGGTTCCTGTTCCTGTTTCTTTTCCTTTTCCTGTTCCTGTTCCTGTTTCTTTTCCTTTTCCTGTTCCTGTTCCTGTTCCTGTTCCCGTTCCCGTTCCAATTTCTCCTCTTCTGGCAACTGAGACAAAGCTTCCAAAAACGTTGACACGATGGATATAGTGTGAACCATTTTGTCGAGCGACTGATTGAGTTTGCACACGGCCTCCCTTACAACATGTGCAGGGTCAATGTTTCCATCCGAGGGTTTTTCTTCCGCGCCTGCAACAACGGCGACATCCTCGGCAGCAGCATTTTCGACGACGACGACGTTCTCGACGACTTCCTCTGGTTGTGACATATTTTGCGCGTTGAGATAGATTGGTTTTGGTCTGTTGCGGTGTTTTGGCGACAGTTGATTGTTTTATGTTTTTTTTTGTGTGGGTGGGTGCGTGTATGTGTGGGTGGGTGCGTGTATGTGTGGGTATGTATTAGTGGTAGTTTTGTTTCGTAAATACGGTAATGTATTCGCCTTCTGCCGGCAGTTTGTAGTGTGCATGCAATAAAAACCCCACTTCTTGAATCATTGCTACATCTTGCGCCATGGATTGGAACGGCAACGACAAGTGCTGTGTGCGCACGTCGCCGTTTGCAAAGACGAACTTTTCGCGCAGCAGTTGCAACGCGGGTTTCCAGTCCACGGAATAGCGAAAACGATCGGTGACCACCGGGGCCATGTGCCAGCGATTCAAACCTGGTTGTTTGTCAACCAAATGCACAATGAAGTACCCTCCCGGCATCAACCAGCGCAGGACGTTGTCCACAAAGTGCTTGCGGTTCTTGAGGAGGTAGAAGGTGTAATCGACACACAACACGTGGGTCACTGAACTCTCGGGGAACAAGTGGCGATCCATCGCGTCGCCTGTCATGTATTCCGCGCCTGGATGCAACGCGATGGCGCGGCGAATCATGGAGGGAGAAATGTCGACTCCAAACACCATCGCTTCCGCACCACCTTGTCCTTGTCCTTGCCCTTGCCCTGCCCCCGTTTGACTTTGTTTGGCGGAGAACACGTTGCGCAATGCATTCACCAACTTGCCAGTGCCGCAGCCCACGTCCACGACGATGCTGTTGGCATGGTACACCGGTGTATCGATAGAAAGAATCACTTGCATGTCCGAGAGGTTGGGGGAGGTATCGCGGAACACCAGTTGGTCATGGACGGCGGCGTAGAAGTCGTCGTAGATGTCTGTGTTTTCGTGGAAGCTGGTGGCGGGTTTGTGTTGCGCGGTCATGGCGGTCATCCCTTCCAGTCCAGAAAACATCCAGTCGCTCGAGCCCGACCCGAATGCAAAGGCGCCGCCCCCTCCTACACTGCCGCCGCCACCGCCGCCGCGGCTGGTGCGCAGCACGAGGAGAGTGACAAGAATCCCAAACAAGACTTGGGTCACGGGCGAGCTCCAGAGGGAGGAGAACGTCGGGGAGTTCAATGCGAGGATGGTCATGGTCCGTGTCGGTGTCGGTATCGATGTCGATGTATCAGTGAACAAAAGAAGAGTTGCGCGGCAAGTTGTATTGTACCAAGATTTTTTATAGGTGTCAGTCATCATACGCCGCCGACAACGACAACAAGCTTTATTGTGTGTGTGTGTATTCCGCCGAGTTGTGACATATTTTGCCGATGAATGATTCGGACATCAACGATGTGCGCGCGCCGCGTGAATTTCGAGGAGTGACCTTTTCGCAGTTCAGCAAGACGGCGGTGAAGAAAGAGTTGATGCGGTCGTTGTTGCATGGTAAGTTGGAGCCAGCGTGTTACTGGGGTGCGGAGTTGGTGTGCGCGGGGCATTTTGGCGATTTGTGGGAAACAGTCATCTTGTTGTACGCGAAACACATTCACCTCGGCAACATCAAGCTGGCGAGTTACCTGGAGATGCGCTGTAAACAGTTCCAGCAGATTGTGCGCGGCGGATTCACCCACAACGAGTTGGCGCTGCGCAACCTGCCTAAAATCCGCAAACTGTTTGCGGAGATGGCATGTATCCTCTGCGACGCGAAACAAAAGTCGCCCTTGCAGCAAGTGAAGGTGCAGGCGCACGACTTTGATTTGGAGGAGTGGAGCAGTCGCTTTCACGCGCCTTCCCGCGACTTTGCGCAGGCGGTGTTTCGCGACGAAGACCCGGCGGACTTGTACCTCCCGCTGAATGAACTGGGCTACCACCTGTCGTCCAGGTCGCAAGATGCCGTGCGCGCCTGCTATTGGATGGAGTGGATCATGCATCTGGTCGCGCACGGCCGCAAACACAAGCAGCCGTGGGTGTGTGCGCGCCGCGACTGGCCCTTCGTGACCATCCCTTCCGACCAGCAGAAGGAGGTGGTGTGGATGCTCTGGGATTTGTGTCTCACGACCGCGGCGGCGCGGCCCTTGAAATTGTTGCATCGCACCATCGCGTCGCTGTTGACGCTGTATGTGTTTCGGGGCAGTGCCAGCAGCTTTGGCAAGCGCCGCTTCCTGTTGTATTTCGCCGTGCAGTTGTTGTGCGAGCCCGAGGCACGGTTGGCTGTGCGGGACGAATTGGTGCGCGCGTCGGAGCTGTCGTCCATTGCCAAGGTGATGGATCGCATCGACCGCATCTACGCCAACATCAAGGCGAACGAGCACAGTCCCAACACCGACTACCTCTTCTTCGGAGACAAGAATCGACAACTGGAAAGCACCATCCAAAAGTTGGAGGCCATGAACGCCTTTGACCAAATGTTCATTCCGCGCGCGCAATCCTCCTCCTCCTTCCACAACGCAGATGCCGGCGCAGAGGAGGACGAAGAAGAAGAACACGACGAGGAACATGACGAAAACGATGGAGATGCGCGCAAA
>JACCDQ010913442.1_pt1 | contig 17302 bp, 16 predicted proteins | sample 7446031 | NCBI WGS metagenome assembly JACCDQ01 (sample SAMN15323442, study PRJNA562643) | freshwater metagenome | isolation source: river surface water | place: USA:Blue River Watershed | collected 2017-08-17
GTAAAGCGTCCGAAGGACAAGCTGCGCACTATGCTTTGCGCCCGCTGGTCCAGCGGGCCTTGCCCCGATGGTTGCACCACCTCCGTGGCCAGCACCCGGCCGTCGTGGTTCACGGTGATCACCATAGTCAACTCGCCGTAGAGCTTGCGACCTCCGGCTTCCGGGAAATGGGTGGTGCCGCGGTCTTCGATCTTGCGTCGCAGCTCGTCGTAGTAGATGGCATAGACGGCCTCGCGGGTGGCCGGGCTGATGTAACGTTTGCGCGGGCGGGCGTTTTCTTCGTTGATGCGGCGCTCAATTTCGGCCAGGGTTTGGATCAGCGCACGGCGTTTTTCTTCGCGTTCGATGGCGGCCTGCGGGCTTTGTTCGCTTTTCGGCTCGGGCGGCGGCAATTGGGCCAGCTGTCTGCGCAGTTGGGCCAGCATGCGGCTTTGCTGCTCCTTCAGGGCTTCGACGCGGCGCTCTTCGTCTTCCAGGGCGTCGCCCATGCGGGCCTGGGCCGAGGCGGGCAGTGGCGAGGTGGCGCGTCCTTTTTCGGCGTCGCCCCCGCCGGCCAGGTTTTTCTGGGCGATGGCTTGTGCCTTGTCCGGTGCCTGCTCGCTGCTGGCGTTGACCAGAATGACTTCGAGTGGCGTGTCGTGGAACACGCGGTTGAACTGTTCCGGCGCCACAAAACGCACCGTCAGCAGGGCCGCGTGCAGCCCCAGCGACACCGCCAGGGCGATTTGCAGGGTGCTGAAACGTCGAAACATCTTCACGGTGGGCGAATTATCGGCGTGGTGGGCGTCAGGTGCTTTCGGTGACAGGGCCTGCCGAGGGTTCGGGGGCGGCTGCTTCCGCAGGGTCTTCGCTCAAGTCCATGGCAATCGCCAGGGGGGTGGCCAGGGCGCTCTCGTCTTCGTTGTCGTCCTCGGTGGCATCTGCCGTGGCAGGCGTGTCCAAGCGCTCGATGACGGTGCCCTTCACGTCCAGGGAAATGTCGTCTATCGCCCCCAGGCGAACGCGCACGCGCGCACCGCGCGCCAGGCCTTCGGCCCCCAGCACCGGCAGCACCAAGGGCAGGTCGTCGGCGCGCACCAGGTTGTCCTTGACCAGGCTGGCGGTCAGTTCGGTGATGGCGTTCTGCCGCAAGTAATGCAGTGTCCAATACCGTTCCATGCCGTTCTGGAACTGGTTGTAGGCGGTGTAGGCGGCGTCGAACGCGCTGATGACGGCAAACAGTTCGGTGTCTTTGGGTTTGAACGGCGCCACCAGGGCTGCGGTGGCCCCGTGTCGGGCGCAGGCAATGATTTGCCACTGGTTGACCAAATCGGTGTAGCGGCGCAGCGGCGATGTGCTCCAGGCGTAGGTTTTGACACCGATGCCGGCGTGCGGCAGCGCCTTGGTGCCCATGCGCACTTTCACACCGGGGGCCAGGCTGGCCTGGCTGCGGTAAATGCCGGGTACCCCGCTGTCGGCCAGCAGTTGGCCCCAGGTGCTGTTGGCCAGGATCATGGCTTCGGCCACCATCAAGTCCAACGGCGCGCCGCGTGAGCGGGTACCGATGACCACGGTTTCGTCGCCATGCGGTTCGAGGCCCTGCACGCCTTGGAGCTTGAAGGTGTAGTCGGGGCGGTTGAATGTTTCGGGCTTGCCTCGCACCACTTCGCGGCGGGCTTTGCACAACTGGGCCAGGCGGAACAGGAAGGACAGTTCCGGGCGCAGCGCGGCGATGTCGTCGGCCAGGGGCGCCCCGGTGGGGGCTGTGCTGTCGCTGAGCCAGTCGGCGGTGATGGCCTGGTCCAGTTGGTCGTGGCGCAGGTTGTGTGCGATCGGCACCAGTTCCAGCCGGGTGGTGCTGCTTTGCAGGTTCAGCTCTGCCTCATCAAACGTCAGGTAAAGCGACAGGGCGGGGCGGTTGCCACCAGCTTCCAGTGTGTAGGTTCGCACCACTTCGTCGGGCAGCATGGTCACTTTGTGGCCGGGCATGTAGACCGTGCTCAAGCGGCCGCGTGCCACTTGGTCGATGGCGCTGCCCGGCGCAATGGCCAGGCCCGGTGCTGCAATGTGGATGCCCAGTGTGACGGTGCCGCTGCCCAGTCCTTGAACGCTCAAGGCATCGTCGATTTCGGTGGTGCTGGAGTCGTCCACCGAAAACGCCTGCACTGGGGCCACGGGCAGTTCGTCGGCCACCGGCGGGGCCTGCAGCGCGGGAAAGCCCGTGCCTCTGGGAAAGTGTTCGAACAAAAAGCGTTGCCAGTGGAACTGGTAGGCGTTGCTGATGGCGCCCGCCTGCTGCAACAACGTCAAAGGGGCCAGGTGGGTTTCGCGCGCGGCATGCACCACGGCCTTGTATTCCGGGGCGTTTTTGTCGGGTTTGAACAGGATTTTGTAGAGCTGCTCCCGGATCGGCTCGGGGCAATGGCCCGATGCCAGATCGGCGGCCCACTGGTCCATCTGCGCCTGGATTTGCTTTTTCTTTTCGATTGCTGCCAGGGCCTGTTGCAGGATTTCGGGTGCGGCCTTTTTAAAGCGCCCTTTGCCTGCGCGCCGGAAGTAGTGGGGCGCTTCGGTCAAACGCAGCAGAGCGGCAACCTGCTGTTCCAGGCTGGCCGGGTCCTGAAAGTAGTCGGCGGCCAGATCGGCAAACCCGAATTCGCCTTCTGGCGCAAATTCCCAAGCCAGGTCCAGGTCGATGTCTTGGGCCAATGCGGTGGCCTGTGCCATCAGCGGGGCCGGGGTGGGTTTGTCGAACTTCAGCAGCACGTTGGCGGTCTTGACCTTGACGCGCTTGCCCGTTTCCAGCTCGATCTGCAGCGAGCTTTCGGCTTCTGACATCACGCGGCCGGTCAGGAACTTGCCGGCGTCATCAAACAGTGCAAACAAAATGGGCTTTCGGTGTGTGGGGCGGTTGAACAACCGCCGCAAACCGCCGAGTTTACCGACCCGTGGCGGTGTTGGCCCGCCACAGGCCCACCTGCAGGCTGATCTCTTGGGCGCTGAAGAACACCTTGACCCGTGCTGGCAAGCGTTTGCTGCGCAGCACGGCATTGCCCCCGCCCACCCATAGGGCCACGTGCTGGGGCAGTTGGGAGGCCAGCCAGTGCAGGCCATCCGATACCTCTCGGGTTGGCGCGTGGGCGCTCACGCTCAGTGCCACGATGTCGGCTTGGGTGTCCCGCCGGGCTTTCAGTATGTCGAGCAGCGGTGTGTTCGGGCCCAGCGACACGCGCTGGCAGCCTTCCAGGGCAAAAAAGCACTCGGCCGCCAGCAGACCCAGGCCGTGCATTTCGCGTGGCAGGGTGGTCAGCAGTACCTTGGGGGAGCGGGGGGCTTCTCCGGCCGTGGTGTCCAGGTGGGTCAGGGTTTCGCGCAGCACACCTTGCACGGTTTCACTGAACAAGTGTTCGTGGAACACGGTCAGGGACTGCTGTTCCCAGGCCAACCCCACCGCGTGGCTCAGTGGGCTGATCAGGCCGGTGATGGTGTGCGCCAGGCCATGGCGCAACAGGTGCTGGCGCAGCGCCGCCCGCAACGGTTCGGCTTGGCCCGTTTGAAGCAGTGCCAGCCAATCGGTCAGCGGCTTCTGGGGTGGGTTTTCTCCGGTTTCGGTGGCGGGGCCTTCGATGGGGTGGATGGGGGGCGGTGCTGACGTTTGCGGCTGTGCTTGGTACAGCAGTGCCTGCAAAGCGTTTTCATCCAGCGGAACCACCCGGCGGGGGCGGTGGCCAGCGTCCAGCAAGCGTTTGATCAGCTGCAGGCGCCGCACCTGCGCCAGGTCGTACAACCGGTCGCCACGCCCATCGCGCGCAGGCACGGGAAAGCCATAGCGCCGCTCCCACACGCGCAGCGCGTCTTTCAGGATGCCCACTTCGCGCTCCACCTCGGCAATGCCGAGGTGCGGGGCGTTTTCGCTGGATGTGGCAAGCATGCTGTGTTCAGCGTGGTATTTCAAAAGAGATCAGCACGATTGGACAAAATGTAGCATACTTCGTTTTGTCTAGGACAAAATGGGTGGCAGCATGAAAATCTATCGACAACTTGGGGCCTGGGTGTGTGGGCTTTGCCTGTTTTGGGCGGCGTCCGCTCAAGCCGCATCCGAGCCCCAGTGCCCGCCTTTGTTGCAGCACACCTTCGACCGCCTGCAAGACGAAAAGCCCCAGGCCCTGTGTCAATACAACGGCAAGGTGTTGTTGGTGGTGAACACGGCCAGCTTTTGCGGCTTCACCGGGCAGTACCAGGGGCTCGAAGCGCTTTACGCCAAATACAAAGACCGGGGCTTGGTGGTGCTGGGTTTTCCCTCCAACGATTTCTCGCAGGAGTCGGGCAGCAACCGGCAGATTGCGGCGTTTTGCGAAAACACGTTTGGCGTGAAGTTCCCCATGTTCACCAAAACCACGGTGTCGGGTGGGCAGGCGGTGCCGTTTTTCCAGCAATTGGCCACGCAAACCGGCCAGAAACCCCGTTGGAATTTCTACAAGTACCTGGTGTCCCGCGAAGGGCAGGCGGTCAAGGGGTATTCCAGCCTCACCGGCCCCGACGACAAGGCTTTGGTTCGTGAGATCGAGCGCCTGCTGGCACAACCGGCGCCCCAGTTGTGACTGCAATGTGCGCAAAAGGCAAGCCATGAAAATCGCCATCGTCGGGTCGGGTATTTCGGGTTTGGCGGTCGCCCACGCGCTGCAGGGGCAGGCGCAGGTCACGCTGTTCGAGGCCGGCGACTATTTCGGGGGTCACACCCACACGGTGGATGTGACCTTGCCCGACGCACAGGGCCAGGCCGTCACCCACGGCGTTGACACCGGCTTTTTGGTGTTCAACGAACGCACTTATCCCAATTTGATTGCCTTGCTGGCCGAACTGGGGGTGCCCACGGCCCGGTCCGACATGTCGTTCTCGGTGCAGGTGCCGGGCGCAGCCAAGGGGCGCACCCTGGAATGGAGCGGCAACAACCTCAACACCGTGTTCGCCCAGCGTGCCAACCTGTTGAATCCGCGCTTTTTGGGCATGCTGGCCGACTTGCTGCGCTTCAACACCCTGTGCACCCGGATTGCCACCGCCAACGAAGAAGCTGCTTTGATGCAGCCCTTGGGCGAATTTTTGGCCGAGCATCGTTTTGGCCGCGCCTTTCGCGATTGGTATTTTCTGCCCATGTTGGGCTGTATCTGGAGTTGCCCCACCGACCAGATGCTGCAGTTTCCCGTGGCCACCATGATCCGGTTCTGCCACAACCACGGGTTGATCCAGGTCAGCAATCGCCCGCAGTGGTTCACGGTGGCCGGGGGCGCACGCCAGTACGTCAGCAAAATCATCGCCACCTTGCCCGATGCGCGCTTGAATGCCCCCGTGCGCCTGATCCAGCGCGACGTTGCCGGGGTGCGGGTGGTCACCGACGCCGGGGTCGAGAGGTTTGACCGCGTGGTCCTGGCCACCCACAGCGATCAGGCGCTGGCTTTGTTGGGTGACGCCTCGGGCCAGGAACGCGAGTTGCTCGGGGCCATCCGCTACCAGCCCAACAGGGCCGTGCTGCACACCGATGCGTCTGCCATGCCCCGCCAGCGCAGCGCCTGGGCCGCCTGGAACTACGAACGCGCGGCAGACGATGGCCACGAATCCACACGGGTGTGCCTGCACTACTGGCTCAACCAACTGCAGCCGCTGCCTTTTGGACAACCGGTGTTCGTTTCGCTCAACCCGGTGCGTGACATCGATCCCGAACGCGTGCTGGCCGAATTCGACTACGGCCACCCAGTGTTCGATGTGCACGCGATTCGGGCGCAGCAGCGTTTGGGCGAGATCCAGGGCCAACGACACACCTGGTTTTGCGGCGCCTGGATGGGTTACGGCTTCCACGAAGACGGTCTCAAGTCCGGGCTGGCGGTGGCGCGGACGTTGTTGATGGACATACACCACCCGATGGGGGTCGCGGCATGAACCAGGCCCTCATCGGTTTTGGACAGGTGCGCCACACCCGGCTGCGCCCCCGGGGCAACGCGTTCGTCTACCCCACCTGTTTTTTGATGTTGCCGATGCGCAGCCTGGCCGCCGGGCAGGGGGTGGGGGGGCTGGCGGTGAACCGCCGCAGTGCCCTGGCTTTTTACGACATCGACCACGGCGACGGGCGCACGCCCGAGGCCGGTGGCGCCCTGGCCTGGCTGGACGGGTTGTTGCTCCGCGAAGGGGTGACCGATGCACAAGGCGAAGTGTGGCTGCACACCTACCCGCGTGTGCTGGGGTTCACCTTCAAACCCGTGAGTTTCTGGTACTGCCACCGTGTCGACGGTGCATTGACGGCCGTGGTGGTCGAGGTGAACAACACCTTTGGGGAGCGCCATTGCTATCTGGTGGTTCAACCACGTTACGGGGTGGAAGCCGTGGCCCGCAAGGTGTTTCACGTGTCGCCGTTTTGCCCGGTTCAGGGCATGTACCGGTTCCGGTTCATGCGCACAACGGGCCAGACGCCGGAGCAGCCGCTGCCCCGCACCGTGGTGCGCATTGATTACGACGACGACCAGGGCCCTCTGCTGTGCACCAGCGTCAGCGGCGAACTGCATCCCGCCACCACAGCCCGACTGCGCCAAGCCCTTTGGCGCTACCCCGCCATGACCTGGATGGTGGTGGCCCGCATCCACTGGCAGGCGCTCAAGCTGTGGATCAAGCGCACGGGGTTTCACGGCAAACCACACCCGCCCGAGCAATTTGTGACCCGCTGACCTCCATGGAGACCTGCATGAACAGCACCACCGCGCCCAACCCCGCTCCATCGGCCCTGGCCGGGCGATCCATGGAATCCAGCGGTGACACACCGCAAGACCTGCCTCCGGCCGCACGCGCGGTGGTTCGGCTGTTGCAAGGTTTGCAGCACGGCTCCCTCACGGTGCAGTGGCCCCAAGGGCAGCTGCAGCACTTTGGCGCTCCCGGGGGGGCGGCTCAAGCCGAAGCCTTGCACGCCGTCATGCACGTGCACCACTACGGGGTGTGTGCTGCGGTGTTGAAGTCGGGGGACATAGGTTTCGCAGAGAGCTACATCGCGGGTGAATGGTCTTCGCCCCACCTGCCTGAACTGTTGCGCCTGTTCGCCGCCAATCGGCGGGTTTTGGACGATGTGATTTACGGCCGTTGGTGGGGGCGGCTGGCCTACCGGGTCCGGCATTGGCTCAACCGCAATACCAAGGCCAACAGCCGCAAAAACATCCACGCGCATTACGACCTGGGCAACGCCTTCTACCAAACCTGGCTCGACGGGACGATGAACTACTCGTCTGCCTGGTTCGAAGGCCGGCGCGACGGCGACCTGGAAGCGGCCCAGCACGCCAAGGTGCAGCGCGCACTGGGCATGGCGGGGGCGCGGCCCGGGCAGCGGTTGCTGGAAATCGGTTGTGGCTGGGGTGCGTTGGCTGAAAAAGCCACCGCCGAATTCGGGGCCGAGGTGGTGGGCGTCACCCTGTCCACCGAGCAGCTGGCCTATGCCCAGCAACGCATGCAACGTTTGGGCGTGGCCAACCGTGCCGATCTGCGTTTGCAAGACTACCGCGATATCCAGGACACCGGCTTCGATGCAGTGTGTTCGATTGAAATGGTGGAAGCCGTGGGGCGCCACTACTGGCCCACTTACTTTCAGGCGGTGGACCGAGCGCTCAAATTCGGCGGGCGGGCCTGCATCCAGAGCATCGTCATCAAGGACGAGTTGTTTGACCGCTACATCCAGTCCACCGACTTCATCCAGCAGTACATTTTCCCCGGTGGCTGTTTGCCCTGCCCGCGCGAATTCCGGCGCGAAGCCGAGAAAACCCACCTGCGCGTGGTGGATGAATTCGCCTTTGGTCTGGACTACGCCGAAACCTGCCGCCGCTGGCGCGAGTCGTTTCTGGCGCAGCGGCAACAGGTGCTGCAGCAAGGTTTTGACGAACGGTTTGTCCGGATTTGGGAGTTTTATCTGGCCTACTGCGAAGCCGGTTTCGAGGCTGGCGATATCGATGTGGTGCAGTTCACTTTGGTCAAGCCCTGAAGCGTCTGCTGCGTTGTCATGACGTTCAAGCATTTCCCGGTTTTCCCAACCTTGCTGGCTGGTCTGTTGGCTGTTGGCGGTTTGGGGGCGCAAGACATGGCTGGCACCGCGACCGCCATCCCCGAGACGGTTCATCGACTGTCAGCACCGTTCGCGGGGGCGCGCTTGCGGGGCTTGCACCAGCCGGGGGTGGGTTTTGGCATTTGGTTGTCACCCAACACCACCGAGCCGCAACTGCGTGAAGCCCTGACAGCCGCGCCCCGTGGCGGAGGCTGATGGATGGACCTGCACCCAGGTTCCCGTTCCATGGACCAAGCTGCGTTGTCGGCAGGGAGCGGTTTGGCCTATGGGTTGTTGGGTTTTCCATTGGCCTTTGTGGCGCTGCCGCTCTACGTGTTGTTGCCGCACCACTACGCCCAACACCACGGCGTGCCTTTGGGTACCTTGGGGGCGGTCCTGCTGTGCGCTCGTGCGCTGGACGCTGCCGTGGACCCGTGGCTGGGTAGTTGCCTCGACCGTCTGTTCGCCCGTTCGGTGCGTTCGGTGTGGCGCATCGCATGCGTTGCGGCGGTGGTGTTGGCCTTGGGTTTGTGGGGGTTGTTCATGCCCCCCGTGCCGCAAGGGGCGTGGATGGTGGCTTGGGCTTTCCTGGGGTTGTGGACCACGTATCTGGCCTACAGCGTGTTGAGCATTGCCCACCAAAGCTGGGGCGCGCGACTGGGCGGCAGCGAGGTCCAACGCGGCCGGGTGGTGGCCTGGCGTGAAGGGGCTGGCCTGGCCGGTGTGGTGGTGGCTTCGGTTTTGCCCGGTTGGGCGGGCATCGATGCGTTGCTGCTGGTGTTTGCTGCCGCTTTGCTGCTCGGTTGCTGGGCGTGGGGCCGTGGCCCAGGCCCCTCTTGGCCGCAGGCCAAGGTGCCAGCAGCCCATCCATCCATCCCTTCGTTGGGTTTGCCCTGGCGCGATGGCCGGTTTCGCCGTTTGATGGCGGTGTACGTGGTCAACGGTGTTGCGAGTGCCATGCCGGCCACGCTGGTGCTGTTTTTCATTCAGGACCGCCTGCAAGCACCCACGCATTTACAGGCGGTTTACCTGGGGGGTTACTTTTTGGCCGCCGCACTGGGTTTGCCGGTGTGGTTGCGCGTGGTTCCGTTGGTGGGTCTGGCGCGTGCCTGGTTGCTGGGCATGGGCCTGTCGGTGGGCACCTTTGTGTGGGCGGCTTTTCTGGGGCAGGGCGATTGGGTGACCTTTGGTTGGGTGTGTGGGCTTTCTGGCTTGGCGCTGGGTGCCGATCTGGCCTTGCCTGCTGCCTTGTTGACCGGAGTGGTGCAGCGCGCAGGGGGCAGCGGCCAACACGAAGGCGTGTATTTCGGTTGGTGGAACTTTGCCACCAAACTGAACCTGGCATTGGCGGCTGGCTTGGCCTTGCCCTTGCTGTCGCTGTGGGGCTACCAGCCTGGGGTGTCCTCGGGGCTGGGCCTGCAAGCACTGACCTGGGCCTATGCCATCTTGCCCTGCGGTCTGAAGTTGCTGGCCGCCGCCGTGCTGTATGGCGCCTTGGTGCGCCCCGAACGCTCGCTGGCACGACCCGATCCCCCCGTTTTGTGTCAGGACACAGCATGAACAATTCAACCCCCACATCCTGGCGTGCCCGTTGTGCTGCGCTGCTGGCCTCTTTGGCGGCGCTCGCAGGTTGCGCAACCCAGCAGGTCACTGACTACGCCCAGGCCGAACCCAAGTTGGACTTGGCCCAGTACTTCAACGGCCGGGTGCAAGCACACGGCATGTTTCAAGACCGGGGTGGCCAAGTGATCAAGCGCTTCACGGTCCAAATGGATTGCAGCTGGAACGGCGACAAGGGCGTGCTGGACGAGCGCTTCACCTACGCCGACGGCACGCAGGACCGCCGTGTCTGGCACCTGACCCGTCACGCCAATGGCCGCTACACCGGCACCGCCGCCGATGTGGTGGGGCAGGCACAAGGTCAGGTCGCTGGCAATGCCTTTCGTTGGGGCTATACGCTGAATTTGCCCGTCGATGGCAAGGTCTACGAGGTCCAGTTCGACGACTGGATGTACCTGATCAACGACCACGTGATGCTCAACCGCGCCACCATGAGCAAGTTCGGCATTCGCCTGGGTGAAGTCACCCTCAGCTTCTACAAGCCATGAATCCCAAAATCACCGATTGGCGTGGGCGCACCGTCTGGGTGGTGGGCGCTTCCAGCGGCATAGGCCATGCCGTGGCGCAGGCCTTGTACCGCCGTGGGGCTCGGGTGGCGGTGTCGGCCCGTTCGGTCGAAGCGCTGCACCAATTTGTGTCGCAACACCCGGGCAGCCTGGCCCTGCCCCTGGATGTGACCGACCGCCAGGCCGTGAACGAGAGCGCCCAGTGCCTGCTGCACAACGAAGCGCTGGACCTGGTGTGTTACTGCAGTGGCCGCTACCGGCCCATGCGCACCATGGACCTGGAGCTGGACGAGGCCTTGCGCCAGCAAAGCACCAACCTCACCGGCGCCTGGCATGTGTTGGCCGCTGTGTTGCCTGCTCTGCAGCAACGGGGGCAAGGGCACATCAGCCTGGTCAGCAGCGTGGCCGGTTACCGCGGGCTGCCGCGCAGCCTGGCTTATGGCCCCACCAAGGCGGCGTTGAGCCATCTGGCCGAAGCCCTGTACCTGGACCTCCGCCCCCAAGGCGTGGGGGTGAGTGTGGTGTGCCCTGGTTTTGTGGACACGCCCGCCACCGCAGGCAACCCCTTTCCTATGCCTGCATTGATTTCGGCGCAACAGGCTGCCGAATACATGGTGGCGGGCTGGGAGTCCGGTCACTTTCACATCCATTTCCCCAAACGTTTCACCCGGGTGCTCTTGCTCATGCGTCTGTTGCCCCTGCGCTGGTACTTTGCCGCGGTACACCGCCTCACAGGGCTCTGACCTTCTATTGTTTCCACCATGCCCCACGCCCACAACGTTGAACAATTGGTTCGGTATTTCGAGCACCTCACGCCTGCCGATCTGGTCTATCTGGGCGAATACTACGCCCCCGATGCCCACTTCAAGGACCCGTTCAACGAGGTGCAGGGCATCACGGCCATCCGGGCTGTGTTTGAGCACATGTTTGTGAACTTGCAGGAACCCCGCTTTGTGGTCAAGGAATGCGTGCACCAGGGCAGGCACTGTTTTCTGACCTGGGACTTTGTGTTTCGTTTCCAGCGGTATCACCCGCAAGCGGTGCAGACCATCCGAGGTGCCACGCACTTTGAATTTGACCAACGCGGACTCGTCACCTTGCACCGCGATTACTGGGACGCTGCCGAGGAACTGTACGAAAAACTGCCCTGGGTGGGGACGGCGATGCGGTGGCTCAAACAGCGCAGCCGCTCTTGAACGGGCGGGTCCATGACCTACCGCGTCGTCTGGTTCAAGCGCGATCTGCGCCTGCACGACCATGCCCCGCTGGCCGAAGCCGCGCGGCTGGGGCCAGTGTTGTGCCTTTACGTTGTTGAACCCCGCCTCTGGGCCCAGCCCGATGCCGCCCACCAGCACCTGTTGTTTGTGCGGGAAAGTTTGCAAGCGCTGGATGCCGAACTGCGCTCACACGGCGGCTGCCTGCACCTTGCTTTTGGTGAGGTGGTGGAGGTGTTGGATTGCCTATACCGTGCGGCGCCCTTTGCAGCGCTGCACGCCCACGAGGAAACCGGTAACGGGCACACCTTTGAGCGTGATCTGGCCGTGGGGCGGTGGTGTGGCTCGCGCGGTGTGGCCTGGCAGGAATGGCCCCAGTTCGGCGTGGTGCGCCGTCTGCGTGACCGCAACCAGTGGCAACGGTGCTGGGAAGGTTTCATGGCCCAACCCCAAAAGGCGGTGCCCCAGTTGTGCTTCCTGGCGTTGCCGAACGCCCAGCCCTGCGCGGTACAGCGGGCATATTTGCCCGTACCGCTGTGGCAGTTTGCCTGGCCTGGGCCCGCTGCGCTGGGTTTGGACCCCCGGACCCCGCCGCTGCGTCAGTTGGGTGGTCGCCCGCGTGGGCTGGCGCTGCTGCACGGCTTTCTGCATCAACGCAGCGCCCAGTACCGGGGTGGCATCTCCTCGCCGCTGTCAGCGCCCACCGCCTGCTCCCGGCTCTCGGCCCACCTGGCCTATGGCACGCTGGGTTTGCGCGAAGTGGTGCAGGCCACCCGCGCACAGATGGTGGCCTTGCCAGCCGAGGCCGGACGCCACAAGCAAGGCCTCAGCGCGTTCATGAGCCGTTTGTACTGGCATTGCCACTTCATCCAAAAGCTGGAAAGCGAGCCCGCGCTGGAATTTTGCAACCTGCACCGAGGCTACGACGGTCTGCGTGAGCCGGACTGGAACCCCACCCATTTCGACGTTCTGGTGCAGGGCCGCACCGGCTGGCCCATGGTCGACGCCTGTGTGGCCATGCTGCGCGAAACCGGATGGCTCAACTTCCGCATGCGAGCCATGCTGGTGTCGGTGGCCGCCTACCCCTTGTGGTTGCACTGGCGCCAGGTGGGCCACTGGTTGGCCCAACAGTTTCTGGACTACGAACCCGGCATCCACTGGAGCCAGCTTCAAATGCAGTCCGGCACCACCGGCATCAACACCACGCGGGTCTACAACCCCATCAAGCAGGCGCGCGATCACGACCCCCACGGGCACTTCGTTCGACGCTGGTTGCCTGCCATGCGCCGCGTGCCCGACAGCTGGTTGTTCGAGCCCTGGCGCATGCCGCCCGACATCCAGGCCCACTGTGGCGTGCGCGTGGGGCACGACATCCCGCTACCCGTGGTCGACCTGGAAACCGCCACCCGCGAGGCCAAAGCCCGCTTGCACGGCCGTCGCGCCCAGCCGGACGTGCGCGCGGCCAAAGCGGCCATTGTGGACAAACACGGTTCGCGCCGCGGCATGCCTGGCAGCCAGCGCAACGTCCAAGGGGAGGCGTCCCTCCGCGCGCCCCGTCGTCCGGCCGGCTCCCCGCTGGCCTCCCAACTCCGCCTGGATTTCTGACCCCATGAAAACGCGCAAAAAATCCGATCTCCCCAGCAAAACCTGCCTGTGTTGCGGCCTGCCTTTTGCATGGCGCAAAAAATGGGAGCGCGACTGGGATCAAGTCAAATACTGCTCCGAACGGTGCCGCCGAACCGGCAGAAGCGTATCCACCTCCTTGGGCACGGTTCGATGACCCAGGTTCCAGGGCCCACCCTGCGCCTCATCCTGGGGGACCAACTCAACCCCCAGCACAGCTGGTTCCAAACCGTGCGATCCGATGTGGTGTACGTGATGATGGAGCTGCGCCAGGAAACCGACTACGTGCGTCACCACGCGCAAAAAATACTGGCCATTTTCGCGGCCATGCGGGACATGGCCCGGCAACTCAAGGCCGCAGGGCACCGCGTGCGTTATGTGGCCATCGACGACCCCTCCAACCGCCAGCAATGCTCCGCCAACCTCAGCGCCTTGATTGCCCACTACCAAGCCGTGGCGCTGGAATACCAGGCCCCCGACGAATGGCGTTTGGACGATCAATTGGCCACCTGGGCACCCACCGCGCTTGTGCCCGTGACCATGGCAGACACCGAACACTTCTACACCACCCGCCACGAAGCCGCACAACTCTTCCAAGGCCGCAAGCAGTGGTTGATGGAGCACTTCTACCGCCACCAGCGCCGCCGCCACGGTGTGCTGTTGACCACGCAAGGCCAACCCGAAGGCGGGCAGTGGAACTTCGACCACGACAACCGCAAAACCTGGCCAGGCACCCCATCTGAGCCGCCCGACTGGCGCCCGCAGCACGACCACAGCGCCCTGTGGCAAACCATCGTGGCCAGCGGTGCCGACCACTTTGGCGACCCCCAAGCCAGTGCCTTGCGCTGGCCGCTCAACCGCACCGAAGCCTTGGCCCAGTTGCAGGCCTTCATCACCCACGGTTTACCGCACTTTGGCGACTACCAAGATGCCTTGTCTTTCCAAGGTTGGCGGTTGTTCCATTCCTTGTTGTCCTTCGCGCTCAACGTCAAAATGCTCAACCCGCGCGAAGTGGTGCAGGCCGCCGAGGCCGCCTGGCTGCAAGGCCATGCCCCCTTGCATGCCGTTGAAGGCTTCGTTCGGCAAATACTGGGCTGGCGCGAATACGTGCGCGGCGTGTACTGGGCCCACATGCCCGGTTACACCGACTCCAATGCCCTGGGCCACCACCGCCCACTGCCCCGTTGGTTTTGGACCGGGCGCACCCGCATGGCTTGTGTGGCCAGCGCCATCGGGCAGTCGCTGCAGCATGCCTACGCCCACCACATCCAGCGCCTCATGGTCATCGGCAACTTCGCCTTGCTGGCCGGGTTGGACCCGCAAGCGGTGCACCGTTGGTATTTGGGTATTTACATCGATGCCTTTGAGTGGGTGGAAGCCCCCAACACCTTGGGCATGAGCCAGTTTGCCGACGGCCGCCGCCTGGCCACCAAACCGTACGTCAGCAGTGCCGCCTACATCGACCGCATGGGCGACCACTGCAAAGGCTGCCATTACGACAAAAAAGCCAAAACCGGCAGCCGTGCCTGCCCCTTCAACGCCTTGTATTGGGACTTCTTCGCCCGGCATGCCGATGCGCTGCGCGCGAACCCTCGGCTGGGCATGGTGTACCGAAATTGGGACCGGATGGGGCCAGATGCTCGGACGGCACTGCGCAGCCAAGCGGCCCAAATGCTGGAACAGGCGGATTTGCTGTGAGTGGGTCGGCCCAACAACGTTTCTGGGGACAAATCAGCCCACAATCTCCCGCAACGCTCCCACCAGCGCCTCGCACTGCGCATCCGTGCCCACCGTGATGCGCAGAAACTGGTCGATCCGCGCCTGTTTGAAATGCCGCACGATGATGGCGCGTTGGCGCAGCGCCGCCGTCAGTGCAGCGCCGTCGTGGCCGGGGTGGCACGCAAAAATGAAATTCGCGGCCGAGGGCAACACCTCAAATCCCAATGCCTCCATGTCGGACACCAAACGTTCGCGCGTGGCCACCACTTTGCGGCAGTTGTCCAGGAAGTAAGCATCATCTTCCACCGATGCCACCGCGCCTGCCAGCGCCAAACGGCCCAGGGGGTAGGAGTTGAAGCTGTTTTTTACCCGTTCCAACCCCTCAATCAGTGCCGGGTGCCCCACAGCGAAACCCACACGCAAACCGGCCAGCGAACGGCTTTTTGAGAAGGTGTGCACCACCAGCAGGTTGGGGTAGCGGTTGACCATACCCATGGCGCTTTCGCCGCCAAAGTCCACGTAGGCTTCGTCCACCAGCACCACCGTGTCGGGGTTGCCCGCCACGATGCGTTCCACGTCCGCCAGCGGCAACAGGCGCCCGGTCGGGGCGTTCGGGTTCGGGAAAATGATGGCGCCGGGCCGGTCGTCGCCGGTCGGCAGGTAGTCTTCCACTCGGATGGCAAAGTCTTCAGCCAAAGGCACTGCTTTGTGGGCTATGCCGTACAAACCGCAGTACACCGGGTAAAAACTGTAGGTAATGTCCGGGAACCACAAGGCCTGATCGTGCTTGAGCAAGGCCATGAAGGCGTGCGCCAGCACTTCGTCCGAGCCATTGCCCACAAAAATCTGGTTCGCTTGCAGACCATAGCGTTGCGCCAGGGCCTGCTTCAGGGCGTCCGCGTTGGGGTCGGGGTACAGGCGCAGGCTGTCGTTGGTGGCGTTGCGCATGGCATCCAGCGCGCGGGGCGATGGGCCGTAGGGGTGTTCGTTGGTGTTGAGCTTGACCAGGTTGTCAATCTTGGGCTGTTCGCCCGGAACATAGGGGGTCAGGCCGTGAACAACGGCGCTCCAGTAACGGCTCATGGGTGTGTACAGGGGTGGGGGTTTCCTCGTCGGATGGTATCATGGGCATGCTTTTCACTCTCCAAGAATGGCCCCATGCGGCAAGCCGAAATCACCCGCAACACGCTGGAAACCCAAATCACCGTCCGCATCAACCTTGACGGCACCGGGCAGTCGCGCCTCCAGTCCGGCATCGGATTTCTGGACCACATGCTCGACCAGATTGCCCGCCATGGCCTGATCGACCTGGACGTGCAATGCCAGGGCGATTTGCACATCGACGGGCACCACACCGTGGAAGACATAGGCATCACCCTGGGGCAGGCGTTTGCCCAAGCGGTGGGCGACAAAAAAGGCATACGTCGCTACGGCCATGCCTACGTGCCGCTGGACGAAGCGCTCAGCCGTGTGGTGGTGGATTTTTCGGGCCGCCCAGGTTTGCACATGGACGTGAAGTTCACCGCAGGTGCCATCGGCCAGCTCGACACCCAGCTGGTGTTCGAGTTCTTCCAGGGGTTCGTCAACCATGCGGGCGTGACCCTGCACATTGACAACCTCAAGGGCGTCAACGCCCACCACCAGTGTGAAACCATTTTCAAAGCCTTTGCCCGTGCGCTGCGCGCTGCGTTGGAACTCGACCCGCGTCAAGCCGGGGTGATTCCGTCGACCAAAGGCTCTTTGTGAACAACGCCTCTTTGCGATGAACCGACAAACCGTTGCCGTGGTGGACTATGGCATGGGCAACTTGCGCTCGGTGGCGCAGGCCGTGATGCATGCCGCCACCGCCGTCGACCATGTGGACGTGGTGGTTACCTCCGATCCCCAGGTGGTGCTGGACGCCCACCGCGTGGTTTTGCCCGGCCAGGGCGCCATGCCCGATTGCATGGCCGAATTGGCACGCAGCGGTCTGCAGAACGCCGTGTTGCACGCCGCTGCACACAAACCCCTGTTTGGCGTGTGCGTGGGCATGCAAATGCTGCTGGACCACAGCGAAGAAGGCAACACCCCGGGTCTGGGGTTGATTCCGGGCGAGGTTGTCAAGTTTCAGCTCGAAGGCAAAACCCAACCCGACGGCAGCCGTTACAAGGTGCCCCAGATGGGGTGGAACCGCGTGTTCCATCGGCTTGGCCGGGGTGCGTCGCATGCCATGTGGTCCGGCATCCCCGATGGCAGCTATTTTTATTTCGTGCACAGTTTTTATGCGCGTCCGGTACAGCCCTTGCACAGCGTGGGCGAATCCGATTACGGCCAGCGTTTTTGCTGCGCGGTAGCGCGTGACAACATTTTTGCCACCCAGTTTCACCCAGAAAAAAGCGCCGACCAGGGTTTGGCGCTTTATCGCAATTTCCTTCATTGGGCCCCTTGAAGCCCCGTAAACACCCATAGCCATGCTTCTGATTCCTGCCATTGACTTGAAAGACGGCCAATGTGTGCGCCTCAAACAAGGCGACATGGACCAATCCACCGTGTTCGGTGAAGACCCGGCGGCCATGGCCCGCAGCTGGGTCAAC
>JACCDQ010925541.1_pt1 | contig 17294 bp, 16 predicted proteins | sample 7446031 | NCBI WGS metagenome assembly JACCDQ01 (sample SAMN15323442, study PRJNA562643) | freshwater metagenome | isolation source: river surface water | place: USA:Blue River Watershed | collected 2017-08-17
AAAAGCGGAGTGGTTGTTTATCGGGGATGCACCGAGTGCCGATGACTTGCAAGCAGGGCATCCGTTTGCAGGTCAGGCAGGTGAGCTACTCGATAAAATGCTCATCGCGATTCAGTTACAGCGTAGCAAAAATGTATTTCTGACTTACCTCTCCCAGCCTGAGTATTTAAACCGCCAAATTGAACTTGTACAGCCAAAGCTGATTTTTGTGTTTGGTGAGATTGCCGCGCAAACACTTACGCAATCAACAGCATCGCTCGATGAACTGCGTGGAAAAGTGCATGATTATCATGGCGTCACTTTAGTTGTGAGTTATCCGCCTTCACACTTACTGACTCACACTCAAGACAAAGCTAAAGCCTGGGCGGATTTGTGTTTGGCTAGAGAGTCAGTAAATAGCTTTTAGTGTTAGTTTTTTAAAGCGTTAAAATTTATATATTGGCAATCACCACGCATGACAGATGATTTGGTAATTATTACATCATCACCCGCGCGACTAGTAACATGAATATATTCTGATTTGCCTGAGTTATTAGTTAAAAAAGTAAAAATTTCTGCTGTTTTTCCCATATAAACAACTAGAAAAGCCACAGACTTTTCTCCTTTTGATAACATTAAAACAGTTCCGCCATCCTCTACTGAAGAAATAATTCTCTTGGTCGCATCTACAAATAAAATGTCGTATTTGTTTTTACCTCTTTTTGATAGCTTAACAATACCACCAGTGATTTTTTCATTTTGATCCCATCCAGCATCTTTTTTAGTAATCAGACCAATTTCAGGATAATAAGCCTTGCCTGATGGGTTAGAGCATTCTGCTATATCCATAGAATAGCTGCTAATTGAATATGAGCTTAAAAGTATTAAGACTAAGGCAAAGATGGATTTCTTCATAATGTGTTCCAGTTTTTAATTGTTAAATTATTTAACAAATTCAATTAATTAAGATTATTTCTTATTGCGATCCAAATTTTATGGAGTATTAATATAAAGGTCAAACTTTCATTTCTAGTGTTTCCTAAAAAGCTGACTTAAACATCGATTCCCTATAAAATCCTATCCCTTCGTTTGTTATCTGAAAAAACTTTATGCGCGCCTCACAATTTTTTATTGCTACCCAAAAAGAAGCTCCACAAGAAGCGGAGTTGGCTAGCCATCGCTTAATGTTACGTGCTGGGTTTATCAAGCGTTTAGGTTCTGGCCTTTATACTTGGATGCCGCTTGGTTTGCGTGTGTTGCGTAAAGTGGAAGCAGTCGTGCGCGATGAAATGAATAAGGCGGGTGCGCTTGAATTATTGATGCCAGCAGTGCAACCAAAAGAGCTTTGGGAAGAGACAGGCCGTTGGGCGGTATTTGGCCCGCAAATGTTGAAGATCGAAGACCGCCATGAGCGAGAGTTCTGTTTTGGGCCGACACACGAGGAAGTGATTACTGACATCGCACGTCGTGAAATTAAGAGTTATAAGCAATTACCGCTTAATTTTTACCAAGTTCAAACGAAATTCCGTGATGAAATTCGCCCACGTTTTGGGGTGATGCGCGCACGCGAATTTATGATGAAAGATGCGTATTCTTTCCACACCAATTTAGCTTCCCTTGAGCAAACTTACGAGCGTATGTACCAAGCCTACTCAAACGTGTTTACGCGTTTAGGTTTGGAGTTCCGTGCAGTGCGAGCTGATACTGGCGCCATCGGCGGCGATGGTTCACATGAGTTTCATGTGTTGGCCGATTCAGGTGAAGATGGTTTAGCGTATTGCCCGAATTCAGATTATGCGGCAAACGTTGAGTTGGCCGAGGCTTTAGCGCCAAGCACGCCACGTGCCGCAGCGGCTGAAGAAATGAAGTTGGTAGAAACACCTAAGCAAACGACTTGCGAAGCCGTGGCTGAGCTATTGGGTGTGAGCTTGCAACGCACGGTGAAGTCTATCGCGTTAATGGCGAATGATCAGTTCTATTTGCTCTTGCTTCGTGGTGACCACAGCTTAAATGAAATTAAAGTCGCTAAGCTTGAGGGCTTGGCGGATTTCCGTTTTGCAACGGCTGAAGAAGTCCGTGCGAACTTGAATGATTGCCCACCTGGCTTTATTGGCCCAGTGAAAGTTGGCGCAAATGTGACGGTGATTGCTGACCGCACAGTGGCGGTGATGAGTGATTTTATTTGTGGTGCAAATCAACCAAAATTACATTTATCGGGCGTGAATTTTGGCCGTGACTTACCAGAGCCAAGTTTGGTGGCTGATATTCGTAATGTGATTGATGGTGATGCAAGTCCAGATGGTAAGGGTGTATTGGCTTTATGTCGCGGGATTGAAGTGGGCCATATTTTCCAATTACGTACTAAATACGCACAAGCCATGAACGCGACTTATCTTGATGAGCAAGGTCAAACCCAAGTGATGGAAATGGGTTGTTACGGCATTGGCGTGTCACGTATTGTGGGTGCGGCGATTGAGCAAGGTAACGATGACCGTGGAATTGTGTTCCCAACTAGCCTTGCGCCTTTCCAAGTGGCCATTGCGCCGATTGGCATGGATAAGAGTGACGCGGTTAAAGAGGCTGCTACTAAATTATATGAAGACTTATTAGCCGCTGGCGTGGATGTGTTGCTAGATGACCGTGGCGAGCGTCCAGGTGTGATGTTTGCTGAGATGGAGTTGATTGGTATCCCACATCGTATTGTGATTGGTGACCGTGGTTTGAAAGAAAACCAAGTGGAATATCAAGCACGTACTTCAACAGAAGCACAATCTGTTGGCCTGAGTGATGTCGCTGGATTTATCCTGAAAGCACTTGCGAGTTAAGTCGTAAGCGTCAAAACAATGATGTACTGGCGCAGTTCTGTTTATGCCATTTTGCTTCTCAGCAATTTGGCATGTGCAGGCAATCAGCGTGAGGAACCTTTATCCAACAATGTTCAAGCGCAAATGCAGCAAAGTATTAGTGATCAACCGATACGCTCATCTGTTTTTTCTGAAGATGTGCAAGCCCAAAAGTGGCTACAGCACATGTCTCAACGTTTAAAATCGCGTATCCCTGATGCTGAAAGTCGTGAAGACTTTTTGCGAACGGTCTTTTATGAAGCGAGTCGCGCTGGATTAGAGCCTGAGATGGTGTTGGGTTTAATACAAGTGGAGAGTGGTTTTAAGAAATATGCCGTTTCTTCCGCTGGTGCGCGCGGTTATATGCAGGTGATGCCATTCTGGACTAAAAGCATTGGCGTGCCTGAGCATGATCTATTTCATCTGCGTTTAAATTTACGTTATGGCTGTACTATTTTGAGACATTATTTAGATATAGAGCATGGTGATTTGTATCGCGCCTTGGGTCGATATAACGGAAGTCTTGGCCAGTCTCAATACCCTCAATCTGTGCTGAATGCATGGCATAAAAACTGGGTTTTTTCAAAAAATTCACAATATTGAAATTATTAAGTTTAATTATTTCAATGGGTTAATAATTTACCCTTACAAAAAGTTTACATCTTGCACTTTTTCGTACTAGTATCTCGTTCAGCGGTTTTGTAATTGCAGGGTCGCTTCAGGTCTTAGATGGCCTTGTACAAATCGCTGTAGCTGTTCTATTAGAAACTTTGTTATAAAACTTAGAAAAAAATAGAAGTACAACTAGAGGAGATAAGTATGTCAAAAACAACTGCATTGTCTGTCAGTATTGCTGTCCTTGGTGGTCTCTGGGCTTATTTAGCATTAGGTACATTATCCAACGCTACACAGGTATGGATAGGATTTATTGCTTGGGGCGCTTTTTTCAATAATGGTGGTTGTGATACTGCATTCAAAAAAACGATTGCTGGCATGATTTATGGTGCCATTGTCGCGGGTATTGCACTTCAATTAGTCAGCACTAACCCAGTCGGTCTTCCAGCAGAAGTAGCTGCTGCAGTTTATATCGGCGTCACAGTATTTTTCTTAGTGATTGTTTCTGGTGTTAACTTGCTTTCAGCTGTACCAGCAAATGTATATGGTTATGCTGCAACAGCAGGTTTGGCATTAACAACCAACAATATGGCTGTGACGGCAAGTGATTTAACTAATCCTGTCGTTATTGTTGCTATCTCAACTGTACTTGGTGCTATTTTTGGCTTGGTTTCATCTAAAGTCGCTGCAGCGATTGGTAATTAATCGTTTCATTAGCACATAAAAAAACCGCCTTCGGGCGGTTTTTTGTTTGGGAAACTGGCTGGTTCTTATCTCGCCATGTCTGAGATTTTAAATCCATAAAATGTACCGAACTCACCCTCAGTTTCGTGATACACAAAGAACAAGCCATCAGAATAGCCTAAGCCTGCAATATGATTTTGTGAGCGAAGTTTTAAATGACTAGGCAAAGCACTTTTAGCCACAAACTGGCCTTTAATATCAAATACCAAGACTGCTTTGTGGTCGATGTCTAGAATTGCTAATTCTTCGCCCTTCACACCGGTATAAGCGACATGATAATCAGCAATATCATCAAATTGAACATTCGCTGCTTTTAGATCGAGCTTAATTTCCTCGATTTTTTCATCTTTGTTTAACTCAATGACCCATACTAAATTGCTACGACCTTGTTTTGCAAAATAGCGTTTTTTCTCGGGGTCATAAGTTGGGATGGTAGAGGGGTCGCCAAATGCTGAATGAAAGCCGAAAACATCTCTAGAGGTATCTTTTAGATTACCTTTTTCATCTAAGTCTAAAGCAAACACACCAGTGTTAGGAGAGAAGCCAGCGTTGCTTGAAATGTTGTAAGTGACGGTCTCTAATTGTTTGCTATCTTGATTAAAGTAAATAGATCGATTGTCATAACCAGGCTTAGCTGAATGAACGTACTTACCTTCGGCATCGTAAACATGAATTTCTGATTTTGATACTGCTGCTTCCATATCGCCGGGCATCGGTGCCAAACCACCGTCAGCAACGTAATAACGTTCGTGGATAGGGACATAGGCAATCGACATGGGCTTGGAAGTGGGTTTTTTTGCCATCGCGATTTTAATCGCAGTGCTCGCCTCTGGAAGCACCGCAGCATTTGAATTAAGCGGTAATCCAAAAGCTAAGGCGGTAAATAAAATACTAGACTGAAATTTCATGATGTTGATCTCGTTGGACTGACTTATTAATACATTCTAAACGATAGGCATTTTAATTGTGAATGAGTTCCGTACTAGTGGTCACGTTCTATTAGCATGGCGTCACCATAGCTAAAGAAACGGTACTTTTGGGCAATCGCATGTTGATAGGCTTTTTGGATATGTGCTAAGCCAGCAAAAGCTGAGACTAGCATGAGCAAAGTGCTTTTTGGTAAGTGGAAGTTAGTGAGTAGTCTTTCTACTACTTTAAATTGATAGCCTGGTGTAATAAAGATATCCGTTTCACCTGCGCCTGCCGTAAGCTCACCTGATCGTGCTGCACTTTCTAAAGCGCGTAGGGCTGTTGTGCCAATCGCAGTAACTTTTTTACCTTGCGCCCGTGTTGATTTAATAAGCGCGACGGTCTCAACGGGCACAGAGTAAAGCTCACTATGCATTTTGTGTTCGCGAATATCATCAACGCGGACAGGTTGGAATGTGCCAGCGCCCACATGAAGCGTGACATAAGCGAAATTAACCCCTTGCGCTTTTAAGCGTTCCAACATTGCATCATCAAAATGTAAGCCCGCAGTTGGGGCAGCAACTGCGCCAGGTTTTTGTGCGAATACTGTTTGATAGCGTTCGTCATCATGCTCATCTGCTGCGTGCGTGATATAAGGCGGCAAGGGCAGACTGCCGTATTGATCTAGTAAATCTAATAAATCGATTTCGCTATGGATTTTGAGTAAGAATAAATCATCTTGTCGTTCCATCACTTCAGCTTCAAATGCATTCGCAAATAAAAGCTTGCTGCCAGGTTTGGGCGAGCGGGATGATTTTATGTGAGCTAAAGCGTGGTGTGTATCAATGACACGCTCAATTAAGGCTTCGATCTGACCACCGGTTGCTTTGGAGCCGGCCAAACGGGCTTTAATGACTTTTGTGTTATTGAAAACCAGTAAATCACCAGGAGCAATAAATTGAGGTAAATCGATGAATTTTTCATCACTGATCTGACCTGTTTTACCATCTAATTTTAATAATTTACTTGCCGTTCTTTCCTTGGCAGGAAATTGTGCAATCAGTTCATCAGGTAAATCAAAATCAAAATCAGTAGTTCGCATAATCGCCAGTGTTTGTTATAATCTCGTTTTTCGTTGCCGGGGTGGCGGAATTGGTAGACGCACTGGACTCAAAATCCAGCGAGGGCAACTTCATGGGGGTTCGATTCCCCCCCCCGGCACCAAGTAAATTAAAAGCTTACCAATTGGTAAGCTTTTTTACGTCTAAATTTTATCTCTCAAAAATCATGTGGCACATCATTTAGCACCAAGTGGGGCATTTTACCTTAATAAACTTGTAAAGAACTTCTTGGGCTGGGCTAATATTTTGACGTTCAAAAAGTAAAAATTAAACCTATCGATTCTTAATCAAATTAAGACTCTCAATTTTTAATTGTTTAGTAATGGTTCTTACTTCAAGTGTTTGCTTCTTTTTAGTGAAACGAAACCAGCACCCATCTAATTCCATAGAGACACAATCAACTACTTCAACAATGCCTTGTTCATATAGTTCTTGTGCATATAGGCTACTGCTTGAAATTTTACTGTTTTGAAGTGGTTTCCAACCGTTTGCTATCAAATCTTTTTTAACATCATCGTAAGCCATACCTTTATTAAATATGGGTGTCATTTCTTCAGAATTCGCATCGAGAATCATGGATGCACTCAAAAAAAGTGCCAGTATTTTAATCATTTCGTGAAATCCTTAAAATTGACCATGCTAGAAAGTTTGATTTTTGTAATACCCAAGCATGCGGTAAGGTAAGTGCGGCTAGGCCAACAAAGATAATACGAATAATGTCTTCTTCGAGATCTTTGTTTGTACCTAACCACCAAACTAATATCCCCATCATAATCACTGCAACGGTTGGAAGAATTAATGCGTTTATAAAAGCTTTTGAAGAGAATTTACGCAAGAAAAAATGACTTCTGATTAAGTGGCGAGTACTGTGCATTACACAAAAATAAATTCCAAAGGCTATGATGGGGTGAAGCAATAAAAATATTGACCAAACAGATATTGTTTCAAGCTTAGTTCTGATGTTAATTCTCTTGTTTAAAAGCTGTACAGCCAACAAAAGTGTGATCAAAACAGCAATGAGCTGGGATATGTTTACCAAGCTTGTTGCCGTTTGTTTTTCTATAATCATTGCGTACAAATCAATCAACTGATGGCTAAACAATAAGCTTGGTAAAGTGATGATTGATGCGCCATAACTCAGTTTTAAAATAGTAAAGTTTAATAAGTTAAGATCGTCAGAAAAATGAAGAGCAGACAATATTAAAAAAGTGACAAAGAAAACATTTGGTAAAAAAATCCAAAACAAGATGATGCTCATTGCGGCAATAAGATAATAGGTGATGAACTTAACCCAGTTTTTTAGATGAGTTATCTCGAATGTTTGGCGGGCAAATAAAACATCAAGCGAACCATGGGGAACGCCCATCACCACAATACATCCCAAGGCGATCATCATGATTACAATATTTTCCCTAGGATCTAGTCCGTAGGCCAGAACAAGACCAATTATGCTGATGAGTAAAAATATATTACTTTGTAATTTCAGTAGTTTATTCATCTGGCTAATTTCACGCGATTCAAAACGGCTTGAATAAAAAAATGAGGGAGGGCTCGAATAAATGGCCAGGGTCTGAGTGATCTGATGATGTGAAAATAATCTTTTAATGAGGCCTGGTCAGACATGAATTTAATGACTGTTTTTAAATCACATTGACTAAATAAATCTTCAAAAATTGAGGCTGCGATTTTGGAATTATTTTTGATCACATTTAAGAAAAGCTTATCCATGAAGGATTGAAGTCCATGATCTTTTGGGAAAGCATAAAGCATATTATTCTTCACAATCGATTCTGCACACTTTTTTGACCACATTTGTATACGCTGGAATGCATAACCTGAGCTTGGTCTTGCGGCGCCTGAAAAGAGTCCTGCTTGTAAAAAGCTTGAGTCTTTATCTTGAGGGCGCAGTTGATTGCCCATCGGAAGTGTGCCATGTTCAGTTCTTAAAATTTGATAAGCTTGGCCATCTATTTTTTGTGAGATAAATTTTTTTAGATGTGTCACTAGCTGTGCTTTAGCGATGAAATTCTCAGAAAAAACAGTATATTCAATTAATGCTTTTTTGCCCGAAGTTGGCAAAATATAGATAAACGCTAGACCATTTTTAAAGGTAGGGTCAAATGCCATTAATGTCATTTTTTCTGGCGTAAAATAATCAAATTGCGTTTCAATTTCATATCCAACAAAGCATTGCCAAAGTGTCGCGTCTTGATGGTTGATCTGTTTAGGAGGTCTAGTGTCTACAACTAATTTGGCACTTAGCTCAGTGTTAGTAGTTTTAACTTGCCATCTATCTTGAGTTTTAATTGGCGAAGATAAGACCTCTTCTCCAAGTATTAATTGAATGTTAGGGTTTAATTGAATTTTCGCTAATGCATCTTCATAAAAGTGATGACTTTCTAACATTAGGTATGGATGTTGAGAGCACTCATACACATGCGACTTTGGATAATTAGACACTTCAAATTTTGACCAGGCGTAACTAGCGAGTGATTTACATTTAGGATTTTCAATGTCCCAAAAACACCAGGTTCTGTCATTAAAATAGTGTTCTCTTTGCTCGACAATTAATACCTTGGGCGCATTTACACCAAACTCAGCCAGTCTGCTTGCTAGGCTGAGTCCAGCACAGCCTCCTCCCAAAATGACTAGATCTACTTTGTCATGCCTGTACATACGCGACTTTTTTAAGCGACCGGTGTAGATGGGAATTGTGGGCTTTTAGATATAGATGGTAGTGTGGGTCTAGTAGCCCCAATACTAGAGCTTTTAAGGTGAGCCAAATTTTTATTTTTTTTGACACCACAGATCTAAACGACCAGCAATCATAGTTTCTGTTGCGAAGATTAGTTCCAATCTGTTGGTACAAGCCAGAAGCGATTGATATGCCTAAGCGCGCACGTATAGGCAAAAAACATAAGCCATGATAACCGCTGTGATAATAATCATCTGCAGTTCTTAGCAGGCTTGATAGTGCGCTTCTTATTTTTTGCTGCGTTTGATTATCTGGGTTTTTCAGAGCGCTTGGTTCAATATCACCGATCAAAGAAGCTGGTAAATATCTTCTATTCATTTGAGCATCTTCAGTCACGTCTCTGCATATATTAGTGATTTGCATCCCTATGCCTAAATCAATGGCGTGCGCAAAAGCTCGACTGTCCTGAATATCAAAAATCTTACTCATCATTAATCCAACAGTCCCAGCCACTTGATAACAGTAAACGATGAGGGATGCTTCATCTTTAATTCTTACTAAAGATAAATCTGAGATAACACCTTGAACGAGTGAGATGGGAATATCAATCTCTATTTTTGCCTCTTTAAATAAAGTAATCGCATCACTCACAATAGGATGATCGGCTGTGCCTTTATTTAAGGCGTCAATGATATTGTTAAGTAGCATTGACGCGATAACTGGATCTGTTGCTTCATCGGCAACATCATCCACATATCGACAGAATCTATAAAGCCTCACTGCTTTTGTAGCGTGTTCTTTATTGAGCAAAAACTTTGCCCAATAAAAAGTTTTTCCTTTGTTGGCTAAAATGAGGTTGGAAGCTTTTATGTATTCCAGTTGATTTTTTTCAGGCTGATTCATTTAAATTGACTGGCGTGAGGTATAAGTTGATCGATCACTTTTGCTGAACATAAAACGCCAGGCAACCCTGCACCAGGATGTGTTCCTGCCCCTGTCACGAATAAATTTTTAATTCCTTCTGCTTTATTATGAAATCTAAACCATGCAGATTGTCTGAACAAAGGCGCGATTGAAAAGCCTGCGCCGTGCATACTCAAATAATCAGACTTGAAATCATTTGGCGTCATAAAGAAATCCTCAGTCATGTGTTTTTTTAAGTCTGGTAGGATAGTTTGATCTAAAGCTTCAATGATTTTATTTTTAAGTTGTTCGCCTTCCGTATTCCAATCAATATTAGCCTTTAAATTAGGTACCGGACAAAGGACATAAAAGCTATCACATCCTTTGGGGGCAAAACTCTGGTCAGTTGCTGTTGGTCTATGTATATAAAGTGAAAAGTCATCTGACAATATTTTTTTATCAAATATGTTGCTCAATAATTCTTTGTAAGTTTTACCAAGCCAAATTGTATGGTGTACAACGCTAGGGTATTGCTTAGTTGTTCCAAAATAGATGACGAACAAGCCCATAGAGTAGTGCGCAACCTTGAGCTTAATTTTTGAGGAAACAGCCGCTTTTTCTTGATCAATCATATTCCTATACAGATGTGCGGCGTCGACATTTGAAACAATTAAATCAGCATCTATTTGACTACCATCTTCAAGGATTAGGCCCGTTGCTTTGCCATCGTAAATCACCAATTCTTTAACAGTGGTGTTTAAAACAATTTCTATATTGTTTCTTACCATCAAGTCCTTAAGTGCATTGATAATAGCACCTGTTCCACCCATCGCAAAAAACACGCCATAAGCTCGTTCTAGGTAGTGGATTAATCCATAAATACTAGTGGTTGAAAAAGGGTTTCCTCCAACGAGTAATGGCTGTATTGAGAAAGCTTGTCGTAATTTTGGATTCACTAAATGCCTTGAAACCATTTCCCAGACTGACTCGTAACTTCTTAAAACAATCAGCTTAGGAATTAAAGAAATCATCAAAAAGAAGCGATGAAAAGGGATGGCTGAAAGCTTGGTAAATGCAATATCAAAAATATTTTTTGAATGCTGAAGTAGTTTTAAATAACCGGCCTTATCCTTGGGCTCAAATTTTTCAATTTGGGAGAGCGTATCTTCTAAAGATCCGCCATAATCAAACGTGGTGTTATCTGAAAAATGAAAGCGATACCAAGGCGTAAGTGGAACTAAATTAATATGGTCTGAAAGTTTCTCTTGGTAAAGTGAAAAAAGCTCCTCAAGTAAAAAAGGTGCCGTGATTACTGTTGGACCTGCATCATGTTTAAATCCATTGCGAGTAAAAACTTGTGCTCTACCACCAAGCATTGAACATTTATCAATGATTTTTACTTTATAACCTTTAGCCCTAAGTCTAAGGGCTGATGCAATTCCGCCAAATCCCGACCCAATGACAATCGCTTGTCTAGTGCTTGCTTTCATGTTTGATTTGTCCTTGAAGCTGATGAGCAAGTTTTATGAGAAGGTCCCCTAAAGAGTGAGGGAGCTTTTCTGCTAATCTGACTGCTTCGGACAAAGATTGTTGAGCGAGTTCGATTGCTTCATTCACTGGAGTTGTTGATCCAGCATCTGATAGAACAAAAACTATATTCAGTGATTTTGAAGATCCATTTGCTGGAGCATCTTTTTCGATATCATTTAAATCATCCGCAACTTGATAGCCAACAGCAAAAGCACCAGCAGCATTTTTTGCTAAGTTTAAGTATTCATCTTTTTCAGCCAAAATTAAGGCTAACTCAATCGGCAAGCCAAGTAACGCGCCAGATTTGGCTTTTGCAATTCTGGAATAAGATTCAACAGAATTAATAGGTTTGTTTTTATATTCAATATCGTCGCATTGGCCTTTAATAACCGAAGCTGTTCTCTCGTTAATTGTCTTAATTAACTTAGGCAAAAGTTTAGGTTGGCTGATATTGCTAAGGACACCGTATGCAGTTGAGAGTAATAAATCTCCTGCACATATTGCGATGTTAATTCCAAATTTCTTCCATACGGTTTCTACACCGCGGCGCATTTCATCCATGTCTTGAATATCGTCATGAATAAGAGAGGCGTTGTGAAGTAATTCAGAGACTGCTGAAATAATCAACATGTCATTGTATTTAATACCAAGTTCAAGGCAAGCAGATATACAGAGCTTGGCTCTTACCTTGTGTCCTGGTGTTGCTAAGTGATATTTGGCTGCATATTCAGCCGAATTGATTTTATTGGATATTGCATCTTGTGATGGTGATAGGTACTGGATGACCAATTCATCAACTTGATTTAAGAGTTCATTATGCGAAATTTCTGACGCTAAAAACTCATTCGGTAAGTTAACTAATGCTTGAGCTGACATTTTTCAACCTCAATAAATACGGGCACATCTTTGATTGAATAGGTCTCAATTAATAAAGACGTACCCGCATGGATAACAGTTAATTAACGCTTGTTACTTTTTCTCGCTTTCAGAAACAGCAACTGACCAGATAATTACACCGAATGCAATCTTGTTTAAAACGTCAGCAAGGTTGTAAACAATGTTTAAAGCTTTCATGCTGTCAGCTGGATCTGAGCCTGTTAGGTAGCCAAAATAATATCCAAGTGGATAAATTGCCCAACCAATAGTCACAATCCAACGCATTAAACTAAACGCTGATTGAACATTTTTTGGTGCTTGCGCTGCATTGATTTTGCTTGCTTCGCCAGCAAAAATTTCCCAAAGAATATAGAACCAACCCACCATACCAATAATGAATGCAGGCATTACAGATAGGTAGCCAGCTTCACCTGCATAGCCACCAACTAGCATCACTAAAGTACCAATCATTAGGCGCCAGAATACGCCAACTGGCACTTTAGCGATTGCTGCCAAGATCAAATAAAACTCGATCATTAGAAGCGGTACCGTAATTAGCCAGTCGATATAACGATAAACCGTTGGTGTTGAACCTGTTGCAACCCAAACATCGCGCATATAAAAATAATGCACAGCCGCGATCAATGTTACAAGCCCAGATACAGTTAATGATGTTTTCCATTTCCCTGCTACACGATCGCGCTCAAGAAAGAAGAAAGCTGTTGAGGCAACAAGTGCCATTGAAATTAACCAGAACGAAATGCCAACAAAGTCACTTGATTGAAGGACGGCACCATGTTCAGCAAAAGCTGGTGCTGAAAAACCTAAAAATGATGCCACTGCTAACCACTTATTTCTACTCGATAGTCTTAAATCTTTTATCATTTAATTCTCCTTAAAGAATAATTTTGGTTTAGTTACAACTTTTTAACACTTTTTACAGCTCTGTCACATTACTCCATATTTTGTTATTTACAACCTTAATAAAAAAATGGTTTCTATAATTTTTATGAGACAAGTTCTGAAATTAGGATTTAGATATTTTTTAATATAAAGTTATTATTAAAAGAAATGGTCTAAATTCTAAATTCCACTGACTGATTTAAGGGAGTCTTTCATGAACAAACCTCTTGATGTCCAAACTTTTCATGGTGGTTGCCCACATGATTGTCCAGATACATGTTCTATGGTTTACACGGTTGAAAATAAAAAACTTATATCAGTGACAGGTAATGCAAAACACCCTATGACTCGTGGTGGTTTGTGCGTTAAATTAAAAGACTATGAAAAACGGCACTATCATCCAGACCGACTTCTATATCCCCTCAAAAGAACGGGACCTAAAGGGAGTAAACAATTTAAGCGTATTACTTGGGATGAAGCGCTAGAAGAAATTACTTCAAAATGGAAAGCAATTATTGCGAGCGATGGTCCCCACGCCATTATGCCTAATAGCTATTTGGGCAATCAGGGATTAGTTCATGGATTAAATGGTGGGGATGCTTTTTTTAATCGCATGGGAGCCACGGTTTGTGAACGCACATTTTGCGGAGAGGGCTCATGTACCGCATGGTTATTGACTGTTGGCCCAACAGCTGGAGTTGATCCGGAAAGCTTTAGTCACTCTAAATATATTGTTATATGGGCATGTAATTCAGTGAGTACCAACTTGCATCATTGGCACATTATTCATGAGGCGCAAAAAAGAGGTGCTAAGGTTGTAGTGGTGGATTCTTACGCCTCCAAAACTGCTAAAGAAGCCGACTGGCATATTGCACCGAGGCCAGGAACTGATGGTGCATTGGCAATGGCAATGATCCATGTGATTATCAAAGAGGATTTGGTTGATCACGATTATGTTGATCAATATACAGTAGGTTATTCAGAGCTAGCTGAACGCGCTAAAGACCGAACCCCTGAATGGGCAGAAAAAATTACAGGAATTCCAGCGGATGATATCCGCAAGTTTGCAAGAGAATATGCAACTACTTCTCCAGCAGCAATTCGACTCGGGGTTGCGTTAGAGCGAAGTTACGGCGGAAGCCAGGCCATTCGTGCTGTTACTTGTTTACCTGCTTTAATTGGCGCATGGCGTCATGTTGGAGGCGGTGCTTTGCAGTTCCCTGTGTGGGAACATCCTTATAAATTTGATGTTATTTCTCGTCCAGACTTAATCCCCGAAGGAACGCCGGTAGTGAATAATCTTCAGTTGGGTCGTGTGTTGACTGGGGAAATTAAGCTCGAAACGCCGATTAAATCGATGATGGTTTGGAATACCAACCCACTTACACAAGCACCGGAAACGGACAAAATTGCCAAAGGTTTAGCAAACGAAGATTTATTTTTGGTGGTAGCTGAACATTTTATGTCTGACACCGCTGCATATGCCGATATTATCTTGCCGGCAGCAATGGGGGCAGAAATGGAAGATATGGTGCTTTCATGGGGTCATTTATATCTTACCTATAACGAAAAGTGTATTGACCCGCCAGGTGAAGCAATTCCAAACAATGAAATCTTCAGGCGTTTAGCCCAGCTAATGGGATACACCGAGGACAACTTCAAGTGGAACGATACTGAATGCCTAGAGAACTATGTGGATTGGAACTCACCAACCTGTGATGGTATAGATTTAGATTATTTACGTGAGCACGGATTTGCTCGCTTAAAAGCTTTTGGGAATAAAGATGTAAGGGCGCGTCATGCCAAAGGGGAATTTCCGACACCGACTGGAAAATGTCACTTTTTGGTAGAGGGGGCTAAGAATTTTGTTGCTGGCCCATTCCGTCAAATGTATGAAGGTTTCCAACCTGGTGAGGACTTAGACGCTTTACCTGACTATGTGCCTTCAAGAGAGTCTCTTGATACTAATCCAGCCTTGGCGGCGAAATATCCTCTGAATATTATTTCGCCAAAAAGTCATGGCTTTTTAAATTCTTGTTATGCAAACGTCACAGAGAAAATCAAAGGACAAGGAGAACAATTTGTCATGATCAACGCCCTTGATGCAGATGCGCGTAATATCAAAGAGGGCGATTTGGTAAAAGTATTTAATGATCGCGGTTCTTTTGAGGCTTTAGCTAAAATTACTGGAGATGTGAATGCTGGGATAGTGGTTGCTTCCTTAGGTTATTGGAGACAACTCAATAACGGCACGGTGAACTGTATTAGCTCTGCTGAGTTTGGTGATATGGGACATTCAACGACATTTAGTGATAACTTAGTCGAGATCATATCAGCATAGTTGACCATGAAAGTTAGTGTGATTGGTTGAGGGTGTAATCATTTTGGGTTATCAAGTTAATAAAAAGCTTAGCAATTAGTAAGCTTTTTATTAACTTGAGATATACCTTGAGCACTTGATTTTATTTCTTTTTGGATTGCTTGCTTAATAGCTCTTCAATATTTTGATCATGTTCTTGAGATTTAATAATGAGATCAGAGAGAAGCGTAGACATTGCACTATCTTTTTCTGCTAATTCAATTTGATGGGCTTTGATTGTTTCAATTGATTCATGAAGCCCTTTGGCGGATTTAGTTGAATCTACCAGTTCTTGCTTCATTTGATAAAAGTTGAATGCGAGTGCTGATGTGGCAGCTAACAAAATAACATTAATGATTAAACTGATTTTATTATTCATGCTTTTCCTTGAAAGGGTGATACTGGTTTGACTAAGTTTTCTATACAAGGTGATTGTAACCCTTCTTAGAGGCTTATTAATCTCCATGCTGTTTTTTTGGACGTAAGTGATCGTTTTTTAACAGACTCACTGTTGTTTGGTCATTCACATCGCTAGCTAAATTAAAAATTTCTGCAGTTATCCTTGCTCTGCATTTAAGCGCATCTAGTTCCTAAAGTTCATGAAAACACTTAGTCGTCATTCATGAACATCAATAGGGTGACTTTTAAGCTGAAGCGTAATATCTTTATTCAACAAACAAGTAGTTTTTGCTTGTTTTAGTTAAACCAAACCTAGGAGAAATATTATGTGGACAAAACCAGCTGCTACTGAAATGCGTTTCGGTTTCGAAGTAACAATGTATGTAATGAACAAGTAATCATTCGTGATTATTTTGAAGAAGGGGAGTTTAATACTCCCCTTTTTTGTTTTGAATTTTTGAAAGGATATTGAAAATGAAAAAATCAACGGTTTTAATTATTGCAGTTGTGTCATTTGTCTTAGGCGGTTTAGCCCTTCATTACAAAAGTGGCTATGAGGGTCGCGAACAAAGGCTTGAAGTCTTAGATGCTGAAGCGCACAACAAAAATATGAATGCATGTGTTGCAAAAGCTTTAGAAAAACATCCGGGCGCTTTAATGGAAGTGGAGCTTGAAAAAGAAGACGGCCGTTGGGTTTTTGATATTGATGTCCAAGGCAAAGATGGTAAGGCTTGGGATATTGAATGTGATATTAATTCTGCAGAGATTGTTGAAGATAGTATAGATCGTGATTAGTTAGTCGCAATATCATAAGGTAGATTCGTCTTCATCTAAGAGCGCCTAGTGCGCTCTTTTTTATTGATGTTTAGCATTAAAATTTTTGTGCCGTTATAATCGTCAAGCGCAGTACGTTTTTTTAATCTCAAATGATATTTAACCAAGGCAGAAAAGAATTTAAATAATGGAAAAAATCTTAGAAACCCTGATGTTCCGCAGTCGATGGATTTTGGCACCGATGTATTTAGGTTTGGTGGGTGGCTTGGTCATGATGATGATTAAGTTTGTTCAAGAGTTCATTCATATTTTTAGTCATATTTTGATTTCTGAAGAAAAGGAAGTCGTTTTATCAATCTTAGGTTTGGTTGATATTACGCTGGTGGCCAACTTACTAATCATGGTAATTTTTAGTGGTTATGAGAACTTTGTTTCAAAAATCGATGTTGCGAATCATGAGGATCGCCCAGACTGGATGGGTAAAGTGGATTATTCAGGATTAAAAATTAAGCTGATAGGTTCTATCGTTGCAATTTCTGCAATTGATTTGTTGAAGGCGTTTATGCATCAATCAACTTCCGGTATTGAGCATTTAAGTAATAGCCAAATGGCATGGATGGTTGGTATTCATTTCACGCTGATTC
>JACCDQ010662866.1_pt1 | contig 17293 bp, 16 predicted proteins | sample 7446031 | NCBI WGS metagenome assembly JACCDQ01 (sample SAMN15323442, study PRJNA562643) | freshwater metagenome | isolation source: river surface water | place: USA:Blue River Watershed | collected 2017-08-17
TGCCACGCAGACGGCGCGCCACTTCGCTGGCAACGCGACCGAGGACTTTGTCCGTGGCATCGATCACAAACCAATCGCGCTGGACTTCGTGTCCTTTTGCGGAAAAGGTTTTCATGATGAATCCTAATAAAGTAAAAGCTCGTACCGGTGGTTCCGCGCGTTCAAAATCTTTCGCGGACACGCCCTTGTTATTTAAATCCCCGTCCGAGCGTACCGGGGAACCCGCGATTATAGTGTTTTCAAGGACTTGCCGTCAAATCCAAAGCAAATCGCCCCGCTTGCCCTTAAAATAATGGGCTTTTCTGCCCCAAGAGATTCTTATGGAATGCACCGTACGCTGGACCGGCTTGTCCGGCATGACTTTCGTGGCCGAAACCGGTTCGGGCCACCTGGTAACGATGGATGGCGCCCCCGAAGGCGGCGGCCGCAACCTGGCGCCGCGGCCGATGGAAGTCGTGCTGGCCGGCACCGGCGGCTGCACTGCCTATGACGTCGTGGTTATCCTGCGCAAGAGCGGCCAGGATATTCGCGGCTGCGATGTGACGCTGAAATCCGAGCGTGCGGAAAAGGATCCGAAAGTGTTCACCAAGGTGCACTTTCATTTCACGGTCCGTGGCCGCAACCTCAAACCCAATCTGGTCGAGCGCGCAATCAAGCTATCGCACGAGAAATATTGCTCAGCATCAATCATGCTGGAGAAATCGGCCGAACTGACCCACTCGTTCGAGATCATCGACGACCTGACCGAGGCGCCGCCGGCTGCCTGACTATCAGGACCGGGGTTTCACCGGCCGCGCCTGCGGCGCGACCTCTCACGCTCCGCAAACGGCCGAGAAACACGGCGGGGAAAGTGGTCGCCCGCCGCCATCTCCCTGTTCAGCGCACCACCGGCAAGCTGTGCGCCTACAGCCTGTAGGCGGTACCGGTCATGACCTTCGCCATCAGTTTCATCGCCGTTTTCACCGGCAACGGCAATTCGCGGGCACCGAGGTCGCGAGCAGCATCCGCATGGGCAATCTCGTCATCCCGCATTTGCGTGACGATTGCGCGCGAACGGGCATCCTGAGCCGGCAAGCGCTCAAGGTGGCTATTCAAGTGCGCCTCCACCTGCCGCTCTGTCTCGACGACAAAACCTAAACTGTAGGAATCACCCAGCTTGGCTGCGACCGCACCAAGCGCGTAGGCACCCGCGTACCAAAGGGGATTCAGCAAACTGGTGTGCGAGCCCAGTTCGCGCAAGCGTTCAGCAGTCCAGGCCAGATGGTCGATTTCCTCCTCGCCGGCTTTCGAGAACTGCTCGCGAGTCAACTCGCTTTTCGCAAAACTCCCCTGCGCTTCATACAGCGCCTGCGCGCATACCTCGCCGACGTGGTTTACCCGCATCAGACCTGCGCTATGCCGCCGCTCATCATCGGTCATTGCCGCTTCGACAATGCCAGACCCAGGATTCGGGCGTTGCCCCACCGCAACGCCGCCGATTACACGCAAGGTTCGATCAAATGCAGAAATAAGAGAGTCGATTTGCATCAATAAATTAACAAATGAACTTGAAAATAGAAAAAGTGTTGTAGATCAGAGACAAATTATTGCCAATATTGTCATGGAAAAAAAATTAGTTTTGCCGCTCTCACCAACTTTTGCTTCAATGCATGTTGACTTCTGGATCGCTCTGGTCTCGGAGGCTCGCTCTCGTTGAAAGAGTCGCATCAAGCGGCCGAACAGCGAAAGCGAAATCTTAGCATCACAACATTTTGGAGATTATTCGATGAAAAAGACTCAAGTTGCTCTGGCCGCACTGGCCCTGGTTGCTTCGGCTGCAGCGTCCGCGACTGACGTGACGGTTTCCGGCATTATCGATATGGGCGTTGGCCACACCACCGGCAAAGGCACCTACGTTGAGCAAGGCGGCTGGGCTGACCACAGCTCGATCACTTTCGCTGGCAAAGAAGATCTGGGCAACGGCCTGAAGGCATTCTTCACGCTGGAAGCCGGCTTCTCGCAAAACGGTGATGCAGCTAACGGCGGTAACGGCAATCTGTTCAGCCGCCAGACGCTGGTCGGCGTTTCGTCGGATCAACTCGGTGCTGTGTCCCTCGGTCAGCAACTGTCCCCGTACATCCTGGCTCAGGCTCTGACCAACCAGGGCGTGGGTAACTTCTGGGTTAACCGTGCAATCATGGGCGGTGGCTTCCAGAACGCAGCAGTCGTCGGCTCGAACGGCGGCTTCTTCCTGAAGAACGCTATCCAGTACACCAGCCCGAGCATCGCCGGCTGGCAGGCATACGTCATGACCACCACCAAGACTGGTGCTGATCAGGGCGTTATCCCGACCCCGAACTCGCTGGATCGCTACACCTCGCTGGCTGTGAACGGCAACATCGTTGGCGTGAACCTGTGGCTGGCTACGCAAAACGGCAAAGATCAGTTCAGCTCCTGGACCATCGGTGCTTCGTACCCGATCAACGACCAGCTGAACGTTTCGGCGAACTACATCCACCACAAGGATAAGATCGTTGACATGACCACCAACTCCTACGCTCTGGGCGCTACCTACAAGGTCGCTCCGGCCGTCTCGCTGGTGGCTCAGTACGCTCGCAACAACCTGGACAACGCTCAGACCATGTACAACCTGGGCGCAAAATACGACCTGTCGAAGCGTACCGCTGCTTACTTCACCTACGTTCACGCCAACAACGGCGCGATGTCGTCGCTGGGTGACCGTGGCCTGTACACCAATGACGGTTCCGTCACTGGCAGCAACAGCAACTACGTTGTTGGTATCAGCCACTCGTTCTAATCGTTCGTCGGTCTTGTACCGACAGACGTAGAACCGATGTGTTTAAAAGCCGCTCTTCGGAGCGGCTTTTTTTCGTATTGTCGATTGCCGCCTTCCTCAGCTCCTCCTTGCCATCGATTGCCGCCGCAAGTCGCAACGGCCTCATGAAATCTGCGGTCACAATGGCAACGCTAATCACCGCCGCCAGTCCTGCCTGCGGGGGTCCTTAAACTTTGGCGACGCAAGGCAGCCAATCCGGATCCTGCACCGCTTACTCTCCCAATCTTGGAGGGAGGTCAACTCAACGAGTTGTCAGCCTCATCAACCTACTCCCGGTTGAATCGAAGCACTACTCTCCGACGAAGCGAGTTGCGACCCGGTCAGCAATTTGCAAGTGATTAGTCAGACCATTTTCAGCAAGAACCCATAGCCTGCGCAAACATCTGCTCGCCTGAGAGGGCCGGGCTATAAGGCAGACTTCAGGTTTCAGCAGAACGACACGATGCGCGCGATATTCTCGAAAACCAGGCAATTTTCGGCATCAACAAGGCTGCTCTCGTCACCTTACTCAATCGTTGCCATTCTGATGCTCTTCGCCGGCACCTGGCTCTGGCATCTGCATAGCGTGAGCCTGGTTATCCCTCTGGACAATATCGAAGAATTTGTCTGGGTACGCTCGCTGGAGTGGGGATATTTCAAGCATCCGCCGCTGACGACCTGGCTACTGTGGCCTTTCGTCAGGCTGTTCGGACTCGACGGACACGTCTCCGCATTTCTGGGATCGACGCTCACGCTGACCTCCATCGGATTGATGTGGTCCATCGCAAGGAGGGCGGGGGGTAATGTCTTCGGGATGATCGCGTTGCTGGCGTCGCTGTGCGTGACCTTCTATAACGGCCGCCTCTGGTTTTATAACCATAACGTATTGATGATGTTCTGGGGGGCGATCAGCGCTTATCTGTTTCTTCAGATTCTTTCACGGCCTGGTCTTGCAGGGTGGGTAGCACTTGGCATCGTGGGCGGACTGGCGATGCTCTCCAAGTACCAGTATGCGTTGCTGGCGCTGCCCATGGCTGTCGAATATCTCCGCCGACGCCTGTGGACGGTCGCCGTGCATCGCCTCGGGCTCGAGCTGGCACTATTACTGGCCATGCTGCTCTTCTCGCCACACCTTTACTGGCTCGCGCATCAGCAGCAAGGACCCATCGATTACGCGATCCATTCATCGCTGGGACATCATGCCGGCATAGCGCAACGGATCAGCGGCACGCTGACCTGGGTCGCCGACTGGCTACTCAATCGCTGCCTGCCGGGCTTCATCATTATCGGATTGTGTTGGTTCGGAATGCGCTCGCGGCGCACGACCACCCGAGCGCCAGCCCACGCGACGCAAGACGCCCATGCAGCGCGCGCCATCCTGCTGTGGTGGGGCTTCGCGCCACTCACCCTGATGATCCTGCTGAGTCTGATTTCCGGGCTCGTGCTGCAACCGCATTGGGGTACCGCTTTCGCGCTGTGGACGATTCCTGCGGCAATGTGCGTGTTGCAGCTAGATACCGGCGCCGATACCGACGCACGGCTATGGCGCTGGCTTGCGCTGCCCTTTGTCGCCATGCAAGCGACCCTGCTGCTTGTATCTTATGAGACGTCCGCTTATGGACGCTTCGCGACGAGTGTACGAACCTGGCGACAATTCCCCGCTCACGATATCGCTGCCGCGCTGGATGCGGCGGTACAGGCACAACTCGGGCGCCCTGTCGGCATACTGGTTGGCAAAGAAAAAATTTGCGGCGCCCTCTCGCTCGAACTGCCGGGCCATCCGAAAGTCCTCATCGACGGGAACATCGACATCAGTCCATGGATTGATGCGCGCGAACTGGCATCGATGACCAAGATCTGGATCTGGGAGGCAAAAGATGCGCCGGCAGATTCACACCCTTTACCTTACGGGCTGCGCTGGAGTTCTTAAGACAGCGAGAATGCGACCATCATCGGCTGGCGAACTTCGACGGCAAACGCCGCGGTACTCCAGCATCGCGAGCGGAGAAATCAGCATCTGTCTCCCGGCGACTTTCGCTGCCTGACTCAGGGAACACATCGGAGAGAATGCCGGCTTCTTTCATCGAGCGCTTGTCGGCATACATACGCTCGTCAGCGATCAGCATGAGGGTATTGAGATTCTGCCCGTCGCTCGGATAGACCGCCGCACCGATAGCGGCTCGCGTCGTTATCCAATGTGCTTCGCCGACAGGGATCGGTTCGGCCAGAACGGCACGGAGCTTTTCGCAAGCCGCATGAATGTCGGACGGCTCGCTCACGCCGAACAGCGCAAGCATGAATTCGTCGCCGCCGAATCGTGCCACCACATCTTCCCGTCGCGACTGCTGACGAATCCGCTGCGCAGCCAGCCGCAGGACGTCATCGCCCGCTTTGTGCCCGAAGCGATCGTTGATGGCCTTGAAGCCGTTCAGGTCGACGAAGAGCAGAGTAAAGGGCAGACCTTCGTCCGAAGGGTGACTAATGACATAGCGATTCACTTGCGCGATGAAGGTTTCGCGGTTCAGCACGCCCGTCATGGTATCGGTGCGCAGCCGCTGATTCATTGCCTTCACCTGCGCGGCGATCTCGCCCAGATCGTCATGGCGCCCCGGCGGTGCCGGTTCGATCGCCTCACCCGCCGCCGCCCTGGCGACAATTTCATTGAGCTGTCGCGCCTTGTGCAGATGTCGCTTAAGCAGCATCGACACCAGCAAGGAGAACAGAATCAAGGCGGCAAAGACTACGCCAAAATTCATCAATGAGCGCTCGATGAAATGAAGTACCAGTGTCGATTCCGGCACCGTCACCAATAATTGCCATTGCAAGCCCGCCGCATGCGTCACCGGCCGAACCATGCCCCAATAATTCTTGCCGTCCTGTTCAAAGACAAAGGGTTCCGGACTTACCGGCATTTTCGGAGAGGTGATGGACGAGCGCGCATCGGCAGCCTTCGATGTCGACGCCATCGTAATCATCCTGCCGTCGGCATCCATCAGGAAAGCAGCGCCATCGCTGAACGGTAGGGCATCGCCAAGTCGCCTGGCAATCTGGTCCAGATCAATACTGGCGCCCACCACCCCCTGCAGCGAACCATCGGTGTGATGCACCGGCTTGACCACCGCCTGTCGGTGAAGGCCGCCGCCGAGCGAAGACTCGAATGGCGGTATCCATAAAGTCCGGTCACGACTTACGGGCAGCTGGTACCACGGCTGCTTGCGCGGATCAAATCCCGGCGCAAACAGATAAGGTTCGACCACCAGCGCATTCCCTGAACGGTACGCCGCAACTGCATTGCCGTCGACGCCTTTGCGAGCGACCTGAAAGCGGCGCGGCGCGGCTTCACGGATCGCGACGAACTGCCCCTTCGTATCCGCATAGATCAGCATCAGCGACACATCGCCGCCGATCGCGGTCGCCCCCCACAGGCGCTGCTCTGCCTGCTTCAGGTCAACGGGAAATTGAATCAGGCTCTCGCCCGATCCTTCGGCGGGATTGGTAGAAAAAATCGAAGGCGCGATCAGCTCCAGCGCCTGCGCAGCGATGCCAACGCGCTGGGTAATGTCGTCGTCTAGCCGGTTAACAACGGGAGCCAGCGCGTCACCGGCGAGCAGAGACATCCCTTCGTCGGCGAAAATTTTGTGGGCAAACAAAGCACCGCTGATCAGGAACAAAAGACCTGTCAGCTTGCCCATCAGCCTGAATTGCTTTGCCCGCAGCGTCACTGCCAAGGCACTCCCCTGAAAGTTGCGATCACTGTTGCTTTTGTTTTAACTGCCGTCGCTCGACGAATGCCAATTCGCCGGGATATGCCGGGAATGAGCACGCAGACACCTGAACATCATTCTACGAAAAAGAATGATTCCTCAGTGTAACTTTTTCTTTGGGAAAATTTTTACCGCGCGCTGAAGCATTCCGGCCGGCAAGCGAGGGGGGTTCGAACACCCGCCATTCAGAGTCTGGCGGGGTGTCCGACCGGCTATCGGGACAGAAAGCGCCCCTCGTCCTTTCGCAGCGCCTGCGCGGCATCGGCGGATAGTGCCGCTGGAACACTCTTGCGCATGTCATGCCAGTCGTACCGGCGCCGCACTGAACGCTCGAGCACGACGCCATCGATCAGATACGCATCCGCCATATACGAGGCGAGCAGCGTGCCGCGCCGCTCCGGCAGTGCGAAGAGGTTGGCGCCGTGGCTGTAGTCAGCAACCGGGGAGGAACAGCCCAGCACCTCGGTCATCAGCGTCGGCACCACATCCTGATGCAGCGACATCGTTTGCTCGACCGCGCCCGCAGCATGACCCGGCGCCCGCACGATCAGCGGGGTCTGTGTCTGCCAGCGGCTGAAATTACTGCCATGCCCCCAGTAGCCCAGGCCGTTTTCGTTGAATTCCTCGGCATGGTCGCCGGTGATGATTACCCAGGTATTTCGCAGCCGCCCTTTGTGCTCGGCCTCGGCGAGTGCCTTGCCAACCAGCGCATCGAGATAACGAAGACTGTTGAAGTAATCATTTTTGTACGCGGCATTGTCCGCATTCCGGTCCAGTGCATAGCCGCCCTCGACGACTGGCAGCGGCTTGAAGTGCGCATAGTCGGGCGGATAGTTGTACGGCGAATGCGACGAGGTCAGGAACAGAAAATCAAAGCGCCGCTCGTCCGCGGCGGTGTCCAGCGTGCGGATGTAGCGTTGGACCAGTTTTGCATCAGGCAGATGATCGACATAATCGGCGTCCGCGATTTGCGGAAAAAACAGGCGGCGCAGCGAAAAGCCATCCAGATTGCTGGACGTGAATACCCTCGTCCGATAGCCCTGTGCATCCAGCGTCTGCGTGAAAACACTCGGATGATTGACCGACGTCGAACGCAGCAGTGGGAAATAATTCGGATGCAGCCCGTACATCAGTCCGAACAGCCCCGGCACCGTCGCCGCACCACTCGACACATGCTGCGTAAAGCGGGTGGCCTGATTGGCGAAGCGCGCAATGTTCGGCGTCACCTGCGGATTCATTGCGGCGGCCTGCCAGCTCTCCAGCACGATCATCAGGATAGAAGGAGACGCCTTGTCGGGCACACACTGAGGCATCGCGAGCGGATATCTGACGACACCGCCGCTTTTCGATTCTGCCGGATCGACCTTGCCGTAAGCGGCAGGGAAAACCTGCGGCAGCCACCGACTGACTTGCGCCGCCTTCTTCTCATATTCGACCGGATAATAAATCGGCAGGAATGAGCGATAACGCGTAATTTCGTCGCGTGAAAAATGAGCGGCCCAGATGTGGATGATCGAATTGATCACCAAGGCCAACGGCATCAGCAGCAGGCCGACCGCAAACCATGGCCAGTGGCGCCGTGCGCCAGAACGGCGGCTCGCATAAGACCACCACACCGCGCCCAGCAACACCAATGCCACTGCAAGCGACAGAGCCAGCACAAAGACCGGTATGCCCATGCCACGGAAGTCGCTCACAAACATGTCGACCATCAGCCAGTCGAGATGAAATCGGTACAGATTGAATACCGCGAAATCCATGGCGAGATACAGCAGCCAGGCCCAGCCCAGCAGCGGCCACAGCCAGCCGGTCCGACGGGACAGACTCAAGGGCAGTAGCAGCAGGGCCGCAAGCAGCACCAGCGTGCCGTAGTAACCCACTACGCTCCACTGGTAGACGAGTGGCAGCAGCGTGCCGGCGGCCGGCGCGTCTTTCAGGAACAGGCCGACCACCACAGCGGTCAGCAGGCAAAGGTAGAACGTCAGCTTCAGATGCGAGGCGACGCGTTCCCCCGGCAAATTACCCATCAGTGCAGAAGACTCCGCCGTTGCTTTACTTCGGTCCGTATTGCATCTCGCCGTTGCCGAACGACCAGTTCTCCTTGTCGACTTCGACCAGACTGATGAACACGTCCTCCTTGCGCACCTGAAGTTCGGCATGCAGGTCGTCGGCAATGCGACGGTAGAATTTTTTCTTGAGCTCAGTGGTGCGGCCGCCATTCAGGGTGACCTGAATGAATACGATTCCCGGCGAATATTCGATGCCGAGATAGCTCACCGGAATGTTCAGTTCGGTCGCTTCGTGCGCACTGATGATCTGAAATTTGTCGTCAGCAGGCACATTGATTTCCGTGGTCATCGCGCGGTAGACGATGTCACCGACGGCGCGTCCGAAGCCGGCCGGATGGCCCGGGCCGATGTCGATCCTGACGAGAGGCATAAAGATCCTTTGGAAGGCAATTTCAAGAGGCGGCAAGGATACCCGAAAAGGGGAAGTCAAGACCTTAAATCAATGAAATCGCTCAGCGCCCTCTCTATAATGTAAAAGCTGTCTAGATACCTGCCTGAGGGGAAATGATATGAAAAAACTAACAATGCTGATGAGCGTCGCCAGTCTGGCCTTTGCCGCTCTGGCTAATGCCGAAGATGGCAAAGCGCCTCAGCCAGCCGACAATCCGGCTGAACAGGCCGCCAACGCACCAAAGCTGTCCGACTTGCCACAAATGAAAGCGGAAGGCGAGCGCATGGCCGCGCTGATGGAAAAGCTGGCCAAGGAGTCCGATCCGGCAGAGCGCCGCCGCATCATGTCCGAGCTGACCTGCGCACAATAAGGCACCAGCGCATTGGCTGCCGCACGGATAGCCAATGCGCAATAGCCGCTGAAGCACCTCCCGGCGCCAGACGGGCGTCAGCAATGCCCTTCATGGACCTGCGTTGCCCTCAGGGCGCGCCGTTCAAAATCCATTTTGCCAGCAGCTTCGCATCGTCCGGCTCGACGCCACCGTTGGCCGGATGCATGCCGTCACCCCAGCGGCCCGTGCTGCCCTCGCGAATACGGCCGGCAATTTCGGCTTCGACTTTTTTTCCCTTGTAGCGCTTGGCGATGTCCTTCAGCGCGGGACCGATCAGCGTGTCGGTCGCATGGTGACAGCCGATGCAACCGCTGTTCGTGAATGCACTCTGCGCCGCCGCAATCTCTTCGGCATCCATCTTGGCATGCGCCATAGTGGTCGCCGCAGCAAGTGTCAGCCCGACGGCCGTTGCGAAAAACTTCGTCTTCATGTTTGCCCCTCCTTTGCTTGTAATTACTGGAAGGATTTTCGCCTTTAACGACTGGAAAAACTTGTGACCAAGTCAAATTTTCAGCAATTCCGCAGGGAAGGTATCGGGCAGGCGCGATTCCTGCTGCGCAGCGATGATGCCCTGTCTGCACGCCGATGCGCTGCCGATCGGAGAAAGAATGGTGGACAGGGATCTGATGGCGGCGATCGCCGATAAGCACCTCGGCAACCTGCAGCTCTGGCGTGCCGGGAATCAGGCCCGACGAACCGATGCACCGGCCCTAGTGCCTGCTGGAAGACACCGGTTTTCAAAACCACCGCGCATACGGCATCATGCCAAGGAATGGCATTTGAACATTCGGCGCACGGCCTGTGCCCGACCGAAAATTTTTCACTTTCCCAAATGAGCAATCGACGCCTGATCCTGTTCGCCGGCCATGCCGGCACCGGCAAAACCACGCTCGCCAAACGTGCGGTCCCGCTGCTGGCAGAACGTAGCGGCCGGGATTTCTTTTTCCTTGACAAGGACACCGCCTATGGTGCGTTCAGCTCACACATCATGGGCTTGCTGACTGGTGACCCTGACGACCGCGACAGTCCGACCTACCTGCAGCACCTGCGCGACCGCGAATACTCCGGTCTGCTCGACATCACGCGAGAAAACCTCGAGCTTGGGATGCAGGCGTTGCTGGTCGGACCGTTTACGCGCGAGATCATGGCCGGCAAATTCTTCCGGCCGACCGAGCTCGGCCTGCCAGCCGATACGACCTGCCGCATCGCGTGGATAGACTTGTCGAGTGCGGAGGCAAAGCGCCGCATCGAAGCGAGAAACGATGCGCGCGACCACTGGAAGCTCGCGCACTGGGACGACTACCTGAAGCGCCGCGTCGAACCGCCGCAGCATCCGGCGCTGAAACGTTTCGGCAACGACAGCTTCGATCAGCACGCTTTCGGCGAGCTGATCGATTTCCTGCTCAACTGACGGTTACTCCAGCGCCTGATACACCAGCGTCTTGATCATGCGGCGATACGGCTGACGTATCGCGCCGGGCGTCTGCGCCATCATCACGCCGACCAGTTGCTCGCGCGGATCGACCCAGAAAAAGGTGCCGCCAATGCCACCCCACGCGAAGTCGCCTTCGGAACCGTGCACGCCGGCCATGCCGGCACCTTGCCGCACCATGAATCCGAGCCCGAAGGTATAACCCTGCACGCCCATCAGCACTTCACCTGGCTGTATCGGTGTGGCCACCTTCGGGCCGAGATGGTCGGAGGTCATCAGTGCCACCGTCGAGCGTGACAGATAACGGCGACCGTCAAGCGTGCCGCCGTTCAGCAGCATCTGGCAAAAGCGCAGATAGTCGTCGGCGGTGGTCGAGATACCGGCGCCGCCGGATTGATTGCCGGTCGGCTGGGTGACGTCCAGCATCGGCATCCTCGGGCCGCCCGTGGCCGGATCGATCTTCAGCGGCTCGGCAATGCGCGACGCCTTGGACGCCGGCACGACGAAGTGCGTGTCATTCATGCCTAGCGGCGACAGCAGCTTCTCGTCCAGCAGCTCGCCCAGCGATTTGCCCGACACATGCTCCAGCACGCGTCCAAGCAGGTCGGTCGACAGGCTGTATTCGAAGGTGCTGCCCGGCTGCCAAACCAGCGGGGCACGCGCGAAGGCATCGACTTCCTGTTCAGGCGTCAGCGCCATCGACTTCATCGGCACCTGCGGCGAGTACAGACCGACTTCCGCATAAGCCGACTTCACGCTGTCGAAGCGCGTGAACTCGCCATAGGTCAGTCCCGACGTGTGGCGCAGCAGGTCCTGCACCGTGATTTGCCGCTTCGCCGGCTCGCGCGCACTGTTCGGATCGGCCGGATTCGACAGCACCTGCATATTGGCGAACTGCGGAAAGAACTTCGACATCGGATCGGTCAGCTGCAGCCGTCCTTCTTCCACCAGCATCATCGTCAGCACCGATACCAGCGGCTTGGTCATCGAGTAGGCGCGGAAGATCGCGTCGCGTGCGAGCGGCTTGCCGGCGTCCTTGTCCTGCCAGCCCAGCGCTTCCGCATGCACGATTGCACCATTGCGGGCGACCAGCACCACCGCACCCGGCGTGCGGCCGGCGTCAATCTCGCTGCGAATAACGGCGCCGATGCGCGACAGCCGCTCTTGCGACATTTCATGATCCGCCGGTGCGCCGGCCGGCAAATCGGCGGCAAACAACGGCAGTGCCAGTGACAAGCTCAGCGAAAGCGCCAGCGCGCGGGCCGTGCGAAAAGATTTCATGCGGGTCTCCTGAATCGGTTGTTCTGTTTGTTGTTCTGTTTGTTCTTCTGCTTGCTGTTCGGATCTTTTCTCAACTGCGCGAGCGCAACCAGGCATTGCGCAGCCTGACGCCCGCCGCCGGCTTGTCCTTCAACTGCAGGTGCCATTGCGGCACCGATTCGGGCTGCAGAACGACGTTAAAGCTCATCAATTCATCGCGACGGAAAGCATGCACGCTGACCGCATCACCGCGCCGATAGCGCTGCAGCAGTGCGTCAAGGTTGGATGCTGTCACGCGCAGGCCATCGATCGCTACCAGCACGTCGCCAGCCGACAGGCCGGCACGATGCGCAACACCACCTTCATGCACCGAGGCCAGCCAGCAGTCGGAGCCGTCCTTCTTCGTGCGCACATCCAGTGTCAGCTGCTTGCTGCGCTGTCCGTCTTCCATCGCAATGCCGAAGGCGGCGAACGCGTCAGCCAGCGGCAGGTCGCGCGTACTGCGCACCGCCAGATCGAATACGGATTTCAGCTTCAGCCCGGTCACTTCATCGAACAGGGATTCAACCTCATCGTCAGTCACGCCGATGCCTTTGCCGGGCAGGTAGAAATCACGACCGTAACGACGCCACAGCGTGCGCATCACGTCATCCAGCGAGCGCTTGCCGCTGGTCTCGCGCCTGATCGTCAGGTCCAGCAGCAAGGCCACCAGCGAACCTTTTGCGTAATAGCTGACGATGGCGTTCGGCGCATTCTCGTCCTGCCGATAATATTTGGTCCACGCATCAAAACTCGACTCAGCAATACTCTGCTTCTGCCGACCGCTGCCGCGCTGCACACCGTTGATGGTCTTCGCGAGCAGGCCGAGATAGGCATTCGGGCCGATCAGCCCGGTGCGTACCAGCATCAGGTCATCGTAATAACTGGTGAAACCTTCGAACAGCCACAGCAACGGCGTGTAGCTCTCCTGCGCAAGATCGTAAGGTGCGAACGCGGCGGGCTTGATGCGTTTGACGTTCCAAGTATGGAAATACTCGTGGCTGCACAGGCCGAGAAAGCCGCGATAGCTGTCGCTCATCTCCGGCTGCCCCTTTACCGGCAAGTCAGTGCGCGCGCACAGCAGCGCGGTCGATGCGCGATGCTCGAGTCCGCCATAGCCATCGCCGACGGCCATCGTCAGAAAGACATAGCGGTCCATCGGCGCGCGCTTGGTGGACGGCTCAAAGAACGCAATCTGCGCTTCGCAGATCTGCTTCAGATCGGCCGCGAGACGGGCGCCATCGAATCCGGGCACCCGCCCCGTAATGGCCATTTCATGCGGCACACCGTGCGCGTCGAAGCGAATCAGTTCGAACTCGCCCATCTCGACCGGATGGTCGATCAGCTCATCGTAATTCTGCGCAACGTAGGTACCGAAACGATGGCGGCGCGCCTTCAGCTCAGGCAGCGCGGTCGCGACGCGCCAGCCTTTGAACGCATCGCCTTCCGGCGGCTGGATGTCGACCACATGCGGTTGCGCTTCCTGCCCGTGCACGCGCAGGAACACGCTGGTGCCGTTGAAAAAGCCATGCGTCTGATCGAGATGCGCTGCCCGTACGGACAAATCCCACGCATAGACTTGATAGACGATGCGCAGCGGGCCGGCACAGCGTGCGGCGCGCCAGCTGTGCTTGTCGCATTTCACCAGCCGCAGCTTTTTCCCGGCGGACTCGGCGCGTATCTGCACGATATTGCGCGCGAACTCGCGGATCATGTAACTGCCCGGTATCCACGCCGGCAACGATACGAGCTGGCCGTCGGGATCGGGATGCTCGATCGTCAGCATCACCTCGAACAAGTGCAACGCCAGATCATGCGGACGAATGGTGTACAGCAGCGATGCACGGCGTGAAGTCATGACCCAAATCCCGTCGGTTGTGAGCGCGTGCCTCAGGCGTTGACGTTGACCACCAGCCGACCGCGCACCTCTCCGGCGAGTATCTTCGGCGCCCATGCCAACGCGTCGGCCAGCGCAAGCTCCTGCGTAATGCGCTCCAGTGTATCGGCCTGCATCTCCGATGCCAGGTTGGACCACGCATCAAGCCGGCGCGCTCGTGGCGCCATGACGCTGTCGACGCCGATCACCCTGACACCGCGCAAAATGAACGGCGCCACCGTCGCCGGGAAATCCATGCCCTGTGCCAGTCCGCAGGCCGCGACGGTGCCACCATAACGCACTTGTGCGACCGCATTCGCGAGCGTGTGCGAACCGACCGAGTCAACCACACCCGCCCAACGCTCCTTCTGCAAGGGCTTGCCCGGCGATGACAGCTCGGCGCGATCAATCACATCGGCGGCACCCAGCGATTTCAGATAATCGGCCTCGGCCAGCTTGCCGGTTGAAGCAATCACCTTGTAGCCACGCGCAGCCAGAATGGCGATCGCGACACTGCCAACGCCACCGGATGCCCCGGTGACGAGCACCTCACCATGTTCAGGCTTCACACCCTGCTCTGCCAGCGCCATTGCGCACAACATGGCGGTGTAGCCGGCCGTGCCGATAGCCATCGCGGTGCGTGCCGACATGTCGTGTGGCAGCGGAATCAGCCAGTCGCCTTTCAGCCGCGCACGCTCGGCAAGGCAACCCATATGGCTTTCACCGACGCCCCAGCCGTTCAGCAAGAAGCGATCGCCCACCTTCCAGTCCGGATGCGAGGATTCGAGCACCGTGCCGGCGCCATCAATGCCGGGCACCATCGGCCACTTGCGCACCACCGGCGACTTGCCCGTAATCGCAAGGCCGTCCTTGTAATTGATCGTCGAATAGTCGACCGCGACCTTCACGTCGCCTTCGGCAGGCAACTGCGCATCGTCGATTCGGGTGAGTTCTGCACGTGTGGAACCGTCATCGTTCCGGTTGAGCAGAATGGCTCGGAACATCGCTGATCTCCTGTTGTTATTGGAATGCAGATCCGACGGCTGAATGTCATGAGGTGCAGCGATGCACCGCCAGACATTCAGCAGGGATCTTGGAAGATGGTAGCGGATTTGGCGGCCAGGATTTCCTGGCCGGCGGGGGATTTCAGATGAACTTATTTCACCGATGCGAGCTTCGATTCAAGCGTCTTCGCATCGACTGCGCCGGGAATCCGCGAACCGTCGGCAAAAATGATCGTCGGCGTGCCGGTAACGCGCAATTTCCGGCCCAGCTCGACCACCTTGTCGACCGCCGCCGATGAGCAGGATTCCGGTGCCTGCGGCGGAGTTTTGCCGTCGACCATCCAGTCATCCCAGGCCTTGGCACGATCGGCGGCGCACCACAGATTGCGCGACTTTTTATTCGAGTCCTCGCCCAGCACAGGATAGATGAAGCTGTAAACCGTAATGTCCTTCACCTCGGCCAGGATCTTGCGGAAACGCTTGCAGTAGCCGCAGTTCGGGTCTTCAAAAACTGCGATCACTCGCTTGCCGCTGCCCTTCACGCTCTTCACTGCAAGGTCAAGCGGCAGGTCGGCGAATTTCACGCGATTCAGTTCGTCCATGCGCGCCTGCGTCAGGTCTTTCGAGCTTTCGGTGTCGATGACCCGACCGATGAAAACATAACGCCCGTCCGCGTCGGAATAAACGATCTCGCCGCCCACCTTCACCTCATAGAGGCCGCTGTACGGCGTTTTGGTGACGCTTTCGATCGTCGCGTCATTACCGAAGCGGTTCTGCAGGGCCTTTCGGATCCTCGATTCCTGTGCATCGACCGAAAACGAAACAGACAACAGACCAGCCGCCAACAAGGCCAGCCAGCGCAGGTTTTTCATCATGATTTTTCACCAGTAGGAGAAGAAAGGGGACGCCCGAAAGCGTGCGCCATCAGGCGACGCTTAAGGAAAGGCAGTTTGTCCACGGCGGCCATGCCGAGATTGCGGAGTGCGCGCACAGGTTCGAGCTCAGACGAAAACAGCCGATGCAGACCATCGGTCGCCAGCTGCATCAGCAGCACGTCTTCCTTGCGTGACCGCGCATAACGGGCCAGCGTGCGGGCGTCGCCGCAGTCGGCCGGCTGCTCTCGCCGATCCAGCGCGGCGAGCAGCGCGTCGATATCGGCGAATCCGAGGTTCATGCCCTGGCCTGCAAGCGGGTGCACGACGTGCGCGGCATCGCCGATCAGTGCGACACGATCCGCCACCAGCGATTGAGAGCGTATCAGTCTCAACGGGAAAGCCCGTGGCGCCGCCGGCGGAAGCATCGCCAACTCGCCCAGCGTCTGCCCTGGCAGCCGCTGCAAGCGTTCGCATATCTGGTCGGGAGATTCACGCAGCAGCACACTGGCCAAGGACTCCGGCGCCGACCAGACCAGCGACACGCGATCGCCGGGCAGCGGCAACAATGCGACGATGCCGTCCGTGCTCAGGAACCACTGGCTGGCCACCCCATGATGCGGATGCTCGCAACTGAAATTCGCGACCACGGCGCTCTGTCCGTACGAGCGATAATCCAGGCCGATATCGGCCTGGGTCCGCACCCAAGAATGTGCGCCGTCGGCGCCCACCAGCAATGAGCAGTCAATTATCTGACCGGAATCGAGCGTGACCGACGCGCGACCAGCATCGCAACGCATCTGTACCGCCGACCCTTGCACCAGCTTTACCCCGGCCGAAAAGCGCAGCGCCGAATCGAGCGCGCGGTTCAGATTGCCGTCTTCGACAATCCACGCAAGCGCATCAACGCGCGCACCATAGGAATCAAAGCCCAGTTGCCCCGGACGCTCGGCAGCATCGCCATGAACTGCCATCGCATCCACCGCGGCGATGCGATTTTCATCCATCGCGTCCCACACCTTCAGCGACTTGAGCAGCTTGCGGGCGACATGATTCAGCGCGTAGACGCGCAAGTCCCAGTCACTCAGAGGGGAGGCGCTTTGCGGCGGCAAGGCGGGTGCAACCAGCACGACTTGCAGTCCGGCCTGCGCCAATGCCAGCGCGCCCGCCTTGCCGACTGCGCCACTGCCGATCACGCAAATGTCACAGGAAATCGTCATCCGGCCATTATAGCCGCGCAAACCACCTCGTTTTCTACAAAGGGGTTTGCACGAACAGAATGTTTTGCTATACTCGCGGTCTTGGCCTGGTAGCTCAGTCGGTAGAGCAGAGGATTGAAAATCCTTGTGTCGGTGGTTCGATTCCGCCCCGGGCCACCAA
>JACCDQ010333977.1_pt1 | contig 17292 bp, 17 predicted proteins | sample 7446031 | NCBI WGS metagenome assembly JACCDQ01 (sample SAMN15323442, study PRJNA562643) | freshwater metagenome | isolation source: river surface water | place: USA:Blue River Watershed | collected 2017-08-17
GATCAAGGGCATGGGCGGCGCGATGGACCTTGTCGCGGGCGTCAAGCGCATCATCGTGGTGATGGAGCACACGTCCAAGGACGGTGCGCCCAAGTTCATCCCCGCCTGCACCCTGCCGCTGACCGGCCAGAATGTCGTCGACATGATCGTCACCGACCTTGCCGTGTTCCAGCGCCCCGACCATCAGAGCCCGTTCCGGCTGATCGAACTCGCCCCCGGGGTGACCGCCGACGAGGTCAGGGCCAAGACCGGCGCCCATTACCTCGACTGAGACGAAAAACCCTCGCCATGGGCCGCCGCCCCGCTATGCTGACGGAATGATCGGGATAGGGGACAGGGGCAGAACAGGCCTAGGCGCGCTCGTCGCTCCCTATGTCGCGCGCGGCCCGCTGGCCGCCCTGTTTCTCGGAATCTCGTCGGGCTTTCCCTATGCGATGATCGGCGCAACGCTGACCACGCGCCTCAAGCAGGACGGGATCGACAAGAGCAGCATCACCGTCTTCACGCTGGTTTTTCTCGCCTATAATCTCAAATTCCTCTGGGCATGGCTGGTCGAGGGCGTGCGCCTGCCGCTGATCGGACGGCTCGGCCAGCGCGTCTCGTGGATGCTGTTCGCGGGCACCATGGTGATTGCGTCGGTGATCCATCTCGGGCTCGTCGCACCGGCCGACGGGATCATGCAGGTCGCAATCGCCGCCATCCTTGTCGGCGTTGCGGGGGCGACGCTCGACATCGTGGTCGACGCCTACCGGATCGAGCAGCTCGAACCCGAAGAGCTCGGGATCGGCGCGGGCATGTCGCAATATGGCTGGCGGATCGGGTCAAGTGCGGCGGGCGGGCTCGCGCTGGTGGTTGCCGCGCGCCATGGCTGGAGCGCCGCCTATCTGCTGTGCGCTGCCTTCGCCTTGCCGGCAATGCTGACCGCGCTGGTGCTGGGCGAACCGCATCGCCACCACCAATTGTCCGAAAAACAGCCCGCCGGACGCCTCGGCGCCGCACTGATCGGCCCGCTGATCCAGTTCTTCCAGCGCCCCGGCGCATGGATCGTGCTGGCCTTCATCCTGCTCCACAAGATCGGCGACACGCTGGCCAACCTGACCTTCCGCCTGCTGTTCGACGACCTGAAATTCACCAATGACGAGATCGCCCTTTACGATGTGGGCCTCGGCTTCTGGGCGCTGATGGCCGGGATCTTCGTCGGCGAGATCGCCTATACCCGGCTTGGAATGAAGCGCGCGGTGATGCTGAGCCTTGTGCTGATGGCGGTTTCGAACCTCAGCTTCGCGGGCCTTGCGGCGCTCGGTCATTCGAACGTCGCGCTGGGATCGGCCATCGGCTTCGAGAATTTTGCCAGCGGCATCGGCGGGGTCTGCGTCGTCGCCTATTTCTCGGCGCTGTGCGACCTGCGCTTCACCGCCGCGCAATATGCGCTGATCTCGGCCGCCGCCAGCATCGTCGGCCGCGTCGCGACTGGCTTGCTGTCGGGCGACGCGATCAAGGCCATCGGCTATGTCGACTTCTATCTGGCGACGACATTGGCAGCGTTGCCGGGCATCCTGCTCTTCGGCTGGATGGCGCGCAACGGGATGATCGATCGATCGATCGGCGATGCCGCGACCGAGGCCTGAGCCTCAGTCGGGAAAGCTGCCATTGGCCTCGAGGACCGTCCCCGCAAGATAGAGCGATCCGCCGACCAGAATGATCGGCGGCGCGGCGGGATCGGCATGGCGCGCGATCCAGTCGAGCGCGGCCACGGGGTCAGCGGCCGCAAGACCCGACAGGCCGACACCGCGCGCAGCCGCGGCCAACGCGTCGGGCGCGTGATGGACATGACCGGGAACCGGCACCCCGTGGATCGTCGCGCTGCGCGCTGCGAAGGGCTTGAGAAAACCCGCCGCATCCTTGTTCTCGAGCATGCCGAGAATGATGTGGAAGGGGCGGTCGGCGGGAACATGGCCGCGGAAGAAATCGGAAATGGCGCGCCCCGCCGCAGGATTATGTCCCCCATCGAGCCACAGCTCGCTTCCCGCGGGCAAGCGGTCGGGCAACGGGCCGATGGCAAGGCGCTGCAAGCGCGCCGGCCAGTCGGCCCAGATCATTGCCGCGCGGATCGCCGCCTCGGGAATGTCGAGCGCAGACTGGTGCCGCAGCATCGCCACGGCCAGGCCGGCATTGATCGCCTGATGCGCGCCGGCAAGCCGCGGCAAGGGCAGGTCGAGCCGACCTTGCCGATCGCGATAATGAAGCTGGTTCTGATAGGGAGCCGCGTCCCATCCGCCGCCGCGTGGCACCCAGTCCGCCCCGGTCTCGGCAGCGACCTGCGCGACCCGATTGCCGACCGAAGCAGGGTAATGCAGCGTCAGCAGGGGGACACCCGGCTTGGCGATGCCTGCCTTCTCGGCGGCGATGTCCTCGAGTCGTTCGCCGAGAAAGGCCTGATGGTCGAGCCCGAGCTGAACGATCCCGCAGGCAATGGGAGCGGGCAGCACATTGGTCGCGTCAAGACGCCCCCCAAGGCCTACCTCGATCACGCAAGCATCCGCTGGAACGCGGTGAAAGGCGAGAAAGGCCGCGGCCGTCGTCACCTCGAAAAAGCTCGGGCTGACATCGTCGGCGACCGACAAGACCTCGTCGAGCAATTCGGCCAGAAGCCCGTCCTCGATCAACCGGTCAGCAAGACGGATGCGCTCGTTGAAACGAACGAGGTGCGGGCTGGTATAGGCATGGACGCGATACCCTGCCGCCTCGAGCGCAGCGCGCAGATAGGCGCAGGTCGACCCCTTGCCGTTGGTCCCGGCGACATGAAAGACCGGCGGCAATGTGCGATGCGGATTGCCGAGGCGATCGAGCAGCGTGGTGATGCGCTCGAGGCCCAGCACGTCCCGCCCCGGCGACAGCGCCGCAAGGCGGTCGAGCTGGCGCTGGACATCGGGATCGTCTGACCGCGCGTGGTCGGCCATTACCGGCCTGCGGCGCCGAAGCCCAATCGAGTCACGCCGCCTTCTTCTCCGGGCAGAGATAGGCGATCAACCGCGCCAGCTCGGCGCGCATCGCGTGGCGATGGACCACCATGTCCAGCATGCCATGCTCGAGCAGATATTCGGCGCGCTGGAATCCCTCGGGCAGCTTTTCACGGATCGTCTGCTCGATCACGCGCTGGCCCGCAAAGCCGATCAACGCTCCCGGCTCGGACAGCTGGACGTCGCCCAGCATCGCATAGCTGGCCGTGACGCCGCCCGTGGTCGGGTCGGTCATCACGACGATGTAGGGCAGGCCCGCATCGTGCAGCTTGGCGATCGCCACCGTCGTCTTGGGCATCTGCATCAGTGAGAGGATACCCTCCTGCATGCGTGCGCCGCCGGCTGCGGTGAAGATGACATAGGGGCATTTGTCGGCGATCGCCGCTTCGACACCGGCAACGAACGCCGCGCCAACCGCAAGGCCCATCGACCCGCCCATGAAGGCGAAATTCTGTACACCGACCACGGCCTTATAGCCCTCGATCTTGCCCTTGGCGTTGATCAACGCGTCGGTTTCGCCGGTCTGGGTGCGCGCGGCCTTGATGCGGTCAGCATAACGTTTGGAATCCCGGAATTTGAGCGGGTCTTCGCGCACCGCCGGCGACGGCAGACGGACATGGACGCCGCTGTCGAACAAAGCGTTGAAGCGCTCGTCGGGACCGATCCGGCCATGATGGTCGCATTTCGGACACACCGACATATTGTCTTCATATTCCTTGACGAAGACCATTTGCGTGCAGCCCGGGCACTTGTGCCACAGATTGTCAGGCCCTTCGCGCTTGGCGATGGCGGCGATGCTGTTGCGGACGCGGGTGAGCCAGCTCATGCGGCACTCTCCTTCGGGGAATTGCGGATCGCCGTGGCGAGACCGGCGACATACTCTTCAACATGCTTCGGAGCCGCTGCGCCATGGGCGCCGACCAGTTCGACGATCGCCGAGCCGACGACGACACCATCGGCAACCTTGGCGATGGCCGCCGCCTGCTCGGGCGTGCGCACGCCAAAGCCAACCACGATCGGCAGGTCGGTTGCAGCCTTGAGGCGGGCGACAGCAGCGTCGATCGACGCCTGCGCGGCCTGCTGGAGACCGGTGATGCCGGCAACCGAGACGTAATAGACGAAGCCCGACGCGCCGCCGAGCACCGCGGGAAGACGGGCCGCATCGGTGGTCGGCGTGGCAAGGCGGATAAAGTCGACCCCGGCCGCCCGCAGCGCGGGGCCCAGCTCGCCATCCTCTTCGGGCGGCAGGTCGACGCAGATGATACCATCGACGCCGGCGCGGGCGCATTCGCTCGCGAACCAGTCGGCGCCACGATGGACCATCGGGTTGGCATAGCCCATCAGCACCAGCGGCACCTGCGGGTGGCGCGTGCGGAAATCGGACACGATGCGGAACAGGTCGGCGGTACGGGTGCCCGCCGCCAGCGCGCGCAAATTGGCCTTCTGGATTCCGGGGCCATCGGCCATCGGGTCTGTGAAGGGCATGCCGAGCTCGATCACATCGGCGCCCCCGGCGACCAGCGCATCGAGAATCGCCGGCATCGCCGCCGGGGTCGGGTCGCCCCCGGTGACGAAGGTCACCAGCGCCGCGCGTCCCTGCGCACGGCATGCGGCAAAAGTTGCGGCGAGGCGGCTCACAGCTTGGCCCCCAGCGCGTCGGCGACGGTGAAAATATCCTTGTCGCCGCGACCGCAGAGATTGACGACGATGATCTTATCGCTGCCCATCTTCGGCGCCTCGCGCATCACGGCGGCAATGGCGTGGCTCGGCTCGAGCGCGGGGATGATGCCCTCGATCCGGCAGAGCAGCTGGAACGCCTCGAGCGCCTCGGCATCGGTGACGCTGTCATAGCGCACCCGCTTGATCTCGTGCAGCCAGCTGTGCTCGGGGCCGATCCCCGGATAGTCGAGCCCGGCCGAAATTGAGTGCGCCTCGGTAATCTGGCCGTCCTCGTCCTGAAGCAGATAGGTCTTGTTGCCATGCAGGATGCCCGGTTCGCCGCCGGCAAGACTGGCGGCGTGCGCGCCGCTGTCGAGGCCATGGCCCGCCGCCTCGATGCCGAGCATCTCGACCGAGGCATCATCGAGGAAGGGATGAAACAGGCCGATCGCGTTCGACCCGCCGCCAATGGCGGCGACCAGCAGGTCGGGCAGCCGCCCCTCGCGCTCGAGAATCTGCGCACGCGCCTCGGTGCCGATCACCGACTGGAAGTCGCGCACCAGCTCAGGATAAGGGTGCGGGCCTGCCGCGGTGCCGATGATGTAAAAAGTGTCATGGACGTTGGCGACCCAGTCACGCAGCGCCTCGTTCATCGCATCCTTGAGCGTCTTGGCGCCGCTCTCGACCGGCTTCACCTCGGCGCCGAGAAGCTTCATGCGGAAGACGTTGGGCTGCTGGCGCGAAATATCCTGCGCGCCCATATAGACGGTGCAAGGCAGGCCGAAACGCGCAGCGACGGTGGCGGTGGCCACGCCATGCTGGCCCGCACCCGTCTCGGCGATGATGCGCGTCTTGCCCATGCGCTTGGCGAGCAGGATCTGGCCGATGCAATTGTTGATCTTGTGCGCGCCGGTATGGTTGAGCTCGTCGCGCTTGAAGTAGATCTTGGCCCCGCCCAGATGCTCGGTGAGCCGCTCGGCGAAGTATAGCGGGCTCGGGCGACCCACATAATGCGTCATCAGATCGTCGAACTCGGCCTTGAAGGCCAGGTCGGCCTTGGCCGCGCGATATTCGCGCTCGAGGTCGAGGATCAGCGGCATCAGCGTCTCGGCGACGTAGCGACCGCCGAACTTGCCGAAATGCCCGTGCTCGTCGGGCTGGGTGCGAAGCGAGTTTGCAATGCTCATGATGCGGCCACCGCTTGCAGGAAGGCGGCGATCTTGTCCACATCCTTAATGCCAGGAGCGCTTTCGACGCCACTCGAAACATCGACCAGCCGCGCCCCCGTCATGCCAATCGCCTCGCGCACATTTTCAGCGTCGAGCCCCCCCGACAAGGCCCAGGGCAAGGAATGGTCATGACCCTCGAGCAGACGCCAGTCGAAACGCACCCCGTTGCCACCGGGCAGGTCGGATCCAGCGGGTGGCTTGGCATCGTACAGCAACCGCGTCACGGCCCCGCGATAGGCGGCGCCTGCGGCAAGGTCGGCGCGGGTACGAACCGGCACCGCCTTCCACACCTCGACCGCATGGGCCGCCATCAGCGTTGCGGCCAGCTCGGGGCTTTCCGATCCGTGCAGCTGGATCACGTCGAGCGGCACCTGGTCGAGCATATAGGCGACGAAGGAGGGATCGGGATCGACGAAAAGCCCGACCTTGCCGACATGCTGGGGCACCCGCCATGCCAGCGCAGCCGCCTGTTCGGCCGACACATTGCGCGGGCTTTTCGGAAAGAAGACGAAGCCGACATGGCTCGCCCCGCCCGCAATTGCGGCATCGAGCGTCTCGGGCGTCGAAAGCCCGCAGATCTTGGCGGTAATGGACATGGTCAGGTCTCTTGCGCCGAAACGAGGCTTTTGACCAGCACGCTCATCCCGAGCGGCGGATCGAGCGGCACCGGAAAGGGGCGTTGCTCGCCCGAAGGCACATAGCCCCGCCGCCGATAATAGGCGATCAGTTCGGCACGACGATCGATCACGGTCATTTCCATCAACTGCGCGCCGAAGGCGGTACGCGCGGTCTGCTCGGCAAAGGTAATCAGCCGCCCGCCGATCCCCCCCGCCTGACGCTGCGGATCGACGCAAAGCAGCCCAAGATAGGCAAGCCCTGCGCCCCGATCGGCGACATGGACGCAGCCGACCACGGCGTCCCCCACTTGGGCGACAAGGATATGGCTCTTTGCATCGACCAGAAGCGCACCAAGCTCGCCCGTCGCGATCCGCTCGCCGGTGACGAGATCGGCCTCGTGGGTCCAGCCACGACGCGCGCTGTCGCCACGATAGGCGCTTTCGACCAGCGCCTTGAGCGCGGGCAGGTCCGACCTCGTGGCGACGCGCAACGCGACGGACATGAAGGCTAGAGCGTCGCCTCGATCGCGCGGGCCGCCGCGTCGGGATCCTCGGCCTGCGTGATCGGGCGACCGATGACCAGTACCGACGCCCCCGCATCGAGCGCGGCGCGCGGGGTCATGACACGTTTCTGGTCGGCCTGCGGTCCCCCGCCCGGACGAACGCCAGGCACGACGAAAAAGCCTTCGGGCCAGATCTTGCGGGCAGCCGCGACCTCGTGCCCCGAACAGACCACGCCATCGATCCCGGCCTCGCGCGCCAGCGCGGTCAGACGCTCGACCTGGGCATGCGGGTCGCCCGACACCCCGATCGCGCCCAGGTCATCACGATCAAGGCTGGTCAGCACCGTGACGGCGACCACCTTGGTACCTGCAGGAGCCGCCGCCTTGGCGTCTTCGAGCATGGCGCGACCGCCCGCGGCATGAACGGTCAGGATCGCCGGTTCCAGCGGGCGCAGCGCCTGGATCGCCTTGGCAACCGTATTGGGAATGTCGTGCAGCTTGAGATCGAGAAAGATGGGCAGACCGAGCGCGGCCATTTCACGCACGCCCGGATGCCCGTTGGCGCAGAAGAATTCGAGACCGAGCTTGATCCCGCCGACATGGTTACGCACGCGCGCGGCGATCTGCCGGGCGCGCTCCATGTCGGGCGTGTCGATGGCGACGTAGATCGGGCTGGTCATGGCTATGGGGTTCGGTCTTGGCTGGCGGGCGCAGGCCCGGCGGCGGGGAAGGAAAATGGGTGATCATCCGGCTCCGCCTCGGGCGTCGCGAACTGGTCGCGCAGCCCGTCGAGCGCGCGATTGGCGCTATCCAGACGGCGGCGCGCCTGCCAGCGCCCGGCCTTGAACATCAGGTAACCGGGAATAAAGCCAACCACAAAAGCGAAGAACAGGAGCAAAGGCAGCTTCACGTCGACGACGAGCGCGCCCCACAGCTTGACGCTGACCTTCTCCCAGTTGCGGGTCGAGAAGATCATGACGATGGCGGTGACGACCACCCAGAAGAGTGACTTGAGAAACTTCATGCTGAATATCCTGCAATCCTTTTAGGGCCGCCGGGCCGGAATTGCCAGCTTTCACCCGATCTCGGCGTCGAGCGCCGCAACCAGCGGGGCGACCCGCCCCAGCCGGTCGCGCTCTTCGTCGAGGATGGCGCGGAACAGGCGCCGCTTGAACGCCCCGGCGCGCCCGGGGGCCAGCCCCGTCCCCTCGGGCAGCGACGAGACGATGATGTCGACCAGCCGCTCGGCGCCGTGCAGGCGACCCCAGAGATAGTCATTCTCGCGGTAGGTACGGCTGAAAAAGGCGCCGAAATTGTTGAACTGGATACCCTTGAGCGTCGCCTGTGCGCCGCCCGCCCGCACCCCGGTCGCATCCTCGGGCGCAATCCGGTCGACCAGCACCGGGTTGAACTCGTCCTGCCCGTCCTGCTCCAGCAACGGCAGGGTCGCGATGTCGTAGAAGGGGAAGCCAAGATAGGCGAACAGCATCGCCCGGCGCTCGGGCTGGGGCAGCAGCGCGAGCGCCGCGGCCAAGGCGGCGTCGGCCTGCGCGTCGATCGCGGGCAGGTTGCGCGCCTTGGCCAACATGGTCAGCGCCGCGTCGGGATCGACCGTCGCGCAGGCCGCGGCGGTGGCAACGATCGCGCCGTAATGGCTGGCCGACTGCTGGTCGAGATAGGGAGCAAGCTGCGCGAAGATCGCGGCGCGCACCTGCTCGACAAGTGCGGGGGCGCAGGTCTCGGCGGCCCCGATCTCCTCGATCCGGCGCGCCAGCATGCGCAGGCGACGGATACGGAAACCGAGATCGTGGTCGCGAAAGAAAGCGATCGCCGCCTCGGACGCGCCCGAGATCGACAAGGCCCCGACATCGGCCAGCCCGCGCGCCCGCACCGCATGCCACAGCGCCGCACGCAAGGCCGCATAAGAGGGCCGGGTCGCAGCGGGCAGCATCTCGTGCATCAGCCGCGTCTCGTCCTCGACGATTCCCGACAGCTTGAGATGTCCATAAGAGGCATAGGCATAGCCTGCCTGGCGCGCCGCGGCCTGCTGCGCCTTGGCGCGCCATGTCGACAGGCGGCGCGCCGTCGGACGGTCGAGAAACAGCGTCCGGCCGCAAGCGCGCTCGATCGCGGTTTCAACCTCGGGGCGAATCGCATCGATGATCAGCACGGTGCGGCGGATGCGGCTCGAGCGCTGGGCAATGGTCTCGAGATTGTCGCGGATCGGCTGTTCGCGCGGAATGTCGGACATTGCTCCGAAAATGGTGGTGAAAAAACCCGGCAAGCCGTCATCCCCCAGCCGCGCGGCGCGGGCCCCGGGCTGGCTGGGCGTCGGGTCGATATAGACAAGGCGCCGCTCGACCTCGCGCCGCGCGGGCCGGTCGCGCAGCGCCGAGAGAACGGGCCGGAAGGGAGCATTGGCCAGCACCGACCCGTCGATCAGCACCGCCTGGTCGGCATCGCCCACCGCACTGTGGCGCGGCAGGACGCGCGCCAGAAAGACGTTGCGACCCGGCCAATCGGCGCCACGCTCGGCCAGCGCCGCATCGAGCTCATCGACACGGAACGGCGGAAAGGCGCCGGGAAAGCTCGCCGTTGCCCGCGCCGCAAAGGCCAGCTCGGCCCGGTCGCCAAGGTGCCGGGGCGAGCTGTTTCGATCGGTAAAGGGCAGGATCAGGCGATGTTCGGTCTCGATCGCCTCGGGCGGCGAATGAAGCTGCAGCCGCTCAGGATAGCCGTTGAAGTCAGTCACCGTCACGAACAGGTCAAGCGGCTGCTCGGGTGGCAACAAAGACGGTCCTGCCGGGGCCGCGGCCATTGCGTCGAGTGCGTCGAGCAACAGGTTGGTGAAGGTCTTGCCGCCAAAGGGCGGGGCAAACCAGCGCGCCCGGACGAAGCGTGACAATTTGCTCCTCACCTCGCCGCGCGACGCATGCTCGACCGTGCGCGCGACCGCGCCTCCGCGTCGACCGCTCATGATCCACGCGATCGGCACCGCCCAGAATTTGGTCAAGCGCGACAGCGGTCGCGCATCGGGGTCAAGCAGCCGATCGACATCGGCGCGCTCGAGCCACAATTCGGTGAGCGGCTCGAGCGACTGGCCGGCACTGATTGCCTGTGCAAGGAAAATGCCGTTGATGCCGCCCGCGCTCGCACCCGCGACGATATCGACCAGAACGCGCAACCCGACCCCGGCCTCGGCGCCGATCTCGGCCAGCAATGCGCGATAGGGATCATTCGGTGCCGGCATCCCCACCACCGGTTGATGGGCATGCTCGGCCGCGCTTGCCCGTGCAAGCCGCCAGATTTCCTTGGTGATGCCGTGCATGTAGACGGCAAGGCTGACGCCTCCGTAACACACCAGCGCCAGCCGCAGTTCTTTTTCCCGCATCATCGATAAACTGCCACAAGATGCGCACGGATACAAAGCCGGGCTTGGCGGACCGGGCGCGCCCGGTCTATGCGGTCGGACATGAGCATGAGCGCAGCCATCAGCATCCGGGGACTCGGCAAGACCTATGCCGGCGGCAAGCAGGCGCTGGCCGATATCAGCCTCGACATCCCCAAGGGCCGAATTTTCGGCCTTCTCGGTCCCAACGGCGCGGGCAAGTCGACGATGATCAACATCCTCGCCGGGCTTGTCCGCAAGACCGAGGGCAGCGCCTCGATCTGGGGCTTCGACATCGACGCCGATCCGCGCAACGCCAAGGCCTCGATCGGGATCGTGCCGCAGGAAGTCGTGTTCGACCCCTTTTTCACCCCGATCGAGACGCTCGAAAACCAGGCGAGTTTCTATGGCGTACCCACCGGCAGCCGCCGATCGATGGAGCTGCTCGAGGCGGTTCACCTCGCCGACAAGGCCCATGCCTATGCGCGCACCCTCTCGGGCGGGATGAAACGCCGCCTGCTGGTGGCCAAGGCGCTGGTGCACGCCCCGCCGGTTCTGGTGCTCGACGAGCCGACCGCGGGCGTCGACATCGAACTCAGGCAGCAATTGTGGGACTATGTGCGCCAGCTCAACGCCGCCGGGACCACGGTGGTGCTGACCACCCATTATCTTGAGGAAGCCGAAGAGCTGTGCGATCGCATCGCGATCATCAACCATGGCCGCCTCATCGCCAACGAACCGACCAAGACGCTGGTCGGCATGGCGCGCGAGAAGCTGGTCGAGGTGACGGTCGACCGGGATCTTGGCGACCTGCCCGCCGATCCCTGCTTCGACAAGATCGAGCGCGCGGGCGAGCGCACCATCGCGATCAGCTACAACAAGGACCGCGTCAATGCGGGCGAGGTGCTGGCGGCGGTACAAAAAGCGGGCCTCGGCATCGTCGACGTCTCGACCCGCGAACCCGACCTCGAAGACGTTTTCCTCAATCTCACGCGTCGCCGCGCCGATGGCTGAGCACACCTTCGACGTCGTCGTGATCGGGTCGGGCGCGGCAGGGCTCACCGCCGCGATCAACCTTGCCCAAACACTGAAGGTGGCGGTGCTCGCCAAGGGCGCCTTGTCCGACGGCTCGACCGCATGGGCGCAGGGCGGGATCGCCGCCGTGTTCGAGCCAGGCGACACGTTCGAAAGCCATGTCGAGGACACGATCGTCGCGGGCGCGGGGCTCAACAATCCCGACACGGTGCGCTTCGTGGTCGAAAACGCCCCGGCCGCGATCGAGCAGCTGGCGGCGCTGGGCGTGCCCTTCAACCCCGGCAATGGGGATGGCGAGCGCTGGCACCTGACCCGCGAGGGCGGGCACAGCCACCGCCGTATCGTCCATGTCGACGACGCCACTGGCTGGGCCGTGCAGCAGGCGCTCGAAAAGGCGGCTGCCGCGCACCCCAACATCACGCTGATCCCCGACATGGTGGCGGTCGATCTCGTCACCAGCCGCCATGGCGAACATTATTCGGGCGACGGACATGTCTGGGGGGTCTACGCCTTCAACCGCGCTACCGGGCGGGTCGACCTGATCACTGGCCGGGCGACCATCCTCGCCACCGGCGGGGCGGGGCGCTGCTACCTCTATTCGACCGCGCCCAAGGGCGCCACCGGCGACGGGATCGCGATGGCGTGGCGCGCCGGCTGCCGCGTCTCGAACATGGAATTCAACCAGTTTCACCCGACCTGCCTCTACAATCTAGAGGTCAAGAATTTCCTGATCACCGAGGCCGTGCGCGGCGAAGGCGGGCAGCTGAAGATCCCGGGCAGCGGCCACCGCTTCATGACCGACCATGACGAACGCGCCGAACTTGCCCCGCGCGACGTGGTGGCGCGCGCGATCGACCACGAGATCAAGCGCCTCGGCCTCGATTACGTCCATCTCGACATCAGCCACATGCCCGCCGACTTCGTGACCGAGCATTTCCCCAACATCCATGCGCGGCTGCTGGCGCTGGGCATCGACATTACCCGCGCACCGATTCCCGTTGTCCCTGCGCAGCACTATACGTGCGGCGGCGTGGTCGTCGATCTCGACGGGCGCACCGATCTGCCCGGCCTTTACGCCGCGGGCGAGGTCACGCAGTCGGGGCTGCACGGGGCCAATCGCCTTGCGTCGAACTCGCTGCTTGAATGCTTCGTTTTCGGCGCGGCCGCCGCGCGCCACATCCTCGGGCACTGGGGCTCCCTGCCCGCCCCGCCGCCAATCCGGCCGTGGGACGAGAGCCGCGTCACCGACAGCGACGAGGAAGTCATCGTCCAGCACAATTGGCGCGAGATCCGTCGCTTCATGTGGGATTATGTCGGCATCGTCCGCACCACCAAGCGACTCGAGCGCGCCCAGCACCGCGTCGCGCTGCTGAAAGCCGAGGTCGAGGAATATTACGGCAATTTCCGCGTTACGCCCGACCTGATCGAACTTCGCAACCTGATCGAGGTGGCCGAACTGATCGTGCGCTCGGCGCTCAAGCGCAAGGAGAGCCGGGGGCTGCACTATACGCTCGACTATCCCCGGACGCTGGCCATCGCCGAGGATACGGTGCTCGCGCCCTGACGCGCTGGCAATCGCAGCCTCGCCCCGCTACATCCTCGGCCATGACCTCGCTCAAGATCGCCAGCTGGAATATCAACTCGGTGCGCGCGCGCATCGGGATCGTCGAACGCTTCCTGCGCGAACAGGCGCCCGACATCTTGTGTCTGCAGGAAACCAAGGTCGCCGACGACAGCTTCCCGCACGCGATGTTCGCCGAACTGGGCTATGCCCACCGCATCCTCAACGGCCAGCGTATGCACCATGGCGTCGCGATCCTGAGCCGCGTTCCCTTGCATGAGGACCTACGCCACGATTGGCAGGACAATGGCGAGGCCCGCCATGTCGGCGTGCGCCTCGACTGCGGCATCCGGCTCGAAAATGTCTATATCCCGGCGGGCGGCGACGTTCCCGACCCCGAGCTCAATCCCAAGTTCGGCCAGAAGCTCGCCTTTATCGAACGGATGACGCGCTGGTCGGAAACTTTGGCCGAACCGACCGTGCTTGTCGGCGACTTCAACATCGCCCCGCTCGAAAGCGACGTGTGGAGCCACAAGCAGCTGCTCGACGTCGTCAGCCATACCCCGGTCGAGGTCGCGGCGCTCGACCGCCTCAGGCAAAGCCATGACTGGGTCGATCTTGGCCGCCACTTCACGCCCGCGCCGGCGCGCCTCTACACCTGGTGGAGCTATCGCGCCGCCGACTGGACCGCGTCCGATCGCGGGCGCCGGCTCGACCATATGTGGGCCAGTCCCGACCTTGCCAAGACGGCGGTCGCGCACCAGGTCCATGAACCCTGCCGCAGCTGGGACAAGCCGTCCGACCATGTTCCGCTGGTCACCGAGTTCAAGATCTGATGACCGCGGCGCGCTCGGCAGCCCAGGCGATTGACGCGCTTCGACGCGGCTGGCCGGTGCGGCTCGAAGCCGGGGGCACCGCGCTCGACCTGCTTGCCATCGAAACCGCCGATGACCTCCGTCTCATGGCCTTCGACCCGCAGGGCGCCGCCGATATCCTGCTGTCGGGCGGGCGGGCCTCCACGCTCAAGCTCGCCAACCAGATCAATGCCGCCGATCCCGGCGAGCCGGTGCAGGTGATGCGCACTGCATGGATCGACCTGCCCGCTGCCCATGCGCTGGCCGATCCCGCGCTCGACCTCGCCACTCCACTCAAGGGCCCGTTCCGCGCGACCGGCTGCGCACATCCCGCCCTTGCCGCCGCAGCGCTTGAGTTGGCACGACTTGCGGGTCTGCTCCCGGCCTTTTTCGTCCGTCCCGGCGGCGGCGGCGACGTCGCGGCCCTCACCAGCCCCCATGCGATTGCGGCCTTCGCCGCCCCCGAACATCTGCAGATCGCTGCCCGTGCCCGGCTGCCGGTCGAAGCCAGCGAGATGTCCGAAATCATTGCCTTTCGCAGCGTTGACGATGCCGTCGAGCATGTCGCGCTGCTCATCGGCACCCCCGACGGGATGCCGCCGCTGGTCCGGCTGCACAGCGAGTGCCTGACCGGCGACGTGCTGGGTTCGCTCAAATGCGACTGCGGGCCGCAGCTGCACGCGGCGCTGGCGGGAATCGCGACTTCGGGGTGGGGTATCCTACTCTATCTGCGGCAGGAAGGACGCGGCATCGGCCTCGTCAACAAGCTGCGCGCTTATGCGCTGCAGGATCAGGGCCATGACACGGTCGACGCCAATCTGCGCCTTGGCTTCGCGATCGACGCGCGTGACTTCGGGGTCGCCGCCCGAATGCTTGACCTGCTGGGGCAGGACCAGGTGCGGCTGCTCACCAATAACCCGGCCAAAGTGGCGAGTCTCGAGGCGGCCGGGATCAAGGTCGTGGAACGCGTGCCGCACCAGCTGCCCGCCAACCCGCACAATGCGGCCTATCTCGAGACCAAGCGCGACCGCACCGGCCACCAGCTGTGAGCGACCTGATCGTCCATGCTGCGCAGCGGATCGTACAGCATGACAACCGCGACATTCCCTGCCTGATCGGAAAAAACGGCGTCATTTCAGCCGGCGACAAGCGGGAAGGTGACGGCAAATCCCCCCTCGGGCGCTGGGCGATACGCTCCGTGTTGCTGCGTCCCGACCGGATCGACCCGCCCCCCGGCCTCACGCTGCCATGGCGCTGGATCCGGCGCGACGACGGGTGGTCGGATGGAAATGACGATCCCGCCTACAACCGGCCGGTCCGCCACCCGCACCCCTTTTCAGCCGAATCCCTTTGGCGCGACGACGATGCCTATGACGTGATCGTCATCCTGGCGCATAATGACGCGCCGCCGCGCCCCGCCATGGGCAGCGCAATCTTCTTTCATGTCGCATCCGAGGGCAAAACCCACACCGAAGGCTGCATCGCGATCGCGAAAGCCGCGATGCTGACGCTATTGCCGCGCCTGCGCCCGGGCGACGCCGTCGAAATCAGGGTCTAGCTAGGCGCGGTCGCCGAACAACGCCGTACCGACGCGCACATGCGTCGCGCCAATCAGCACCGCGGTTTCATAATCGCCCGACATGCCCATGCTGAGCCCGGCAAGGCCATTGTCGCGCGCCAGCTTGGCGAGCAGCGCGAAATAAGGCGCGGGCTCGACCTCGAGCGGCGGCACGCACATCAGTCCCTTGACCGGAAGCCCCACCGCGCGCGCCTCGGCCAACAGGTCGGGCAAGTCGGCAATCGCGCACCCACCCTTTTGCGGCTCGTCACCGATATTGACCTGAACGAAGCAGTCGGGACGACGGCCGAGCTTGTCCATCGCCTTGCCAAGCGCCGCGACAAGTGACGGCCGGTCGACCGCATGGATCGCGTCAAACAGCGCGACCGCGTCCTCGGCCTTGTTCGACTGGAGCTGGCCGACAAGGTGCAGCTCGATCCCCGGCGTCTGCGCTTTGAGCGCCGGCCACTTGGCCTCGGCTTCCTGCACGCGATTTTCGCCGAAAACACGCTGCCCGGCGGCGATCAGCGGCGCGATCGCCGCGGCGTCATGCGTCTTCGACACGGCAATCAGCGCGATGGCGGACGGCTTGCGCCCGGCATTGCGCGCCGCACGCGCGATCGTGCTTTTCACGGTTGCCAGCCGTTCGGCGGCCTGCTGGATATCGTTCTCGATCATTGGCGCTGCTATAGGGACCACGATGCCTCGCCGCCACCCTCTCCCGACGCTTTGGCTCCTGACCGACGAACGGCAGGGCGACGCCCTGTGGACGGCGTTGTCCCGTTTGCCGCGTGGCAGCGGGGTGATCGCGCGCCATTATGGTCTCACGGGCCCCGCGCGTGCGGTCTTTCTCGATCGGATCCATCGGCTGGCGCGGCGCAAGGGCTTGAGACTGGCGCATACGCCCCGCGACGCCTGCGGCACGGAAATGCTCTACGCCCCGCCCGTCTCCCCCGTGAAGCGCAAGGCGCGCATGCTGATCTGCCCGGTCCATAATGGCCGCGAGCTTGCCGCCGCGCATCGCGTTCATGCCGACATGGTCCTGCTCTCACCGCTGTTCACGACGCGTTCGCACCCGGGAAAACGCGCGCTTGGCCCGTCACGCTTCGCCGCGCTGGCGCGCGCCAGCCGGCTGCCGGTCATCGCGCTCGGCGGAATAGGACGACGTCAGGCAGGAATGACGCGGCGGCTCGGCGCCGTGGGATGGGCCGGGATCGACGCCTTCGGCTGATCAGAAGCGGAAGGCGGTTCCGATATAGACGGCCTGCGAGTCGTGGCGCTCGTCGGCCATATGTTCGAGCCGGTCACGCTGGCGCTTGTAGCGCAGCCCACCGGTCACCTCGAGGTTGCGCGTCAGCGCATAAGAGCCGCCAAGATCGAGCGAATAGCTCTCGTCGACCGCGTCCATCCGCGGACGGTTGCCCATGGCCCGCTCGGCGCCAAGCTGGAGACGCGTGCTCCACTTGTTGCCGGCGTAGCTCACGCCGACATCGGCAGCCTCGCGGTCGAGCGGCAGCAGGGCACCTTCGACGCGAGCAATATCGCCGGTAATGGCAAAACGACGCCAGCCCACGGCAACGCCGAGATTATAGGCAGACGGAAGCAGCGTGGCGAAGGTACGACCGACGCCCGGGGTCAGGCTGCGCGCGCGGATCGCGACGGTGACCGCACGGCGACTGCCCGGGGCGGCCGACGGCGTGAAACGAAAACCCTGCCCGGTCTGGCCGAGGCGGAAGAGACTGAACGGCTGGCGCGCGTCGGCGGCGGCCGGCGTGAAGGAGCCGATCCCCTCGGCGATACGGAGCGTCTTCTTCGCGGGCTTGACAGACAGGCGGGTCGACGGGACGAAACGGGCATTGACCGGGGCC